>Ga0160428_1000680_pt1 | contig 33801 bp, 42 predicted proteins | sample SolpanmetagenomM_FD_108198 | JGI IMG/M metagenome (GOLD analysis project Ga0160428, IMG submission 108198) | Solar panel surface microbial communities from Lawrence Berkeley National Laboratory, California, USA - M | ecosystem: Engineered > Built environment > Solar panel > Unclassified ... | reverse complement strand
CGTCGCGACATCGCGCGGATCAAGACCCTCCAGGCGCAGCGCACCAGCGCCGCGGCTGCCAAGTAAGGAACATCAGATGCCGAAGCGCGTGCTGACCGGACTGATCGTGTCCGACAAGGGCGACAAGACGGTGGTCGTGAACGTGGAGCGCAAGGTCAAGCACCCGCTCTACGGCAAGATCATCCGTCGCTCGAAGAAGTACCACGCCCATGACGAGGCGAACGAGTACAAGCAGGGTGAAACCGTGCGGATCGAAGAGACCGCGCCGATCTCCAAGCTGAAGACCTGGAAGGTCGTCGATCGGGTGAACACCCATGCGACGCCCGAGCGGGTCGACGTCGACGCATAATTCGCCGCCGGCTTCGGCCGGCGGATGGAGAGGGCAGGGCTTGCGTCCTGCCAGCGGAGTGGTTACAGGGCCGCTCCCCCGGTGCAGTCCGCTGCGCCGGGGTCATTATTTTAGGCGGGGTTGGGTCGGTATCCACCCCATTGACGAGAAGGAAATGGATCGATGATCCAGATGCAATCCAATCTCGACGTCGCTGACAACAGTGGCGCGAAGCGGGTGCAGTGCATCAAGGTGCTGGGCGGCTCGAAGCGTCGTACCGCCACCGTCGGCGACATCATCGTCGTCAGCATCAAGGAAGCACAGCCCCGCGGCAAGGTGAAGAAGGGTGACGTGCATCGCGCCGTCATCGTCCGCACCGCCAAGGACATCCACCGTGCCGATGGCTCGACGATCCGCTTCGACGGCAACGCCGCCGTCCTGGTCAACAAGAACGAGGAGCCGATCGGCACCCGTATCTTCGGCCCGGTCGTGCGCGAGCTGCGTGGCAAGAAGCACATGAAGATCATCAGCCTTGCGCCGGAGGTGCTGTAATGGCCGCCGCGAAGATCAAGAAGGGTGACCGCGTCGTCGTCCTGTCCGGCAAGGACAAGGGCAAGACCGGCACCGTGACCCTGGCGATGCCCAAGGACGGCAAGGTCGTGGTCGAGGGCGTCAACGTCGCCACCCGCCACAAGAAGCCGACCCAGGCGAACCCGCAGGGTGGCCTCGAAAAGGTCGAGGCACCGATGCACATCTCGAAGGTTGCTCACGTGACCGCCGACGGCAAGCCGACCCGCGTCCGTTTCGAGACGCAGGACGGCAAGAAGGTCCGCGTGGCCGTGAAGACGGGGGACAAGATCGATGGCTGATACGTACAAGCCCCGCATGAAGGGCATCTACGAGGACACGATCATCAAGGCGATGGTCGAGAAGTTCGGCTATAAGAACGTCAACGAGATCCCCCGGATCGAGAAGATCGTCCTCAACATGGGCGTCGGCGAAGCCACCCAGGACAAGAAGCGCGTCGATCAGGCCGCTTCCGAAATGGAGCTGATCGCCGGCCAGAAGCCCGTGATCACTAAGGCGAAGAAGTCGATCGCGCAGTTCAAGCTGCGTGAAGGCATGCCGATCGGCGTGAAGGTCACCCTGCGCCGCGAGCGCATGTACGAGTTCCTCGACCGGTTCATCACGATCGCCCTTCCCCGCGTCCGCGATTTTCGCGGGCTCAATCCGAAGAGCTTCGACGGCCGCGGCAACTACGCCTGCGGCATCAAGGAGCAGATCGTGTTCCCCGAGATCAACTATGACCGCATCGACAAGGTGCGCGGCATGGACGTGATCGTCACCACCTCGGCGAAGACCGACGACGAAGCGCGCGAGCTGCTCCGTCTGTTCGGGTTCCCGTTCCCTCAGCCCGAGGCTGAGCAGCAGAAGCAGGCCGCGTGAGCGGTCCTGCGATCCTGAAGTAAGGAAGAGAGCTTAAGTCCATGGCGAAACTGAGTTCGATCAACAAGAATGAGCGTCGCAAGAAGCTTGTGAAGCAATATGCTCCCAAGCTGGCGAAGCTGAAGGCGATGGCCAACGACCAGAGCCTCGACGAGAGCGAGCGTCTGATCGCTCGCCTCAAGATGGCGGAACTGCCGCGCAATTCGAACCCGACCCGGATCCGCAATCGCTGCGAGATCACCGGCCGGCCGCGCGCTTATTACCGCAAGTTCCGTCTCGCCCGCGTGATGCTGCGCGATCTTGCCAACAAGGGCATGATCCCCGGCCTCACCAAGTCGAGCTGGTAAGGATTCAATCATGGCATTGACCGATCCCCTGGGTGACTTGCTCACCCGCATCCGCAACGGCCAGCGCGCGAAGAAGGATTCCGTCCTCTCGCCCTCGTCGAAGCTGCGCATCCGCGTCCTCGACGTGCTCCAGCGCGAAGGCTATATCCGTGGCTACAGCGACGAACAGATGGGCCCGGCCGCCGGCGTCCGCATCGAGCTGAAGTATTTCGAAGGCCAGCCGGCGATCAAGCACGTCGCGCGCGTCTCGAAGCCCGGCCGCCGCGTCTATTCCGGTTCGCAGGATCTGCCCCGCGTCCGCAACGGCCTCGGCATCACCATCGTCTCGACGCCTCGTGGCGTTCTGTCCGACGCGGAAGCGCGCGACCAGAACGTCGGCGGCGAAGTGCTTGCGGAGGTCTTCTGATGAGCCGCATCGGTAAGAAGCCGGTCACCGTACCGGCGGGCGTGACCCCGACGATCAACAACGGCATCATCAGCGTGAAGGGTCCCAAGGGCACCCTGACCATGCCGTTGCGCGACGAGATCAGCTACACGCTCGAGGACGGCGGTATTTCGGTACAGCCCGCGAACGATACCAAGCGCGCTCGCGCGTTCTGGGGCATGCAGCGGACCATGGTGCAGAACCTGATCACGGGCGTCACCGACGGCTTCACGAAGAAGCTGGTGATCACCGGCGTCGGCTATCGTGCCGCCGCGCAGGGTCGCAACCTGAAGCTGCAGCTCGGCTACAGCCATGACGTCAACATCGACGTGCCGGAAGGCATCGAGGTGAAGACGCCCGACGCCACCACCGTCGAGATCAGTGGGTCCGACAAGCAGAAGGTCGGCCAGCTGGCCGCCGAGATTCGTCAGTGGCGCAAGCCGGAGCCGTACAAGGGCAAGGGCATCAAGTACGACGGCGAGTTCATCTTCCGCAAGGAAGGGAAGAAGAAGTAATGACCAAGGGTCTCTCTCTTTTCGCAAAGCGCCGTCGGCGCAATCGTACCGCACTCAAGGCACGCTCGGGCACCCGCCCGCGGCTGTCGATCCATCGCTCGGGCAAGCACATGTATGCCCAGGTGATCGACGACGTCGCCGGCAAGACGGTGGCATCGGCCTCGACGCTGGAGAAGGACGTGCGCGACACGTCCGGCGCCAACATTGCGGCAGCGACCGCAGTCGGCACCCGCGTGGCGGAAGCGGCGAAGGCCGCCGGCGTGACGCAGGTCGTGTTCGATCGCGGTGGCTTCCTGTTCCACGGCCGCGTCAAGGCGCTGGCCGAAGCGGCCCGTGCAGCCGGATTGGAGTTCTAAAATGGCTGACGAGAATAACGTGCAGCCCGCAGCGGCTGAGGGCACTCCCCAGGACGCCGCTTCGGCGCCCCAGGGTGGTCAGCAGGGCGGCTTCGGCGGTCCGGGCGGCGGTCGTGGCGGTCCCCCGCGCGGTGGTCGTGGTGGCGGCGGTGGCGGTCGTGGTCCGGGTGGACCCGGCGGCAATCGCGGCGGTCGTGACGGCGGTCGCGGTCGCGACAACCGTGGCGGTCGTCCCGGTCAGGACGACGGCGGCGAAGAGCTGATCGAGAAGCTGGTCCACATCAACCGCGTCTCGAAGACGGTGAAGGGCGGCAAGCGCTTCGGCTTCGCGGCACTGGTCGTCGTCGGTGACGGCAAGGGCCGCGTCGGCTTCGGTCACGGCAAGGCGCGCGAAGTGCCGGAAGCCATCTCCAAGGCCACTGCGGCCGCGAAGAAGGCGATGGTTCGCGTTCCCCTGAAGGACGGTCGTACGCTGCATCACGACGGCAACGGTCACTTCGGTGCCGGTCGCGTGACGCTGCGCTCGGCGCCGCAGGGCACCGGCATCATCGCAGGTGGCCCGATGCGCGCCATCTTCGAGAGCCTCGGCGTTGCCGACGTGGTGACCAAGTCGGTCGGCACGTCCAATCCCTACAACATGATCCGCGCCACGTTCGAGGCACTGGGTGAGCAGACTTCGCCGAAGTCGGTTGCACAGCGTCGTGGCAAGAAGATCGCCGACCTGCTCGGCCGCGGTGGTTCGCAGACCGCCGAGGCGGACGCAGCGGCCGTCGTGGAGTAATCGACATGGCAACGATCAAGATCAAGCAGACCGGTTCGCCGATCCGCCGTGTTGCCAGCCAGCGCGCGACGCTGATTGGCCTCGGCCTCAACAAGATGCACAAGGTTTCGGAGCTGGAAGACAGCCCCGAGGTCCGCGGGATGATCCGCAAGGTGCAGCACATGGTCGAGGTGCAGGGCTAACACCCTCACGGCGACCTAGTGACAAATACGGGGAAGGGGGCTAACCGGCCCCCTTCCTTTTTCCAGTTTTTCCGCCGGCCCGGCCGGCAGCGCGACAAAAGCGAAAGCGAGTGCATATCATGAAGCTCAACGAACTCCGCGACAACCAGGGTGCCCGCAAGTCCAAGATCCGCGTCGGACGCGGCATCGGCTCGGGCAAGGGCAAGACCGGCGGCCGCGGCCAGAAGGGCCAGAAGAGCCGCGAAGGCGTCAGCATCGCCGGCTTCGAAGGCGGCCAGATGCCGCTCCACATGCGGTTGCCGAAGCGCGGCTTCAACAACATCTTCGCCAAGGATTATGCCGAAGTGAACACCGGCGCGATCCAGAAGGCGATCGATGCGGGCAAGCTTTCGACCGACGGCACGATCGATCAGGCGGCGCTGAAGGCCGCCGGCCTCGTCCGTGGCGGCAAGGACGGTGTCCGTCTGCTCGCCAAGGGTGAACTGACCACCAAGCTCGCCTTCCACGTCGCCGGCGTGTCCGCCGCAGCACGTGCGATGGTCGAGAAGACCGGTGGTTCGCTCGACGTCCCGGTGATCGTGCCGGCTGCCGAGAAGGCCGCCGCGAAGAAGGGCGTCCAGTACAAGGCGCGCCAGGAAAAGAAGGCGTCGTTCAAGGCGTAAGTCTTCGTGTCCCCGCGCGGGCGGGGGCCGGGACTGGGGTTCCCATGACCAGGCGAACCCCCGTTCGGTCCCGTCGGCGCGGTCACAAAGCGCCTGACCGATTAGACAAGGCGCATCCAGCGCCTATATGAGCGGCGGGGCGGTTAAACGCATCCCGCCGTTTTTGTTTCCAGGACACCGACACGCATGGCATCCGCAGCCGACCAGATGGCGCAAAGCATCAGTCTCGCGAAATTCGCGCAGGCGACCGATCTCAAGAAGAGGCTGTGGTTCACGATCGGCGCGCTGATCGTCTTCCGCCTGCTGAGCTACGTTCCGCTGCCGGGCATCGATCCGACCGCGCTGACCCAGCTGGCGCAGCGCACCAACGGGGGCGTGCTCGACTTCTTCAACGCCTTTTCCGGCGGATCGCTCAAGCGCGCGAGCCTGATCGCGCTGGGCGTGATGCCGTATATCACCGCCTCGATCGTCGTGCAGCTCGCGACCTCGCTGTCGCCGCAGCTCGCGGCGATCAAGAAGGAAGGCGAATCGGGCCGCAAGAAGCTCAACCAGTACACCCGCTACGGCACCGTGGCGCTGACCGCGATCCAGGGCTATTTCATCGCGCTCGGCTTTCAGAGCCAGGGCGTGGTGGTCGAGCCGGGGATGCTGTTCCTCGTCGGCGCGGTCATTTCGCTGATCGGCGGCACGATGTTCCTGATGTGGATCGGCGAGCAGATCACCGCACGCGGGATCGGCAACGGCGTATCGCTGATCATCATGGCGGGCATCGTCGCCAACCTGCCGACGACGCTGGTCAACCTGCTGGAGGGCGGACGTTCGGGATCGATCGACGCGGTGCGCCTGATCGGCATCATCATCGCCGTCGTCGCGTTGATCCTGTTCATCTGCTTCATGGAGCGGGCGCAGCGCCGCATCCTGATCCAATATCCCAAGCGCCAGACGCAGCGCGGCATGCAGGCGGATCGCAGCCATCTGCCGCTCAAGATCAACACTGCGGGTGTGATCCCGCCGATCTTCGCCTCGTCGCTGCTGCTGATGCCGCTGACCATCTCGCAGTTCGCCGGCCAGCGCGTCGCGGGCGAATCGAAGTGGGGCGACTTCATCATCACCCTCAACCAGTATCTCGCGCACGGCCAGCCGGTGTACATGGCGCTCTACGCCGCCGGCATCATCTTCTTCTCGTTCTTCTACACCGCAGTGGTGTTCAATCCGGAAGAAACGGCGGACAATCTGAAGCGCTACGGCGGCTTCATCCCCGGCATCCGCCCCGGCAAGAATACCGAGACCTATTTCGATTATGTGCTGACGCGCATCACCGTGATCGGCGCCGCCTATCTGACGATCATCTGCCTGTTGCCGGAATATCTGGTGTCGGCGCTGTCGATCCCCTTCTATCTGGGCGGCACCAGCCTGCTGATCGTCGTCAACGTGACGATGGATACGGTGACCCAGATCCAGTCGCACCTGCTGGCGCATCAATACGGCGATCTGATCAAGAAGGCGAAGCTGAAGGGCGGACGTCTCCGCTAAACCGCTTCGGCATCGATCCACGAGCGAACAGGGAGTGCTCGCGTGAACATCATCCTTCTCGGGCCGCCAGGAGCAGGCAAGGGCACCCAGGCGCAGCGGCTGATGGCCGAACGCGGCATGGTACAGCTGTCGACCGGGGACATGCTGCGCGCGGCTGTGAAGGCGGGTTCGCCCGTCGGTCTGCAGGCCAAGGCCGTGATGGAGGCGGGCGAGCTCGTCTCCGACGCCATCGTATCGGCGCTGATCGGGGAACGGCTCGACCAGGGTATCGCCGGCGGAGCGATCTTCGACGGTTACCCACGCACGGCAGCGCAGGCGGAGGCGCTGGACGGGCTGCTCGCCGAGCGTGGCCTGACGCTGGACCATGTGATCGAACTGGAAGTGGACGAGGCGGCGCTGATCGAGCGGGTCGAGGGTCGCTACACGTGCGCCAAGTGCGGCGAGGGCTATCACGACCGCTTCAAGCATCCCAAGGTCGAGGGCGTCTGCGACGTCTGCGGCTCGACCGAGTTCAAGCGGCGACCGGACGACAATGCGGAAACCGTTCACACCCGGATGACGGAATATCGCGCCAAGACCGCGCCGATCCTGCCGATCTATCAGGCGCGCGACCTCGTCGAGCGGGTGAACGGCATGGCGGATATCGACCATGTCGCGCAGGCGATCTCGGCCATCCTCGACTCCTGATCCTGTCGCCGAATAGGTCAGTGACCCAGACATGACAGCTTTGTCATGTCGCGGTCATCGCCGGGCCAGCCATCTGTTTTTATACCGATCTCACGGTCGCACAGGCGATCGACAGATTTGACGAGATCGGTGCCCGACACTCCCGGGGGTGCCGTAGGGGGCCGGCGGAAGGGATGCTTTCCGCCGGCCTTTCCTGTAGAAGCGAGGCGTGAGGTACGACCCGTGAGCCGCAAGATCCTGATCGTCGAGGATGACAGCTCGACCGCCGCCTATCTCGCCAAGGGCCTGTCGGAGGCCGGCTATGCGGTCGAATCCGCCCGCGACGGTCGTGACGGCCTGTTCCTGGCGAGCGAGGGCATCTTCGATCTGATCATCGCCGACCGCATGCTGCCGGGCCTCGACGGGCTGTCGATGGTCAGCGCGATCCGCGGGGCGGGTATCGCCACGCCCGTCCTGGTCCTGTCCGCGCTGGCGGCGGTCGACGATCGCGTCGACGGCCTGCGCGCGGGCGCCGACGATTATCTGTGCAAGCCCTTCTCCTTCGCCGAACTGTCCGCCCGGATCGAGGCGCTGGTGCGCCGGTCCGATCGGGCGGCGACGGAGCCGACCAAGACCAGGTTGTCGGTGGGCGATCTGGAAATCGACCTGCTCGCGCGCGCGGTCACCCGCGCCGGTCGCTCGATCCCGCTCGGCGCACGCGAATTCAATCTGCTCGAATTCCTCGCCCGTCATGCGGGACAGGTGGTGACACGCACCATGATGCTCGAGAAGATCTGGAACTATCATTTCGATCCGGGATCGAATGTCGTCGATGTCCACATCGGCCGCCTGCGCCGCAAGCTGGAAGACGGCTTCGCATCGCCGATCCTGCACACCGTGCGCGGTGCCGGATATCGTCTTGCGGCCGATCCGACCTGATCGAGGTTCGCGTTTCCGGGTAGGGCGGCTAAGGCGGGTCATGCGCCTGTCCGTCACCGCCCGCATCGCCCTGCTGTCGGTCACGCTGGCGCTCGTCTCCAACCTCGTCCTGGTCGGCTTCGTCTGGACGCGCACCGACGCGGCGGTGATCGGCACGGTCCGGCGCGAGACGATCGAACAATCCGACGCGATGCGTGCCATCTATCGGGTCGGTGGCCTGCCCGCGGTGGTGGAGGCGATCGGCCATGCCCGCGCCGCCGGCGATACCTCGCTGCTGCTCGCGGTGCTCGACGGCCGTGGCTACCGGATCGCGGGCTATGCCCCGCCGCGCATCGACGTACCGCTGACCCCCAGCCTGTTCCTAGTCGCCGACATCGACGCGTCGGCGGCCACCAACGACATCGGCTATTCGCTGATGCCGATCGGGCGCCACTGGTTGCTGACCGGCCGACGGCTCGATCTGGTCGAGGCGGAGCGGCACGCGATGGAGGGGGCACTGGCGGTCGCGGTGCTGTTGTCGCTGGTGCTCGGTGTCGCGGCGGGCCTGGTGCTGGCGCGCTACGTCGGCGTGCGGCTCAACCGGATCGCCGCGGTGATCGAGGCCGCGGGGGACGGCGACCTGTCGCGGCGGGTGCCGGTCGCGCCGGCGCGCCGCGATGCGTTCGACCGACTCGCCAACCAGCTCAACCTGATGCTCGGCAAGGTCGAGCGGTTGATGGTCGAATTGCGCGTCGTCACCGACAGTCTGGCGCACGATCTGCGCTCACCGCTCGCCCGGCTGCGCACCAAGACCGAACAGGCGGTGCTGATCGCCGACCCTGCGGCGCGCGAGGGTGCGCTGGGTGGCCTGCTGGTCGAAACCGATCTGGTGATGCGGATGTTGACGATGCTCATCGAGATCAGCCGGTCCGAATCCGTATCCCGCGATCGTTTCATCATGGTCGAGCCCGCCGAACTCGTCGAGGAGATTGCCGAACTGTACGAGCCCGTCGTCGAAGAGGCGGGGCTCGACTTCTTCGTGGCGATCGACGCGTCCGCACCGCCGATGCTGCTGCACCGCGAACTCCTCAGCCAGGCGATCAGCAACCTGATCGACAATGCGTTGAAACACGCCGCGGGCGGCGGTGTGCTGACCTTGCGGCTGGTGGTCCATGCGCAGGACATCGCGATCCAGGTCGAGGATCGCGGCGCCGGTATCGCCGAAGCCGACCGCGCGCAGGCGTTGAAGCGCTTCGGTCGCCTGGATGCGGCGCGGACCAAGCCGGGCGCGGGCCTCGGCATGGCGCTGATCGAGGCGGTGGCCCGCCTGCACAATGGTCGGTTCGAACTCGCGGACAATGTGCCCGGTCTGATCGCCCGCATCGTCCTGCCGGTCTAAAGGTCCGTATTCGTCGCACATTTCGCCCGGCTCGGGGTTAACCACTTGCTAGCAGGCGTGGTTTAGTGTGTCGGGCGGGGGCGGCCGGGGGGCCGCGGGGGCTTTGCGCCGATGTCGGCAAGAAGGAGCTTTATGCTTGGGGCGATCGTCTTTACCTATGGGATGCTGATGAGCTTCGTGTTGCAGGGTGCGTCCCGCAACGCCCGGCTGAAACGGCCCAATCCTCCGATGCTGCAATATGTCGGCTACGTTTTGTGCGGCCTGTCCACCGGCCTGTCCGGTATGCTGTTGCTGATGGCCTTCACCGCGAAAGCGCCGTTTCCGCTGGTATAGCGGCCGGCGTTACCGGTCAGGCGGGCCGCCGCGCCGTCAGTGCCGCATCGATGCGCGCGACCAGGTCCGCCACGGATGGCGGCGACCAGGGAGCCGCAGCGGGGAAGGGCGTCTGCGTCTTCTCGGCGATCCGGCGGTAAGCTAGCTGCGACATGGCCATGTGGCATTCCTCGACTGATCCGTCCGCCATGCAGCCAACAGCGCTACCAAAAGGTTAACGGTTCGGGCCACGCCCGGTAAGCCACTGTAATGGAGCGTGAAGCTCACAGATGTGGGGTTGGCCCGTTTGCTGTTGCAGGCGAACGTGCAGCCCCGATCGTCCGCTACCGTGACGCAAGGGAACCGGTTGCTTGACACGGCGTTAGCGCGCGCTTACCTGCCTCTCTCTCCGAAACACCGATTCCCGGCGGCGCTCGTTTGCGCACGCCGCGCTTTGCGTAAGGCTGGCATGGGGATCGGGGCTGTCGGAGGATGCGACGAGATGGGGGTCGTGGCTAGCCATGCCGATCCCTGTGGAGCTAGGAGAAACATTTCATGGCACGTATCGCGGGTGTCAATATCCCGACCAACAAGCGCGTGGTGATCGCGCTGACCTATATCCACGGCATTGGCCTGACCAAGTCGAAGGAAATCACCGCCAAGCTGAACATCGCGCCAGAGCGTCGTGTTCAGGACCTGACCGATCAGGAGGTTCTCCAGATCCGCGAGACGATCGACGCCGATCACACGGTCGAGGGCGATCTGCGTCGTGAGACGGCGATGAACATCAAGCGCCTGATGGATCTCGCCTGCTATCGCGGCCTGCGTCATCGCAAGGGCCTGCCGGTCCGCGGCCAGCGTACGCATACCAATGCGCGCACCCGCAAGGGCAAGGCTAAGCCGATCGCCGGCAAGAAGAAGTAATTCGTCCGGGGGACGCATTACTCCGCCGGAGGCAGGCGCGAAGCCGATTGCCCGGCGATCTCCGTATTAGGGTCAGGATTACACCATGGCACGTGAACCGCAGCGTATTCGCCGTCGCGAACGCAAGAACATCACCGCCGGCGTCGCGCATGTGAACGCCAGCTTCAACAACACCATGATCACCATCACCGACGCGCAGGGCAACGCCATTTCGTGGTCGTCCGCCGGCGCGATGGGCTTCAAGGGCAGCCGCAAGTCGACTCCATATGCCGCCCAGGTGGCAGCGGAAGACGCCGGCAAGAAGGCCGCCGAGCACGGCGTCCGTACCCTGGAAGTCGAAGTGAAGGGTCCGGGTTCGGGTCGCGAATCGGCGCTGCGCGCGCTGCAGGCGGTCGGCTTCCAGATCACCTCGATCCGCGACGTGACTTCGATCCCGCACAATGGCGTGCGTCCGTCGAAGCGTCGTCGCGTCTGATCTTACACGCGCCGGCTGACGAGCCGGCGCGTTTTTCTCCCGGCTGGAGCTGCCCCCGTTCCGGCCCAAATTAGGGGACACCTGTGTCTGTCAATGCAAAGAACTGGCAGGAACTGAAGAAGCCTAACGGCCTTGAGAAAAAGGGCGGCGACGGCAAGCGGAAGGCGACCTTCGTCGCCGAGCCGCTGGAGCGTGGCTTCGGCCTGACGCTCGGCAACGCGCTGCGTCGCGTATTGCTCTCCTCGCTGCAGGGTGCTGCCGTCACCTCGATCAAGATCGAGAACGTGCTGCACGAATTCTCGTCGCTGGCCGGCGTTCGCGAGGATGTCACCGACATCGTGCTGAACGTCAAGCAGATCGCGATCCGCATGCAGGGCGAGGGGCCGAAGCGCCTCCAGCTTTCGGCGACCGGTCCGGGCGAAGTGAAGGCCGGCGACATCGCCGTGTCGGGCGACATCGAGGTGATGAACCCCGAGCTGGTGCTGTGCCACCTCGACGAAGGTGCGACGCTCAACATGGAGCTGACCGCCGACATCGGTAAGGGCTATGTCCCTGCGACCGCCAACCGTCCGGCCGATGCGCCGATCGGCCTCATTCCGGTCGATGCGCTGTATTCGCCGGTGCGCCAGGTGTCGTACAAGGTCGATCCGACCCGCGTCGGACAGGACCTCGATTACGACAAGCTGACGCTGACGATCGAGACCGACGGCACGGTGACCCCGGAAGACGCGGTGGCCTATGCCGGCCGCATCCTTCAGGACCAGCTGGCGCTGTTCGTGCACTTCGACGATTCGGCGATCACCCGTTCGTCCGCTCCGATCGGCCAGGCGGCCGCTCCTGCGGCTGGCGGTGAGACGGCGGGCGACACGCAGCAGATCAACCGTTACCTTCTCAAGAAGGTCGACGAGCTCGAACTGTCGGTGCGTTCGGCGAACTGCCTGAAGAACGACAACATCATCTACATCGGTGACCTGGTCGGCAAGACCGAGGCCGAGATGCTCCGGACCCCGAACTTCGGCCGCAAGTCGTTGAACGAGATCAAGGAAGTGCTCTCGTCCATGGGCCTGCGCCTCGGCATGGAAATCCCGGGCTGGCCGCCTGAGAACATCGAAGAGATGGCGAAGAAGCTCGAGCAGGAAATCATGGGCTGAACCGCACGCGGATAGCGCAAGCTATCCGCGAGACGGCGAAAGCCCGGCCGACGGGCGGGGAGCGACGCAGTCGCAACCCTGACCCGTTCGACGTGATCGGTGCGGCTTTGCCGCACCGCCACTCGGCCACCAAAAGCCACACCCCTTGGTGCGACTTTTGTGACTTTCCAAAGGGCGATAGGCGGTGGCCCTCTCACAACACCGCCTGGTCTGGGGATCTCCGTAAAACGGCCCCTTAACGAACGAAGGAAGTTACCATGCGTCATCGCGTCGGCGGCCGTAAGCTGCAACGTACCTCGGCCCATCGTATTGCGCTGTTCCGCAACATGTCGGCCGCGCTCATCAAGCATGAGCAGATCACCACGACCGTCGCCAAGGCGAAGGAACTGCGTCCCTACGTCGAAAAGCTGATCACGCTGGCGAAGAAGGGTGGCCTGTCCAACCGCCGTCTGGCGCACGCCCGCCTGCTCGACGACGCGCAGCTGGTAAAGCTGTTCGACGTTCTGGCGGCGCGCTACGCCGATCGCAACGGCGGCTACACCCGCGTCATCAAGGCCGGCATTCGCGCATCGGACGCCTCGCCGATGGCCGTCATCGAGTTCGTCGATCGCGACGTCTCGGCAAAGGGCCAGGATTCCGGTCCGGTAATGACGGACGAGGATTTCGACGAAGCCGCCTGATCGATCCAGGCTGATCAAGATATTGGGGGCGTACCGGCGACGGTGCGCCCTTTTTTTCGTGCCGTTCAGAGGATGGTCAGGATCGGACCTTTATGACTCAACGCCACCAGTAGAAGTTGGCGAAAGGGACGGCGATCGTGCGTGGCATCTGGATACTCACCGCGATGACGATGGCGGCACCCGCCGTCGCGCAGGATAATCAGCGGCGACGCGACGACATCGCCACGCCCGCCCCCTATTTGACGGGGTTGCCGCGGCCACGCGCGGGCGGGTCCTCCGCGGGTAGCGCCTTGCTCGGAGGGGCGGTTCTCGCCTCGACGATCGGCTTGCGGCGCTCACAGCCGAACCGGTATCTGACGGAAGCACATCGGGAGGTCGATCGTTCGTATAGCGATCTGCCGCGTCCCGAAGCCAATCGGTTGCCGCTCACCGCGCCGCGCCCGGCGGGGCCGGATTTGCAGTCTCCGCCAACGCTGCCGATCGTGGTGCGTCCACCAGCAACGGTGCCGTTCGTCTTGAAGCTGCCGGCGACGATGCCGTGATCGGGCGGGCTGTCGGACGGAAATCGACTGGCATGGCGCGCCGGCTTTGCTAAGGCCTGCGCCCATGCAGCATACCGACACCATCCTGATCGTCGACTTCGGCAGCCAGGTGACCCAGCTCATCGCCCGTCGTGTCCGCGAAGCGGGCGTCTATAGCGAGGTCGCGCCCTTCCAGTCCGCCGACGAGGCGTTCGACCGGCTGAAACCCGCGGGCATCATCCTGTCCGGCGGGCCCGCCTCGGTCACGCTCGCGACCAGCCCCCGCGCGCCGCAGCGTTTCTTCGAAGCGGGGGTGCCGATCCTTGGCATCTGTTACGGCCAGCAGCTGATGAGCGCGCAGCTCGGTGGCAATGTCGTCGTGTCGGGCGACGGTGGTGAATTCGGCAAGGCCTTCGTCGATGTGAAGTCCGACTGCGCCTTGTTCCACGGCCTGTGGGCCGAAGGCGAACGCCACCAGGTCTGGATGAGCCACGGCGACAAGGTCGATGCGCTGGCGCCCGGCTTCATCCCCGTCGCCACGTCCGAGGGCGCGCCCTTCGCCATCGTCGCCGACGAGGCGCGGCGCTTCTATGGCGTGCAGTTCCACCCCGAGGTCGTGCACACGCCGGACGGCGGCAAGCTGATCGCCAATTTCGCCCGTCACGTCTGCGGCCTCGCGGGTGACTGGACGATGGCAGAGTTCCGCCAGGCGAAGATCGACGAGATCCGTGCGCAGGTCGGCAAGGGCAAGGTGATCTGCGGCCTGTCGGGCGGCGTCGATTCGTCCGTCGCCGCGCTGCTGATCCACGAAGCGATCGGCGATCAACTGACCTGCGTCTTCGTCGATGGCGGCATCCTGCGGGCAGGGGAGGCCGAGCAGGTCGTCGGCCTGTTCCGCGGCCATTACAACATCCCGCTCGTCCATGTCGAAGCGCAGACATTGTTCATGAACGGGCTCGCCGGGGTCACCGATCCCGAGGCCAAGCGCAAGTTCATCGGCAAGACCTTCATCGACGTGTTCGAAGCGGAGGCGAAGAAGATCGGTGGCGCGGAGTTCCTCGCGCAGGGCACGCTCTACCCGGACGTCATCGAAAGCGTCAGCTTCACCGGCGGCCCTTCGGTGACGATCAAGAGCCACCACAATGTCGGCGGCCTGCCCGAACGCATGAACATGAAGCTCGTCGAGCCGCTGCGCGAGCTGTTCAAAGACGAGGTCCGCGAACTGGGGCGGGAGTTGGGATTGCCCGACGTCTTCGTCGGCCGCCATCCCTTCCCCGGACCCGGCCTCGCGATCCGCATCCCCGGAGAGGTGACCAAGGAGCGTTGCGACATCCTGCGCAAGGCCGATGCGGTCTACCTCGAGGAGATCCGGAACGCGGGCCTGTACGATGCGATCTGGCAGGCGTTCGCGGTGCTGCTTCCGGTCCGCACCGTCGGCGTGATGGGTGACGGGCGCACCTACGATTACGTGCTGGCGCTGCGTGCGGTGACGTCGACGGACGGCATGACCGCCGAGGTGTTCGATTTCCCGAGCGACTTCCTGCCGCGCGTCGCCACCCGCATCGTCAATGAGGTGAAGGGCGTGAACCGGGTCGTTTACGATTATACCTCCAAGCCGCCCGGCACGATCGAGTGGGAATGATCGCGCTCACCCGATAGCGGCGGGGTTGGTCCGCTTCGCGTCGTCCAGCACCTTCTTGTGCGTCAGATTTTCGCCGATGAAGATCAGGGCGATCGTTGCGGCGACCAAGGCCAGCGCGATCACCGCGACGATCTTCAGCCGGCGGGCGCGGGGATCGGGATCGGGCGACGGCATCGGCAGTCCTCTTGAGTGGTGGAATGCCGCTACAACCGGTGGGTATGCCGCAGGGTTCATCGGGAACGTGTTGTTATTCCTCCCGTTGTTGGCAGGAAGGCACCGGTGAGGAGCGACAACATGGCGACGGGAACCACGGCAGCACGCACGCGCGGCAATCACGGAACGACGATCGCGATCGGCGCGGCGACGGGGATCGCGGCGGGCCTGCTGGCCAATCTCGTCCGCAAGGCGGCGGTACAGGCACCGACCGCGCTGGCGGGCAGCTGGGACGAGGCATTGGCCGCCGAGCACCGGGCGGCGCTCGCGATATTCGACCTGATCCAGAAGACCGATGCCAAGCAGAAGGGCCGGCGTTCGTTCCTGCTGATGCAGTTGAAACATGCGATCAGCAAACATGCCTTCCAGGAGGAAAACACGGTCTATGCGATGATGCGCGACCAGGGCATGCCCGAGGCGGCGGACCATCTGAACCACGAGCATGGCTATGTGAAGCAGTTCTTCTTCGACCTGACCGAGATGGACAAGAGCGACCCCGCCTGGCTGCCCAAGGTCGGCGAATTCCGGACGATGATCGAGCGGCATATGCGCGAGGAGGAGGACGATCTGTTCCCCAAGGTCCGCGGCAAGCTGAGCGAGGCGCAGAACAAGCACCTGACCGTCGCGATGAACAAGGAAGGCCTGAAGCTCGCCTGAGCAGCAGCGGCTGGCGCGCCCGGCAGGACTCGAACCTGCAACTCCAAGCTTAGAAGGCTCGTGCTCTATCCAGTTGAACTACGGGCGCGCGCTGCCGCCGGTTAGCGCGGATTGCGCCGTGGTGGAACCACCATATAGTCGTCGGCATGGACACCGGGGCTGAGACGGCGATCGACGCGCGCGACATGGGCGGGCAGGCGTTCCGCTATTACGATTTCGTGATGGCGGCGTTCGTCGCGATCCTGTTGCTGTCGAACGTGATCGGGGCGGGCAAGGTCGCGCAGATCGTGCTGCCCGGCATCGGTCCGTGGCCGTTCGGGGCCGGCATCCTGTTCTTTCCCGTCAGCTATGTGATCGGCGACGTGCTGACCGAGGTCTATGGCTATGCCCGTGCGCGGCGGGTGATCTGGGCGGGCACCGCGGCGGTGGTGTTCATGGCGTTCATGAGCTGGGTCGTCGTCGCGCTGCCGCCGGCGCCGACGTGGACCAACCAAGCCGCCTATGCGACGATCTTCGGCCAGGTGCCCCGCATCGTGCTGGCGAGCGTCTGCGCCTTCTGGGCGGGCGAGTTCGTCAATTCCTACGTCATGGCGCGGATGAAGCTGCGCACCGGTGGCCGGCACCTGTGGATGCGGACGATCGGATCGACCGTGCTGGGCGAGGGGGTGGACAGCCTGATCTTCTATCCGCTGGCGTTCCTCGGCGCGCAGGGGTTCACCCCGCAGCTGGTGGTGACGGTGATGTTCACGCAATGGGCGCTGAAGGTCGCGTGGGAGGTGATCCTGACGCCGGTGACCTATGCGGTCGTGGGGGCGCTGAAGCGGGCGGAGGGGGTCGATGTGTTCGACCACGGCACGGACTTCACGCCGTTCCGCACCCGCATCTGACGCGGCGCGAATCATCGGCGGCATGAGAAAGAGCGATTTGTCGGTCGCGGCTAGCAGCGCCGGTCCGTGTAGGACAGCGGCGGCGCGCCGCCTGCGATCCGCGCTCGTCAGGCCCCGATCGTCTCCAACACCCCTTCGAACAGGCGGCGGCCGTCCGCGCCGCCATGGGCGGCTTCGATCTTGCGTTCGGGATGTGGCATCATGCCGAGCACGTTGCCGCCGGCGTTGAGGATGCCGGCGATGCCGCGGGCGGAGCCGTTGACCGGCTCGGCATAGCGGAACGCGACGCGACCGTCGCCTTCGAGGCGATCGAGCGTGTCGGGATCGGCGAAGTAATTGCCGTCGTGGTGCGCGACGGGGACGCGGATCGTTTCACCGGCATCGTAGCGGCTGGTGAAGGCGGATTGCGCATTCTCGACGGTCAGCGCGACGTCGCGGCAGACGAAGTTGAGGCCGCCGTTGCGCATCAGCGCGCCGGGCAGCAGGCCGGCCTCGGTCAGCACCTGGAAGCCGTTGCACACGCCAAGGACGGGCAGGCCCTTGCCCGCCTGTTCCACCACCGCGCGCATGATCGGCGAGCGCGCGGCGATCGCGCCCGAGCGCAGGTAATCGCCATAGGAGAAGCCGCCGGGCACCGCGACCAGACCGACGCCTGCGGGTAGATCGGCGTCACCGTGCCAGACCATCGTCGGCGCGACGCCGGTCACCGTTTCTAGCGCCACCGCGAGATCGCGGTCGCAGTTCGAGCCGGGGAAGACGATGACCGCGGTTTTCATGTCAGATCCGTTCCACGCGATAGTTTTCGATCACGGTATTCGCCAGCAACTGTCGGCACATGCCGTCGATCGCCGCGTCGGTCGTTGCGTCGGCGACCTCCAGTTCGAACATCTTGCCGGCGCGGACGTCCTCGACCCCTTCGAAGCCGAGCGAACCCAGCGCATGATGGATGGCGCGGCCCTGCGGATCGAGCACGCCGGGTTTCAACGTCACGAAGATGCGCAGCTTCATCTTACTTCCCCCGCCGCTTGCGATGGCTGTCGAGGTCGAGCACGGCGCTGTCCTCGCCCTCCGGCATCAGGCCGAGGCGACGGGCGACCTCCTGATAGGCCTCCGCTTCGCCGCCCAAGTCGCGGCGGAACCGGTCCTTGTCCATCTTTTCGTTGGTCTCGATATCCCACAGGCGGCAGCCGTCGGGGCTGATCTCGTCCGCCAGGATGATCCGGCCATAATCGTTGTCCCAGATCCGGCCGAATTCGAGCTTGAAGTCGACCAGCTTGATACCGACGCCGGCGAACAGCCCGGACAGGAAGTCGTTCACCCGGATCGCGAGATCGGCGATGTCGTGCATCTCCTCCTGGCTGGCCCAGCCGAAGGCGGCGATATGTTCGTCGGTGATCATCGGATCGCCGAGCGCATCGTCCTTGTAATAATATTCGATGATCGTGCGGGGCAGCTTGGTGCCTTCCTCGATCCCGAGGCGCTTGGAGAGCGACCCGGCCGCGATGTTGCGGACCACGACCTCGATCGGCACGATTTCGACCTGGCGGATCAGCTGTTCGCGCATGTTGAGGCGGCGGATGAAGTGCGTCGGTACGCCGATCGCGTCGAGCATCGTGAAGATATGCTCGGAAATCCGGTTGTTGAGCACGCCCTTGCCGTTGATCGTGCCCTTCTTCTGGGCGTTGAACGCGGTGGCGTCGTCCTTGAAATACTGGATCAGCGTGCCCGGCTCTGGGCCCTCGTACAGGATCTTGGCCTTGCCTTCGTAGATCTGGCGGCGCCGAGCCATGCGCATGTCCCCTGAAATAGAGCAGCCCCGGCGGCGCGAGGGATCGCGGGCCGGGGCCGGAATGGCCGGGCCTATAAGGGATGGGGGGCAGGGGTGCAATCGGCAGGTGCGCGCCCGTGACCCGAGGAAGCGGAGTCGCACAGCCTCGTGGTGCGCGGAAGTTGCCGAAGTTGCCGGTACGTGCGGTTCGAAATCGCCCCGCGCGGCCTGCCTTGCGGAAGGAGCAGCGGCGAGGGGGAGGCGCGACATGGCCGGGCTATGTCAGAAGCGCCGCGTGTAGGACAGCGCTGCGTCGGGTACAGGCTGCGACCTCGCGGCCGAAGGATGCCTCGGCCGGAGCGGCAGGCATGTGTTGAAGGTCAATCTCAAGTCGTCCCGAAACATGCCCAATCCTCTGCGAACATCCGCCGTCATGCCGGACGTGTTCCGGCATCCGCCGTTCTGCAGGAGTGGAACCCCTTGATCTTGCGGGACGGAGGACCCCGAAAACAGGTTAGGGTCATACCGTTAGAACTTTTCATGCTTTGTCATCCCCGCCTGCGCGGGGATGACGAGACTGTGTTCGAAGGGGACGCTTGCTGAACAGTTCCGGAGCGACGGATCTGTTGGAGGTAACGCCGGCCCCTCGGTTGAGGCCTGCCGAGGTGAGGGCTTTCTTGGCGGGCGCCCTGTGCATCCTGACCGAGGGACGAGACGGCAGCCCGGCTTCTGGTTCGTCGTATCGGCGAACCGCGCTGGGCAGCAGGGTCAGCCGTCGATGACCCGCCCGATGCGGACGAGCAGGCCGCTGGGGTCGCTGACCGCGAATTCGTAGGTGCCCCATGGCTTTGCATGAGGGGCGCCGTCTTCGATGATCAGTTCACGCACCGCGTCCGCCATCGCGTCGACGTCGTCGACATAAAGGTACAGCCCGAACGGATTGTCCTCGACCGTCTTCGGCCAGCCGGCAGCATGAGTGAGGTGCAGATGCCAGCCGCGGCCATCCTCCAGAATACGGTAATGGCCGAAGTCGCTGGCGACGATGAATTTCAACCGACGGTAGAATGCCTCGCTGGCGTCGAGGTCGCTGCAAGGGATGATCGCCACTGCCCGATGATCCATGTCCCGCCTTTCCCTGGTCAATCCTCGCGTCGATGTGACGTGGCGAGCGGGCGTTGGCGAGCCCCGAAACGCCGATTCACGCCCGGTACGGACTTTTGCCCCGCTTAGTCCGGCGCGTCGGCGCTGCCATGCCGGAGCGCGGATGGTACAGCGCGCCATGGCCGACCATTCTCCCTTGCAGGCGCGGCGGGTTTCCCGCACCGAAGCCGCCGTGGTGGATGCGTTCGCCGCCCTCGCATGCGAACGGCGCTACGATGCGATCCGCGTCGCCGATCTGATCGCCCGTTCCGGCGTCGGCCGATCCACCTTCTACGAGCATTTCCGGGGCAAGGACGATGTTCTGCTGGTGGCGATGCGACCTATCCTGCTGGCGCTGGCCACCGCCGCGTCCGGCCGGGCCGCGCGCACCTACGTCAGGTCGATGGTCGAACATCTGTGGGAGCGGCGGTCGATCGCACGGCCGATCCTGGATTCGAACGCCGCGCCGATCCTGCAGCGTCGGCTGGCGCATGCGATAGCACGGCACGGCGGCGGGCCGGCCGATGCGGCCGACCCCCCGCTCTTCGCAATCGGCGTGGCGGCGGCCCAACTGGCGATGCTGCGATGCTGGCTGGCGGGGCATGTGCCGGCGACGATCGACGTCATGACGGACCGGTTGGTCGCCTGTTCGCGGCTGAGGCCAGGCGATCCACCGCTCCCTTGACGCCGCCCGATTGGATGCATCGCCGCCGCGCGCTCAGGTGACGGCGTTGCGCTTCGCGTAGCGCGGGTCGCGCCATTCGCCGGTGGCGATGACGTCGCGCAGGTGCTCGCCGGCCTGCCAGACATCTTCGTGGCTGAGGTAGAGCGGCGTCAGGCCGAGGCGGAGGATATCCGGATCGCGGAAGTCGCCGATCACGCCGCGGGCGATCAGCGCCTGCGTCAGGGCATAGGCATGGTCGTGGCGGAAGCTGATGTGGCTGCCGCGACGGTCGGGATCGGTCGGGCTGACGCAGGCGAGGCCGGCGGCGGCGCCGGCTTCGGCGAGGCTCGCGAAGAGCGCGGCGCTCTTGGCGGCGAGGGCGGTGCGGTCGACCTCGTCCCACAGGTCCAGCGCCGCTTCGAGGCTGGCCATGGCGAGGATCGAGGGCGTGCCGACCAGCCAGCGCTTCATGCCGGCGGCCGGGCGATAGGCGTCCTGGAATGCGAAGGGTTCGGCATGGCCCATCCAGCCGCTGACCGGATTGGCAAGCCGATCCTGCCAGCGCCGCGCGACGTACAGGAAGGCGGGTGCGCCGGGGCCGCCGTTGAGGAATTTATAGGTGCAGCCGACGGCGAGGTCCGCCTGCGCGGCGGTGACGTCGATCGGGACCGCGCCGACGCTATGGCTGAAATCCCATAGCACGAGTGCGCCGGCGGCGTGCGCGCGTGCGGTCCAGCCGGCGAGGTCGAACCGCTCCGACGTCTTGTAATGGACGTGGGTGAGGAGGAGGAGCGCGGTATCGTCGTCCAGCGCCTCGGCGAGGGCGGCGCGCTCGACGACCTTGAGGCGCGCGCCGGCGACGCAGCCGACCGCGCCTTCGGCGATGTGGAGGTCGGTGGGGAAGTTGCCCGCCTCGCTGACGACGGTGCGTCGGGCGGGATCGTGGCGGAGCGCGGCGACGATCGCCTTGAACAGATGCGTCGAGGTGGTGTCGCCGACGATCACCTCGTCCGGGGCCGCGCCGATCAGCGGGGCGATGCGCGCGCCGAGCCGCTGCGGCGCCTCGATCCAGCCTTCGTTCCAGCTGCGGATCAGCCGGTCGCCCCATTGCCGCGTCACCGTGTCGGCGAGCGCGGGGGCGACTGCGCGGGGCAGCGCGCCGAGCGAATTGCCGTCGAGGTAGATCACGCCTGCGGGCAGGGCGAAGCGGTCGCGGAACCGCGCGATCGGATCGGCGTGGTCGTGCGCGCGGGCTTCGTCGCGTGTCATGGCTGCATTCCTTCGAGCGCGGCGACGATCAGGTGGCGGGCGGTGGCCCAGGCCGGCGTTTCGGGCGCGATCAGTTCGACATGCCCGGTGTCGGGCGGGGTGTGGAGCGCGACGGCATCGCCCGCCGCGCTGGCGCGGGCGACATGATCGGTGGCGAAGCGATAGGGCACGATCCGGTCCTCGCGCCCGTTGACCAGATCCTGTCGCGCGCCGAGCGGAAGCAGGCGGGGGATCGACGTATCGGCATAGGGATCGCCGCGCGCCGGATCGACCAGCCGCGCGATCACCTCCGTCCCGCAGCCGTTGTCGGGGCTGGCGGCCACCGCTTCGAGGTCGGGCAGGCCGCCGAGGCTGACGACGTGGCGGATCGCCAGCGGGGCCGCGGCGGTGCGCAGCGCGCTGTCCTGCGGGAGGCGATGTCGCGCGGCCAGCCACAGCGCGAGATGGCCGCCGGCGGAATGGCCGACGACGACGAGCCGGTCGAGGTCGAGCCGATGGTCGACCGCCGCGTCGCGCAGCCGGTCGGCGGCGGTTGCAACGTCTTGGAAGGTGCCCGGATAGCCGCCGCCATCGCGGTCGACGCCGCGATAGTCGATGTTCCACACCGCGATGCCATGGTCGCGCAGGTCGCCCGCCACCCAGTCCATCAGCCGGCGATCCGCGATGCCGCTCTGCCAGCAGCCGCCGTGGACCATCAGCACGACCGGGTGCGGTCCTGCGCCGGGGGGCAGCCACAGGTCGACGCGCTGGAGCGGTGCGTCGCCATAGCGGATCGTCGCATCGGGGGTGCCGCGCGGACGCCCGGTCAGGTCGGGCCAGGTGAGGCGGGCATCGTCGGTCGTCACCGGCGCTGGCTAGCCGAAGCGCGGCGGCGGCGCCACCGATAGCGGTATGTTAAGGCGTGATCCCTAGAGGCAAGCGGCTGGAACACGGGCGAAAGACGGCAATGAAGATCCTGGTGCTATCGACGCTGTATCCCAACGACGTGCAGCGGCGACACGGCATCTTTATCGAACATCGCGTCGCCCATCTGGTCGCGCCGGGTGACGAGGTTCGGGTAGTGGCGCCGATCCCGTGGTTTCCGAGCGGCCACGCCGCCTTCGGCCGCTACGGCGACTTCGCGCGTGCGCCGCATGCGGCGGAACGGCGCGGCGTGGCGATCAGCTATCCGCGCTATCCGGTGGTGCCCAAGATCGGCATGACCGCGGCGCCATGGCTGCTCGCGGCGGCGCTGTATCCGCACATCGCCAGGTTGCGGCAGACGTTCGATTTCGACGTGATCGACAGCTATTATCTGTATCCGGACGGGGTCGCGGCGAGCCTGCTCGCGCGGGCGTTCGGCCGACCCTATCTGATGAGCGCGCTCGGCACCGACGTCAGCCTGATCCCTCAGCATCGTGCCGAGCGGCGGATGATCCTGGGCGCGGTGGAGCGGGCGGCGGCGGTGACGACGGTGTGCGGCGCGCTGCGCGACGAGCTGCTGGCGCTGGGCGCCGCGCCGGACAAGGTGAGCGTGGTCGAGCACGGCGTCGATCTGGTGCTGTTCCGGCCGCCGGCGGATCGCGCCGCGCTGCGCCGTTCGCTGGCGCTCGACGGGCCGACGATCCTGTCGGTCGGCCACCTGATCGACCGCAAGGGACACGATCTGGCGATCCGTGCCGTCGCGTCGCTGCCCGGCGTGCTGCTGATGATCGCCGGCGACGGCCCGCGCGATGCCGCGCTGCGCGCGCTGGCGGCCGAGCTGGGCGTCGGGGATCGCGTGCGGTTCCTGGGCCATGTCGACCAACAGCAGCTGCCGGATCTGTATGGCGCGGTCGATATCGCGGTGAACTGCGCCGATCGCGAGGGGATCGCCAACGTCCTGCTCGAGGCGCTGGCGTGCGGCACGCCGCTGGTCGCGACCCCGGTCTGGGGATCGCCCGAGGTGGTGAAGGTGCCCGAGGCGGGGTTGCTCAGCGCCGACCGTTCGGCCGGTGCGATCCGCGACGCTATCGTGCGGTTGCTCGGCGCGATGCCCGACCGCGCGGCGACGCGAACCTATGCCGAACGCTACGACTGGCGCGAGACCGGGCGCCAGCATCGGGCGCTGCTGACCGCGGCGGTCGGCGCCTCCTGATCCACGTTTGATCGCCGCGCCGCACCTGCTACACGTGTTCCCGATATGGCCACCGATTTCCAGGAACCGCCGATCGGCATACTCGACGCGCCGTTCGATACCGCATTGTCCGACCGCTATCTGGTCTATGCGCTGTCGACGATCACGGCGCGGTCGCTGCCCGATGTGCGCGATGGCCTGAAGCCCGTCCACCGGCGCCTGCTATGGGCGATGCGGCTGCTGAAACTCGATCCTTCGCAAGGCTATAAGAAGTGCGCGCGCGTCGTCGGCGACGTGATCGGCAAATATCATCCGCATGGCGACCAGTCGGTCTATGACGCGATGGTCCGCCTCGCGCAGGATTTCGCGCTGCGGTATCCGCTGGTCGACGGGCAGGGCAATTTCGGCAATATCGACGGCGATAACGCCGCAGCCTATCGCTATACCGAAGCGCGGCTGACGCAGGTCGCGATCGACCTGATGGACGGGCTGGACGAGGATGCCGTCGCCTATCGTCCGACCTACAATGGCGAGGAACAGGAGCCGGAGCTGTTTCCGGGGCTGTTCCCCAACCTGTTGGCGAACGGCGCGGCGGGCATCGCGGTCGGCATGGCGACCAGCATCCCGCCGCACAATGCCGCCGAACTGCTCGATGCCGCGATGATGCTGGTCGACAAGCCCGATGCGCCCGACACGGCGGTGCTGGAGCACGTCAAGGGACCTGATTTCCCCACCGGCGGATTGGTCGTCGATCCCGCCGCGGTGATCGCGGAAAGCTATGCCACCGGACGCGGATCGTTCCGGGTGCGGGCGCGCTGGGAGATCGAGCGGGAAAAGGGCGGCGGCTGGCAGGTGGTGGTCAGCCAGATCCCCTATGGCGTGCAGAAGGGCAAGCTGATCGAACAGATCGCGGGCCTGATCAACGACAAGAAATTCCCGATCCTGGCCGACGTGCGCGACGAATCGGATGCCGAGGTGCGGATCGTCCTCGAACCGCGCAGCCGGACGGTCGATCCGCAGGTGCTGATGGACGGCCTGTTCCGCTTCTCCGACCTGGAAACGCGGATCAGCCTCAACCTCAACGTGCTCGACAAGGATCGCACGCCGCGGGTGATGTCGCTGGGCGGGGCGCTGAAGGCGTGGGTGGAGCATCAGTTCGTCGTGCTCGACCGGCGGACGCGACACCGGCTGGGCAAGATCGCCGACCGCATCGAACTGCTCGAAGGCTATCTGGTCGCGTATCTCAACCTCGACCGGGTGATCGAGATCATCCGTACCGAGGACGAGCCCAAGGCGGTGATGATCGCCGAGTTCAGCCTGACCGACCGGCAGGCGGAGGCGATCCTCAACATGCGGCTGCGGTCCTTGCGCCGGCTGGAGGAGTTCGAGATCCGCGGCGAGCGCGACAAGCTCGACAAGGAACGCGGCGAACTGGAAGCGCTGCTCGCCGATCCCGGCAAGCAGAAGCGGCGGATGAAGCGCGACCTGAAGAAGGTGCGCGACCGCTATGGGCCGGAGACGGCACTGGGTGCGCGGCGCACCACGATCGAGGAAGCCGCGCCGACGCGCGACATCCCGCTGGAGGCGATGATCGAGCGCGAGCCGATCACCGTGATCCTGTCGCAGCGCGGCTGGATCCGGGCGATGCGCGGGCACGTCGATCTCGCTTCCGCCGAGACGCTGAAGTTCAAGGAGGGCGACGGCCCCGCCTTCGCCTTCCATGCGCAGACGACCGACAAGCTGCTGCTCGCCGCCGAGAACGGCCGTTTCTATACGCTCGCGGCGGACAAGCTGCCGGGCGGACGCGGTTTCGGCGAACCGGTGCGCGCGATGATCGACCTCGACGGATCGGTCGGCGTCACCGCCTTCCTCAACGCGCGCGCGCAGGAACATCTGCTGATCGCGGCCACCGATGGGCGCGGCTTCCGGGTGCCGGTGGCGGAGGTGATCGCAGAGACGCGCAAGGGCAAGACGGTCATGACACCGCGGGTCGGCGCGCGATTGCTGATCGTACGACCGGTCGCGCCGAATGCCGATTACGTCGCGGCGATCGGCGACAATCGCAAGTTCCTGGTCTTTCCGATCGCGGAGCTGCCGGTGATGAGCCGCGGGCAGGGCGTGCAGATCCAGCGCTTTCGCGAAGGCAGCCTGTCCGACGCGACGACGTTCGTCTTCGCCGAGGGGATGAGCTGGCCGATGGGTGGCGGTTCGGGTCGCACGCGGACGGAGAGCGACCTGTCGCTGTGGCGGACCGCGCGCGGTGCCGCCGGGCGCACGCCGCCGACGGGCTTTCCGCGCGACAATCGCTTCGGCAGCTGACGACGCAGGGATTGGCCCCGAAAAATCGGTCCGTCGCTGACTTAATCCAGGCTAGGTTTTCAGCAGGTCTTAACGTTCGGCGCTTAGACGATCCCCATGGCAACCGCGTCGCCAGATTTGATCCCCCATATGCCTGCCGAGCAGTATCTGTTCGAGCAGGACCTGGAGCTGATCCCGATCCCGACGGCGCAGGTGGTGCGTAGCCCGGATGGCTTCGCGTTCCTGGCGGCGAACCGCGCCTATCGATTGGCCGGATTGGGCGTGATGGCGGATCGTTCGCCGATGCTGGCGCTGCTGAGCAGCCGGATCGACGCGTTCCTGCGCTCCACCGACCTGCGCACCGACTTCGACTGGTCGATCGGCCAGATCATCGATCTGCGCTATTACCGGGTGACGATCGCCCGGCCGACGCCGGCGCTGCGCGATCGCTGCCAGATTTCCTTCATCGACCTGACCGCGCAGGTCCATACCGAACGATCGCTGCGCCGCGAGATGACGACGGACAGCCTGACCGGGCTGCCGAATCGCGAAGGCTTCAGCGACCTGATCGAAGTGGCGCAGGCCGGACAAAGCCGGCACGCGGTGCTGGTGATCGACCTGGACCGGTTCGGCCGCCTGAATGCGTGCCTGGGCGGGCTGGCTGGCGACGAATTGCTGATCACGGTTGCCCGCCGCATCAAGGGCGTATTGCGCGCACGCGACATGCTGGCGCGGATCGGCGGCGACGAATTCGGGATCCTGATGGCGCTGGACGACAGCGCGGACGAGGCGAACGAACTCGCGCAGCGCATTCAGCACGCGCTGACCGCGCCGTTCCGCCTGAGCGATTACGAGATCGGCGTCGAATGTTCGATCGGCATCGCGCATGGCGACGACAGCATCGAGGACGTCGAGGAACTGATCCGCAACGCGCAGTTCGCCGTCAAGCGCGCCAAGACCGGGCGCACCGTGGAAAGCTATCAGACGCAGGCGTTCACACTGGCGCGCGAACAGTTCGCCATGGAAACGGCGCTGCGCCGCGCGATCGAGGATCGCCAGCTGCGCCTCGCCTTCCAGCCGATCTGCGATCTGTCGAGCGGGGCGATCGTGTCGTTCGAGGCGCTGGCCCGCTGGCGCGACCCGCAAGGTGTCGAGCACGAGCCGAGCGACTTCATTCCGGTGGCGGAGGAATCGGGCCTGATCGTGCCGCTCGGCCGCTGGGCCCTCGACGAGGCGGCGCGGACGCTGCGCTGGTGGGACGATGCGTGCGGCGGCGATTGCGGCATGCGCGTCGCGGTCAACCTGTCGGCGATCCAGATGCAGCGCGACGACATCGCGCCGGTCGTGGAAGCCGCGCTGATCCGCCACAACCTGTCGGGCAACCGGTTCAACCTGGAACTGACGGAAAGCGCGATCGTCAGCGATCCGGACCGCATCGCCGGGATCATGCACGCGCTGAAGGCGCTGGGCACCAGCCTGGCGATGGACGATTTCGGCACCGGTTATTCCAACCTCGCCTATCTGCAGAAGCTGCCGATCGACATCCTGAAGATCGACCGCAGCTTCGTGTCGGGCATGATGGCCGACCGCGACAAGATCGCGATCGTCCGCGCCATCCTGAGCCTTGCACAGGCGCTGGGGATGCGAACGACGGCGGAGGGAATCGAGAGCAACGAACTGGCGCAGACGCTGGCGGCGCTGGGCTGCACCTACGGCCAGGGCTATCTTTATGCGCGACCGCTGGAGGGGGCCGACGCGCTGGAGATGATCGTCGCGGCGCGCGCTTCGGCGACCGCCGCGTCCGCCAGCTGATCGACGCGCGCCGCGTCGGGAAAGCCCTCCGCCACCCACGCCGTTTCGATCGTCCGCAACACCGCCGCGACCTGCGGCCCCTTGCGCAATCCCCGCTCGACCAGCGCGCCGCCGCCGATCGGCAGCGCCGGCGGCGCCCAGTCGCGCAACGGCGCGACGGGTTCGCCCGCGATCAGCAGCCGGTCGGTCGCGCTGGCGACACCGACGCGATAGGCGAGCGCGCGCGGGCCTTCGTCGCCCGGCCCCTGAGTCGCGGCGACGAGGCGGCGGCGATCCGCATTCGACAGCTTCAGCCGCGCGGCGACGCCATCCGCGGCGGCGGCGGGGACGAGCGTCGCCAGCCGGCGGATCGCGTCCGGGGCGACGCCCGCGTCCGCCTCGCGTGCGGCAAGGGTCGCCAGCGCGGACGCATCGACCAGTTCGGGCAGGACCGCGCGCAGCACGCCGGACCCGATCATCAGCGTCACGACCGCGACCGCGTTGCGCGCGACGAGCAGCTTCAGAAGTTCGGCGGCGATGCGTTCGCGCGACAGGGCCATCAGGTCGTTGGCGCGCGCGATGCAGGCGGCAAGGCCCGCCGCGTCGATCGCCTGTTCGCCGTCATCGCCGAAGCGCGCGTGGAACCGGAAGAAGCGCAGGATACGCAGATGGTCCTCCGCGATCCGGCGATAGGGGTCGCCGATGAAGCGGACGCGGCGGGCCTCAAGATCGGCGACCCCGCCGAAATGATCGAAGAGTTCGCCGCTGTCGGCATCCGCGTACAGCGCGTTCATGGTGAAGTCGCGGCGCGCGGCATCCTCCTGCCACGCATCGGTGAAGGCGACGACCGCATGCCGCCCGTCGGTCGACACGTCGCGGCGCAGCGTCGTCACCTCGACCGGTCCCGACGGCAGGACCGCGGTGACGGTGCCATGCGCGAGGCCGGTCGGCACCGCGCGGATACCCGCCTGCTCCAGGCGCGACAGCACCTCTTCGGGCAACAGGCGCGTGGCGAGATCGATGTCGGCGGGGTCGAGCCCCAGCAGCGTATCGCGCACGACGCCGCCGACCAGCCGGGTGTTCTCGCCGCCGCCGAGCACCGCGATCAGCCGGGGCAAGCCGTCACGCGCGCGGATACGGTCGAGCGGCAGCGTCACCATGCGAGTTGCCGCGACAGGTTGACGATCATCGCAGCGGTCGCACCCCAGATGCGGCGATCCTGCCACAGGATCTCATGGAAGTGGCGGGTGCTGCCGCGCCATTCCGCGCTCGCCTCCACCTGGTTGGCGGGATCGAGCAGGAAGTCGAGCGGCACTTCGAACACGCTGGCGACCTCCGCCTCGCTGGGCACCAGCGTGACGTCGGCGGGCACGACGGCCAGCACCGGGATGACGGTGAAGCCGGTGACGGTGCGATACGGGTCGACGGCGCCGATGACCTGCACGAGAGTTCGCGGCAGGGCGACCTCCTCCTCCGCCTCGCGCAGGGCCGCCTCGACCGGGGTTTCGCCCGGGTCGATGCGGCCACCGGGAAAGGCGACCTGTCCGGCGTGCTTGCGCAGGGTTTCGGTGCGCTGGGTCAGGATGACGCCGGGGCGCGGACGATCGGTGACCGCGACCAGCACCGCCGCGGGCGTCATGTCCGCCTCGTCCCGCGCATCCGGTCCGCGCATGTCGCCGGTCAGCAGCGCCGGCTGCGCGCGGCGGCCCCGTTCCAGCGCGTTCGCCAGCCGGATGGCGAGGGTCATGCCGCCTCGATCGGGAAGAACGCGCCGCCGCTCCACAGGCCGGGCCGATCGCCGCCGTCGTCCAGCGCGCGCTCGACCAGCTCGTAATAGACCGGACGGGCGACCAGCGCTTCCAGCCCGCCGCGCACGTGCAGATAGGGCCGGGGGCCGTCCGTCGCCGCGGCAAAGCGCAGCGGGTGATCCGGGCCGGCGGTGACGAGGTCGCCGGTGTTGAGCCGGAAGGCGAGGCGTGCATCCCGGCCATCTCCCTCTGCCTTCATCTCGACCGCGACGAACGGCGCGTCGTCGACGAGGATGTCGAGCTTTTCCACCGGGGTGACCAGCACATGGCGGCCGTCGGCTTCGCGGCGCAGGATCGTCGAGAACAGCCGCACCATCGCCTGCCGCCCGATCGGCGAACCCTGATGATACCAGGTGCCGTCGCTGGCGATCCGCATCTCGCTGTCGCCGCAATGCGTCGGGTTCCACTGCTCGACCGGTGGCAGGCGACGCTGCTCGGCGAGCGTGACGATCTCGGCGAGGCTGAGACTGGCGAGATCGGGGAGCGCATCCATCGGCATGGCGGCGAGGTAGGGCGTGCGATCGCCCCCGTAAAGCCGCCCCCCGAAACCAGCCGGCGCAATCCGGCCGGCTGGATCGGCCGGCGCGATCAGTGCGCGGCGGCGGTCGCCGAGCCCAGCATGCCCGCCACCGCCGGCACCGCGTCGCCGCGCGCAAGCAGCCGGTGGCGCTCGATCGGGCCGGGCAGGCGCCAGCCGGCGGTGCGGCCAGCATCGAAGCCGAAGAAGCGGCCATAATATTCTGGATCGCCGATCAGCATCAGCGCATCGGCGCATCCTTCGGCCCGCGCCGCATCCAGTGCGCGCGTCATCAGCTGACGGCCGATACCGTCGCGCTGGCGGCCGGGTTCGACCGCCACCGGCCCGACCATCACCAGATCGTGGATGCGGCCGTCGTCGCCGTGCAGCGCGACCGGCCAGCATTGGACGGTGCCGATCAGCACCGCGTCCTCGACCGCAGCAAAGCTCAACGCGGCGAGCGGCGCGGCGCGGCCGCGGACCATATAGGCGGTCCGACGATGCCGGTCGGGGCCGAAAGCCCGGTCGAGCAACGCTTCGACGGCGGCTCCATCGATCCTGGCGAGCGGTACGAATGCGATCACGACCCAGCGGCTCCGACGCCCGGCATCGGGCGGCGCGCGCATGGCGGCAGTGGCGGGCGAACGCAAGCGATATACGCCGTCGCGCCGTGCGACGCATCGCTTGGGCTGTCGCGCCGACCGGCGGGTTGCTAGGGACGCACCATGCAAGACAGTCTTCAGCTGGAGGTCCACGACCTCGAGGTCCAGGTGCTCACCGGCATATATTCCGAGGAGACGCACCTGCCGCAGCCGCTGCGGATCGACCTGACCGTCGATCTCGCCTGCCCGGATCATTTCGCGCCGGACACGCCGCTGACCGCGTCCAAGAACTATCTCGATCTCAAGCACGCCGCGACCAGCGCGCTGCCGCAAGGGCTGCACTTCACGCTGATCGAGGCGCTGGCCGATCACATTTGCGAAACGCTGTTCCTGGGCGATTCCCGCGTGTTGCGGGTGAAGGTGAAGATCGTGAAGCTCGCAATCGCCGAAGCCGGCGAATCGATCGGGATCACGCTGGTGCGGCACCGCCGCTGAGCGGGGGGCGGCCGCCGCCCGGCGCGACCGTCCGGGTGCGCGCGCAGGGGCCGAGCTGTTGTAGCACGAACCGATAGTCCTCGCGCGCGATCGTCGCATCGTCGCCGGACAGCGATGCCGTGCTGCGCTCCGGCAGGGTGGAGGGCAGGGCGCAGGCGAGTCGATACCAGAGCAGCGAATCGCGCACCGGCGGCGCCGCGGCTTCATCGACGATCTCCGACAGCGCGACCGCCCAGCGCGGCTGTTCGCCCGGACGCCGCAGCACGGTCAGCGAGACCGGCGCGCCGTTTGCGGTGGTCAGGAACACCTGCGTCTCGCCCTCCCCAGGCAGTGCGCCGGGGACGTGGAAGGCGTTGCCGATCCCGGTGATGATCGGCGGCGCGTCGGTGGCGACGAGCGCCTGGGCGATGCCCCGGACGCGCTGGTCGTCGGTCGGGGTCCAGGGGATCTGGGCGTCGGGTGCGACGAGCTGGATCTGGCCGGGATTGCCGGCGACCGGCCGCGCGAAAAGCAGCACGCGCAGCTTCTTGAGCCGGGGTGTGCGACCCGCGGCATCGGGCGCGACATCGAGCAGATAGCCGATTCGCGGCGGCAGCCCACCGGCGCCGCGGACCAGTGCGCCAAGGTCGGCCTCGACATAGAAACGGGTGAAGCCGGGAGCGATTCCCGCCGCGTCCGCACCCTGCAGCTTCACCGCGGACCGGATCGTCGCGTCGGCGATGATCGGCGCGGCGATGATCAGATCGGCCAAATCCGCATAGCCGGTGCCAGCCGCTATCGTATTGAGCGAATTGGAATTTACCGAATCTCCCGCGTTTTGTGCCGTGGCGGGCGCGGCGAGCAGGGCGAAACTGGCGACCAAGGCGAGGTGAAAGCGCGGATTCATGCCGCTTCCGCTACCCGAGCGCGTCTGAACGATACAGAAATAATTCTGTCTTCGAGCGATTGTACGTTTGTTGCGTCCGACAAAGCGTTTGCGTGGCGGGAAACGGGGCGATAGGACTCGGTCACTGCCAAACGCGGCAAACCGCCGGGCAGGGGCCTACGCGCGTTCTTCCCCCGGGCGCTGCGAGGACCACGAGATTAGGGAGTGTCGTTGCTGAATGGCCTATGCTGACCAGAAGATGTCCGGTGGCAGGGTGGTCGCGATCGTCATCGTCGTGCTCATCCATGCCGTGCTGGGCTATGCCTTCGTCACCGGGCTCGCGTACCAATACGTGAAAAAGGCCCAAGAAAAACTTAACACGTTCGACGTGGAGGAGCCGCCTCCCCCGCCGCCGGACGAACCGCCGCCTCCGCCGCCGGATACGCCGATGACGCCGCCGCCGGTGGTGTCGCCGCCGCCGATCGTGCAGAATCCGAATCCGCCACCCGTGGTGATTCAGACGGTGTCGACGCCGCCGCCCGCCGTGGCGATGACGCCGATCGCGGCTCCGCCGGCTCCGCCTGCACCGCCCGCGCCGCCTGTCGTCTCGACGGTGAGCAAGGCCGCGGGTGCCAAGGGTGATCCGGCCGCATGGATCTCGACGGACGATTACCCGCCGAGTTCGCTGCGCTCGAACGAGGAGGGCGTGAGCGTGATCGCGTGGACGATCAGCACGCAGGGTCGCGTCGAGAATTGCCATACGACTTCGTCGAGCGGGTCGTCCGCTCTGGACCGGGCGGCATGTGCGGCGATCACGCGGCGGGGTCGCTACACCCCGGCGCAGGACAGTGCGGGCAATCCGCTGGCCACCACGTCCTCGCGTCGTGTGGTCTGGAAGATCCCGAAGGATTGATGCGGCGCCCGCCTGTCGCGACGGCAGGCGGGTCCTCGATGCAACTCTACCCAGTTTGATAAGGACAGAACTCTGATGCTCACCACCATTCTAGCGGCCGGCAGCACCGCTGCTGCCGAGAACCAGTTCGGCCTCCAGGCAGCCCTCAAGGAAGGCGGCCTCATCTCGCAGTCGGTGTTCTCGATCCTCGTGCTTATGTCGATCGTGTCCTTCTACATCCTGTTCTCGAAGCTGTTCGAGCAGCAGAAGATCATGAACCAGGCCAAGCGCGTGCGTCAGGGCTTCTGGCAGTCGAACAACCTGCGCGAAGGCGCTGCGAAGCTCGAGAACAATTCGGCCTACAAGCAGCTGGTCGACGACGGCCTGCAGGCGCAGGCGCAGCACGCGAAGCTGACCGATCCGGTCGAGGCGCATGACTGGCTGCACGGTTCGCTCGCCCGCTCGGAAGCGGCGATCAACTCGAAGCTGGGCGGCGGTCTCGCCTTCCTCGCGACGGTCGGCGCGACCGCACCGTTCATCGGTCTGTTCGGCACCGTGGTCGGCATCTACCGCGCGCT
>Ga0160428_1000676_pt1 | contig 33880 bp, 29 predicted proteins | sample SolpanmetagenomM_FD_108198 | JGI IMG/M metagenome (GOLD analysis project Ga0160428, IMG submission 108198) | Solar panel surface microbial communities from Lawrence Berkeley National Laboratory, California, USA - M | ecosystem: Engineered > Built environment > Solar panel > Unclassified ... | reverse complement strand
ATCTTCAATCTTATTCTTCGAATGGTTTGGAAATTGAGTTCATGTCTAAGGTGTGAACTTGATTTGGTTTTTGTTTTCAGATCCGATTTTACCCTTCTTTCAGAAAATAGAAAGCTGCAGCTTCGTAAAAGAAGGAGAAAATCTTAGACATGTACTCTTTACATCTTTTGGTGCATTTCTGTAACGTACTTGTCATACCAGTGATATGCGAGTGCTGTGGGGAAAACAACAATCATCTTTGATCGTCGACCAAAAGACTGAAAATGAATGATCAATGTGCGGTCGTCAACCACTGCTATGTCCATAATATCACCATACACAATCAAACCGGCAACATGTAAATCATCACCTATGTTTTTAAGGAGCAGAAATGAGTTTGCGTATCGGAGAAGTAATCTTTGTTTTGGGGCTTTGTTCTCATAAATGATTTCTACATTTGCTTCATCCTCACAAGAGTAATCTAATAAGAATTCCGTTTGAGCAGTCCAGTTCTTGATTCTGCTATGAATATCGGCAGTTTTCCGACAAGCATTGATTCTTTCAATATATCTTTGCATTCGGCGCTCTAAGACGTCAAATCTCGCATCTTTTGTTTCCTGTGCAATTGTGTGTAACAGGAGTTGGTATCGACATATCCTTTGCATCGGCAAAAGCATATAGGAGGACAAAGTCTGAGTAACATCAGTCTCGGTCGAAAAAGGTAATTTGGCTTGTAACGCGAGTAGAGGCCTTAATTGATTTGATTCTTCACATCTGCTCTGGATCCATTTCTGATACAAGTCTTCAATCGTTAAGATGTTTCTGAAGAAATCGATGACCCTAGTTTGCTGAGATTTGTCCAAATCAGGACACTCTAAAGTGAGCAGGATCTGATGATGCATGTCTGACAATTGTGTCAACATCTTGAGTAAAGCATCGAACTCATTCTCTGATTTATTGAGTCTAGCTATATAATAAGTCAGTTTTATTAGCTTGCTAACGTATATCCGTTCCGTAAATATCAGTTCTTCAGTTCCAGTCCTGACAAGAAGAATATGTTCGCGTGATTGAAAATTCTGAGGAATATATGGGAGCAAGATCTGATAAATCATATCAAGAAAAAGTGATGTTCTCATCAATGACGGTAGAAAATGGTCGTCTAATGCAAAATTCTTTACGAATTTCTCCCAATATTGGTTGGTATCATCAGCCACCTGATAATCGTAGTTGATTGGGTCAGCATAATTACTCACCAATTCCGCCAGTACATGTCCTTGTCTCAATGATTGATGTAAAATTGTCACGATGTTTTTGTCAAGGAGATACGGATGCCGATTGTTTATATACGCATTGTATTGAGGACATGTGCTTCGGAGCCATCGAAACATTCTATCTGTTTGATAGAAAGTGATACCATTTACAGAAAGCTGAGTATAGATAATACAAAAAAAGGTTACAGTAAGCAAATTCATCAAGTAGTTTTTTTTTTGCTTCAGTTACTTATACATTAAATCAACTAACAAACATAATGACTTGTCAAAAGTTAGATACTTCCAAATACCTCAAGAGACCAAGTCCACCATTTGCTGCCTCCGAATGTCGATTCCACGTGATGAAAGGCAACGATGGGCAATACCATTATAGTACTCCGGACAAGAATGGTGTTTTCGGCTGGCGAAGGTTACCACAAGGTACAAATATACCATGCTCAAAGAACAAGATTTATAATTCGATGACAGAACATTGCATAGCTGATACCAGCTCCAATATCAGAAGCATTAAGAGACAAAAAGAAAGAAGATTAGCCATGGGTATGTCTCCAACCAAGATGTCACCAAGAAAAAAATCTCCGGTTAGAAAGTCAGCTAAGAAGATGTCCCCAAGAAAGAAATCTCCGGTCAGAAAGTCAGCTAAGAAGATGTCCCCAAGAAAGAAATCTCCGGTCAGAAAGTCAGCTAAGAAGATGTCTCCAAGAAAGATGTCCCCAAGAAAGATGTCCCCAAGAAAGAAATCTCCTGTCAGAAAGTCAGCTAAGAAGATGTCACCAAGAAAGAAGTCTCCAGTCAAGAAGTCGGCTAATAAGATTTTCAATAATAATACTTTTCAAAACATAAGAAACCTAAGAAACAAGTTTGAAGATTACAGTAGTAGCGATAGCAGTGATAGCAGTAGCGATAGCGATAGCGATGAAAGTAAGATCATCAAGAATCGACGAGCAAACAGGCCGAAATTAAGAATTGATACAAGCTTACCTTCAGCACTACCAACAATCATCGATATTACTCCTTCTAGCAGTTCTGCAAACACCACTTCTACTAGCAGCTCTGCATACACCACTACTCCTAGCAGCAACAGCAGCAGTTCCGCTTCGTCAGCAAGAAGACCACAATTATCTATCGAAAACTCTCCTTCAACGGACGGTGCATTGACTATACGCAACAGTCCACTCTCTGGAGCAGGAAGACGACGTGTATATTCGAAACGTAGATAGATATAGATCAGTAAAAGATTACAAAGACACTATTTTGCTTAACGTATACTTTTTTTTTTTTGGCTTGTATCATAACACCAACAATAATATGAATTCATTGAATTCAACACAGCTGATCACTCAACATTATAATGCAAAACATGATTCCTCGAATCGAAATGATTCTTCTATCATCAACATAAGAAGATTTAATAACTGGATCAAAATGGTCTTGTTCTCCAGATATGTCGCAAAGGAGACTGTTTGTATTGATTTGGCATGTGGTAAAGGTGGAGACTTGGGAAAATGGAAACAATGCAACATCTCCTCGTTATTGTGTATCGATATTGCAATTAACAGTATAACACACGCGACGGAAAGATTAAAAGAATTTGGAGAGTTTGCTCAGAAAGTGCAACTTCGAACAGCCGATTGTTTTACCAAAAAGCTGTTAGAAGATGATCAGTGTAATATCTTTGATGTATGTAGTATGCAATTTGCATTACATTACAGTTTCGAAACCGAAGAGAAAGCAAGAAATTTATTACAAAACATCTCTGATGGACTAAAAAAAGATGGTATTTTCATGGGTACGATCCCACATGATAAGAAAATATTGGAAGCATTACAAAATGAGAAAAAGAACGAGTTTTACAATGTGAGGAAAGATGATTCTGATGTAAGCTACGGCGATTTTGGACAAGCGTATTGGTTTTATCTCAAAGATGCGGTCGACTGTTTGGAATTCTTGGTTCCGTTTACGAGATTTGTTGAGCTTGCACAAGAGTATAATCTCACATTAGAATCAGAGTCAAGTTTCGCAAAAATTTACGAAGAGGAAATAGCTGAGGATAAATATCGTAGCGATCGAAAAAGCCATCTGAGAAAACTTTTTGATGACCAGATCTCCAGTGATAAACTTACTTGTGAAGACTGGAGCTGTATTATGCTGTACAGAGCTTTCGTCTTCCGGAAGCGGTAAATTTGAGTCAATTTTTCATCGGATTTAGGCGATAGTATAGACAAAGAAGCAAAGTGAATGAAAAACTGCCAATTACGTTCATGATTGTAATAGCACGCCAACCTTCGATGGTGTACGCTTTTTGACTCAGAAAGTATTGTATCAATAATGCAGAAACATAACCAATCGATGAAATCAGGTTACAGGAAAAGCCTACAGCGTTCTTCGGAGCTAGATCGATTGCATATTTGCCATCTAAACAGACAAAGGTGCCTTGGAAACTCATTTGTATCAAGTTCATTACGATGATCCCACAAACCTTCAATATCATATTTGTCTGTATCATTTTAGTATGAATCAACGCCGCAAAGATAATGGTACATATACAACCTACCAGACAGAATAGGATTGGGCTGTAATAACGCATCTTAGAACTATTATACAGCTTTTTCTCCACAATGAAACCGAAAATTGTAACTCCTAAACACATTGCTAGTGGTGTAGCTGCATTGATTGAAACCGCCTCTTTGTTTGTCAAGTTGAGAACGAACGCAAAGAGAATAACATAATAATACGTTTGACTTCTGATAAGAGTTGATAAGGAGACTAGTATTAACAGAATATATAAGGAAGGTGTTCGCAATAACTTCTTGTAATCATCCCATACCTGATGCGCTTGGGCTTTTGTATGATATGATTGTGTACTTTTTATCGTGTCAGCTTCATAGGAAGGAAAACAAATGCGAGGTATCGCAACCAACATGACACCAGAAATTGTTACAAGTCCTTGAACAAGGAACATATAATGCCAATGCAATTTCATCAATTGTCCGGTGAGGAGATGTGAAAAAGCATCGCCAGCAGCAGCAATCAATTGAATACCCAAAGTGATTCTACCAAAAGTATCACGAGCGAAATAGCGTAATAGAATGTTGATCATACTGACACGAGCGAAACAGCTGAACGATTTCACTGAAACGTAATGCATTACCCATGCCAAGTGGGAATAATTGTGTGTAAACAAGGGAGATATGGTGATGGTACCGGTAATGACACCAGCAATCACGAAGATCAGATAAGGCGAATTTGTATAGTCTACAATGACTGCTGCAACCACTTTACTTACAGCCTGTGCTATGGTTGCAGCCATGATCATATTCCGATAATCCATTTTCCTGAGAATGGAAAGTTCCAGCAGTCTGGAGCTGGCTCCATTGATTAGATCTCTTGAGCCAAACCACAAAGCGTAACCAATGCAAAGAGCTATGAGTGTAGATACTTTGTATTTTGTTGAGGACAACATTTCACTTTTGCTTTACATGATCATCACTGAACAATTTCGCAATAAGATGTTCGCGGCAAAATGAAAAAGCTTGCCTATGCGAACATACGTATGTGACGTTTTCAATCTTCATCTCTACGAGGGCGGAGCAGACCATTATTGAAGATGGTGTGTCAAAACTGTTTTCAATGTGCCATTACGTTGTCTGTAATAATCATCATTCAGTATCGCTTTCAAAGAGTCTTGGGCTGAGTAACAATCCACTAACAGGTGCCACCCCTTGACCAAATCATTCTGACAGTCTTCGATGAGATCTTCAGATATTCTTTTGATCAATTCAATACCTAATCGATCTATAGAAATTAGATCGCTACAGGTGATTGTATTCCACCAAACAATAAACGGGTGTGACTTATCAGGAATGCTTTCCTGATTTTGATAAGTGTGATATAATCTTGAGCCAAAACTGTACAATAAATCTTCAATTGTGTTTCTCCAATGTCGATCCACCCATTTCCTGTTCAATTCATCGTCGTCATCAAGCTTTTTTACAAATCCTAAGACTTTGAGTTTATTTTCATGTGAGTCTTTTCGTAATATTCTGCGCTGCAGACTGGTTATTTGTATATGCCCTTTGTGAACATGGACGAAGACTCGTCTAAAGAGGATATGTAAACAATCTGTTGGTGGTCTATTGAATGTATTGATCAGAATCTGTAGTAGCTGTTGGTTCAATTGCTCATCTTGATCGTTGATCATAATCTGATCGAAACATGCCCGCACCTCCTCAATACTAGGCGTATATTCATTGACATAATCAATCACATCGACATTTTTCTTTAGATTCCAGTTTTTCAACAAATTAACGATGGACTGAGAGCGGTGTGCAGACATTTTGCCATTCAAAAGGTTTTCGATTTCGGATAATTGACCGCCAATGATGATTGTATTATTAGTGGTATTAATGTTGTTATTGATATGTTTGCTGTTATCTTGATTGATATGAAGATTGGGTGTATTGAATGACGGATCGCCCGTTTCCATCTCTTTCATTAAACGCGAAGTATGCGCAAGAGTGCCATCGATACTCGTAGATAAATGACAAGCAGTCGCAAATCGATCTTTGATCCTTTTGTTACAGTGACCACCATATAAACTACATGTTTTACGATGTCGATTTTTCGTTCCGACTTGGCTGAAAGTCTTTAGACATAGATCGCAAGTGAAAGACATCGAATACTCTTTGTGTTATCTGATACCATTCGAAGACGAAAATAAAATGTCCTTTACGCGATCTCCAATCGACTTTCTTATTTTAATTTCGACTTTCATGAAAATTTGAATTTGTACGAATATTGTGTTGTTTTCTCTTCCCCGGATACGTTTGTAAGAAAATGGTCTACAAAGTTCCTGAGAAAGAAAATCAGTTCAAAATCTCATTTCATTTTCATTCGTTTTGATAACACTGACCAAAAATTGGATGCATTAATGCTGCATCCATGCAATGCATGCAATTGGTTGCATCAAATTTGGTTCAAATCTATTTGAACTTACAACAGTCAGAAGAAGTTCCAAAAAATAAAGACAGTCATAATTCTCATTTTAATTTGATCTAAGTCTCAAAATCTCATTTCATTTTCATTCGTTTTGATTTGATTACACTGACCAAAATTTGGATGCATTAATGCTGCATCCATGCAATGCATGCAATTGGTTGCATCAAATTTGGTTCAAAATTTCATTTTCAAAGTATGATTGACAAGTCATTGAAGGTATTCATATTTCATACGTTTTCTTCAGTTCCTTCTCGTGTATTTCTTGTATCAACTGGATCCGAAGGCTTAAGCGCTTCGTTTTTTCTCGCTGACAATAGAGTTTTATTTCTTCTCGTTTGGTTCTTTCTTCTTCACGTCTAGTCTTTTCGCGTTCAACTTCGAGTCGTTCACATAATCTATTATGATGAGCGTCTTTTGACATTTTTAGGTCGGGTGCTACAACAATTTTTTCGTTAATTGCTGTCCCTTTGCTGACTTGTTTCTGCCGTTTATCGAAGTGTCTAGAAATACATCCACCAAGAAATGGTTTACTATCTGATGGTAACACCTTCATCTTTTCGTTCCTTTATATTTTATGTTGATGCTCGTATCATTTAGTATGATTCACAACGCGGTTTTGGCATTATCATTCCTAATCATAAAATCCTCGTCATTTATCTGACCCGATATCGATTATACTTTGCACCATTTATGCCGCACAGTCGCAGCTCTATCGATTAATCATTGATTCTTTCCATTTCTTTCATAAAACGACATGTATGTACCAAGGTGCCATCGAGACCTATTGATAATTGACAAGCTTTTGCAAAACGTTTTTTCTCTCTTTTGTCACAATAACCACCATACAATATACATGTTTTACGGTGTCGATTTCTGGTTCCGATCTGGCAGAAAGTTTTGAGACATAATTCGCAAGTGAAAGAAGCTTTCAATGTATCTTCCTTCTGGATCGCCGATTTTTGCCTTACGTTAGTCCCTGTTCCCACTTCATTTACCTTCTCTTCTTTCGATTCTATTTCTTCCTCACCTCCGACTTTTTTTCCGTTTGTTTCCAACTCTTGACGATTTCTAGTTTGTCTCGCTTTGTTTTCGGCGATCGTTATTCCGTTTTGTAATTGTAATAATTGAATCTGCAAACTTAATCTCTTTGTCTCCTCTTCCTGACAAGATAGTTTCACTTTCTCTCGTCTAGTTTTTTCTTTTTCTCGCCTGATCTCACGTCTCGTCTTTTCTTCTTCCTGTTTGGTTTTTTCTTCTTCACGTCTAGTCTTTTCACGTTCGATTTCAAGTCTTTTACAGATCTTGCGATGGGTAAGATTGTGTTCATTCGAAAGATTGGGATACAACATTGAATATTCCGGAAGATCGGAGATGGTCAGAGTTTTTGTTTCTGTTGACAGTGATGTATTCCCTTCGTCTTTCGTAACTATCCCTTCAATATTTTGGACTAAAGATGTACAATAGGAGATTCCAAACATATCTCTCGTATCAGGATATAACGAATGAAGTTCTCCTAGAATCATGGAATATAAATATCTGGCACAATCACTATATTCACTGTCGGGAGACAGGAAAGGGAATTTCTCACGCAATAAGTTTACCTGCAGATATTCACGCGTACCACCATAAACGATCTTTTTGCATTTTGCAACGATGATTTTCTCAATATGTTCAGCAATCTCGCTATTAGCTACTTTGATCGAGAACGCGAAACTCCCCGCATCATCTCCGTAACCGTTAGATCTACCTTTGAGAACTTGTGTAATGCCAAATTTGATTATATCAATCGTAAGTAAGAGTGATTTTCCTTTCACCTTTCCATTGTCGTTTTTGTCTTGTTGAATTGCTACGATCGCATCATAAATTCGCACATATATATTATGATCAGTGAGGGGCTGTTTGACCGACTTCACCAGCTTATTTGTGGGATTTTCTTCTGCAAAAAATGCCTGGGTTGATGTTGGGTCAGATGCAGCAATGCGAGCGTTTTCTTCAATTTCTTCAATGAGTGTCTCATCTCCACCCATCACTCTTACCAACTTCTGTGCGCATTGAAGTCTTACCTTTTGTGCTTGTTTACCCGGGATCGCATGGATCAGTAGAAACACACCTTCTTTGCTAATTACTGGCGTTTCTCGCTGACCTTGAGCGTCTTGGTTATGGTCTTGTTTCTCGAATTTGAAGTTGTCCACATAGTGGACAATTGCTGGATCTAATGTTTTCTTCATATTGCACCATGTCTGACGTTCGTTTATCTGTCCTCCAATGACTTTAATGATGTCGAGAACAGATGCCATTTTATTCGGTGTAATTCTTACCGATTTGGTCTGTGAAGATGACACATCTGAGAAATCGCAGAGCAAATTCATCTTTTATTATGTTATGATGTATGCGAAAATGTTATGCCAAGAACGCAAGGGATTCGAGCGTTTTCTTCGATTTCAAAAAAAGTTACAAAAGTTAGATTTTTGAATTGACATTTTTGATTAATGATCATGGTTCATTTCTATTTTGAGCTCACAAATAGACACAAATTAGCCTATGTTACGAATTGCATTAACGCATAGCAACGTTTTTTTTCTAGTCCGAGACTATACACCTAAAAAAATGCTCTCATGCCATGCCAATACTCAGTCAATGCATCAATAAAACCACTACATAAAACTCATTATCTCTCCATATTGTATACTATGTTTACAAGATTAAGCAACTTTTCGTGACTGAAGGTCTTTGTGTGGCAGTCATGCATTTCACCAAATGTGGAAAGAATAAAAAGCGATCCGGGTATACAGGGCCAATAATCATGCGCTGGCACCCACAACTTGGTGTCTTTCTTTATGTTGTGTGGTAAAGTCGCACCAGATGTCAACTGTATTATTCCACCTCCTTCCAGATCAAATGTGTGTTTGTGATTAGACTCCTTTCTCCCGTGAATGATTTTTGTGTACATTGGGTCTTTGTCTTCAATTGACGGGATCGGCTTAGGAAACTGTCACAAATCACAAAGAATTTCGTATTCTAAAGTATCATTAATTCCATGGAAGAATTGTGCCTTTCTTATCAATGAGACTTCATGAAAACTCTCATACGATTGATCGCAACGCGATTTACCGCCTTGCAGCAAAGAAATTCCAGTTCATGAGTTTTCATTTTGAATTGACTCGATTTTGCTGATGACTGCGATCCTGAGAAATCAGATATGACAATCAAAGATTTCGACACATGAGTCATAAAAGGAAACATCATTGACAAATTTCCTGATGATATTTTTATTATCGATTATCTTCTGCATCATCTCTGCTATACAGTCATCGCTTTCACAATTAGCATATTGCTCCGTTTCATTTTATAAAGATACACCTCCCCAGGTCATCACAGATATTCTGACTGAAGCACGAGAATTCAATAAAAACAATGACATCACGGGAATTCTCCTGTATAAAGATTCTGCATATTTCCAGATTTTGGAGGGAGAAACGGGCGTTCTTGAACATCTTATCTTCAGAATCTCAAAGGATTACCGACACAAACTCGTGACCATATTATATAATGAGGAAATACAGCAAAGAGATTTTAGTTCATGGGTTTGTGCTTTTCGCGCTCCAACATATACACCTGGTCTCATTGCCCGAATGCAAAAAAATGATTTTGGTAGCTATATTGACGACCCAACGCAATTAATACACAGGATCAGTAGAAAAGCCCAAATCCTCCTGACCGTTTTCGAGGAGAAAATGTAATATAAATATTTTTTGAGTTTCATTCCTCGTGGCATTTTGTTGTTTGTATGAGGTCAATTTTAGGTTAATACGTGTGAAAAGTTGCACCGTGTTGTTTCGACATGAGTGTGCGTCGAGGTAGATGCAATGTATTTATGTCATTTACCAAAATATATATATATAAAGGAAAGAAGAACGTAGAAATGAACATTCGCTCTCTTTGTATATTTATATCATCTTATCTCATTTGTACGATCATGGCTACTGAGCTGTCAACCGAAATACCAAATCAGGTATCGGATTCTGTGAGAATGACATTACCATACGAAGATCTCTTTCGATCATTACCAAGCGCTGGTATCGTAATTCGACCAGATATGACTATTGTTGATGCGAATAATCATTATTTTGAAATCACAGGTTTATCCAAAGATATCATTGGGAAATCTATTTTGGATGTTTCTCGTAAGCAGAATGCTGACAGCTATTCGATGATGCAAAAGGCTCTCACAACATCAATAGAAGAGCAGACCACCGAACATTATGATTTTCTAGACAACTTTTCAAAATATTGGCACGTGCAGATTACCCCGGTTTTTGTGCCTATTGGTTCTCAAACTTTAGCATTTATGCAAATGCAACTCACCGATCATACTTTATTGGTAAGCGAAAGAAAGGAAAACGCAAATCTTTTAGTGCAGCTTCAAAGTGTGGATAACTTTAAGAGAATTATCGATGCAGTTTCGGGATATGCTATATTCATTGTAGATTATCGTGGCATCGTCAGGTATTGGAACAGAGGTTCTGCAGTAATATGTGGATGGGAGGAAACAGAAGCAGAAGGTCGAAACATTTTCACATTTTATTTACAGCAGGATCATAACAAAATCAGACAACAAATGGAAAACGACTTTCATCATTACTCGGAGGCTACTTTCATTAGATCAGATGGCTCTACATTCATCGCTGCCACGGTTGTCACCCCAATCATGTTACATTATGATATGGAGGAAAAGGTTGGTTTTGCTGTTATTGTTCGAGATTTAACTCAATCGAATCTGGATAAAGATGAATTGAAGAAAGCGTACGAGCAAGCTGCTAAATTAAAGGATGAATTTACGAGTCGTTGTTCTCATGATATCAGGACGCCACTAAACTCAATATCCTTAGCTGCAGATGCTCTTTACGCAACTCAGCTCACCCCAGAACAAACTGAGCTTGTGTACTTGATTAAACGATCAACCAAAAAGCAGCTTGTTCATGTCAATGAAATCTTGGACTTTTCTAAATTGGTGAGCGGTCGCAGACTGTCATTGGATTACCAACCTACGAACCTGATCGAATATCTCAGTGTCGAAATGGATGATTACAAGCTTATTGCTCGTGAAGGGATTGAGATGTATCTTTATCACCCACCTACATTTCCATACTATTTGATCGATCAGAACAAATTGCAACAGATCGTAGCGAATCTGATCAGCAATGCTCTTAAATATACTGAAAAAGGTTATGTCAGTCTTTTGCTCTCAAAAGAAACTATCGATGAAAGAATGGACAATGTCAAGTTTGAATTCAAGGATTCCGGTAGAGGTGTCGAGGCGGACAAAATTGAAACCTTATTCACGCCATATACACAAGTGGATGGAAGCAATACGCAGCACAATCGAGGATCCGGGTTAGGACTCAGTATCGTAAAACTTGTTGTGAAGAATATGGGTGGAACCGTTTATATGACTTCCGCTGGTCTTGGTTGTGGTACTTCAGTCATTGTTGAATTACCACTTCGTCATTGTCAAGAGCCTCTCAAAGTAAAGACGTCCCAGATCAAAGAAACTCTAGCCGTCGGTGATGGAGAACAAAGAATACTAGTAGCCGAGGACGATGATATCAGTCGCCGATTACTGGTGCGTGGTCTAAATAGATTGGGTTATAAGAACATTGATCAGGTTGTTGATGGCAAACAACTTTTAGACAAGGCTGCTTTTGGCCATGCTTATGATCTGATTATTACTGATGTGCAAATGCCAAATCTTTCGGGTATTGAAGCGATTAAAGTTTTTCGGCATTATGATACAAAAACACCAGTGTTAGCACTAACTGCAGACGGAGTAGATTCAAATATTAATGCATGTAAAGCCGCTGGTATGAATAGTTGTTATGTGAAACCCATCAGAATAAAATATCTGAGTCTGATCGTTGCTGACTTGTTGGTTGCACAAAAACAAAATAATGGGCAACGTTGACGATCTTTGGGTATAAACCATGAATGAAAAAATGAAATTATCTATGTAAAATATATACATTTTGAAAGATGGTTAATGCTCATTTGTCCATATGAGTGCTTGTCATTTGTGGACGACGATGTTTTTCGGTGAAATCTGTGAGCATTCTTACCGCACGTTGGATATGAAAGACGTCTGGCGTAAGAAGAATCTTTGAGAGAGGAGCTGGTGTGCACAAGAGTCCAATAATGACAACGGCTCCTATGGTAATTGTTTCGATGACTGGAGAATCACGCATACCAACACCTATCGACCATTGATCCGAGGTCGCATGTGTCCACATGTCTTCGCCAGAAAAAGTAGGCATTTGTAGTATTTCGAGCATTACCTCAGAAGTGAATGCTACCAATTTGAAGCATCGCAAAGACTTCCACACAATCATCGTATAAATGCGCAACAGCTCTTTAGCTTCATGTTCGTCAAAGTCAAGATCCTCGAGCTGTCTGATGTAATGAATGAGAGCACAACAAGATTCGTTCAGCTGCTCCAGACATCTGAAAATAAAATCGTGTTTGTATTCTAACTCTCGCATGGTGATTGGATGAGCAACATCGCATAAAATTTTGCCGTCGAAATATTGCTTTACTCCGTTCGCCCGGTATACTACTGAAAATAGTGAAAGCATTCGAATCGTTTCTTCCTCCTCAGAATAATGTTCAATTTGGGATTGAAAGAATTCAGCAAGAACACCGTGATAATCGCTAAATTGCTCTTTGTTTTTAATTTGCTTAATAATCCACAAATTCAGTTTGTGTTTGGCAACTTTCCTTTCGAACGCTTTTTGTTGTGCTTTGCTAGACAAGGTGTCTACATCAGCCTTTATGAATACATGCTCATATTCTGATATGGACCAAGCACTAAGACTTTCCGAGACATGATCTTTGGCCGCGGTCAAAACCTCATTGAAGTTTTCCGATTTCCTCGCAATCTGTACTAATTCGTGATAGGTTGCTAATGCATCGGTTGCAATCTTCTGTGCTTTACCGGTAGAGGTTGTGGTATTCTTCAATTCGTAGGCCAAAACTTGAAACAAGGCATCTCCAGAGGTGGCGCTAAGAAGGGAGGCCCTTTGCATGGCGTTTCGTAGCGTCTTTTGAATATCGCGGGTACGTGAAGGTTTGCCATGTCCTTCTATCACAGAAGACGTAGACTGCTTTTGCCGATTCCAGGGTAGCAAGGGTAGCATCAGAACAGATTGATGGTGGAAGAAAGAGAGAAAGCCAAAATAGGAAGGAGGAACCTTTGACAAGAAAAAACAAAGCGGTATCGTTGTGTGAAATGACGCGGTCAAGTCGGAGAAATCTGGTGTGCTGCAAATCTGTCGATAGTGAGTGAATTTTCAAGGCATCAACTTTATTCGGTATGGGGGTACAAAACGCAATCTTCGATAAAGTGTGATCCATCTCAGTTCATCAAAGTTTTTTAAGCTTTCGTTTGTATCGTTTGTTGCGAACGGGGTGTAACGGATGTTTTTCTGATTCGCAAATTGAGTACCCAAGGTGTTGAGGGATTATCTCACGTGGCTCAAGTGATTCAAAAGCGAGAAATGCGAGATTATAGGATACGTCTGCGCGGTTTTGATTATCTTCATTTGGTAGTTTCTTTGAATCCGGTCCACAAACAATTGTAAGCGTTTTTGTATAAACCACGTCGACAAAAGACATCTGCTTTCAAGGTATGAGTTTTCCATGATTCTTGTGCCATGATCAACGAAGCCAATTTGATTGAGCTTGCTGCTCTTCATCTGATTGCTCTTCATCCCGATATTTTTCATCTTAAATGCTCTTCATCAAATTGCTCATCGTTACTGATGAGAAGACAGAGCACAGCAGAATAGAAAGAAATAGCCTGAGTCATTTGTGTATCTTCTTCGCTGGAGGTTGTCGCAAGTTCCCGGAAAATCGTGTAAGCTTCGATAGGATGATTGTTGGATAATTGTATGGCTTCCTTCTACAGAATTTCGGGTGTCATTACATTAAGTGAAGGGAAGAAGCGCAGAGCAAAAGAGGGTGAAATTAAGTTTGAACAACATTTGGTGTGTTCTGAGGACACTCGTAAAGTATTATTCTAATTCACCGCTTGCATCATATCTGATTTCCGCGCACCAAGACTTCCTTGTTGCTGCTAATTATTCTCTCGGAGGAAAGCAGCAGCATTGACGTGTGATTTTTGTTGGTCGATGTCGAAGAGGAAAATAAAGTTATCTGTTTAAAAAGCAAATCATCAAGAACATTATTCAATTCAAATGGGCTTTTCCACACTACGCTGGGGGCCATCGTGCTGGATTTTTTTGTATACCGCTGCATTGAATCATCATTACAACAAAAATCCGGGAATCGATGATAAATACATAGCTTTCTTTGAAAATTTAGCATTCGTCTTACCTTGTGAACATTGCGTTGATTACTATTCAATGCTTTTGAAAGCATATCCAATCAGAGATTTTCTTGATCTCTGTGAGAAAGAAAAAATAGATTATGCTCTTTTTACGTGGCTCTACTATATCAAAGATAAGGTCAATCAAAAACTAATCAGGCAAGAAAATGAATGTTATAACAAGGAAGTCGAGAAAATAAAACGTACAAAGTTGTCTACCAAGGACAAAATAAACTTGATGCAAATGAAAAAGGAATATATTCTGTATACACAAGCATCTCCAGACTTTGATGAGGTTTTAGCTAAATACATGTCATTCAAGAGCGATTGTACTGGCGAAACTAACCAAGCTCTCAAAAGCTGTCGTCATCTACCAAAAGAATTGTTTTCATAAGAATGATAATAATCTCCTCGAATCAATTATTTCTTCGTTGCAACCATTTCAGACCAAGCACTGATCGAGCCCTCCTGATCGTCATGCGCTACTGTGATACAATCTTCTGGATCTTTTGGTAGATTGGTTTTATTCCATTCAATAAATTGTTTTTCCATCCAATCAAACAATTGAAACAATAAAGCTTGTTGTTGTTGTGTGAGATCATCTGCTAATTCAACAGCAACCGCCTCTTTAATATCTTTTAGGTGAACATCATCAGCCAATGGTGTTGTGATAACATGAGCGACTTTTGCTCGTTCTTTTTTAGCAATTTCAATGATTTCAATGAGCGCTTTGACAGTTTTCTTCGAATACAGAAAGGTCATGGAGTTCATGATCCTTGCATATCCTTGGCTTCTGAAGGAAGTTTTTTGTCCTTTGAGACAACACTCTTCACATAGTTTGATTGCGTCATAAATGAGATTCAGTTTCAGCGCTCTTTCTGCTCGTTTTTCGCTATCGTGGAGTCTTTTCTCAAGCTGTTGATTGTATTTCTTGTTACTGGTAATCATTCGTTCCATTTCGTATCGCTGGTGACGAATCAATTCCTGTGTTGCGTTTTGTGTGACTGTCCACATATTAAGCATGGGTGCAAATTGATTGATTGCCATATTGTGATTGGTATGGGAATCACTATTCTGTGTCGCTAGAATTATGCTGTCGTAAATCGCTTTATCAATGAGTTGATTCAAAAGAGAACGGTCTTTCTCCTCCAGTAAGAGTTCTGATGTTTTGTTCTTTATCTCTATAAACGAGAGATTGATGGTTCGAAGATAATCGCTAGCCGCAGTAGTAATCGTTGGAATTGTCGATTCGATTTGTCGCAGATGATGTTCAATTTCAGATGCATTGATTTGATTACAGCTAGTCTGGACGATAGCCCTAATCACTTGCACCGAGGCTCGTATGACGTTGGATGATGGGATCATTGTGGCTTTTGTGTGTTGGAGAGTGAGTATAGCGAAAGAAAAAGAGCGAAAAGGAAAGGAAGAACAAGTGATGTACAGCGACACACGTGATGAACACGCGTCTCTTTTTTGAGTCCAGAAATATGCTTCTGCAAGTATCAATCTTCCGAAAATACATTTCTTTCTCCTTATTCTCCTTAGTTATAAAATGAGGTTGTTTTCTTTCCCTTTGGAGTGATTGTGGTGCCACTGTTGGGCTTATCTATATATGAATAACTTGTTTGAACCTAATATATTTTTTCGCAATTTTATTTGATTTTCAGCAGTCGTAACATTATTATCCTGACAGTCAAAAATATCTATATTCAGTCATTCATCATTTTTTGGGCTATCAATAAGTTCATGCATCATATACATATTTATACATCAAATCAGTCATATGGCCATTGCGATCAAGAAGTCTGGATGCTTCATTGATATTGTTCTGATCTCCCCGAGAGCAGCTAAACCAGCTGTAACGTTCCACGAACCATTGATTATCCATCCATTGTCTTACTTGTTGTTGCAATCCTCTTTGGTCATAAATATTGTTATTTGTGTGACTAAATTCGGGTATCCAAATCGGTTTATTGAAGATATCGTGAAGAGATTGCACGAAGTGAATCATATCATTTCCATCTGTCCCATACCAGTGAGCACTTACAAAATCGGGTGGTACATCTCTTGTAAGACTCATGAATGACTGTAGCCAAGGTATCCCATTCGCGCCGTTTGAAATCGAAGGTGAGCCTAGGCGAACACCTCGTGCTTTCTGGGGCCAGCAATATTGTCGCCAAATATTTGCAGCTGCTTGTGGACTTAAATTAGCTTGACTGACTTCATTGGGTTCATTGAGGCAAAGGAGGGTTCTCGCTCCATTGTGAGGCATATTGGTGTTGAATCGTTGTATATCATCGGGATGCGAAGTTCGAAGTGTTGCAACATATTCAAATTGATGACCCCCCGGGGGTAGGTAACATTCCCAGTTAAATAACCAGCTCACATGTTGACCCGTTGGAATTCGGTCAAGATCCGAACCTACACTATCCCACGGAGCTCCTATTCCTCGCTTCCCGGCCAAAACGTATACAGCTGTTAGAATAATTGAGATTGATTTGAAAAGCATTTATTTGTTTATTTATTCCTCTATTCTTATCAAAGTAATTTTTGAATCAATCAGCGTTGTTGGTACCTAATACTGGAGTGTACCGGTTTGTCGATGTAAACAATTGGAGTCTGACTAGCTGTGTAATATTCGATTCTTTTCTTCAAATGTTTCTCCATCTGTTTTTCCTTGATATCGAAATCCACAATCACCGCTTCTGTTTTCTTGGGAATATAATCTGGTAGGTTATTGAAGTAAGGATTGCTTTCAGCGAATCTAATCGCACGTCCAATGACAGCTGGTTTTGTTGTGAGTCAAAAATAAGAAGTCATTACGAGCCGAATCAAAATCACCTTGAGCAGTTTTTATTTTATTTGAAGCGCCTCCGCCAATGAAATTGTAAGAAACGTGACAAGGGTACAAGTTCGTTCCGGTATGAATCGTTGCGGTTCCTATCAGTATCAATTTCTTGCATTGATTGAAGTCATCTATTGCTGTTTGAACACCTTTTGCATTATTGGAGGGAATACCGAGTTCCTCTAATCTTTTTTTGTTTGTTTCTCCATGAGCCAACGCGATATTAGCTTCCACATCAAAAGAAGGATCTAATGATATGAATGCTTTCAGCAAGATTGATATTTGTCCAACCTCGTCAATCAAAATCAACGAACTCTTGTATAATTTGAGATCGGCCAAACACCGCAGAGTAATCAGATGAGCGATAGAGCTATTCTGCAGAAATGCAACTCGACGTAAGGATAGCGGATTCTCTTTAGCCGTGACGAGGCTTTTATGCTCAGCATCAGTAGCTGCAGCTGGGACATCTTTATAGATCTCGAATCTATGGTTGCATATATATTTCAGTTTGACTGCTTCGTCCGAAGTCAATTGATAAACACATTTCCCAATGATATTGAAGAGGACATTGTTGTTTTCTTTGCCATAGACTTGCGTTGCGGAGAGATAAAAACGATAAGGTGCATGCGCAAAGATTCCATGACTTACTTCTCCCATCGTTTCTGTGGCAAACGAATGACTTTCGTCGACAATAATTGCTTGTACATGACGAAAAAATGTCCACGCTTCTGTTTTTTTCTTGATCAACGATAAGGATTTTCCTACACATATCGTTATTGGCTTCCCGATCTCTTTTTTGCTATCTCCGTACATTCCCACAATTTCCTGACCCAAATGATATCGAAAATCTTTCAGTAAAGCGTAAAAGTTTTCCCTGCTAGGAACAATGACAACACATCGCAGTCCACTTCTCTGAGCTAAACATAAAGCTATGGAAGCTTTCCCAGTCCCTAGAGTTTATTCTTCAGCAAAGATTAGGATTGGATGTTGCTGAATGATACCTGTTGTAAGCTCCACATGTGCGTGTTTGGCACTCATCAAGCGACGAATACTTTCTTCCTGATACGGACGAAGTGAATATGGTAAAGGTTTTATCCATGTATACACCGTATCATTGAGAGGTGGATAAACAACAGCATTCTTGACCTGATTTTCGTTCAGGAAATACGAACTAAAAGCTGGGCGATATTTGATCGTAGTATCATCAACTCGAGTGTAGAGCCGTTTGACAAGCTCATCATTCAACATTTTCAGTTTCTGCTCCCATGTTGAAACGTTTGTGCGCTTCCAGATGAGATTGCGTGCATGATTGTTGATGAGTGCCTGAACTGAACTGTCTTTGTATGTCAAAAACTTGTTAATAGTTGGCCAATCCTCTTCACTGATATCATAAAGTATCGCAATAGTAGGCGTCTTTATATCGCTGTACATCTGGTTTTGGGTCCTAAAGCACAAGAGAACGTTGCAACAAAAGAAACGCCAACAATGATTTGTAATAAATCTGCGACTGCAGATCTGCAATACAAAACAGTCTTTTTCTGGCTGTGAAAGTGATTATCTATTTTTTTTTCTTTCTGTTGCTCCTTTCTCGACTTACTACTTTTTCGAGATGAAATGCACTTTGCTTGTTTCTCATTTGATTGATTCTTATATTATTGACTCAAATGACTCAAACACTTTATACATGTTTCAGATTGCATTGCGTATGCAACCTAATGTCCCACCTTGGCTCGTTGGTAATGCATCCGAATTTGGTCATGTAGCTGTACTGGAATGGTGGAAACAAAGCGATCTTGAATTGAAGTGGAGTGAACTGGCGATGGATTATGCATCTATGAATGGTCATGTAGCTGTACTGGAATGGTGGAAACAAAGCAATCTTGAATTGAAGTGGAACAGGCGATTGACTTGGCATGCAAGAACGGTCATATAGTTGTATTAGACTGGTGGCGAGATAGCAAATTCAAAATGAAATGGAGTATTAGGGCAATGGAAAACGCATCCAAGACAGGTCATGTAGTTGTACTAGACTGGTGGCGAGAAAGTGGACTCGAAATGCAACTTCATATGGCAATGGATTTCGCATCTGAAGCTGGTCATATATTTGTACTAGACTGGTGGCGACGAAGCGGACTGGAACTAAGATGGAGTACGTCCGCACTAGATTGTGCATCTAAAAATGGTCATGTCGCTGTATTAGAGTGGTGGCTACAAAGCCGACTCGAACTGAAGTGGAGTGATTATGCGATAGATTTTGCCTCCAGGAATGGTCATGTTGCTGTACTAAATTGGTGGAATCAAAGTGGTTTTGTTGATCACGAATAAGAAAAGTCTTCATTCAATTTCAAGCAGCGAAGCGCGAAAAAAGGTATCAATATTTTTCGGCTAGATATGAAAAAGTAAAAACGAAGTGTTTTAACAAGACTTTACATCTACATGCTCTTTATCACTTTGTTCATCTCTATTAGTGGTTTATTAGTTCACGGAAATCCAATTATGTCTGGACCATCACATCAAGACGAAATCACCGCTATGGAGGGTGGAGGTGTGCCTTCAATCAAATCTGTCAAATCAGTTAATTTTGATCCGAGCGCCCAAGGCTCTTTAGGTAAACATCGGCGTTTCAAATCATTGGACGTCGCTGTTCATGCAAAGCATCCACGTGAGGCCGATCTTGAAGCAAATGAGAGAACCGACGATAATATACCTCTTCCTGATTTGGCGATTCGCGCGAACACTGGGATGAATGCACTGCCAGGATGGAGGGCTGAAGCATTAGCTTGGCAAAATGAGTTTTTAGCGACAACAGTATTCCTGACTTCCGCTTTTGGTGGTTTGCACAGTGGCAACAGTAATCTCGAAAATGCACTAGCTTTCGGTATCTCGTTGGCAGTTGCTGTTCAACTGTTTGGGCAACAATACATGAATCCTCTCATAGCTTCATGTCAGGCTTTGGTTGGAGAGATATCTCCCGCAAGAGCTGTTAGCATGATATCTGCAGAAATTGTAGGTGCCATTACAGCCTCAGCACTCATCAAAGGATTGACTGGCGAAGTCAGAGGAGTTGTGTCAATTGCGGGTGTTAATGTAGTACAAGCTTTGTTCATTGAATCTGTGTGTTCATTTACTCTTGCTTATCTTGTGTTGTTGATCTCTCATGAACAGCATCGTGTGTCCTACAATATTCCAGTAACCGTTGGTGCTGCTTTGACTGCTTTGGAATTGTTCTCCATCCCATACACAAGTGGATCGCTGAACGTCGCGAGGTATCTCGGGCCATCGATCGTTGCACGAGAATTTCATCGTTTTGATTGGCTGTACTTGGTCTCCAATATCATTGGCGGGATTTCGGCAACGGCATACTACAAGTTCGTTAGAGCTGTACAAAAGAGTCCTGTCGAGGAACCACTAATAGGACCCAGCTTGGCGCTCCCTGTGCGGAAACCAACTTTTAACGAGAACAGAATCCAAGAAGTTCATGACACAAATTAATTCGAAGCAATTATAAAAACATGTAAGATATCGTTCGTCTAATCATTGCGGATCTATTATCAATCTAATTCATTCTATGCCTACTTTGTTATCCACCTCTATGTTTACTCTACGGATCTAACCTCTGTATTGTCGAGATTTTCTAATATTTGTCTTGATGTGCGATTTGAGCACGACCACTAGGATCTGCAGCGCATCCCCATTCTTTTTTTGGAATCCAGGGTTTCACAGTCTCCTCACAGGCAGATCCTTTATCATAGCTGTGAAAATATTTGGAGAATAATTTCCGATATAGGAACGCCTCCTTTGTCAAAGGCGTATTGAATTGAAACACACTCTGTGCTGTCTGGAATTCTTCGTCGCTTATCTGAATGAAAACGATAATAAGTGATGCAGCATGGGGAGGAGAACAAAATATTTCCCGTACCATATCATCAGCATATTTTTTGATTCCGTCGATCCATGAATACCCAACTCCATCCTTTACAATTGTCAGATTTTTTGGAAAGACAAAATGGACTAACTTACAGAGAATTGCTCCTTTTGTCGCCACAATATTTCTTCCGGTAACCACCCTTCAAATGCATCTCGCAATATTTTTTTTTCAATTTTATCACGACCACACATTTTGTTAGCCGTCGGAACTTGCATAGCCAAATCAACAAACGTTTTATCCAGAAATGGAACGCGAACTTCGAGACCCCACGCCATTGTGCTTTTGTTTGCTCTTAGACAATCAAAGAGATGAAGATCGCGAACACGGCGAATACATTCATCCTTGAAAGATTTCTCGTCGGGTGCCTGATGGAAGTAGAGATATCCGCCGAAGATCTCGTCCGATCCTTCTCCTGAAAGTACCATCTTGATTCCTCGTGCTTTGATAGCTCGACTCAACAGAAACATGGGGGTTGATGCTCTTATTGTTGTGACGTCATATGTTTCCAGATGATAAATGACTTGTTCGACTACATCCAATGCTTCCTCCACGGTAAAGATGATTGCGTGGTGGTGAGCTCCAATAAAGTCGGCAACAATCTGAGCCGCTTTATGATCTGGCGATCCTTCCAATCCGACCGAAAATGATTGCAAGCGGGTGTCGGTCAAGACAATCTTCTCTTTCACTTCATTTTCGAGTTCCGTTTGTTTTGTTTGTTGATTACGTTGATTATGTTGGACAATGGCAGCAATGAGACTTGAATCCAATCCACCACTCAACAAAACGCCAAAAGGTACATCGGTCATCATACGTTTGCGGACGCTCTCACAGAGACTATCTCGAATCATTTTGCAACAATCCTTATAGTCCATCATCGAATTTTCTTGCCAGAGCATTTCGTTTTGCATCATGAAAGGTTGATGATAAATTTCAGTCAAGGTTTCGGATTTGATTCTGATCATCATAGTTCCTGGCTGAAATTCCTCAATTGGTTCATGGCAGAGAAGTTGTATCGATTTCATCTCAGAAGCAATAACGAACACATCTTCACTGTAAGCAAAGTATAGAGAAGTAATTCCGAATGGATCTCTTGCACACCATAAGATTTCGTTTGTTTTGTCGTATAGAACGAACGAGAACATGCCATCTAGCTGCTGTACAGCCTCTACAGAAGGACCGTATTTTTTGTACAGATGATAAATCGTCTCGCAGTCACTAACATCTGTTGCATCGAATTCAAGACATTTCGCAATGGCTTTGTAATTGTAGATTTCTCCATTAACGCAAACAATGACGTTGTCCTTGATAATTGGCTGAGCTCCATGATTCACACTCATAATTGCTAAACGATTGTGTCCCAAGAATACTTTACGTTCATCTTCCCATATACGCGAGTCATCAGGTCCTCGATGTTTCAAAAGATTGTTTGCCTCTACAAATTGAGCTCGTGTAATGTTTCTGCTAGATGTAGTTGATTGGTAAGCGAGTATTCCGCACATTTCGTATTGTGGATTGGTATCGAGTTGTTGGTTGAGAGAAAATTGTTTCGTGTGAAGAGAATTGTCATTGTACGTGTCTTCTTTTGTCTGCATCATCTTCTAGTTTGCAGCTTATATAAAACATTTGATCCATTGTGTTAAAAAAAACAAATCAATTTCTCAGTTTTGATCAAATCTATAAAACATTTTCTCCTTTCTGCAATGCAGCATCGATTATCGATGAGTCTCAGATCAAAGATGAAGTTAAGTGAACAAAAGATTCAGAATCAATTCATTCTTCTACTTCTTTCACAAAGCTGCAGCGGACTGATTTTCTTTTGAGAGTCAGCCGTCATCCACAGAGGGAAACGCCAATCTATGTAACAATTGAGATGTGAAGGCTTCGTTTTGATTTTGTCAACTCGAAAGCATATCCACACAACAGAACAAAGGTTTTACTGACCCCAATCTTTGATTGGTTTTGCGATGCAGTTCGAACTTTTTCTGTGTGATCGTCACCATCAATGAGTTTGGTGAATGGATATTAAGATAAGAATTAAAGAGACAGTGTGTGATCGTGATCAAACAAAGTGTGATTTATGAAACAAAGATTAGGGAAATGTCATACAAAAGGGGTCACCGTTTCTTTGCAGGCAGTTTTTACAATCAATGTGATTTCAAACATTTCAAGGATTATACTTACCTAAAACAAATTATCGAATCGAAACATCATATGATCATCATCATCTTACTATACAGCTAAGCGTGACAACTGTGAAATATACAAGTTATTGACGTAAACACCGTTCGATGATGTTATAGTCAAAGTCCATACTTCACCCTTCACCATATAACCTGTTACAGAATAAGGTTTGTTGTACTGACCCGGAGACTGATCAAGTAATACATTTTGACCGCCGTTGGTAGTGGAAGGTCCAGCAGTATTTGTATTCATACTGACATTAGTGAGAGCTGTACTACCACTGGCACCAGCACTGAAAGAAACATTATAAATTCCATTTGACGCTGCTGTAATCTGTAGACCTGTGTTTGTAAAATTCAGATATGAATCCATTGTAGATGCAATTTTCGTAAAATTTATCGGGAAGGTGGCACTTGTCGATGTACTACTCCCTGTTGTGCCTCTATAAAACAAAGCATTTGGTATTGTCACACCTCCTCCAACTGTATTGATGGTTTGCAACGATATAGACGACATGTAGTTATTTACATATATATCGATAATAAAGTTATTTTATTTAGGGTATTGAAAATGACGAACAAAATGCAGGCAAATTCGACCTTTGCATTTGATTCTTTGGATACCTAATCTAGGTAATCTTTGTTTTCTTGAATTAGTTTTTGTCGCGCAATTTTGTTGCGTGTGTTATGATGTTATGAGTGTGTTATGAGTTATGAGTTGATTTGAATCACTTTTTTGAAAAAAGAATCTTTGCAGCAAATATGAGATTATTTTCGCTTCTCATGGATGTGTATGATCTGCTAAAATTTGTGAACGGATGATTCGCCGTGAGATAATTGCATTTATACGGTTTTTCTTTTGTGTGTACTAATTTATGTCTCTTGAGTACATTCTTATATGCGAAGCATTGATCACATTCTGATGGTTTCAAGCAAATGGTTTCAGACCAGAATGCGTTCTCTCATGAGTCACTAATCCTGCGACCCTCGTGAACGTTTTGACACAATTTATCTTTGGGCAAGAGATGGGCTCTTTTGTTGATTTCTCCTCGCACAGGATCGTACATTTGTCGAATTGAATCGATAGTCACTAGTGTCAAAAACACCCACAGAAGGCAACCTCTATTCATATTATCAGAGAATATTAAGGTTATTTCATGGTAAAGCGATAGAAACGTCAAGCAGATGATGAGAAAACGCGGCAGGAGAAAAAAATCAAAAAATATTTTCGATCTCATTACTTCAATTGGATTTGGAGTTGTTGATCATTGACTTCATGACCAAGATATGACCTTGATTTGGGCTCAGTTCACAGATTTTGATCTCTTCAGAGAAATGAAAGCTGCAGCTTTATAGCAGAAGAAAGGCAAAGAATTCAAAAAAATATTTTTCGAACTTATACTCACTCAAGGATTGCTGTCACATGTCATATACGAAGGCATCCATGGCTATTCTAGGAGGTGTGGGTGTAGGGTCGCTCACATATTTGGTTTTTAATGTAGTCTTCAATCTTAGGTTTTTTTTATTCTATCTCATTGACTAACGCATGTATCAGAAATGAAGAAATGAATATTCCAGTGCGAAATAATAGGCAAGAGTTACTCGCTATGTATCGGAAGCGCAGTGATGAGTTTGATAAAAGAAAACAAGCAGATGCGATACTTTGACATAGATAAGGAGAAGAAGTAATTATATCTGTCCCTTTGATCTTTTCATGGCATATTTTGATCAGGATAAATCTGAAGATCAAAATCGAAAATCAAATTAAAGCTCAATATCTTTAGATATGAAAGTTCCAAATCAATTGAGAAACGATTGAAGTGTGAGATTGTAATTATGTTTCTGACTCTTTTCATCTCATCTTCTCTTACAAAGCTTGCAGCTTTTTCATTTTCCTCAAAGAGATCGAAAGAACAAAATTAAAGAATCAACATGAAGCAACATATTCTCATTTGATAAAACCTTGTCTCAATAATCTCGATATAAAGCTGACTTTGTGTGATATCTCCCAAACAAATACAAACTTACTTCGCATATATATTTAAAATAGTTTTACAAGGCTCAAAAATATGCATAACATAACAGCAAACGTGAACAAGCAACATTACAAGAATCACTTTTTCTAAACTTTTCTCCACAAGTCTGCACATATTTCAGGATTGATGTGTTTCGATGGATATTCTCCCAAAAAGTCACATTGCATAGCGACTTGTCGTTGTTGAGGTGTCAAACTTGTAGCCAAAAGCCATCTCATTTTTATAATCGCAGCTTCGAATGTCATTGCACTCCCGTTAACAACTCCAATACGGTGCATTACATTTCCGGTCTCATATTCAGAGAATGTACGTGCTTTGTCATAAACATGGGACAACGAAACCACAAGATTTCCTCTGGAGATATAATCTGCCAAAATGTCAATCATGTCAGGTCTGTTGGATGGTACATTGTTGGCTCCGTAAGTCACCAGTAATAATCCTCTTGATTTTTGTAATGATGCCTTCAAGATGTCAAGAGAGAAATCGGGCGTGATCGCAAAATTGGCTACATCATCCGCGATTGACATCAACTTTTGAGTTCCGGATGTGAAACTAGAAGAAAGCTCGGGTTTGAAAAAAGCGATTGCATATGGCGAACAGCCTGGATCATCAAAAGCTTCCATCTTGACAGCGCTTGCTTTAGTTACAGTGACACCTTTCATCAACATATCCCCAAAATACACAGCGACTCCACTCACTTGTTTCAAAGCCATCATACGTACCGAACGAAACGCTCCTTGCAAATTCGTGAAACCGTCAGACTGAGCGGTTACCATAGGAATCTGCGAGCCGGTGATCACAACAGGTTTGGGAAAATTGTGCAGCATAAAAGCAAGTGCGCTGGAAGTATACGCCATTGTATCGGTACCATGTACCACGACAAAAGCATCAGCCGTACAATCATCGAAGATTTCTGAGGTAATACTCTTCCATTCGCGAAAACCAATATTACAGCTGTCTAAAAGAGGGTCTTGTTCTGTGACGGAGATATCAAGATTGAGACGTCGTTTCTGTTTTGAAGTAAGAGTGGTTTTAGCTACAGTACGTATCGTGGTTGAGAATGATTTGGGCGGTCCCGGAACCAGTTCGTTTTGTTGATTGTAAACCATGCCAATGGTTCCTCCAGTGTATATCACCCGAACTTGAAGCTTTTGACAGTATGCCAAGGTGACAATAATTGCGAATATGTAGATATTTGAGGTGGAGAGCATCTTTGCTTGCTTGCTTGCTTGCGCTTGGGAGAAATCTGAGATGAAGTGGAGTGGAGCGGTAGATTACTTTGTTTATTTCATTTATTGCCACGCGAAGTTGCAGCTTGCTGGCTCTGCAATAATGCTCTTCGCGTGCTGTTTTGCAGAATATATTCCTATTTAATGCGTTCTTGCGAGGTTGGTATAAAATAGGTGTCACCTCTTCGACTGACACAAAATGCATCTATCCATTACAATTTGCTCTTTCATCTCCATACTCAGCACAGCAATTGCTAACCCTACCTTCTCACCCTCTCAACAACCATCAGACATGTCAGAATTTACTCTTCCCGAATCTTCAGTACCGACCGTCACTAAAAGCGGACTCAAAAAACAAGCAAAACTTGCCGCCATCAATGCTGCGAAGGAATACAAGAAACAAATGAAACAACAACAACAACAACAACAATCCCAGAAGGAAGATATAGAAGTCGAAGAAATGAACGAGCAAATGGCCGACATCACTCTAGAGGTCCCCTCACAACTCGAGACGACACCCTCAACTATGATACGAGACCTTGCTCAACAAGTCAACAAAAATGTAGTAGTGCAAGGATGGGTCCACCGAATCAGACGACAAGCCAAAATGATGTTTATCGATTTACGTGACGGCACAGGCCACGTACAATGTATTTTGGGTGGAGAAATGTCCCAAATACCAGATGCCAATTTGTTACAGGTAGAAGCCACTATCCTCGTATATGGAAATGTTGCAACACAGACGAAATATACAGTAGAAGGAAATGTAGAAATCTTGGTTCAATACTGGCATGTCATTGGCCACGCCCCGGCTGGAGATGACGCGTTCAATTCAAAATTCAATAGCGAGACCTCTCTTTCAAAACAACTCAATCTTCGCCACCTCGTGCTTCGGTCGGATCACACCACAAAAATCATGCGGGTTCGCGCAGCGATCCTCAAGGGATTCCGAGACTTTTTCTTCAATGATGAATATACTGAAGTGACTCCACCATCCTTGGTGCAAACACAATGTGAGGGTGGATCAACGCTTTTTGGACTCGATTATTACGGCCAGCCGGCATATTTGACACAATCCTCACAACTTTATCTCGAAACCGCTTTACCAGCCCTCAACCGCGTGTATACAATTGCTCCTTCGTTCCGAGCTGAAAAATCATTAACTCGACGTCATTTATCGGAATATACACATGTGGAAGCGGAGATGCCATTTGTTGAATTCGAAGATTTGCTCGAAGCTATCGAGGACTGTGTCATTGGATCTATCACTAGAGCTTTTGAAGTCAAAAACATCCGAGACTACGTATTGGAGATGAATCCCGGTTTTGAAATCCCAACAAAACCTTTCAAGCGTATGACGTACGAGGATGCGATTGCGTGGCTTGCTGAACACGAAGTGATCAACGATGAAACTGGAAAAGCGTATGAATTTGGTGAGGATATTCCTGAAAAGCCAGAACGATTCATGACAGATACTATCGGGGTAATGAACTTTTTGGTTTTATCGATCTTGCTCCGGAAACGTAACTGAAACATTTACAAACTAGGTCCCAATATTCCTTACTCATTTCCCTACCAACATTAAATCCTTCTATATGAAAAAAGCTCCTGGACGCACCGATATCACAGAAAGTGTTGACTTGCTGATGCCTAATGTTGGAGAGATTGTTGGAGGTAGTGCGCGTATCTCAGACTTTACAGAATTGATGCAAGGATACGAAAGAGAAGGAATCGATCCATCACCTTACTATTGGTTTAGTGATCAGCGAAAGTATGGAACTTGCGAGCACGCCGGATACGGATTAGGATTGGAAAGATTCTTGGCTTGGATTTTGAATCTGCACACCGTCCGAGAGGCTTGCTTGTATCCTCGATTCATGGATCGTTGCACACCTTAAAGCTCGCAGCCAAGCCACTATGACCGACCTTATCATATTGTAATGTAATTTTTCTACCCATCAAATAAATTTTGTTCACTATCAATTATGTTATATTTCCCGTATTACTGATGTATTTTGTATCAAAAGTCAACACTCATGTTGAAATCATGATTATCATTATTATTGTTTAACGAATTCATGACACCAGCCCGAGCGTACTCGCCTAATTTTTTTTCGAAAAAATTTGTTTTGCCCGAAAGACTTATTAAGTCCATAAAATCAAATGGATTCGACACTTTATACAGCTTTTCGTATCCAAGTGAGACACAAAGATGATCGGCAACAAATTTGATATATTGTGCCATGAGATCGGCATTCATTCCAATCAGCCTTACAGGGAGGGCGACCGATAAAAACTCGACTTCTAGCTCAACTGCGCTCGATATGATTTCATGCACCTTGTTTTGAGATAGTTTATTTTGTAGATAATTAGTATAAAGCAGGCAAGCAAACCGGGTATGAAGACCCTCGTCACGGCTGATGACTTCGTTGCTGAAACATAATCCTGGCATGATACCACGTTTTTTTAGCCAGAAGATCGAAGCAAACGATCCCGAGAAAAATATACCTTCTACACATGCAAATCCAATCAATCTTTGAGCAAAAGGCGCATCTTGACTTTCGATATATTTGTACGCCCACTCGGCTTTCTTTCTGATTACAGGAACGTTGTCGACAGCTGTAAATAATTCCTGACGCTTTACTCTGTCTTTAATTAGTGTTTCGATGAGAAGACCATACATTTCAGCGTGAATATTTTCTATCATCATTTGAAAACCGTACATACATCGGGCTTCCGCGATTTGCACTTCCCTTCCGAAACGCGTTACTAGGTTCTCGTTAACGACGCCATCACTCCCGGCAAAAAACGCGAGCACATACGATATGAAATGTCGCTCGTCATCATTGAGTTTGTTATTCCAGTCGACTATATCTTTGGAGAGGTCAACTTCTTCCGCAGTCCAAAATGAGCTTTCTGCTTCTTTGTACATCCTCCATATATCTGTATATTCGATGGGCAAAAGTACAAAACGCTTGATTTCAGGTGTAAGCAACGGTTCTGATTTGTCAGATTCAATAGTAGGTGCATTTTGAGTTGAAAGTAAAGGATTTGACATTTATTCTTATACATCAACTAAGATTATGTGCAAAATGTCAAGTGCGATGCGAAATGCAACATTTTTTTCCCGAACATAAATGTAGAACTAAGTGAATGATACCCATATGTCTGTCTACATATATATTTTAGTAAATCCAGCTACCAATAAGGTTTATGTAGGACAGACTATTTCCCCAAGCGACAGATTGACAGTCCACAGGTACGACGCCACAAGGAAAGACACTGTATTGTGTCGTGCCATGAGAAAACATGGGGTAGATCGTTTCGAAATGATCATTATTGAAACAACTACTCATCAGGAGGCAGATGATAGAGAAATTGATTGGATCAGGAGATTAGATTGCATTGCGCCTAAAGGTTACAACATTTCGCCTGGCGGGGGTAAAATCATATTTACCGAGGAGATGAAGAAGAAAGTGAGTGAACGCAGAACGGGCTCCAAAGCCTCTGATGAAACCAAGGCTAAAATGAGTTTAGCTCGTAAGGGCAAAAAGGCATGGAATCTTGGGCTTAGAGCAACTCAGATACTTCAATACAATTTAGATGGATCGTTCGTAAAAGCACATCTTACACCTCAAGATGCATTGCTATATGTGACAGGAATTCTCTTCAGTGGTAAAGAGTTAGAATCAAAGTTTCACAATATTGGAGCTTGTATTCATGGCGCTGGTGGTCAGAAAACGGCCTACAAATTCATGTGGAAATCTCTTTCAGATGGTGATCAAATCGCTCAAATGATCGATGTACCTGAATATAAATTCTTCCCAAGCTATATGCAAGATTTAGTACCACATGTAGATTTGGAACAATTGATACAGAAAGCAAATAAGCTTTCGCTCAGCAAAGAAGATTACCCTAACTGCGGTATTCATAACTCTGATCCGAGGATCCCCTTGAGCGACAAACTACAAGAAATAAGCTCCGTCAAATGGTGCGCTGAAAAACAATATTACAGGGACACACGTAATCCGAATATCGTACTATATAAAATGCAAATTGTCAAAAGGCTTAAGGGAATGACGAGCTGGACCGCTTATCTCAAGAGTGGATGCATAAACTCGACATCGGTGTCATGAAACGCCTTGTCAGGTTTTGAAGCTGAAATGAAAAAAACTTTCCATTAACGCTCGCGGAAGGTCCCTACCAATCAACGATTTACAATGCTCTTCCTACATTCCATTTGTATTACATCTATTTTAGCGACTAAATCTTGGAAATGATCAACGCGGACTTGATGTGATAAAGAGTTGGGAAGAAAAAAGCGACCATCGATCACAACCACGCTGACATCTCTACTGGTACTGAACAAGTAATGAGTGTTGTCTAGTAATAACATCATCCCCTCAGCGACTATTCCGCCAATGAATTGATCAGATGAGGAAAACACAACCGCTACGTTCGTGGGTGGATCAATAAAACATAGATCGAGTTGTGTATTCATGTGATTTGGATATTGGTAAGAGACGAAATCAATTGCTTGGTTGTCATGATCATATCGTAAAGTGAGTACGCCTACAAATTCAACAGCTTTTACTTTTCTTTTTTCGGAGAAATCAAGCATACGATGGCACATGACGAGGGAGAAAAGCAAATGCAAAAACACAAGCCGAGAAAGGATTTTCATCGATTCTTTACTTTATCTGTAACTCGGGAAAGAAAAAAAACTCTCCACCAATTCGATACAACTACGTGATCATGTCGAGATGCGTAATCAATCGCCATATCATACTTCAATTCAAGTCCACTTCGTTGTTATTGATGTCGTTGTGACGTGTGAACGAACACGGCTAAGATAAGCTCAATACAAACAGAAGTTTTCATTATTCGTAAACATCTAGTCCGCTTTCTCGCCACCACCTCGACATGTCATCATGACTGTTTCTGGACGCATAATTCAGTGCCCTAGAGCTATACTTCATTTCGAGTCCGCTTTGTTTCCACCAGTCTAATACAGCTACACGACCATTTCCGGATGCCCAATCCATCGCATCAGAAGTATATCTCATTTCGAGTCCGCTTTGTTTCCACCAGTCTAATACAGCTACATGACCATTTCCGGATGCGTAATTCATTGCATCTTTACTCCATTTCATTTCGAGCCTGCTCCGTTTCCACCATTCTAATACATCTACATGGCCCTTTTGAGATGTCCAATCCATCGCATCAAAAGTAAACCTCATTTCGAGTCCGCTTTCTTTCCACCATTCTAATACAGCAACATGACCATTATGGCATGCGAGATCTATTGCGTCGATGGTGTATTTCATTTCAAGTTCGCTTTCGCGCCACCATCGCAACACATCGACATGGCCCATTTCAGATGCCCAATCCATTGCGTCAATGGTGTATTTCATTTCAAGTTCGCTTTCGCGCCACCAATTCAACACACCAATATGACCATGTGAAGATGCGTAATTCATTGCATATGAAGTCCACTTCATCTTTTCTAGTCCACTTTGTTTCCACCAGTCTAATACAGCAACGTGTCCTTTAGTAGATGACATATTCATTGCCTTATCACTCCATTTTAGCTCCAAACCACTAATTCTCCACCAATTCAATACATCGAGATGACCATTCGTAGATGCAAGATCCATTGCTCTTTCAGTCCAATGTTTTTCAGAATCGCAGCTTTCTTTCCACCAATTCAAGACAGCAATATGACCACCTTCTGAGGCGTAATCCATAACATTTGTGAATTTGTTTTCAAGTCCGCTGTCTCGCCACCGATCCAATACAGCTACATGACCAAAGTAGGTTGCGGAATCCATTGCCATATGAGTGTATCTTATTTGTAAACCGCTTTGTTTCCACCATTCCAATACAGCAACATGACCATTACGAGATGCGTTATCCATCGCATACTCTGTTTCCTTCAGTCCATGTCCGCTTTGTTTCCACCATTCTAATACATCTACATACCCATTACTGGAAGCGTGGCTCACAAACCAACGTGGAATATCCGGTTGCATACCCATGGCTATGTGAAACATATATAATGTATTCGAGCCATTTATATACGGCTCCACCAAGCAAGCAATGAACGTGTGAAGCATCGAGCAATAGAGCGAAACGGACATAATACAAGAAAGGGTAATTTTACTTTTTCTAAGGAATCTCAACGACGGTCTCTCTGCAGCTACCTCGAAATGCACAATAACGAACTGAGATGATAATAAGATATTTCAGTCACAAAACACCTTGTGTACATTGCGCCTACATTTAAGTTCTCATTCTTTGCGAATCTTAGAAATTATTCGATCAAATAATGACAACCTATGCATGAAACATTCATTTCGAATGAATGAGACAAGGAGGTAGGACTCAAACTTCCAATACGAGACATAAATCTCGTACAGGAAGGCTAGGGTTCTCAGATCAAGGAAAGATCTGAAGGAGAAAGGACACAGTTGTCAATCACCCATTTCTGAAATATATTCTTTGCTCCATTACAATCACGATCCATAACGGATACTTTTTGTCCGGCAACACAATCCGAATGGCGACATTTATATATTTTTGCACCTCCAATCTTCTGCCACAATTGACCGCACTCAGAACATCCTTGACTGGTATATTCTTCTGTGACTGGAATCACAACGCTTCCTTCTTTCTGTGACAAGCGAGTTCGAAAACGTCCATGAGACCAATTCAGCATGCTGCGAACAGTTTTACTTTTAATTTTACGTTTGCGTTTTTCACACATGTCATGAGCATTGAAAGTCGGGAGGAGTATGTATTCATAATGATCACTCAACCATTTGACAAACTTCTTGTGAAACTCGTTCACTAAGTTAGTCACTTTGGTTTGTATGCGGTGAAAAGCTTTACGAAGATTATATCGTCGTTTTGCACGAATGGTGTGAAGATCGATCTTCGACTGAATTTTGTCCATGTTAATACATAATCTTGTAACACGAGAAGCATCCTTTTCACCCCATTTGAAAACTTTTTCACGAATGGGATCATACACGACT
>Ga0160428_1000675_pt1 | contig 33884 bp, 46 predicted proteins | sample SolpanmetagenomM_FD_108198 | JGI IMG/M metagenome (GOLD analysis project Ga0160428, IMG submission 108198) | Solar panel surface microbial communities from Lawrence Berkeley National Laboratory, California, USA - M | ecosystem: Engineered > Built environment > Solar panel > Unclassified ... | reverse complement strand
ATTGGTGGTGTTGTCCTCAAACCAGGAGCAGCTGTATGGGTGAGTATAGGAGCTGATGTGGTAGTCTTGGCGCAAAATGCAGGAGGGATTTGGCTAACAAGCTCTCACTACAGGGTATACCTGCATACACCAGCAAGGGCATTTACATGGAGTTGCAGAAGGCTTTCGGCCCTAACGTCGACAATTATATCATTGCGTCGCGAACCGCACAAGGCTTGGAAGACGTGGCCAACTCCTCTCCTGAAGAACAAGCTGCAGTTGTGAAGCATTATAAGGAGCTCCGACCTTATATCCGCCGCAAGAAGAACGTGGGTGAGAAGCAATTCGAGCAGCTTAAAGCTAAACACCATGAATTGCGCGAACATCGCAAATCAATAAGCACGGCCGTGGGCTCGAAGTTTGGTCACAAGGACCGCTCGCCATCGCCGCATAGAGCAGCTACGACCACTGCGTCTCAGGCTCCAGTACCCAAGATTATTGTTCCTGGTCACCCTCTGTCACGCCTCAGCCGTGTCGAGACGACCGCTAGCATACTGTCGCCAGATGGCTCCGACTACGTCGATATGAACCCTCTCGACCATATCCACACCGAGCCAGAGTCATATCGCCACCAGACAATAGCACCAGTGAAGCATTCACAAACACTGCCGGTGGATGAAAAACACTCCTTTGGCCAGCAAGAAGAAGGGCTCGTGGTGCACTCAACCACAGACGAATCCGCGCACCCCGACCACGATCTCGAAACCGCCATCCGCCAATCACTCGCCGACTCTTCCCACGGCGACGTCGAAGAAGACGCCCTAGTCGAACGAGCCATCCGTGCTTCTGTCGCAGAGCACGAAGCCGAGCACGACCTCAACGATTCCGAAATGCAAGCAGCTATGGACGCGAGTGCGGAAGATGCCAAACGCGGTCGTGAGGAAAGGTGGGAAGATGCTAGGCAATGGGCTGGTGAGCATGCGGATTTCGAGGGCGCGGCTGAGCATGATGATCATGAAGGAAGGGAGAATCAGGAACTCAATTTGGCGTTGCAGGAGAGTCGGAAGACTTATCATAAGGGTTTGGCGAGGGAGGAGGCGGATAGGAGGGATGAGGAGACTGTGATTAGGTATATGCAGAAGCAGAGTTTGGCGGAGGAGGAGATGAGGAGGAGTGGTGGTGGTGGATATCGATGATGGCGAGTGGGTGCTAAGGATGTGCTAAATTAAGATGTTTATGAGTGAATGATGGAATACGTAATGATCATACTTGTTGAATGAGCAAAAGCTGAGATCGCACGAGTTGCAATCATACTAATAGTAATGCTTGACGATGAACTCTTCGTAGTACTATCTTGAGAATGTGTTGACTCAAATAGCAATAACACCCACAGCAACGACAAGAATAAGGAACAAGAATAATGACAACCAGCAACGATAAGAACAACAACACCCCAATCCACAGCCTGTTCTCAATCCCCCAACGACTAGCTCTGCACATCATCACCACTACCACTTCCTCACCAGTAACTAACATGCGTAACATTATCAAACAACAACGCCGTCACCGCCGGCTCGACCATCGACGTCGAAATCCCCAACGTAAAGCTCACAAACTGCGCAAACCCACTCGGCAACTCCGCCTTCGCCATCGCCGCCTGCACCAGCGCGCCCGGCGCATAGTTGAAACTGGCCTCTCCCACCATGTTCCCTTTGACGTCGTATCCCGTGACGGTCGCAGCCAACAGCCGTATTGGCCGTGCTCTCGGCACTCGCTTCGACACAGCCGAAGAAGAAGGAGAGCAGGGAGAAGTACTTGATTGTAGGGGACTTTGTGGCTGTTGCTGTTGGGTTCAGGGCGTTGGAGTTGGGGGTGGTGAGGTCATTGCGGGCGGAGAGAACGGCGGCGTTGGGCGGTGAAGCGGTCTTGAGCCCGTTCAGGGGGCCGACGGCGGCGACGGAGAAGCGCGTGTAGTTAATGTTGTTTTGGAAGCCGGCCGGGGTGACGGCCACAAGGGGATTGGTGGTCACGTTGTCGAATTGAGAGAGAGGGGTCAGGTGGTTTCTGTGGAGGGAAGAGAGGGAGATGGCTTTACTGTGTCGACATATTCGCGGTAATGAGCGGGCTGAGATATTGCACCAGCTAGGGTGAAGGCTGTCAGAGCTAGGACAGCAGTGGCGAAAGATGTGAAGAAGTACATGACTGAAATGAAGGGCTAAGGATTGGTTGTTGGGATGATTGGCAATGTGCTTGCTTGAGTTGTGTCTGATGATGTCCAGATTAGATGTAGGAAGAACTGGCTATTTATGCATGGGCCTTTTGTCCTGACTGGAGCCATGATCCGGTCTTCCTGCTGTCGCCAACGAACAGCACGTCAGGACACTATCCCTAGGTCGGGTTCATTGTGTCTCAGTCTGTACAGCGCATCGTCGTAATTAGGTTTCAGCCAAGGCGTCATCAAGCATCAAGTGCCGATCAGTACTGTATTGCAAATGCCGCATGCAGGTCATCCGGCTGGCAAAGGACCTATCAGCGAGCCTTATCCAGAGAGCTGATCCGCTGGCGTGATCAATGCAGCTTGCTGTCATCCTTGGGAGTGTTTGAGTGTGGGGTGATGCTCCACGAGGAGACTTTGTTAAGCGCGATTCGAGGGAAAGCTTGATCAGCATCAGCCGCCAGCGAGCTTATAGTCGAGTATGGCTGGCGAAAGTATGCATCTCCTAGCATGAATCTTGTGCTACCACACCTTCATCAGATCTTGCAAAGCAGTCTTTGTATCTTGCCGTCGTCATCGTGCTGCTGATCGCGCCGGGACAACACATTCCAGTAACCTTATAGGCGTCAAGGAACCTTGTAGGCCAGGCCAGCGAGCAGAAAGCTCTGAAGTCAATCAGCGCCGAGTTGTCAATGTCTCACCCACTCAGCTCTGTGACCATGCCGCGGGTACGGTACCTCGTCTTTCCAATCTTATACCGAACCACTTCTCCATCTTCCAGCGTACCCGCCGCTTCACCAACGCGCCATTCGGAATGACCTGTCCAACGATCTTCCTCTTGACTGAATGTTTTCCAGCTTCCCCTTTCAGTCCAGCTCGGCACTACCTCCACCTTCACTGCCATACTCTGCATGATCGTCCACAACACATGATCCATCATCACCTTTAAGTAAATCCCGCACCATTGCAATCTTGAACGTGAAAAAGATCCTCGGTCTTCTGCTCGTGTAGAGGTTCATCCTCGAAGTCTTGTGGAAACTCCGTCTTTGTGACAACGTAGTTTGGTTCCTACTCGCCATTTTCGTCGTGCTTGACCTCCAACACCCACATCAGCTGTGGCTTGTCCGGATCTATTATCTCACTTCTAGCCATACTTTCGCTCCGGCTCTTCAGCTGTTCATGGCGCTCATGGAGTTGGGAAAACATCAACTGCAGAATGTATCGCTGAATACTCCAAGCGCCCTCTCTTCCTGTTGACGGGTGGCGACATTGGTGAGAATGCGGGTGATATCAAGAGGAAGCTGGACTCAACATTCGCTCTTGCTCATCGCTGGAATGCCGTTCTACTCTTGGAGGAGGCCGACGTATTCCTGGCTAAGAGAGAGCGACAAGATCTAAAGCGCAACGCACTCGTATCGGTATTTCTCAGGACTTTAAAAGACTGTGCTGGAATTTTTTTTCTGGCCACTAGGCGGGCGGCTGAGTTCGACGAGGCATTCAGATCTCGAGTTCATATGCATTTGTACGATCCACCACTCAATCGGAAGAAGACAGTCGCGGTATGGATGACGAACCTGGAGCTCCTACTCCGTTTCAAAATTGAGTGTCCATCCAGTCATCTTCATAACTTAGGATATAGCTGAAATTGTACTTTGATGGGCGGCTATCCTAGGCCTACCTTATCGAGAGTGTAACAGGGTGGAGGGGTTCTAGCTAATATAAAAGTACTCTAGCACTCCTCACCCTAGGGTTTATGAGAGCAGTATCGAAATCAGATATCGACTTCTGAACTGGGGTAGGCTGCTCGAGCAGCGCAATCAAGCAATACTAGAAAATGGCGCGCCCGGTGTTGTTGTCGAGAGACCAAGACGAACTCATTGAGTATGCTCAGAAGCACTACAACTCTTTGAGGACGCACCCAAAAAGTTACGTTTACGGTCACGCTGGAACGGTCGACAGGACCGCAACGCATTCCAGACTGCTATGGCACTTGCTATCTGGGTGGCCAGAGATAAAAGTGACAGGGGTGTGCGCGAAGACCCCCCGACTCAGGAAAGCCCATTTTGACCAAGTTGCGGATGACGAAACATAAGATTCATAGGTTTCGGAAGAGCCGACGAAAAAGAGCAAGAAAAAGAAGAATTGATCTTCGCTTGCGTAGCTATTTCTTCTCCTATTCCTCGTTAGTGCGAAGTTTCCTGTCTCTCTTATTGCGGTTGTTATTGTTGTTGCTGTTGGTGTCATTGTCGTTGGTGTCTGCAACAATAACAACAGGAACAATAGCAACATCAAACAATAACAATAACAATGTGTATGATCCATCATCATAATCACGACGCTACTTACTCAACTGTGATCGTCAACACAATACCTATTTCGTGAATGCACAACAACTAACCGCCAGTCATAGGGCGTTCATGTCCAACAGGCCGAACATAAGTATGCGTCTCTGTCCCCCCAGAGTTGCCAGATCATCAGCCTTGCATCACGCCTCACACACCAGTCAAGCCATGGTAATACCTCCAATCCGCTTTCTACACACCGCGCTAACATACCTTCAAGTCTATCACATACACCTACATCAAACCCTTGCCCATGAAGCTTCAATGCACAATGGCGAGGTACACGATGTATGCCATCGAAGACCGCATCGCAGCAGAAACCTCGACTACTGGTCAAGGTAGAGGCGTGAATGCGTGGAGAGATGTGAGTCTTCTATGTGCTATGCGTTCAGCTTTTTTGATAACTAAGTCGTTGTGTAGTGGGCGAGGAAGAATGTTGAGCTTGAGGAGCTGGGGATTATTGCGAGTGGGTTGAGGAAACGCTTCAAGCTTGACAAATGCTTCACACTTGACGGCTCATCGCGCACGCTGTTCGACGAGAAAGAGACAGACCTGGCCTATTGCTACTAAACCTTCAAGTGGTCGAGCCGGCAGGGTGTTGTGTGTTGGGGAGATAGGAGCACCGAGCTCTACAAGTTAGGAGCGGATCACTCGCGAGTTGGCCTTGCACTTTGGGTTGTGCTCGTCTGCAAAGTCAATCCGTGAGGTTTATGGACAGAGAGATCTCTCTTGCTTCTTTCACCACTCTGCGCCTCTCTTTCGTTCCCGCCTTCTCTAGTTTCTTTCACGGGTCATGCCATTGAAGTGATCTTTCAGGATGGATACATCACCATGCCTCATAACCGTCGATACAAATGCATCTGAAAGCGCATATTCTCCAACTCAATCGGGTAGCTCAAGCCGTCCGGCAACCGAAACCACTTCGATTCTTCGCTCACAACCCTCTCCCAACATGGCTTCGGCTCGTTCTCCAACTCCCTCCTGAGCTTGTCCATACCCTTATCGATACCCTCTTCTTCGTTTAGCTTTGAGAGGGTGGTGGACGCGGTGGTGAAAAGTGTGTGCTCGAGAAGCCAGAGCATGGGGTAGCGTTTCTCGCTGGAGTTGACTGTGACGGTGGAGTAGCTTCCTGGGCTGTCAACGACGAGGAGGAGGGCCCCGGGATGTAGCGCTATTGTTAGACTGAGTAGGAGGTGCTGGGTTCGTGGCACAGAGGTTGTGTAGAGTTCGTTAAGCGTGAACATGAGTGTTACTAGTGTTTGTGGTCGTATCGAAGCAGGTGTAGATGATGACGACGACGAGATGAGTGAGGCAACAGAGCACTCGGGAGCAATGACATCTTGCTGTATGAACCGAGCGTGGAACCGTGAAGGCGACATGAGAGATTTTGCTGCTGCCTTGGCTGCTTCAGACGCGTAGGGCGAGAGTGGGGGTGGTGTGGTGAGGGCAGTATGTAAGGAAGTGCTAATTCCGGACCAGTCTGCAATGTCAACCAGAGTAATGTCAAAATCTAGCCTTGTCGACGCAGTAGAAGACGGTGTTGGAAGTGTAGTCGTGTCATCATTCTTGTGCAACTCGTGATCAGTCTGGAAGCTTTGATTTTGTGCATCTTCTATCGTTAAGTTCTGTCGCTCTTCGTTATGAACGAGCGTGTGAACACCCGCAAGTGATACTATTTCTGCACCTGCACCACCTCCTAGGCAGATAATCTGCACATTATTGGCTTTACTGCTAAGCTCATCCTCATCTGGCTTTCCTATCTGTAGATGCTCGATGGCTTCTTTAAGTGTTCCGATGTATCCCAAAGCTCTACTAGGACTCCACCTTGCGGCGTACGCTGCTAGATATTCTTTGTTCCCAAATGCGGCAGCAAAGTCACGGTCATACAGGTGTGCTTTTACTTTTTGCAGCAGTGGCTTCAGGGCATCCTGCGTTGCTGAGGGATTGAGGAGATGCGGAAATGTATAGCTGAAGATATCGAGCAGCGATTGCTGGAGTTCAAGTGGTAACGACTGGAGGGCAGGGAAGGGTGTGGGTGTAGATTGTGCTACCTCTTTCTTTTTGGTGGCTGCTGTTGGAGTCTTTCGAGCTTTGGATTGGTTGGCGATAGTCTTATAGCCTTTACCGTGTGGCATGTTTGTCGTTGACTATGAAGGATAAAGATCAGCATTGGACTTTAAAACAAACTTGAAACACAATATAGTCTGTGGCGGAGTTGACGCCGGGATTACGTGGTGATGGTATGATTATAATTATTAGTTTGTCCCTTAATGTCACAACACACTTATCTCGCATCTATATATCGACAAAATGAGCGACATCAAATCACCTCTCGTAAGCACAGCAGTAGCGACCGATTCACCACCTCAGTACGATGCTTCTGCCCACACCAGCGCACCGCCACCCGCTGCCGCTGCAGCTCCTCGCCCATTTCGTCCTCTACCACCTCTCGATCTACCAGTCTTGAACACATTACGCAACCAACGTACCATCCTCGCCTCCTCATCACCCCGTCGACGACAACTTCTGGCACAAATCGGCCTCACCAACCTCGAGATTCTGCCCTCGAATCACCCAGAAGACCTGCCGAAGTCAGCATACACGACGGCATGGGAATACTGCGTCGCCACCGCATCTGCAAAAGCTTTAGCGACATATCAGGCTGCGCTCAACGATGCCGCCAAAGGGGATCCTGGATTAGTCATTGCTGCGGACACAATAGTTGTTGGCAATAGTGGAGAGATAATGGAGAAGCCGAGAAGTGAACGACAACATATTGAGATGCTAAAGGCCTTACGGGATGGAGGACGTGTTGGACAAGGAGGAACAGATCACGCGATGGTTGAGGCTGCAGCGAGACAGGTGGAGAGCATGGGACTTGGCACGGGCATGAGAGGCGAGGGCAATGTCAGAAGTGTACCCGTTGCAGGTCCTACTGGCAGATCTAGCAGAACTGATAGAGGAGGCTGGCACAAAGTATACACCGCAGTATCTGTTTGTGCGCCATTGGCAAGCGCAAGGGATCCTGGCTACGTGCTGGAGACGATAGTGGAAGACACTTCTGTCAAATTCGCAGGAGACAGTACGTTGGAAGCGTGTCCACTATATGGTACACCAGACTGCTAACATTAATACAGTATCAGATGCAGACATACTTGCTTACGTCAGGACACGAGAGGGCGCCGACAAAGCCGGCGGTTATGGCATACAAGGTATAGGCGCCCTGTTCGTAGACCGGATCGATGGCAGCTATGATAACGTCGTCGGTCTACCCTTGAGACCAACAATAAAGCTCGTGGAGAAGGTGCTGAGCATTGCCAATGACGAGGGCGCTGAGGATGGTGTAGGACGAAGCCTGTACGATGACCTGCTAGATGATGACGACGAAGCAGATCCTCTCAATGGTGAGGATTTCGAGAAGATGTGATCCAGTGGAGATATGCTGTGAATTAGTGTCCAGAAGGCTGTGGCTGAGGCTTATATAATACAGACCGCTTCTCTTTCTCTACCCTAGTTCAGATGTCGATGTCCGGTTTCGATACTGCTAGTGTAAGGAGTGCTGTAGTACTTTAGTATTAGCTAGACCCCCTCCCTGCCGCATTCTTAGTGATGTAGGGTCTGAGATGGTTGCCCATCAAACCACGAATCTAGCTATATCCAAGGCTGTGAACATAACTGCTAAACGACCAGGTATCTTACCCCAGTTCAGATGTCGATATCTGATTTCTACTCTGCTACACCCAAGCGTGGGGAGTGCTGGAGTACTTTTATGTTAGCTAGACCCCCTCCGCCCTCTTACACTCTCAATAAGGTAGGACCTAGGATAGGCGCCTATTCAAGTATGAAGTCAGCTATGTCCTAGGCTGTGAAGATGACTGGATGGATACTCAATTTTGAAACGGGGTAGGATACAGACGCTTAATTTTGGAGCGAACGGGGTAGGTCGTGCACTACAGCAATCTTTCCTCGAGGTTGAGGCTGAGTCTCACGCCAACGCATAAGTGGATTGCCAGGTGATGCTATGCCAATGATGCTAGCCTCATGACAACGAGGTTAATGGTGTGTTATGAGCAATTAGTTGAGTCGAAGGTACATATAAAGTCAATGAGGACTAAAGTTTGGAAACGCGAGCGTGGCAGAGTTTATGCCAAGCCACGCGCAGTTCATCCAATGTCGATTGGGAGATTTCCTTGCCATCCTTGTCGAGTCTTGCCTCGTTCTTTGTGTAACCCATCAACGTATTGCATTCTCCCCATCTCAAAGCCACATCATACTACGCCTCCAGATCGCCTCTCACCAGCACACGACCCTCAAGATAAAGCGCCTTGGCCACATCCTACTCTATCACTTTCATTAAGCGGCGGCCACACGACGCAGTGCCTTCAAGACTCTACACCTTCTCATTGTTCTCAACATTTAACTACGCCTACACCTTTGTCACGACCAAGTTGACACGCGACGATCTAGCAGTCAACGATATTGGACAACCCGGAAAAGTGCGCCTAGAGCGCGACTCAATATAAATCATTTTCAAGATGCATCTCCAGCCACCAGGCTTGACGCAGCCCCGGTATCAACGCGCTGACGGAGGCTCCCATATGCGCGACGAATCTCCCAGTGGCTCTGCTTATAAGTTTTCCGCCTATGACGAACATTCACTCGAAATAAGTCCAACACCTTCACCATATCCAGGAGTAGACACTGCATACCTTGGTCAGGGTGGCACGTTAGGTCGCAGTGCGACGGGGACATTGCGCGGGAATGCTCGTCGGGGTTACACAAAGGCTCAGTGGTGGTTCCTGGGTGTCGTCCTTGTTCAAGCAGTAATCGCATTAGGAATCGAGAGCTATGTCTTCGCCGAGTTCCAAGTCGATCTTGCTCCGTGGGTCCGTAAGCAGGATGCCTCGAAGCCATACGCCGCTACAGTGCCTACATATCTGGCTCTTTTCATTTTCGGTTTCTGCTATGAAGTTGCCCTCGTATGGGATGCTTTGCGACTCAAGAATACTATTCAGGTCATTGGGTTGTGTCTTTACAATATCGGTCTGCTCATCGAAGCAGCAATACAGTTCCTACAACTGTCGGATGTGGTGGAATACCTCGGAGCTCAAACACCGCCAGCAGGGAATGCAGGGCCAGCCATCGAGTTTGACTTCAAAAGCCAGGTGCATCCCTATATCATTGCCATGCCTGCGGTCATCGGTCTGGGGACTGTACTAATGGTGGTCATTGCCTGGTTCCTATTCAAGGAGTTCACAAAGGATCTGTACGATCAGCGTGGTGCGAGTAAAGATGTGAAAACCGCAGTGCGATACTTGGAGGCACGCCTTGATTTCAACCCAATTGTACCAAGCTTCTGCTAACCTTTGTTCACAGGTGTATATTTCCCTACTCAAGTTCGACTTCTTCTTTTTCCTGGCATTCACTGTCTTGTTCTTGGTCGTGGTGGAGGACACTGGAAGTGCCGAGTTCTATTTAACAATAGCGGCAATACCTGTCACCATTGCTGTTTTGTTATTTGCGTATTATTGCGCAAAGCAGGAGACTGGTCTAGGCATGGGAGCCACTATCGTAAGTATCTGACATCAAGCCTAAGAATTCTGATTGGTCTTGTTGACATATTCCAGGCGATCTATGTGGCTGCACTTGGTTATTTTGGTTTCAAGCTCTTTCGTATGTGGTTCGGGCCAACATCACGAATCGATGACTATCTACCAGCTCGACGCTCTCTCACCACCTTCGCCATCATTACAATAATTCTGCTAGTAACTACAATCATTATTGCCAGCATATGCACGAGCAAGTTTGGCAAAGGGCTTTTTGATCGACAGAATGATAGGGATCTGGAAGAAATCCCAATGAATACCACACATCAACGCCCACCGAATCGACGAATAGCACTTGATGCCTAGGCTGATTGATAACAGAAGATGGATAACGACGATTTGATGATAACATGTGTTTCCGCGTCTAGTGAAGGGGTTGGGTTGGTTGAGTTCGAGTTTGGATGTTTGGCATTTCGCTGCATTATATGGGTCTTTCTTGTATATTATATACCCTGGGGGTTACGAAGGACGAAATGATGATGCTTTACGATCACTCTGCATCTCCTTATCACTCTCGGGTGAGCCGTAGCGAACCACGTAGTCGTCGGGACTCGTGCGTGCTGTGAAGAGTACCCTAACTTTCTTCAGGCTAACTCATCTTATGCCCTTCTATAATATCCCAGGCTCTCCCGTAAACGATAGTTGTAGTCCAATACACTCTTAAAGTTTAGAAGGTCTACGGGCACTCTCCGCAGCGCAACCTTTGCCCTTCCACCTGAACAACGACTTCTGACGACGACGTGGACCATCTGCACGATGTGGGCACGGACATATACAGTAATCGTGTAGATCTTGCGACTGTGGGGTCTCAGCCAAGTAGGACCCTGTTGTTTCAGACACCTCAATGACGTGCATTTGTTTGAGATGTCTGTTTTTATTTTGATCGTTTCTTGCGACAGCACACTTTCAGCATGCGTTGACATTGCCCTGCTCCTCTATCATGTCTAGTAGGACACACAATCTGCCTGCTCCTGCCTGCAGCGTATCTTCCCGAAGACACCAAAACTGACGCACGTGACAGGTGAAGAGCTTCTCGAGCAAGCAGCAAAGGATGCTACCTTCGATTCGTAAGTTTTGTGGCAGAGTGTGCAAGAGGTAGCGCTAATGACACAGAGATAGATCGTTATGGCCTCCAGTCCTTGAATTTGTGCTGGAGCGCATAGAACATGTACGAATGCCCTCTGCCACGAAAACGCAACTATTGACGCGACTATGTCTACCTAGATTGCACATAATGACTTTCCAATACCTCGAATACCAAGCAGAGTCGTCAATCCTCTACCGCCGTCTACACCGCCGAAGCCGCGAACTGATGGACTATCCAGCTCCTCCGCCCTGACCTCAAACACAACAAGCACAGAAAACGCGCCACCCAGCTCGCCTCCACAACTTCTTGATGACTCTTCCGCAGCGCCTCATTCCCCTTCTAGAACCGAGAACACAGACCCCGTGGATTTGCCCACTGGCACATTACCTGCACCGCTCCTTACACTTCTTTCGCACATCAAGACAACTTTGACAATAAACTTCTCGACACAACCTCCTCACACCATACAACGTCTTGCCGAGCTCATTCTACGCCCTAAACAGTATTATACGCGTCTACATACATATCTTAATGCCCTTGATCGCGTAGTATCAGTCTCATCGAGTAGTAACAGTTATCCATTACCATCAACTGACCCACTGAGTCCACATCTTGTCAACGGTACTGGGCACCTTCCATATAGTGGCCCTGGCCACTACGATGACAACTTAGGAGGTGCTCTGCTCACACCTATACCATGGCTTGTCAATGGTATGTCTCGGCCACGTACTGGCTCTTTGCAGGTTGCAGACACACATGCTGCAAACGGTGTGGTTGTAAATGGTGTGGACGAGCCAAAGGATGAAGATACTGAAATGACGACTATGGAAGAGCAGTTACGAGAAGAAGGCGGCATCACACAGGGTGAGTTGCTACGGCAAGAGCAGGAAGCGAGCGATCGTCCTGCACCAATAGGGTCTACTGCTAGCACGGGATTTACGTTGGTGACATCTACATCACCACGCATGGAAGACACAGTAGCCAATGGATTAACCGGTGGCGACAAGGATGACGCGACCAAGGATGCGACAGCGCCCGTCGAAGGTCCCACACACATTGGCGCGGAGGATATCGGAAGTCAAGAACCTCAGACTGGACCAGGTCAAGTGCTGGATATGGGAGCAGCTGTCGGTCGTGCACCTGCGACGGAAGGTGAGGTGGAGGAAGTCAAGGCCGAGATGGCCGGTATTGGTTTGTCAGAAGCTAGAGAAGACCAGACAACAGAACAGGATACCGCAATGGCAGATGCAGAAGATTCAATTGTTCAAGAGAGCACTCAAAAGCCGGAAGGACAAAGCAATGCCACTGCAGAGGATGACGATATCGCTATGGAATGACAGTAGATGTTGGTCGATGTATATAAAGTAGAAGTACATATTGTTCAACATCAGACCAAATCATGAATGACGATGGTAAACAATGACATGTGCTGCATACATATCGATCCCAGATCTTTCAAGAATAACAACTCACCATGAAAGGCCAATGGAACGTGACTTCCTTACAGCGATGAGAGACTCCAGTCGACACTTCTCCCACAACCTCCATCACTAGTCCTGACTACTCACTGAAGCTACACCACTCCACCCCTTCGTCCCACAACCCATCTCCCACCATGGACGCCCTCTTCGCCATCTTCAACACCGCCCACGAGCACCGCAACGGCTACCTCTTAGCCTCCACCCTCGACATCTCCGGGCCTCCTAAACACCCTCACCTCGTCCACGCCTTCGCCCACGACTCGACACCCTCCAAGATCGAAACAGACATTCGCTACAGAACAGTCTATAACAGTGCCCTTGGCCTTTCCAAATCAGACGCCCGTGCCTGGCTGGATCTCTACGTCGCTTATTGGAAGTTTGCCCAGGCATATGATAGGAACGAAGAGTACAGTATCAACGTGAGTCAGAGCAAGAGGTGTGAACAATATGCCCGCCAATACGATACATGGAAGGATTTTGTCAATGTTCTACTGCGAGGCTATACGTCGGGCGCGTTTGCCATTTGGACGTTGCCGTGTTTGTATGTGGCGGGCAAGTATTTGAGAGAGTTTGCAATCAGAGCGGATGAGCAGGCTGCGAAGATGGGGACGGGCAATGTGATGCTTAGTAGTGCTGGGTTTGGGGATGATGTGGTGGGCAGTATGGGTGTGAATGAGAAGCTGGAGGACGCGGCGAGGCAGATTAATCGCATTTTTGGAATGTGTATTAGTGATAGGTGAGTTTGCTGTATGGTGTGAGATGGGGTGTCAGGAGAGAAAGAAGGATAGAGAACCAGTGCTAATGATGTGCGTTTGCAGGGCGCCGATTGATGAGTCTAGGAAGTGGGCGATATACTACATTACGAACTTGTTGTTCAAGACGTACTTCAAGGTAAGCATTTCCTGGAAGAAAGAAAGAAAGAAAGCAGCTCAAGAGGGAAAAGCTATTTTATCGTCGAAATAAGAGTATTAGAACAAGCTAACACTAACACTAATCCAGCTCAACTCCATCAACCTCTGCAAAAACATCCTGCGCTCCCTACAAGCAACATCAACAGACATGCCCTCCCTCGACAAATTTCCCAAATCACACATCGTCACCTTCGAATATTACGTCGGTGTAATTCGCTTCCTCGAAGAAGACTATACAAACGTACGATCTTTCTCACCTCATCCCACCCACTTGTTATACCAACCAACCTGCCTCTCAAGCACCACTACAACCACTGCTAACACATCCTACAGGCAGAAGCCCACCTCACACACGCCCTCGCTCTCTGTCCCTCCCACCCCACGCCCTCCCCGCACCGCCAAAAAATCCTCACCTACCTCATCCCCTGTCACCTCCTCATAACACACACCATCCCCTCCGCCACCCTCCTCGCCCCGTATCCAACTCTGCACCACCTCTTCACGCCCCTGTGCACGGCCATCCGGCGTGGCGACCTGTCTGCCTTCGACAGAGCTTTAGCGGCAAATCTGGACGAATTCGTCAAACAGCGGATCTATCTGACGTTGGAACGGGGCAGAGATATCTGTCTGCGCAATTTGTTTCGCAAGGTTTTTCTGGCGGGTGGGTTTGAGGAGGGAGGTGCAAGGAGGACGAGAGTTGGGCTGGTGGAGTTTGTGGCCGGGATGAGGTGCAGTTTACAGGGATTTTCAGATGGTGGTGCCGGAGGTGGAGGGCAAGGCGAGGAAGACGGAGTGGGGAATGCGAGAGTGGAGGAGGTCGGGAGGGATGAGGTGGAGTGTTTGATTGCGAATATGATTTATAAGGTGAGCGAGCTTTCCCGGCTCAGGCCGATTTTTCTTTTCCTCTTCCTTCTTCTTTCCTTCCTCCTCGGTCACAAACATTTGCACCGTGCGGTGTTCCAGCGTCCAGAAAGCTAACGAAGTGCTCAATGCTAGAACCTGATGAAAGGTTACATCTCGCGCGAACATGCCAAAGTGGTATTATCCAAGGCCGGTGCATTTCCCGGCACAGGCGTGTGAATTCTGCACCACTGGAGACAAAACGTTGCTCGTCTTGGCTCATAAGCTAAGTGATCACGATTTTGCGTCTAGTTTATTGCTACGCTATAAAACCCTTCTCAAAGACTCGTCCTTTGAGAAGACTGAACTGGGGAGCAATGCGATTTGCTCTGAGTCAGGGCAGGACGCTAGACTAGCAGGCCAGTTCACCTTCAAGGCCTATTAGGGATGACTACTTAGCAGAACCAAAGGGGAGTCCTCTGTTAAGTGGGGGCGACAATGTGGCTATCGAGCACGGACAAAGCCGCTCGAGATAATCAAGATAGAGAGAAGCCATTGTGAAAGCGTCTCGCAAGGAGAGAACAAGTAGTGTTTAAAGGAGCCACATCGCATAACAGATAGTGGAGCGAGAGAAGAGAGAAACAAAAAGCGGTTGCCGTTTTGCAATCCTTGTCAATCAATCTATACTGTACAAAACCACTTTCTTTCTGACCACCATCACCATTCCACTCCTTCTCGCTTCATCGTCTCCACTCTCAACCCGCAATAAGCATTTCTCCACACCCCGCTCTCCGTCGTGCAAACACGCTCAGAAAGGGTTATCCTCAGGCGCGACACTCTTCTCATAAAACTGCCCAATGAAAGGCACCTTCTGCATAATATCTATCCGTACGCGAGGAACATCTGCGAGGAAGAAAATGGCGCCCACGCCAGCTGCGACACCGAAGGCGGCTAGTGAGCCTCCGCTGTTGTGTAGTTGTTAGAATGGGTAGGTTTTGTTTGAGGTTGTGTAGTGATGGGATGTATAGTGGCGGGAGGTGATTGGAGAGACAGAGGATGGAAGGTGGGTTGGAGACTGGACGTACACTTTGCTGACGGTGCGGTAGTTGATGCCGTGGAAATTGGGGGAGACTTTGTAGCTGTTCGTGAGAAGAGTTGTGTGTTAGCCAAGGTTGAATTCTGAACGTGTTGTGCTGGTGTATCTCTATACGCATGCTTCTGATCCCTCCATTCTTTATTTCTTCCATATTCGACACCGCCACGTCGGAAGAAGAGGTGCTGCTGTGCCCAATGTCTTCCTTGCTTCCTCAAGCCGATGTACAGTCTCGGAGTGATGTGGTCTCGGCGGCTTTCATAGTTTTTAGATGGGAATTGACTTACGAAGGTGCATGAGGAGAGCTGTAGGTCTTGTAATCAGGGCGAAGACCTGGAGGAGCGAAGCCGTGATGGCCGATCTATTATAGTGATGCATTAGCATACTTTCTTCTTGTTATTTCTCGGTATCGTCGTCGTAAAAGGCTGTGCTTGTTTTGCTGAAGATTGTTCGTAGCGGTGGGCGAGGATACAGAGCACAAAATGGTGGTCGTGCGGGCTTCGACTGGTGCTGGGCTAGCGCTGCCTTTGCCTCTTCCATAGATGTCATGCTTCGGAAAGTGGCGGGAGGAGATACAGGTGAGTGGGAATGAACGTACGGCGCTTCCGGATGAGGCAGACATGATGTGTTTGTTGGTGTAGAGATGAAGTGTGTAGGGTAAGATTTGGCAGCGGATATCAACAATTGAATGTCGTCGCTTGCTCATTGATGTTTCAAGGTCGAGGAACCTTAAATTTAGGGCTTGATTAGATAATCGTCCTAACCTCTTCTTCGTTTCTCTTCCGTTAGTAACTTGGTTGCGTTGAATTTCCTTCCTGGCTTACTAGAAACACAACCGCAAGATTGCAGTCGTCCATTAGACAGACTGTGCTAAGCTTGTGCCTCCACGGCGAGATAGAAGAAACTAAGGCCGAGGTGGAGAGACTCATGCATGATAGCTCACGCAAACAAGGACGACACAACTTCGAAATCTTGTGGCGACCATTTATGCTGCTAGCTATATAAACCTTGCCCTCACTACGATAGACTTTCCGCCCAGAGGCAAGTTCCGGAACGCCTTGCCATAATTACTTCCATGCTCGCATACGCCTTTCCCAATGCACCCTCAACAAACCTCGACTGTACAAATCCTACTCATAACTAGCTTACAGACTCAATCGATCAAGACTGAGCCTATCCTCGCTTCCGTATCTCTTGACAAGCCCTAGCTTATAGAATCTTTCTTCTCCTTGTGCCGTCCTTCCACCTATATACCATTTCTCCGGTGCTGCATTGGCAGTCGCGCCGATGTCCCACCCTGCAACTCCAGTATCTCTCCCTTTCATGCCTGCGCCATACGACGAACTCACTGGAAGGCCGCCCTCGCTCGAGCTATCGGACCCTCGCCGTGTTCGTTGCCGTGTCAGTGATGGAGTTCGGCTGCGCTGTGAGAAGGGACTGGGTCCGTAGACTGGTGATGAAGGATATGTAGGACCACTGCTGCTGCTGCATGAGGTTTGTGGCAGTGTGAGTGGTGCTGGAGGATTATTCTCATAGTATCTCGAACTTGCTGAATCGCCTTGTCTTCCTCGTGCTTGCGGTGTGCCAGCTGCGTAGGGTGACTGTAATGGTCTGGATGAACGAAAGGTTGGTGTTGGTATAGGTACTGCTTGTGGCGGAGATAATGCCAGTGCTGAGTTTGTAGGCGAGCTGGAGAGTGTGATTGATGATGTTGACCTTTTCGTTGTGATTGATCGGGTCGCGCCGGTTGACGTTGGTGAAGTTGGGAGCGATGTGGTGGGTATTGGCAAACGGGTAGATGGAAGGTTGGAGGTTATTGCAACTGATGCTGGAGATGAGGACTTTTGAAGAGCAGCATGTGCGCGAAAGGCTGCGAAGAAGTTCGTGAAGAATGGACGGCCTTGGTTCGTCGTGGGCATCTTGTCTGTCGGAGGGCAAAGGGGGGACGCTTGAAGACTAGACCTGCTAGGATGTGATGGTGTTGCCTAGGATAGCAGGTACCACAAGCTTGCAGATGCGTGATAGTTTTTCACTGCATTATGATACTGCTGGGTGAATGTCTTGTGCAAGACTACTTCAGCACTTGTGAGAAGTCAGGTGTAGAAGCACCAATGATGTGAGCTAGGCTGCCATGTAAGTGGGATGCGGAAGTGGTTGGTCGAGTTCCAAGAAATCGCATCTCGGGAAAACTCGGAATCAAGGCCGGCCCAGGCTCCCAGCAAGGTACTCATTATTGGAAGTCGTGCAAAACATTGGCAATAATCGGATTCTGAAGCTCTTTGTCTAAAAACTCGGTGGTCTATGTAAGTATGTCTCGTCTATTGTCTATGTCTAATGCTGTATCTGTATCTGTATCCAATGCTATGCTTGTGTCGCCCAAAATGCAGATGCTCTTCCCAACGCCCTTTTGCATTACATCTTCCCATTACTACCCAGAAAGCCACACCATATATTACAACTAATTCTTGCATCAAAGCCTTGCCCTAATAGGCTCGTGATGTTGCTGATACTTCTTATTCTCCTTCATCAACGGATCAGCCTCCTCATTACTCTTACTTGGAGCACCAGCTGTGTCCTTCTTCTTGGGTGCGCTGTGGTAGCCACCGCCTACATTATCCGAGTTGGTGATCTTCCCATTGGCATCTCGTTGAATACCAAGCTCAAGTAGTTTAGCAAATACTTTAGCAAATTCCTCGAAAAACACATCTTTGTCCTTGGCGTATCTGTACACATGCGGTGCAAACTTCGGATCGGACTTGAGTGCGAGATCGGTGGGCAGCATCATGAGTTCAGTCTCGGTGTCCTCATCATAATTGACAAACTGCTCCACGCCTGACTCTGGTACAGTTTTCTTGTTCCAGTCCAGTGAAGTCATGAGTCTGAAGTAAGTGTTTGAGAATCGTGTCGGGTTGTTCACCCATGCACCATGAAAGCCGCTTCTGTCTGCCTAGAGGAAGATTAGATTGATGTCAGCGTGCATGAAACAAGACAATTACTCACGTGACAGCGTCCTAGATTATGTGCTCCCGAAAGTGCCACAATCTCCTGGTCATTAAAGCCCATACGGTAGAAGATGAATCGAATATGGTCTGCTCCCTTGCTGCCGTCTGGCAGGCGACCTCTTGGTGGAAGCTTCGAATCATCCACATAATCCGTCCTTCCTGCTTGCCAATGAATTTCTGGTCCACCCATTTCTTGGATAGCAACAACAGCAGCCAGTGTCCACAGATCAGCATATGTGATCCAGGGATGTGCTGACTTGACTGGCTCGAGGAAAACGCGTGCATGTTGGAGGCCTGCATTGGAAGGATCGCCACCTTCTGCTTCGTATCTCATGCCTGCATAAGGATTAGCATTTTTTTCTAATACAGTTCATAGAGGCTTATACCTGCTCCATTGCTTCCTCCTGTGTCAGTCTCGACATCATATGTCCCCGAAGCATGCCACGCCAGCCTGACCAGAACAGGACCTATAGAGAAAATTAAACCACGAGAAATAATACTTAGGGAAACGTGCCTACCGGCTGATCCATCATCATATTCAGGCTGGTGAAGCAGTTTTACAATGTCCTTGCGCACAGCGGCATAGTCACCTTTCTTGCTCATATTGATACAATAAAAACACACTACACAAATGAACAAGCACAATAAGAAATAGTGGCAATAATATAGAAAGAGAAACGAACGAAAAGAAAGCGAACACGATGATGTCTATTTCTACAATTCGATGTGGCAACCATCGATATCTGAAGAATGCCCGATACCGAAAAAACGCCTCTATCTTTTCCATCGCTTTCCAACATGAAATTGCTTTTGGACTTCTTTCACTCACAACGACAACGCTCCTTCTCGAGCCCATCGGTTCATACCTGCTCTGGTACTAGAGCCATGGGCCTGATTTTTTCCTGGGTGGATTTCGACTACGCTGCGATACACATGTAATCATACAACGCGAGCATGTGCTAGTCATGAAGCTCCTGTAACTCGGTAAGGACCTGGCAAGGATATCAGCAGTAAGCCTGTGCTGCAATGTGGTTATGCTTCAAAGTTACAAAACAAGGCTGGTCTCCCTCGTGCTTAATATACTCGAAGAATGTTGCGCACTATCCCTCGGATCTACACCTCGGCAGACTACATCTGAGGGGTAGTCGCGACATTTCCAATATAAAGAACGACACCAGCCTTGTTTTACTTAGAGCAAGTGGCTCCTTGTGAGGCCTGTAGAGCTAGATTTCAGTCATGCAACGTAAAACAGAAAACTGTCATGACTGTCATGGTCGAAAGCCTAGCAGACCTGCTCCGATACAAGGTTGGTGAGCGTAGGTGAGCGTAGCCTGGACCAGTTCGACTATTTTCTTTGGCAAGATTCATTTCCATCCCAATTGATCATGGAAGAAGCAACAGAATAGCCCTCATCCCACTGCACAAATCGCTAGGTACAGTGAAAGTTGCAGAGTCTAAAGCATGCATGCTGTACCTCAGCCAGAGACCCATACACAGCATGGACGAACCCAGTGTCCAAGCACGTTACTCATACCTCGTGCGTAACGGACCGCGTCCGAGCTTGAAGATCTCAAGCCTTGAGAGATTCCTTCGACATGCATGTTCTGAATATGGCACAATACCATTATCTTGTCTCAATATTAGGAGACTTCACTTCTTCCAAAGCTGATAACGTGAACCTGCTTCAATCCCAGGCGGATAACAAACGACCTCAGGGGAGTCCGAAGAGGGACGACCTTGTAAAACTCGCATCTTTATAACACGTCCCGTTGGCGTCGTAGGCGATATAGGTAGCTTATTGCACAAGCCTCAATCAGTCTAAGGATGCATGGACAGCGGCAAGAACTCTAAGCTGATACTAGGGGCAGGAACGTGAGTCACGATCACGTGCCAGTACGCCTACCTTACTTATTGCACACTCGTGACACTCTCTCAGAGATGGTGATCGTCAACTTAGCACCCCTGTCTTCTCTATCTCGCTCGCGAAGCACGTCAGGCGAACGTGCTACAATACCATCCGCAGATCGACCATCAAACAAATCGCAATGGAGATTCAAGCCAATTAATGACATGTCGGAAGAATGGGTCGAGAACTCTCGTCCTAGTGGATATCATCCAGTAGAAGTCGGCGATGTCTTCAAGCAAGGACAATATCAAGTTTGCCGGAAAATTGGACGAGGGTCGTTTTCGACTGTTTGGCTTGCAGTTGATCGGCAGTAAGTCATTATACAAACCTGACCTAGTGGTGCTTCGGCACTGACAGTTTTGCAAGTCATTCACGATACGTAGCACTAAAGATTGGTCGTGCTGCGGCATCTCATTTCTCCGAAGAAATTATGTTCCACGAAACTATCCGCCAAAACATGACCTCTAAGGTCATTAAGCTCATTGACCACTTTCTACACGAGGGTCCAAATGGTGCGCATACTTGTCTCGTGCTCGAACCAGCGGGATCGAGCGTGGCTCGCTTCTTGGAGAATCCGCCTAGTTACAAGACCATCACGTTTCCACTCTGGGCGGCAAGAAGACTCATGATGCAGTATTAGTCTGTAGCACAATCATTGTTAGAATCAAGACTTAAGTTGATACAAGCACGGGCAATGGGACTCGAAACTTTTTTGCATTAAGTGACTGCGATTCCATATGCCCCTATCAACAGCTAAGCCAACTCACTAAAGAATTGTCTCACTGGGACACCACACCCGCCCCTGTGTTCCCCAAGCTTCCACTCTCTCAATGTCTATGTTACCTTGATCCGCGTCCTCATGATCCCTTTCATATATTCTCTGCATCCGCCTCGATGCTTGCACTAGAGGATCATTGGGATATCTTCGAGCTAGTCCCTCATTGATCTGAGGATTTTCACGCCACATCTTGATAAGGAGATAGCGGGCGCTGACGGGTGGAGAAAAGGTAATGGTGACACTACAGCCGTCCTTGGAGAGTCTCGTCGTCACTCTCGTAGTGCTTGTGCCATCTCCCTGGCTGGTTTTACGTGGATGTTGCACGAGCAATTGGGGTGGACTTCGAGGGGTGATGATCCGCATTGGTTCGCTGGGATCAGGCGGTGGTGGTGGTGTTTCGGAGTAGTCGGAGACGAACTCGGGTTCGTCGTAGTTGTCATGCAGTCCAGACTGAGCAAATTCACCAACGTGGACTGGTTGCGGTCGGGTGTCTTGGCGGCGGCGAGACATTGAGGCGAAATTGCGGGACTCGGGCGATGGATTGGCTCGAAGGTGGAAGTGGGCTAGTGGGATAAGGAGAGTGGTTGTGGACTGAGGTGGAGTCATGCTTGTGGCTGTTGCGACTTGAGACTCTGCGCCATGGGCGGTATTGGCTGGGTTTGTGGTATGTATCTGCTGCTGTGGCATGGGGAGAGGCTCGGGATAGGGAGGCGCCTGCCATGTTGCGGAGGGATGATGGACGTTTCGCCTCGCCTGAGCTTGTGTCCCACGTCGATAAAGTTCGTCAAGGTCGACATCGTTGTCCTCCTCATCTCCTGCCTCTACTCCTAATATGGATGCAGCATTGAAGACGGCTGTTTCACTATCGACGACTGGTGGAGTAGGCGCTCTAGGTGGACGATCTGGTCGAGTGTCGTCGCTATCAGATGAATCAGGATCAGAATCAGTGTTCTGGGGGAGCTGGAGCAGAGTCGGATCGATGGCATGGCCTTCCTCCTGCTCTTCTTCAGAGTCATCTCCGGAGTCGTCTTCTGTGAACGGCTCGAGTTGAACAGTTCGGGATTCCTGATCCTGATCACAATCTGGATGTATCTCATCTGCCAGAGCATCTCTTACCCCTGCTCTTTGTGGAGTAAGAGCTGTAGCGAAAGGAGTGCCCTGGCCAGTTTGCTGGTGAGCTCTGTGGTCACGGCGCTCTCTGCCAGGTATGAAGCTCGCAAACTGGCTATCCTCGAAATGTGTTATTTTGTAGTCTCGCGTCGAAGCAAATAGCTCATCTTTGTGCAACCCGACAAATATCAGTCCTTGTTGCAAGGGATGTGTATAACCAGTTTTAGGCGCCCTGATAACCAGCTTCGAAAGATTGAATAATGCTTCTGCCTCATGACACAGCACCATGTTACACTTGCTCGCACTCGTGCAGTAAACACTTCTATCAGGTCGAAGGACGTTTCGTGCCGAGTATTCCCGCGGCCCAAGATGCATTGAGCCTCTTCGAGAAGTCAGTAGTGGAGTCATGTATGGCGGCATTGTTCCACCATCTGAGCTCATGACCTCCATTCGCAGTATGGCGGGTACAGCTTGTCCGTCATAGCCATAAGGTCGAGGGTATATTGCCGGCGGCGAGGTGTCGTCGCTCCGTATCCTACGCCTCTTCCTACTGGCTTGCCCATCTTCACTGCGACCAAGATCCGCTCGTGATAGTCCCCGTTGTGCCAATGCTTCTGTTACAATAGGTCTTGATAATAATTCTTCCACCTCTTCATGGACAGATCGAAGTCTCTCCCCAGCAGCCTCCAACTGAGCCAAGGTGGCGTAGCTGTTTTCCTCCATCGTGTTTCGAGAGTGTGCTGTGCGTTCTTGCTGTCTGCGCAGAAATCGAGAGCCGGGTGTCGCTCTTCGACGAGCAGCAGAATCATTTGGGCCGGGGAACAGTGTAGAGTCTAGACTTTCCAGTCTGTCTAAGGCACTTGTAGCATTGGTAGATGGAGCGGTCTCATTCTGGCGAATATTGTTTAAGAAGGACCTCATACGCTCTCTTGTGTTGGTAGGTGGAGGCATGCTGTCAGACGTCCTGGAAGTAGACTCGAGGTCAATGAGTCGTCTTCGCTCTGGAGCATTTCTTGACATGTGGCTCCATAGTGTCTCGCTCGGCAGCCTTTCGTGTGTACTCGGTGGGTAGTCATTATTTCCGGCCTGCACTGGTTAGCACTATAGATGAAGTTGGCAGAGCGAGCGATACCCCTAGTGTCGAGAAGCGCCTAGATCTTGACATGCTGCCTCGCGTTTATGTTAGCAGACGTTGGATTGCCGTGGCATCAGAGGAAGATATGGAGGAATGGAAGATATCAATTTCAGGTATAAGACAATAGGATTTGAGTCCCTTGTCTTGCCAAAAGTTAGACAGCAGGATATCTGAAACCCAGGCCGAAGTGATGCCGGCCCGAGGACATTCTGAAACCTGTTTCACCTTTGACTTTCGACTTCACTCTCTCACTATTCTGTGACATGGCGTGAAATCTTGTTCGAAGAGCGGAAAGATTCATTGACTCGTCTCTTTTGCATCCACTCCTGCAAAATACCTCGATACTCTTGTGACCCATTTACGACCTTCACCAAGCAAACATATTCCATCTGATCTCTGATCTATCTTAGCTTGGCTTGGAGCTTGATCCTCACTTCGCAAAGTCAACTTTTACCAAGGTGGAGAAGTGAACGAGTTATATTGCAAGCATGTCTGTGGACGGTAGTGTTGCGGATGCGAAGACGATCAGCGCAGGTGAACAGAAGCTGAGATCTTTGCAGTATTTTGCTAGCTAACACTCTTACAGATGAGATCGCCCTATATGACCGACAGATCCGTCTTTGGGGCATGACAGCGCAGCAAAAGATCCGAAACGCCAATATCCTGCTCGTCACAATGAAAGGCTTAGGCAATGAGATCGCAAAGAATCTCACACTTGCTGGTATCGCATCATTGACTCTACACGACAACACACCAGTCACCGAAGACGATCTCTGTACTCAGTTCTTTCTCACAGAAGCAGACAAAGGAAGATTCGTGAGTCCAGGACTTTTTACGAACTGAGGCCTCCACCACTAAGCACTCCCCTAGCGCGCAACAGCAGCAGCCACACCAATCCAAAAGCTCAACCCTCGCGTTATGATCCATGTCGAAACCCGCGACATCTTCTCCCTCTCCGAGACCTTCTTCGAAGGCTTCGACATAATCATCGCCACCGACCTACACATCTCCGCCCTCAACACTCTCAACGCCGTGGCACGCATGTGCAAAAAGCCCTTCTACGCCGCCGGCTCTCACGGCCTCTACGGCTACGTCTTCGCTGACCTAATCTCCCACGACTACGTAATCACGCGCGCCAAATCAAACATCACCACCAAACTCGGTCCCGAAACCGCCACACGCACCATCATCTCCACGACAAGCGAGCAGGAAAACGGCAAGGAAGTCGAGAAAGTCCAGAAACGAGAGAGCTACCAACCCTTGATCCTGGCCAACACATCCCCATTACCCGAATCGTATCTTTCCTCCCGCCGACGCCTCAAGAACGTCACCCCGCTCCTCCCCTGCCTGCGCGCACTCTGGGAATTCGAAAAACAAATAATGCCGCCTCGACCCCTGCTCTCCTCCAATTCAGACGACCTCAAACTCTTCACCACGCTTGCGAACCAGAAAGCACACGAACTCTCCTTGCCCACCTCATCCCTCCGCGCCGACTTCCTACGCTCGTTCCTCCAAAATCTCTACTCTGAACTGAGTCCCGTGTGTGCCTTCCTTGGCGCACAATTGAGCCAGGACGTGATCAATGTGTTAGGTGCGAGAGAGCAGCCGATTCAGAATATGATGCTGTTTGATGGTGAGGAGAGTAGGGGCGAGGTGTATGCGTTGATGCCGTTTTTTGCTGCAGGCGTTGCGGAGGCGAAGGCGCGAAGTCCGAGTGTTTTGGATAGGGATAGGGAGGTTATTTCGTTGGCATGAGTGGAAAGTCATGGCTAGTAACGATGCGGCTCTTGGGCTTGGGAAGCCTCGGAAGTAAGATCGAAAGATGGTTCAGAGCATACGAGAGCAACGAGCGAGGAGTGGTACCGGCTATCGAAGCGGGGATATCAAGCATCAACAGACCACATGAGCTACGGAACGAGGCGCAGCAATAACAGTGTGAGAGAGTTGCTGAGGATAGAAGGGCTACAGTGAGCCACAAAACCCGAGACATACAGCACCATGCCACACAAGTGAAGAAAGAAGCACATCATACCCACTCCAGGGGTGGAATGGCTAGTGCCAACATTGCAGCTTTTGGGAATCACAGACGCAAGGACAGGAGAGAAGATATTGTGACAATAAAAAACAGTATGCACAAAGCGAAGGAGAAGGACTTGCACCACCACAGTACCGTAGACCGTCTAGAGAAGCTTCTAGCTGGCAGATAGACAGATAGACAGATGAACCGAAAACTCACATTCCAAGTGCAGCGATGAATCAATGTGTTTTCCATTTCCACCTGTACTACATGTGGCTACAATACAAAAACCCATCATGAAACTTTTGTGTAATGCCAATGGATACAAGTCTTGCTTCACATCCACCATTACTGAGGCACACCCTTCGAAGCGACAAGGCGCTTGGCCGAAAAATGTATGTCCCATCCGGCAACGCTCTTACTATTCTTCTGCAATCTCCTTCCAAAAGATACCTCGACCATATTCTTACACATGCTAAGCAAATGTTTTTCTATTGAACAAGCCTCCATCTTCCGCTTCCACCTATGCAGCACTCGCTACTTTCAGCTACCAGATCAACCCATGACCATTCCCTTCAGTCCAGCCATGTCACCCTCCTTAGCTGCGATCTCAAAATATCCGTAGATGATGCTAGGTGGCACAGTCAGGACAATGGAAATTAGAAATATGCAACAATGCAGAACTTACGTGACAGCAAGCAAGATACCAGTTCCACTACCAAGCGCACCCATCAAATCGCTCATGACACTGAGGGCACCGATGCATGCGCCACCAAAAGCAGCAGCAGTAGGGATGACCCTCTTAAGTTCCCTGTACATACTCTGGTCACGGTGACCAGCCATAACAAGACCTTGTTCCTTGAGCTGCTTAGCGACATCCCGTGGGCTGGAGCCAGATACCTCGATCCAAGTCTTGGAGAAGACAGCGCAGGCAACGAGCATGTAAGCAATGTAGACAGCGGTGTGGATAGGGTCGAGAAGGGCCTCGGTGAAGTTGAGAGGAGGAGACATGTAGTAAGCGAGACCGGAAGCAGCAAAGAGCTGAGCAGAACCTTCGCGAGGCTCCCAGACACCGATAAGGCGGACGAGGAGGTTCTCGGAAAAGCGACCATAGAGCATTTGGCTGACGAGGAAGATGTTGGAAGAGAGGGCGGATTGCAACATGATTGGCATGTTGGAGGTGTAGAAGAGGCGGACCGGGAAGGAACCGCGCATGCCGCGTTGTCGAGAAGACTTGACGGGGATCTCCACACGAAAGCCTTGGAGGTAGATAACAGCGGCAAAGACAATGCCGGTGGCCAAGAGGTTCGAAATGTTTGGCAAGCTCTGACGGTAGAAGGCCTCGCGGAGGGCGAGCTGCTTGTTGGGCCAGGTGAAGAGGAGGTGGAAGAGGGCGATGATTGCGCCCTCGAATTCAGGACCACGACCGGTGTTGATGGTGGTCGGAGAGAAGGCCTTCCACATAATAGACTCACAGATGTTGGTAGCGATGAAGAGTGAGATACCAGAACCAAGACCGTAGCCCTTCTGAAGGAGCTCGTCGAGCAGGATGACAACTGTACCATGTTAGTCAGTTTTAGGTTTCCAAAGATGTTCCTATATGTTTTTCTGCACATACCGACACCAGCAACAACCAATTGGACGACTAGGAGGACACAGATACCAGCACCGAGATCGCTGGGAGTACCGTACATGCCAGAAGCTACGTATACACAGGCCTGACCGAAACTGAGGATGATAGCAAGGACTAGAAAATCATGAGTGGATGCTGAATAGTGTGCTTCTTCCTGTGTTCTTACGCTTTTGCGCGGTTTGGTAGAGTTCACGATCCGACTTCATATCCAAGTTGACATCAATGAGGTGAGTACCAGCCAACAGTTGGAAAACCATGCCAGAAGTGATGATAGGCGTGATACCAAGTTCCATCAATGTTCCCCTGTTACTCGCGAGCATCATTCGGAGCCAGTATAGGGGGTCTGAGCTGTCAGAAGACACAATACCGTACAGAGGCATTTGACTCATAACCAGGAAGATCAAGAGTGTGACCTGTATTCCGCTCAATCAGCATGTCTTGCCTCTACTCTGTTTGGAATATTCATTGGTCATCGTAAACATACACCAGTCCACATAATCTTTTGGTTGAAGGGCACCTTCGTCTCTGGTTGCGAGATCTCTGGCAGGAGAGGCACGAAGGGCTTGATTAAGTCGAGGAAACGCACTGGAGCGAATGTCAGTCATGCTTTCTTGCACAAATGGTCATGCGCCGAGTACTGACTGCCGCTCATATTGGCGAGTGTATTTGGGGTTGAATCCCCTGGACAATACTTCTTTCTGGGCTCTCGTAGACTGCAGGCAAGCCTAGATACACCGCAGTGGACGAGGACGTGGAATGGGCGACGATGAAGGAGAGGTCGTTGCCGCGTATTGTCGTGTGAGGAGGCCAATGGTCAGGAGCTTTCGAATTGTGGCCTTATCCCCATATTTTGCCAAGCTTTTGTACCCTGAATTCTCGCGTCTGTTGATAGCCAGTGCTGAGGCATCATCTCCCCTCGTTGCTCAGTTCAAGTCTTCCTTCTGTACAACAAGCAGGCGCCTTTGGTGACTTGATCGAAAGTTTGCGTCAGACACTTTCTTGCGCACCCGCGTTCGACCCAACACACCGCTCGTTGTCCGCGCTCCCTCACGATACTTGTCTGCTGAGGGACCATCCACCGTGCTCTGAATATGTGCAGGGCGCCTTTCGTGTAGTCTTCTTCGGCCATCTTGATTGGCCGTAACTGGCCAACTGCCTGCGCGACCCGTCTGGCCTTATATCCCTTGGTCTCGGAAAACAATGGCATCGAACGGACCAGTCTGGACGGATGCGTACACAGAAGAAAGACAACCAGCAAGCTATGGGAGTCTGAGAACACAAGCCAATGGAGGAGCCACAAGTTTGCGGACTAATGGCGCGCGGAATTGGAACAGAAGCAGGAGCAGGAGTAGAGGCAATACAGGAAGAGCAGCGAAACGGATCGAGGACGTACTTCAAGATATGCAGCACGAGTGGGACTTTATGACTGGAGACAAATGCGTGCCAGTTCAAGTTGCGCTCCAGCTTCTTGACGATAGCTCTCTTGGTCTTGCACGACGTCAGGATGAATTTCAAGATGCGCAAGAACAGCTACAAACTGCTTTGAGGGCTATTGTCAATGAACACCATCAAGGATTCAACAGCTCCATAGGAACGTTTCATCAGATCCAGGCTAGCATACAGATATCCCATGAGCGTGTGCGGGCTTTGAAGACAGACCTCTTAAGAGCTAAATCGAACCTCACCTCAACCAAGTCCGAGTTTCAAAACTTGGTGTTATCGTCCAACAACTTTGATGATACATTGAGGACACTAGAGACAATTGAGCAAGTCCAGCAGATACCACGGTCACTGGAGTCTAAGATATCAGACAAGCTATTTTTGAGCGCTGTAGACATATTGCAAGAAGGACTACGTTTGGCGCAGAACATAGATCTACAAGATGCGAATGCTTTGAGCGAAATTAGGGTATACCTTAGCAATCAAGAGCATTCGCTTACAGATATTCTGCTAGAGGAGCTGCACAACCACCTTTACCTCAAATCTCCATATTGTGAAGACCGCTGGAAAACATATGCTAAGATTCATCAACGAGACGCGAAATCCGATCTCTCTACGTCTGCCACTAGACAATTATATAATTTCCTGGATAGTCTGGACGTGGACGCTCCGTTTCACGAAGACGCTTCTCATAGTCCAGAAGCAGACTCGTTTCATTATATTCAACTCATTCTAGAAGCTCTGAACAGGTTAGGCCACCTTGAAGATGCTGTGGAAGCGGTGGAACAGCGACTACCAGTCGAGCTCTTCAAAGTCGTGGAACGAACAAACAACGAAGTTCAACAGCGACATCCCAGAGGAAAGCCGAATAATGCAGTAAAGACCTTCTCAGACATGGCCGCGGAAAGGCGCTCGTCGGCTCTGGTATTGGAAGACCTCCTCGGAATCTTGTACGGTCGATTCGAAGCAATAGCCGAAGCGTATCGAGCTTTCCACGATGTGATTGGTGGCATTCTGCGACGAGATGATGCAAAGAACACTCTGAAGCTGACCAGAGCCTTCAAAGAGCTCTGGAAATTGTATCAGAGTGAGATAAGGTCGCTACTGCGTGGTTATCTGTCAACGGACGAGGCTTCGTCTGGCAGATCTGGACAGACTGCATCGGAAGGGAACATTTTTAGACAGCAAAGAGATAAGAACAGGGTTCGTAAAGTGGACAACTACTAAAGGAATTGTTTTGACTGACATGAATTATAGAAGTGCGCTTTCAAAATGGATCTGGTTGACTCTGAAGCAATCGAGTTGAAGCAAGAGGAAGACGAGGTAGTCTCGTATTGGCAGAAGTTCGTGCCCGGTTTGGTATCGCTTCAGCAATCTTCCGCTTCGGCTGTTACAACAACAACCCAATCCGATGGTTCAGCTACTGGACACAAGCTACTTGTAGAGCCAAGTGTCTTCAACATCACATCCTTGTTACCACCATCAGTATCATTCCTCAAACGACTACGTGACTTGATCCCGCCAGGCTCTGACATCGTCGTCAGCACATTGTCATCCTTCTTGAACGACTTCCTGACCAACGTCTTCCATCCTCAATTGGAGGAAACCCTCGTCGAGATGTGTTTGCAAAGTTACGTACAAAACGATGCATTCCAGGAGGATCCACAATGGGCCAGATGTTCGCAGAAGCCAATCTTTAAAGGCAGTGTGGCTTTTGTTGAAGTTGTTTCTGCCTTTTGTAAAATGCTCGACGAATTAACGCACGACCAGCTATTCAGTCAGCTGGTAATCAAGCAGATGCACGCTTACCACGATAAGTGCGTCAACTGGTACCGGATCATGGTAACACGAGCACAAGCACGGTCTTCTGATGGCAGTAATGCAACGAGTTTGAAAGCGTCGGCACAATTAGCCCACAATCCCAGTCTTACTACGGCACTCGGTCAAGTTTGGGACTCCACGCCGGACAACACTCGTGCTCCGATACTCGAAGAAGCACGGTTGCTACTCGGGAACGAATCGATAAGTACGGTGGATGACTTCGATCTCATCTCGGATAGCAGGACACAGCATGCATTGTGCCTTTTATACACGAGTATGCGCTGGACGGCAGTCAAGCTGAATAGCCTCCGACACATCAGTGCTCGTGCCAATGAAGACATTCATGCTGGAATGGATAGCGATACAGAAGAGCGACCTCAACTGAAGCGTAGCTTGACGCGAGCATTAGCAGTGAACAACAATCGAAACGGAAGTGAGCCAGTACATCTGCCTCTCACTGAAAGCACTGCGGCCTTGTTCGATGGCATTGTCACAGGCTTCCGCGAGCTCTCGGACACAACATTGAGGACTTTACGCCTGGAAATGCGTCTCCAGCTGATACGAGGTCTGCGTGAGTCCTTCAGTGGCTCACTCATCTATCCTTACCCATCGACAATTGTGCCATTACCAAACGCAACATCGACTACCCCTGTACCTACTATAGACACTACGGACAGTCCCGACGAGGCTTTGCTTGTGGTACTCACTAATCTGATTACGTTCGACGCTGCTATGGCTGCATCACTTGGGGCGAACGACCATGCCAAAATCACCATTGGCATCAGCACTACCATCGATACTGCACTCGTATACACAATGTCTCAATCCAATAGCCTCAAAGCTCTAAATGCTCCAGCTGCAGCGCATCTATTGACTAATGTACGAGTGCTTCAGCACAATCTGCTCAACATTGAGCCAGCCTCTACGTTACCGCAAGCGCGGACCTTCTTGGAGTTGTTCCTCCAAGGCAACGAAGCAGTAGAAGCTGAAATGACAGCTGCAACAGGAAATCAAAGCCGGACTGGACTTCGTCGGGAGGAGTTTGATGGTCTACAGCGGCTACTATATCAAAGTGGGAATGGAGGCAACAATGGTATTCCCGAGAAGACGAAGACGAGGACGAGTATAGAAGGGCGATGATGAAGTCAACGATTGTTCATGAGGTGTTTAGATATTGTTACATAAAATTGAATAATTCGCATATAGGCCGAAGGGATTATTTTGATGTGCTTTTTATGTCATTTTGTATGTTAACGTGGCGACTTGCAAAGAAGGAGAACGCCGTTGCGACTTTCAGGCTGAAGGATGAAGGATCCAGGCACGGCTTGGCGTGCAGGTGGGTGAATTAGCTAAAATCAACACCATCCGAACCGTCTCTGGTCTCGATCTGAACTGCGTCAAAAGAGAAATCTCGAGTTGGACAGGTCGGTCTTCAGCAAAGCAATCTTCTTCTTGCCAAACTGTCACAGCTCACCGACTTATATACGAAAACGAGCATGCAGGAGTGTAACGACACAATCACACACAACATCAAGAGATTGTACCACCTTAGCGCCGCGCGATTCTCTTTGCTTTTTAACCGCGTTGGACTCTTAGTCAAGCCTTTCAGGCAATCTGCCTTTAGCTCCACGCTATCCCCCTCTTTTCCAATGCCACCTTCTTGTCTAGGCGAATCTATGTCTCAAAACGGGGTGCAACTGTCGCCTCTTCTACGAAGCGATCTTCCATCAGACGAGACTAGGAACGATTAAGAAAGAGGGGCTCTTAGTGCAATAGAGGGCTGAAATGTGGTTGGCCGAGGGGTCTTAGGAAGTAAAGGTAAATATAGGTGCGAGTCGTGCATTGAAACGTGCGTGCTACTTTGTTTTTCGCCGACGACGTGGAGGCAATTGAAAAGCTAGCGAAATAGCCTCTTGGCCTTGGCTGTCAATGGCCATGATTGTGTTAAATATCTGACGCCGTGCTGCTTTGTCGTTGCATCTGTGTTTCTGTTATATTCATTCTCTTCGTCGTCCATATCCTTGTGGTGAAGGTTACGTCTTTCTTTACACATTATTTAGCAATCTGGTTTGTTTGTGCTTGAAGCATTTCACGTTCGAGCACACTTCGCTCTTCACCTGGTCCTAGTCCAGACCACGAAACAACACCCCACACAACCGCAAGCATGCACTTCTCTACAGTATCCGTCCTGGCCACCCTCCTCTCGCTAGCCACCGCCTATCCTCAATCCCCTGACCAAGGGACCACTGAAATCCCTCCAATCCCACCAAATGTCAACCAGCTTCGCGCCAACAACCGCATCCAGCAAGTGGCCGCCGGTACCCAGGTCTCGGGTCCCGAGGCTTACGCTTCCGCCTTTGCAAAGTATAAGAAAACACCCGTCGCTGCCAACATCAATGTCGCTGCCAAAAAGACAACAACAGCATCTGCCTACGCCACAGCGACCAAGCAGTCTACCTCAGTTCAAGCTACACCAGGACCAAATGACATCTCATACTCTGTCAACATGACTGTGGGAAAGGCTAAGATGATCTTAAACTTGGACACCGGCAGCAGTGACTTTTGGGTGTTTTCGAGCAAGTTGACCCAGGCCGAGAGGGGAAACCACAGCATCTACAAACTTGGCGGGAAAAAGGTGCCTGGAGCGACTTGGGATATCTCATACGGTGACGAATCTTACGCCGAGGGTCAGGTCTACATGGACAAGGCTCAGATTGGTGGTGTGGTAGCGCAGAACATTTCCATTGAGGTTGCAACCGAGTAAGTCTTCTTTCGTTTTCCAATTGCAATCCATGACTTATACGTTTTACTTCCAGTCTCTCTCCAAGATTCACAACCGCTACTCAAGACGGTATCGTCGGCCTCGGTTTCCCAGACGGGAATACCTGCTTTCCACGTTGTACGCCCTTCTTCGCCGCCATTGCTCCAAACCTCACCTCTCCAGTCATCACCTTTGCCCTTCGCAAAGCAGCACCCGGCGACGTGACCTTTGGTTACATCGACCCTGGATTGTTCACTGGTGCTGTCACCTATGCTCCGACCAACGACAATCTCGGCGGCGGCTACTGGGAATTCAACTCAGGCGGCTACTCCTTGAACAACGACAGCAAGATAAATCTCAAAATGGACTCGATCGCCGACACCGGAACGTCGCTTTTGCTTGCAGATGACGCCGTCGTCTCTGCCTTTTATGCCCCGCTGCCCAGCGCTTATTACGATAGTACCTATGGTGCGATGTGCTTCGCTTGCAACGAGACTGATCTTTTGCCTGACTTGAGCTATTATATTGGTGGCGGTAAGCATACCATGCCGGGAAGCTATGGTGTGTATGGACAGGTTTCGACGCCTGCGGGATACTGTTATGGTGGTGTGCAGAGTAATAGCGGAATAGGCTTTACGATTCTGGGGGATGTGTTTTTGAAGAGTCAGTATGTGATTTTCGATTATGGGAAGAAGAGGATTGGATTCGCGCAGCAGGCTGGTGTTGT
>Ga0160428_1000674_pt1 | contig 33887 bp, 24 predicted proteins | sample SolpanmetagenomM_FD_108198 | JGI IMG/M metagenome (GOLD analysis project Ga0160428, IMG submission 108198) | Solar panel surface microbial communities from Lawrence Berkeley National Laboratory, California, USA - M | ecosystem: Engineered > Built environment > Solar panel > Unclassified ... | reverse complement strand
TGGTGGCGCTTAGTACCGGCATCGCCTTTCTGTTCAGTGCATTCAACACGCTGTATCCGCAGTTCTGGCTCAGCCGGGGTCAACAGCCGCACGTGTATTTCGAGGCCGCAGCGGTGATTATCGCCTTTATTTCGCTGGGCAAACTGCTGGAAGAACGCGCCAAATCGACTACCGGCTCGGCTATCAAAAAACTGATCGGGATGCAGCCGCAGACGGTACGTGTGGTCGAAAACGAGATCGAGCGGGACGTCCCGTTAGCCGATGTGCGGATCGGGCAGGTGCTGGCGGTGCGCCCCGGCGAACGCATTGCCGTCGACGGTTCGGTTGTGTCGGGCCACTCGTTTGTCGATGAAAGCCTGATTAGTGGCGAACCTGTTCCTGTCAGCAAATCGCCGGGCGATGCGGTCTTTGCCGGGACGATCAATCAGAAAGGCGCGTTTCGCTTTGAAGCGGATACGGTCGGGGCCGATACGGTGCTGGCGCGGATTATCCGGTCGGTGCAGGACGCGCAGGGCAGCAAAGCCCCCGTGCAGCAACTGGTCGACCGGGTGGCGGGGGTGTTCGTGCCGGTCGTGCTCGGCATCTCCCTGCTGACATTCCTCGGCTGGCTGGTGTTCGGTCCGCCCGAAACGGCCCTGACGACGGGCTTGCTGACGGCCGTGACGGTGCTGGTCATTGCCTGTCCCTGCGCCCTCGGCCTGGCAACGCCCACCGCCATTATGGTCGGTATCGGGAAAGGGGCCGAATCGAACATCCTGATAAAAGACGCCGAGAGTCTGGAGCTGGGCGGTAAGGTCGACGCTGTCGTGCTCGACAAAACCGGTACGATTACCGAGGGTAAACCGACCGTTACGGATAGCCTGTGGCTGATCGGTGGGCTGGAACAGGCGCAGCTGGAATCGGTGCTGCTGGCCCTCGAGTCAAAATCCGAGCACCCGCTGGCCGACGCTGTCGTCAGGTATCTGACTGGTAAAACCCCCGCCGTACTCGCCGACTTTACCAGCGTGACGGGGCAGGGCGTAACGGGCCGATACAACGGCGAATCCTATCTGATCGGTAACCGGAGTTTGCTGGCCGGAAATCAGGTCAACGTGCCGGAAAATGTGGATAACCAGGTGGATATGTGGGAAAGTCAGGCCAAAACGGTCATCTTCTTCGCCCGCCCCGGTCAGCCCGTATTGGCTATCCTCGCCATTAGCGATCCGGTTCGGGCATCGGCCCGGCAAGCCATTGCTCACTTGCAGCAACGGGGCATCACGACCTACATGCTGACCGGCGATAATGTCCGCACCGCTGCCGCCGTGGCCGCGCAGGTGGGTATCGAACACGTACAGGCCGGCGTACTACCCGCCGACAAAGCCCACTTCGTACAGCAGCTGCAACGGCAGGGCCGCACGGTGGCGATGGTCGGCGACGGGATCAACGACGCGCCCGCACTGGCCCAGGCCGACGTCAGTATGGCGATGGGACGCGGGGCCGATATTGCGCTCGACGTGGCCCGGATAACGCTTATCTCCACCGACCTGACCAGCGTACCGAAAGCCCTGAATCTGTCGCGCAAAACCGTCCGTACGATCCGGCAAAACCTGTTCTGGGCGTTCGTTTACAACCTGATCGGCATTCCCATTGCCGCCGGACTGCTCTACCCGTCATTCGGCTTTCTGCTTAGCCCCATGATCGCCAGCGCGGCCATGGCCCTGAGTTCGGTATCCGTTGTCAGCAATAGCCTCCGGCTTCGGGGAGTCAGGTTGTAGGGTTTCGGTATACGGTTTACAGTTTACGGTTAGGTCTGAACTAATTCAGTCGTAGTTTTCGTGGGTAGATACAAACCAGAATCGGTCGTATCAGGGACGAGTATTATCCGTTCACTGATACGACCGATTCTGGTTTGTTAACATTGGGGTAATATTGAATAATGATACAGATCATGTTATTATTCGTCAATACCCTGTCGAATAGTGCTTTGTCAATATATAAAGCAGGGAAACCGGTGAATGACTTACCGTTAAAAAAATTAATGTTATCTGTTTGTTAACATTAAGATAACAATTGCGTAATATTATGGTAATGTAAGACTGGCCGATTTCGAGTCGGCTTACAGACGGTAGTTTATTCACCACCTTAATCGATTGAAGTCAATGAAAAAGTCCATCTTCCTCGTTGCGCTGGTAGGCTTCCTAGCGACGCAGGTCTACGCCGACCCCGCCAAAAGCCGTAAAATAAAAGCGCCAAAAGCCAGTCTGGAAAGACAACTGGCCAGCTACATATCGACGCCCGACGCGCTGAAGCAGGCGCAGCAGGCCGGTGTCGTCGTGATCCAGTTTCGGGTCAATGCCGAAAACGAACTGTGCCAGCTGGCGGTGTTCAGCCAAAACGAACAAATCAACAACAGTCTGACGCAGCAGTTGACCGGCAAAAAACTGGCTGGCTACGGTAGCGACGCCGGTGAGCTACACACCGTCCGGCTGCGCTTCCGTCCCGAATAAGTTACCCGCTATACACAAGAGCCGCTAATGGATCAGTCCGTCAGCGGCTTTTTTTGTGACTAACTTTTTACCCCTACGGCCGGTTTGGTACCGTACACTGTACACCGAAAAAATGCCTGAATCCTTATCGCTTGTCTGGCTCCGTCGCGACCTGCGGCTACACGACAACGCAGCCTTGTATCATGCCCTGCGCAGCGGCAAACCCGTGCTCCCCGTCTTTATCTTCGACAAAGCCATTCTCGATGCCCTCGACGACAAACACGACCGGCGGGTGACGTTTCTGGCGCAGGAAATCGAACGGCTGCGCGACGAACTGGCAAAGCTGGGTTCGGCCATTTATGTGGAACACGGCAAGCCCGAAGACGTCTGGAAAACGCTGATGACTAAGTACACCATCGACGCGGTGTATACCAATTACGACTACGAAGTGTACGCCAAAGACCGCGACAAAGCCATCGGTGATCTGCTGGACAAGAAGGGCGTGAGTTTCCACAGTTTCAAGGATCAGACCATTTTCGACCGCGACGAGATTCTGAGCAAAGCCAAAAAAACGTCGTACACTGTCTTTACACCGTACAGCAAAACATGGCACGCTAAACTGGATGATTTCTACCTGAAATCGTACCCGACGGAAACGTACGCGCAGCACTATTACCAGACGAAGGCGCTGCCGGTGCCGTCGCTGAAGTCGATGGGATTTGAACCGGTGACGGATAATATTCCGGCTCGTACGGTGGCAGATCGGGTGCTCGACCATTACGGTAAAACCCGCGATTACCCCGCCGATGAAGACGGTACGAGCCATCTGAGTATGCACCTGCGCTTTGGCACGATCAGCATCCGCGAACTGGCCCGGCAGGCCCGCGAAGCCGACGACAAGACGTTTCTGAACGAACTGTGCTGGCGCGACTTCTACTTCCAGGTGCTCGACCACTTTCCCCACGTGGAAAAAAATTCGTTTCGGCGCGAGTACGACAACATCAAGTGGCGCAACGACGAGACTGAATTTGAAAAGTGGTGCAACGGCGAAACCGGCTTCCCGATTGTCGACGCGGGGATGCGACAGCTAAACACGATTGGCTGGATGCATAACCGCGTCCGTATGATTACGGCCAGTTTTCTCTGCAAAAACCTGCTGATCGACTGGCGCTGGGGCGAAGCGTATTTCGGCAAGAAACTCCGCGACTATGATCTGTCGGCCAATAACGGCGGCTGGCAATGGGCGGCCGGATCGGGCACCGATGCGGCACCCTACTTCCGCGTATTCAATCCTGCGTCACAGACGGAGAAGTTTGACCCCAAACGCGAGTATATCAAGAAATGGGTTCCCGAAGTCGATGATGCCAGCAAGTACCCCAAACCCATGGTCGACGCCAGCGAAACCCGCCTGCGCGCCCTGGCTGCGTATAAGAAGGGGTTGGGTAAAGAATAGTTTGTGGTTTGTTGTTTGTAGTTGCTGCCGGGTGACAATGCTGCGGAATGAACTACGAACAACAAACCACGAACCACAAACCACAAACTCATAACTTCCACTGCACCACCCAGCCGGGTTTGACGGCTTTGGGACGGGGGACACCAGCGAGGCCGGTGGCGGGGTCTATGGCGATCAGCGTAAGCGGAACGACAGCTTTCGTATCCGTCTGGATGGCTTTGGTGGCGCGGAAAAACAGGTTGCCCCGTGCATCGACGTCGTCAACGACGGCGTAGAGTACATCGCCGGGTTTCAACTCGTCTTCCCCCGCCAGCAGCGACTCCGTCAGCGTGAACCGCCACGATTGCCCGATTCGGGGTTGCCCTGCCTGGGCCAGTTTGGCGGCTACGTCGCCGGTAAATACGGCGGGTGTATTGGGGTGGCTTTTCAGTAAGGCGTTCAACACACTGTCCATCCGGGCGGCTTCACTGCGGACTGATGCGGGCAGGAGGGGTTCCGATTCGACGGGGGTTCCCACCAGTTCGGGTTCCTGATCCTGTAGCCAGCCCATACGCCGGGCCTGTTCGCGTTCGGCTTCGTAGTCCCGCCCGGCCGATGCCAGCAAGATACCCACTGAGCCAACGCCGTAGGCCGGGTTGGTAAATAACTCCTTCATCGCCAGAATCCGGTAGAGATAATAACCCGTTTCGGGGTTCATCGCCATCGAGTAATAGTCGCGGTGGCCGGTGCGCGAAATCTTGCGCTGTACCATACCCAGCCCGCCGTTGTAGGCCGCTGCCGCCAGTGTCCACGAGCCCAGCTGTCGGTACAAATCTTTCAGATAACGACAGGCAGCCTCGGTCGACTTGCGCAGGTCGGTGCGTTCGTCGTTGGCTGGATCAATAGACAGGCCCATGTCTTTGGCTGTCTGATCCATAAACTGCCAGTAGCCCACCGCCCCCGCCGTCGACACGGCGTTGGACTGCCACGCGCTTTCGATCAGCGGCAAATACTTCAGATCATTGGGAATGTTGTGCTTCGCCAGAATCGGTTCGATAACGGCGAAGAACGGGGCCGACCGGGCTTTCAGGGCACCCACGTGCCGGGCGTAGCCCGAACTGCCCGCCAGGGCTACGGCCAGTTTGGCGGATACGGTGCTTTGCTGCGTCGGTACCATTTCTCCGCAGAAATGCAGCCGGGCCAGACCAACAGCGGGTCGTAGTGTCGACCTGACCGGAGCTGGTTTACGAACCGGGTGAACCGGTTTTTTCTGAGCAGCCAGCGGCCCGGCCACGAGCAGTAAAATGAACGGTAACGGCCAGTAACGGCGAAGCAAATAAGGCAATGGTATGTGATGATGGTTCAACGGATGGACAACAGATACCGCTTCGGGTTTAGTTCGGTCGCGCATTTTGTTGATTTACAGGCTTTTCCAGGTAAGCATCCAGCCTACGCGTACCTGGTCGATATCCGGTACGTTGACGCCCAGTCGCCCGGTAGCCGCGTCGATAGCTGCCAGCGACAGGTCATACGTCCGGCGTTCACTGGCCGAATACACTTTGTCGGCCCGGAGGTAGATACGGTTGGTTTTGGGGTCGATATCCTCCACAACGGCGTAGAGCATATCGCCCTCCGACACGGGTTGACCATCGACCATACCCGCGCGGGTCAGGTTGAACACCCACGTCTGCCCGCGCTCCAGGTTGGCCGATTGATGCAAACGCGTGCGGATACCTTCCCGAAACACATCGGCCGCGTTGGGTAGGGGAATGTCGGTCAGCCGCTCGCCATCGGCCGGCGTATCGACCGCGTCGTTGATGGCTACCTCGGTGGCCTCGTTGATTAGCTGAACCGGCATCAGTACGTCGTCGTCCGACTGCGCAGGCAGGCCACTGATCGGTTGCCGCAGACTGGCCAGTATCCGGTCCGGGATGACGCCTTCGTATAAATTGGAGTTGGAAAACAGTTCTTTAAACGCCAGAATCCGGTAGAGGTACTTGCCCGTTTCGGCGTTGAGTCGCAGGTAATAATAGTCGCGCTGTTGCTGCTTCCGAATATTGCCCAGCAGCGATCCAATGCCATTGTTGTAAGCCGCAGCCGCCAGTGTCCAAGAGCCGAGCCGATTGTGCAGGTAAGTGAGGTAGCGGCAGGCGGCTTCCGTCGATTTGCGTAGATCTTTCCGGTCGTCGTGGCCCGGATGCACGCTCAGGCCGAGTTCACGGGCGGTGCCGGGCATAAACTGCCAGTAGCCCGTGGCCCCGCGTGGCGACACGGCAAAGCCTTCTAATGCACTCTCGACCAACGGCAGATACTTGAAGTCGGCGGGTATGTTGTGCCGGGTCAGTATGGGTTCGATGATGGGAAAAAACCGGGATGCCCGCTGCCGCATCTGCAGGAGGTATTCGTCCTGCCTGGTGTTTCGTACGAGTGCTTTCACCAGCCGCCGGGCTACGACTTCCTCGTGCAGAGGCACCGATTCACCACAGAAATAAACGGGCGGCAACGTCTTCAGGTCGGGACTAAACAGCCGATTGGTGGCGGTTGGCTGTACGGTCGTGGGTAGATTCGTACGAAATAGCCGGGGAGATAAAGCAGTGCTTATCAGCAGTAGCGCCGATACGGACAGGGTACTAAATGAATGCATTCAGCGGAGAACAAGTACGGTACGGGATTGTGACCATCTCCGTTCTACAGAGTAACTAGAGAACTCGGGTATTTCGTAAGCGGTCAGTAATGGTTGTACGTAGCAAAAAACAGGCCTGTGGAAAAAATTCCACAGGCCTAACCAGAAAAAAGGTGAAGAATCGCTGCTAGATCCAGTCCCAGAAGTGTAGCGGACGGATACCACCGGTTTTTTTCTTCAGGAAGCGGGGGCGTCGGAACCGCAATACCGTCAGGCCCATCATTACCTTACGAATCGGTTGTTCACTATTCTGATCGTCGATGCCTCCGCCTGCAAGTTGCGTTGCCGTTGCAGAAGCCAGCCATTGGCTCGTGTCGGAGGGGGCTTTGGTCAGGGCATTGTTTGGGCGGGGGCCCCAGGTTGGATCGATATCGTCATCGTCGACCAGCTCGATGGTGGGCGAGTCCTTGATCTTGTGTGGCGTAGCCAGCGGTTTATGCCAGCTTGGCAGCGGCTTGATAAGCTGTTCCATCGTCGAGTTTTTCAGCAGCACGGCATATTGACGCGGGTTACTGAGCAACTCTTTGTAGGCCAGCACCCGAAACAGGTAGTGACTGGTTTCGCGGTGCAGCCGCAGCCGGTAATAATTGGCGTTTTTCTGTTTGGCAATCGTTTTCTGCACGTGCGTGATGCCCCCGTTGTAAGCGGCCGCTACCAGTGTCCACGAACCCAGTTCGCGGTAGAGCTGGTGGAGATGGTGGCAGACGGCGATGGTGGCTTTCTCCAGGTTGTAGCGCTCATCGACGCCCCCGCCAACTTTCAGACCCAGGTCGCGGGCCGTACCGGGCATGATCTGCCAGTAGCCCGACGCACCTTTGGGTGAAACACAGTCGTTGACCAGTTCGCTCTCGGCCAGCGGCAGGAAGCGGAAGTCGCGCGGAATTTTGTACTTCCGCAGTATGGGATCGATGATCGGGAAGAATTTCGATGCGCGCTGCCGGAGCGTAAACAGGCATTCCTGCTGTGCGCCGTACGTCCGCAAAACCTGTACCCACCGCCGGGCAATGCGGGGCTCGCTGACAGGCAGTTCTTCGCCACAAAAATAAACCGGAAAGACCCGTTTTGATGAATCGACAACCAGCAGGGCGGGGTTATCGAGACCACTACCGGCAGATTGAATGCGGCTGGTATCCGGCCCGAAAACGGGCCCTGCCAAAGCCGACGTCATCGACGCGAGCAGTAGTGAAAAGCTAAGTTCCTGAATCAATTTATACGTAGTTGGTGACACATATACAGACAAGAAAACCCGTCGTATCGGACGGGTTTGTCAATTACTGTATTACGAATGTAGCTGATTGTCTGCTATATACAAAACGATCATTCTAGGAATTATCCAACGGTCCTATATTGATTTAATAGACTATTGTTCCATCAGGCCGACAACGAGCGTGAGCTTTGCGTAGTCGTAACGGCCGTTCAGGTGCTCGAAAACGGGCTTCAGCCGACCTTCTTCCAGCCCGACTTCGCGGATGGCTTTTTCAATCTCACGCCGGTCTGTCGGGTCGAGCAATGACACCAGATCGATGTCGTAGCCAGCGCGGGCGAGCTGCACCAGATGACTCGCAATCGAGCTGCTTTTGAGGGTGCGTTCGACCGCGATTTCCTCGATCGTCATGCCCCGATTAAACAAATCGAGCGTCTGTAACTGAGTCGACCCTTTGGGTTTTTCACCTGCCTGCACCCGCCCCCGGACATAGCCCGTGATGGTCGCCAGAAACTGCCGCCCGAAGAGTTGCAGCTTGCGTTCGCCCACCCCGCTGACGTTGCGCAGGGCGTCGGGCGTCGTGGGTTTTTGCCGGGCCATATCCTCCAGCGTCGTATCGGTGAAGATAACGTACGGCGGCACGTTCTGCTCGTCGGCGAGTTGCTTGCGCAGGGTACGCAGTTGCTCGAACAGCTCGTCGCGGTTGACTTCGGTTTTGGTTTTTGGTTTCTCGACCGGTGCGGGTTTTGGCGCGTCGTCGGGCCGGACCAGATCGATCTTCCGGTTTCCCTTCAGCACCGGATCGGCCAGGATACCCCGGTGCAAGGCATAGTGCTGATCGTAGGCCACCTCGATCACACCGATATTGATGAGCTGATGAATATAACTGCGCCACTCATCGAAGCGGAGGTCGCGGCCCGCCCCGTAGGTTTTGACCTGATCGTAACCGCCCTGCATCACCGCCTGACTCCGTGACCCGCGCAGGATATCGATCAGCAGATTCATCGGTACCCGTTCCCCCGTTCGCACCATGGCCGACAGGGCTTTCTGGGCCAGTATCGTTCCGTCGAACGTGACGCGCGGATCGCGGCAGACGTCGCAGTTGCCGCAGGGTTCGGGCAGGTCCTCCGAGAAGTAGGACAGCAGAATCTGACGGCGGCAGGTATGCGCGTCGGCGTATTGCTGCATCCGTTCCAGCTTGGCGAGTTGCAGCCCCAGGTTAGCGGGGTTGTTTTCGGCAAGCATGTCTTTGTACGTCGCCACGTCGGCGAAGCTGTAGAACAATACCGTCTGGGCATCGGCACCGTCGCGCCCGGCCCGCCCGATTTCCTGGTAGAAGCTCTCGATGTTTTTGGGCATGTTGTAATGAATCACCCAGCGCACGTTCGACTTGTCGATGCCCATGCCGAAGGCAATCGTCGCGCACATAATCCGGACGTCGTCGCGCAGGAAGGCTTCCTGCGTGCGGGACCGATCGGCGGGGTCCATTTTAGCGTGGTAAAACGCTGCGTTGAAGCCTTTTTCCTGCAACTTGGCCGCCAGCGATTCGGTCGATTTGCGGCTCAGGCAGTAGATAATGCCCGAGGTGTCGGGCTTCTGCTGCAACAGTTTGATGATCTGCTGAATGCGGTTTTGGCCCGGCATCACCTTCAGGCTGAGGTTGGTCCGGTTGAACGACGAGATAAACACCGCCGGGTCGACCATGCCGAGCCGGGTGGCAATGTCGGCGCGGGTCAGCTTGTCGGCCGTCGCGGTCAGGGCGATGGTTGGTACGGTCGGAAACTGCTCTTTCAGCACATGTAGCTGCGTGTATTCCGGCCGGAAGTCATGGCCCCACGACGAAATACAGTGCGCTTCGTCAATGGCAAACAGCGACAGATTGGCGTGTTTCAGAAACTCGAAAAAGGCTTCGGTCAGCAACTTTTCGGGCGATACATAGAGCAGTTTGAGTTTGCCCTTCAGGCAGTCGTCTTCGATGGCGTGCTGCTCCCGGCTGGTCTGGGTGCTGTTGTAATAAGCCGCCGGAATACCGTTCATGTGCAGCGCCCCAACCTGGTCTTTCATCAGCGCGATCAGCGGGGAGATAACCACCGTCAGGCCGGGTAGCATCAGGGCCGGAATCTGAAAACAAACCGACTTACCCCCGCCCGTCGGCATCAGCACCACCGTGTCGCGCCCACCCACTATCGACCGGACAATGTCTTCCTGCATGGGCCGGAAGCGGTCGTAGCCGTAGTATTGTTTAAGGTAATCGGCGGGCGTTTGCAGGGTCGTGGCAGCCGATCCCTGTACATCGGTAAGCAGCATAAAGCAGTCGAATGAGTGTACCAAATCTACGAAAAAAACACGACATGCCGACCGTTTCCTGCGCTGATTCGTCGTGCAGGTTTAATGAGCAATTAATTGATTTTTAGGAAATTTTGTCCATCATTGCCCGTGAATAATTCTATTCTTCACCCAATCTGGTCGATCGAATGAAAACTGTATTGTTTCGCCTGAGCGTAGTGCTGGGCCTGCTGATTTCCCTCAATACCCTGGCGCAGACGCCCGCTGCCACCCCTATGTCGCCGAGCGACCGTATGGCGAAAGCCCGTGCCGCTAAAGCCGCCAAGCGTGATGCTGCCAACGCAACGGCCGCCATGCCCGCGTCGGACGCGAAAGCGAAGAAAGAGATGAAAATGGACGATGCGTCGGCTAAGAAAGCGGCCAAAGCCGAAACCAAAGCCGCCAAGGAAGGTGCCATGGCTGGTAAAGACGCGACAAAGGCAGACAAGGGCAAAATGGACAAAGCCATGTCGTCGGCGAAGGGAAGCATGAAGGAGGAAAAAGCGACCCCCGCCGATTACAAAGCCCCTGTCGACCGGTCGCAGAAAGGGCCTAATGGTGAAGCCGTGATGACCGGGCCGCGCGGTGGCAAGTTCTACATTAACAAGAACGGCAACAAAACCTACGTTAGCGGGCAGAAGGGGTCCTGATCGCTGGATAAACAAAGCGGGACGCCGTACGAAGAAAGATCAGCCTATATCGGTATCTTTCTTCGTACGGCGTCCCGCTTTCTGTTACTTCAAATCGATGTACGACATCGTGTGGACCTGATCGGCTTTTTTGTTGACGAAGTGCTTTTCGGGTTTGTCGAAATCCGTGATGTAGAGCCGGTTTCCCATCAGCAGAACCTCGGCGGGTTGATCGACCCGGCCGTCTTTGCCATCCGTATCGGGGTTCTGCACCAGCGTGCTGACCTTGCCGTCGGGCGCGACAACGACGATGGCGTTGGTACGGGAGTTACAGACGTACAGCTTGTCGGTCCGGCGATCAACGATCAGGCCGTCGACGCAGCTGATCGGTGTGCTAACTTTTACCGTTTCTTTCGACGCCAGCGTACCGTCGGGTTTGAGCGTTAGTTTGTAGAGCGTACCGTCGCCGAACGAGCCGGTGTAGAACGCCCCTTTGCTGTCGTAATCCAGTCCGTCGGCCCCATTGTCGACACCCGTTTCGTTGACCGTTGTCGTAAACGTAGCCAGGATGTGCGGGTCCATCGTTTTGGGTTTCAGCGTAACGACACCTTTGTTCAGCTCATCCAGTTTGAAGTGGAACACGGCGCTGCCCTTGTCGTTGTCGGGCATATCCCACTGACTGTCGGTGACGTAAATCGTGTTGCCTTTCCAGACCACCGCGTTGCCCAGCGCCAGATTGACGACGACCGGCTCGATCTTGCCCGGCTTGCCGTTCTGCATCGTAATTCGCATCAGCCGCGACTTATACTCTTTGCTGTTTTCGTACTGATTTTCGGCATAATACAGATTGCCGTCCGGGCCAAACGCCAGATCCATCGGTGCCGCGTGTTTGGTGTCGGGTTGCTCGGGCAGGCTGGTGAAGAACTGCACCGAGTCGGCGGCAAACTTCACGATAACGCCGGGGTAGGTATTATTCGCCAGGTTCGGTACCGACAGATAAATCGAACTGTCGGGCCCGATTGCCATGCCATCGGGCGTGTTATACTGATTAGGCAGGGTGTACAATAGTTTCGGGTCGCCCACCGTCGATACGTTTTGGGTAGCGGTATCGGCTTCGTTGCTGCTTGCAGTGGTACTGTCGCCCGTTTCTTTTTTCTGACAACCGGTCAGTAGGCTCAGGCCGAGTAAGGCCGGGAAAAGGAACTGTTTCATTGATTTTCGTTGAGTAAGAACCGTTTGCCTAACCCGCTGACCCGCGCAAATGTTGTGAAGCTTGTATAGATGGAACTGTACACCCGGCCCATATGTCGTTAGGGCTATGAATCAACGAATCGGACAAATCGCCCTGCTCGTCCACGACTACGACGAAGCCATTGCTTTCTACACCCAAAAACTGTCGTTCGACCTGCTGGAAGATACCCGGCTGAGCGACACCAAGCGGTGGGTTCGCGTGGCTCCGCGCAACAGCACCGGGTTTAGTCTGCTGCTGGCCCGCGCCGACTCCGACGAGCAACGCAGCCGCGTGGGTAATCAGACGGGCGGGCGTGTTTTCCTGTTCCTGTATACCGACGATTTTCAGCGCGACTACGAGGCTATGCGAGCGGCTGGCGTCGTGTTTACACGCGGTCCGGTCGAGGAACCTTACGGCACGGTAGGTGTTTTTACCGACCTGTACGGCAACCTGTGGGATATGATTCAGCCTCGTACAGAAATGGCCTGAGGATGGTTTGGTGGTGAAATATATAATCCGTTCAGGTAGCTACCCTGATGAGATTTAATGCCATCAGCACCCGGCTTCTAACGGATACTTACCTGCGCTTAGGTTGGTGTGCGACCCAATTGGTAACAGGTCAGCTAAAGTTAAATTTTGGCATCGTGTACAGTTTTTATCCGTATTTTGTTCGGCAAACAAGTACAGTTGCCGAATTTTATGGATATACAGCACGCGCAGAAAGGCACCGCTTCGGTATGGGCGGGTGAAACCGAACCCTTCGCCGACGGGGCGATCACGCCCCCCATTGTCAACAGTGTTACCTACGCTTACCACGATCTGGACGAATGGCATGCCGTTGCGACGGGGCGGGCAGACGGGCATATCTACAGCCGGAATACCAATCCGACGGTGCGGGTGCTGGAGGAAAAAGTCCGCGTGCTGGAAGGGGCCGAAGCCGCTACGTCGTTTGCAACAGGCATGGGGGCTATCAGCAACACGCTGTTTACGCTGCTGGGGCCCGGAAAACGAGTTGTGTCGCTCAACGATACGTATGGTGGCACGAGTCGGCTGTTTCTCGATTTTTTGCCCGGTTATCAGGTCAACGTCACGCTGTGCGAGACCACCAATCATGCGCAGATCGAAACCGAAGTGGCGAAAGGCTGCGATCTGCTGTATCTGGAAACACCCACGAACCCCACGCTCAAGATCGTCGATATTCAACGGCTGGCTACGGCTGCGCACCGGGTCGGGGCCGTGGTCGTGGTCGATAATACGTTTGCGACGCCGATCAACCAGAATCCGCTCCGGCTGGGAGCTGATCTGGTTCTTCACAGCGCCACCAAATTTCTGTGTGGTCACTCGGACGCGATGGGTGGGGTGCTGTGCGGAAAAAAAGAACTGGTCGAGCGGGTGTTTCGCTTCCGCGAGATCAACGGGGCCAGCTTGCAGGCCGAACCGGCCTACCTGATTGCGCGGGGGATGAAAACGCTCGAACTGCGTATCGAACGACAGAACGCGTCGGCGATGCGCATTGCCCGGTACCTGAACGACCATCCGAAAGTCGAAGCGGTGTTCTTTCCGGGTCTGGAAACCCACCCCGGCCACGCCATCGCGTGCGCGCAAATGGCGGGTTTCGGCAGTATGATGAGCTTCTCGCTGAAAGCCGGGTACGATGCCGTAAAGCAGTTTCTGCCCGCACTGCGGTTCGTGCATCTGGCCGCCAGTCTTGGGTCGGTCAGTACGCTGGCCGGACCACCGCGTACCACCAGCCATGTCGAGCTGACATCGGAGCAACGTGCGCAGTTGGGTATCCCCGAAGGGCTGATCCGCTACTCGGTCGGTATCGAAAACGTCGACGATTTGATTGCCGATCTGGAGCAGGCACTGGCAATAGTCCCCGAACCGGCCGACGTACTGCTGACCGCCTGACACACTATGAAATCAGCTGTCAATGGGATTATTCGCATCATACTGCTTGTTGCGGGACTGTTTATTACGGGGTCAGTCTGGGCGCAGACGCTGCCCGTTGTGCGGGGTGCCGATGTCGCAACCCAGCGGCTCAGCCAGGAAATGGACCGCATTGCCAGACTGGCGAAGGGGCGGGTGGGGGTATCGGCGCTGCATCTCGAAAGTGGTCGGCAGGTACGTCTGAATCCGACCGATTCGTTTCCGATGGCCAGTACCGTCAAGGTTGCCATTGCTGCCCAGCTGTTCCACCGCATCGAGCAGGGTGACCTATCGATGATGACCATGACCGACCTGCACGTGGCAGACCTGCACCCCGGCAGCGGTACGCTCGATGTGCTGTTCGCCAAACCGGGGGTGCAACTGTCGGTACAGAACCTGCTTGAATTGATGATGGTCATCAGCGACAACTCGGCAACCGATATACTGCTGCGGCTGGCGGGTGGGCCAGTGGTTGTACAGCAACGGCTCAACGCGCTTGGTATACGCGGAATGTCGGTCGATCGGTCGATTATTCAGTTGCTGGCCGACCTGGAGGGCGTCACATTACCCCCCGCTGACCAGTGGACACCGGGTTTCTACAACCGACTCGGCAAGGCTGTAACCGCTGACCAGGCCAAGGCCGCCGTTGCCCGGTTCAACAAAGATCCGCGCGACCGGTCGACCCCCGATGCAATGGTCAGTTTGCTGGCGCAGATTTACCGGGGAACGGCCCTGCAACCCGCCAGCCGGGACACGTTGCTGGCTGTAATGGCCCGGTGCCGGGGTGGGGCAAACCGGCTGAAGGGCTACCTGCCGCCCGGCACCGTCGTATCCCATAAAACCGGCTCGCTCGACGAAACGGCCACCGACGACGTGGGTATCATTACCCTGCCGGGCGACGCGGGGCATATCGCCATCGCGGTGTTTGTGGGGTATTCGACGCAGCCGGTAGCCGATCGTGAGCAGGTCATCGCACAGCTGGCCCGTAGTATCTACGATTATTTTCTGTACCAGCCGCCCATTTCTCCCACCGCTACCCGCTGATATGACGCGTTTGTACTGCCTGCTCTTCGTGCTGACAACCGTCAGTGCCGTCGCGCAAAAGCCCATTTCCCCGAAACAGATTCAGGAATTTGACGCGTACGTCGAGCATGTGCGTCAACAATGGGATATACCCGGCCTGGCGATTACGGTCGTGAAAGACGGACGGGTGTTGTTTGCCAAAGGATACGGCGTCCGCGAACTGTCCGGGGCAAGCGTGCCCGGAACGAGCGCGTCCGGGACAACTCCAGCCAACGTCGGACCCGTCGATACGCAGACGCTGTTTGCCTGTGCGTCAACGACCAAAGCCATGACCGTTACGTTGCTGGGTATGCTGGTCGATGCCGGTAAGCTACGCTGGGACGACCCCGTCTACCAATACCTGCCGGAACTACAGTTTTACGAACCGTACGTCACCCGGCAGGTCACCATCCGCGATTTACTGTTGCACAATACGGGCGTGGGTGGCACCGATTTTTTTACCAGCGCGATGGACATTCCGGCCAGTGACATGTTTCGGCGAATGGTGCTGGTCAGGCCCAGTTACTCGTTCCGGTCCGGGTACGTCTACCAGAATACCATGTACTCGGCGGCTGGCCGGATCATTGAGCGGTTGACGGGTAAGACCTGGGCGGAAACCATACAGGCCCGTATTTTTCAGCCATTGGGCATGACCCGGACAGTACCCAAGCGCGGCTATATCAAGGACGATAATCTGACGCGTCCGCACGTGCGCATCAACGATACCATTCGCGTGATTCCGTACGGCCCCGACAGTGAAATCGGGTCGGCGGGGGCAGTGTGGTCATCCGCCGACGACATTGGCAAATGGGTTATCTGCATGCTCGACAGTGGTAAATACGCGGGTGGCCGACTGCTCAAACCGGCTACCTGGACCGAAATCTTCCGCCCGCAGACCATGGTGCCCGACGACGAGTACGCGACCATGCAGGTGCTGAAACCCAACTGGTTTACGTACAGCCTGGGCTGGTATCAGCACGACTACCGGGGCCACAAGGTAAACTTCCATACGGGGAGTCTGGCGGGGTTGACGGCTATCACGGGGCAACTCCCCGACGAGAAACTGGGCGTGTTTGTATTCGGCAATCTCGACCACGCCGAAGGGCGGCACGCGTTGCTTTATAAAACGCTCGACTGGTTTGCCCTTGGGGGTAACCGCGACTGGAGCAGTGAATTTAAAAACCTGTACGATGGACTGGCTGTGCAAAGCCGAAAGGCCCGGCAGGCCCTGGAAGCCCGGCGCGTTGCCAATACGAAAACTACGTTGCCACTGTCGGCTTATGCCGGTACGTATACCAGCCCACTCTACGGCGAAGCCACGGTAACCGTAACCGGCGACCGGCTGGCGTTTAACCTGAACAACGTACTGACGGCCACGCTGCCCCACTGGCAATACGATACGTTCCGGGGGAGTTACGACAAAGCCTGGAATGGTACAGCTATGGCTCAGTTCACGCTCAGCCCCGCCGGTACTGTTCAGACGCTGCTGTTCGACGGACTTCTGTTTCAGCGCAAACTGTGAGCATTGGCCAGCCAAACTACAGCCCCGGAATGCGTAGCAGTTTATTAGGATCGGGGCAGATCGACAGGAAGTAAGCGCGGTCGGTGAGGGAGCAGACGCCGGGAAAGTCGCCCCGACGGCCGAGTATATCGGTCATCAGCTGAAAATGCAGGTGCGGAGGCCAGTCGCCATTTTCGGGGTAGGGGCCAATCTCGGCCAGTTTATCACCCGCCCGGATGGGTTTGCCGTCGTAGAGTCCGTCGAGCGATGCGCGGGTCAGGTGGCCGTACAGGCTGTAAAGCGGTTTACCCTCGTAGTGGTGTTCCAGAATGATCGTGGGGCCGTAGTCACCGAAGTTGGCATTGTCTTGAAAACTGTGAACGGCACCATCCAGCGGGGCAAACACGGGTGTTCCGGCGTCGGCCCACAGGTCGATGCCCAAATGAATTTCGCGCGGTCCGTCGTACGGAGGTTGCGCTGTCTGCTGAAAATGGGGGCTACGGCGGTAAATGACCCGGTGTTCGTTGTAGCCGCCTACCCCGACCTGCGCCCCGGCTGCGCGTAATTTGCCGAATACATAGTCGGAAAATGCGGCTGTGTCGGTCAGGTTCAGCGGTGGCTGTTTAGTTGGGTCGAGGTCGGGGTTGGTGGCCGAAAAATCAAGAATCAGGCAGGAGTCGGTTGTGAAGTCGAACGGGAGCAGCATAACGGCAGCGGGGTTGGGTCCGCAAGTTAGTTGCCGGATTGACGCGACGTCGGTATCTTTACCATTCCTTTTTACCTGAATCAGCCAAATTATCTTCGGCTGACCTTTTCTACATTGACAACGTACATGGAATCTACGATTGCACAATCGAATACGCGTACGGGCCATCCCACCGGTCTGTACGTTTTGTTTTTTACCGAAATGTGGGAGCGGTTCAGCTACTACGGGATGCGGGCTATCCTGCTGCTGTTTCTGATCGACAATGTGCGGGGCGGGATGGGACTGACTGAAGCTGAGGGCGCAGCCATTTATGGCATTTACACAGCATCGGTCTACCTGCTGTCGCTGCCCGGCGGCTGGATCGCCGATAACCTGCTCGGTCAGCGTAAGTCGATCTGGTACGGCGGTATCATCATCATGCTGGGCCACATCATTCTGGCGTTTCCGGCGGGGCAATCGCTGTTCTTTCTGGGCCTGACCGTCGTCGCGCTGGGTACGGGGCTGCTCAAACCCAACATCAGCACACTCGTTGGCGAACTGTACCCCGAAGGCGGTGCGCGTCGGGATGCGGCTTTCTCGATCTTCTACATGGGGATCAATATCGGCTCGTTTCTGGGCATCACCATCGTGGGTTATCTGGGTCAGAAAGTGGGCTGGCATTACGGTTTTGGGGCGGCTGCCATCGGCATGGGTCTGGGGCTGATTACCTTCCGGATGCTGGGGCAAAAGCACCTGAGTCATCTGGGCAATGTGCCCCGCAAGGCCGAAACCGCTGAAGCGACTACATCGGGCGGCAATAAATCGCTGATCGGTTTTCTGGTCGGGATGGTGGCGGTTTTCGTGGTGTTGCAACTGACGGGTGTCCTCGACATGACCACGGCGCAGGGCCTGGCGCAGGCAATGGGCGCGATTATCTCCCTGATCGCCGTCAGTTACTTTGTGTACATCCTGGTGGCGGGTGGGCTCGACAGCGTTGAAAAAAAGCGGGTCGTCGTGCTGTTTGTCTTTTTCCTGGCGTCGGCAGCGTACTGGGCAGGTAACGAGCAACAGGGATCGTCGCTACAAATCTTCGCCGACCGCTACACGAGCCTGACGCTGTTTGGCTGGCAGATGCCGTCGAGCTGGTTTCAGAACCTGAATCCGGCCTTTATCGTGATTTTCTCACCTGTTCTCGCGTCGTTGTGGGTGTATCTGGCCAATCGGAAGATCAATTACTCGGTGCCAGCTAAAATGGCAACGAGCCTGCTGCTGCTGGGGCTGGCTTACGTCGTGATGGTATTTGCCGCCCAGATTGCCGTTTCCGGCGAACAGACCTCGCCGATCTATCTCGGTTCGACCTACCTGCTGTTTACGCTGGCCGAACTGTTTCTGAGCCCGGTCGGACTGAGTTCGTTCTCGAAATTATCGCCCAAACGCTACGCCAGTCAGCTGATGGGGCTGTGGTTTGTCGGTTCGTCGCTGGGTAACCTGATTGCCGGTCTGTTTGCGGGTGGTTTCGACGAGAAGAACGTCGCCCAGATGCCGCAGCTATTTCTGAGTGTGGTGTATTTCAGCATGGGCTTCGGCTTCCTGTTGCTGCTCTTCTCCGGCAAACTCAGAAAGTGGATGGGGGGTATTGCGTAACGGATGAATAACCCGCACGACAAGTTGTTCAAGGCCACGTTCTCCCACCCGGACGTGGTTGCTTCGCTGATCGAATCGCTGTTTCCACCTGAACTAAGTCGGGCCATTCGGCTCGATTCGCTGGTGCTGACCACGAACTCGTACATCGATGATGAGTTGAATGAGCATTTCGCCGACCTGGTATACGACTGTGTGCTGAGTGATGAAACGCCGGTTCAGATCGCGCTGTTGCTGGAGCACAAAAGCTACACGGTTGCTCACCCGCATTTGCAGTTGCTGCGCTATCTGCTCAATCGCTGGCAGCAGGATGTTGAGCAGGGAACCAAACTCACGCCCATCATTCCGGTCATTATCTACCACGGCCGGGACACGTGGCAACACCAGTCGTTTGCGTCATCACTGGCGGGAAAGAACGCGCTGTTGCAACCCTTCTTTCCCGAGTTCGACTACCTGCTGGTAAACCTGACAACGCTCAGCGAAGAACAGATTTTTGCCTTTCGGAGCCGGTTCCTGACCGTATCGGCCGCGTTGATGAAGCATCGGCAGGATAAGCAGTTTGCCGACTACGTTCGTCAGAACATACGGCGGCTGATGCAGGGCTTTACCGATGATGCACTGATGGCGGTCGTTTTGCCGACGTTTCTGTACCTGCTCGAAACGACTGACTTGACTGGGACGGAGATTGTGGTTATGTTTAGTACAGTATCCAAACAAACCGAAGAAGCTGCTATGAACGGAGCCGATCAATTACGGATGGAAGGGCGAATCGAGGGGCAAATTGCCGGTCGTACGGAAGCGAATCGTAAACTTGTCAAAGGTGCTCTTAAACTGGGTATGGACGCGAAGACCATTGCCGATACGTTCGAGATGAGCATCGCCGAAGTCGTTACGCTGATTGAACAGGTGCGGGAGCAACAGGCGTAGGACACAGATCAGCCGCCCGCTTTTTTGGCTTTATAGCCTTTGCCAGTGAGCCACGTCAGCACTTTGTCGCGGTGGTCGCCCTGAATCAGAATTTCGCCGTCTTTCACTGAGCCGCCTGTTCCGCAGGCGGCTTTCAACTGTTTGCCCAGGTCGGCCAGATCAGCGTCGGTACCGACAAACTCGCGTACGGCCGTAACGACCTTGCTGCCCCCCAGCTTGACCAGCCAGATTTTCAGGTTCTGCTGCGCGGGGGTCAGCGTTTCAGCCTCCGGCGTATCGTCGGACTGGTAGTCAAAATCGGGATTTGTCGAATAGACGACGCCGGATCGGTTTTTCTTGCTCATCTGCGAGGGTTCAAGGTTTGATGTCTAAAGTTTAAAGGTAGACGACCAACCTTAAACCTTGAACACCAAACCTTAAACTCAAGGCTACAATTCCAGCAACTGCCGGACGGTATCGCCGTAGGTGGTGCCGGTGGTCAGGCGGGTAGCTTTTTTGTCGCTCATAACCAGCTGAAACTTACCGTCGAAATGCTTGTGGGCTTCGCTGATCTTCAGTCGGTTAATCATCGCCGACCGGCTGATACGCACGAAGGTGTCGGGTAGTTTGTCGCTGAGCGTGGTGAGGGTGTAACTGGTCAGAAATTTTTGGCCGTCCATGGTGATCAGAAATACGTACTTGTCTTCGGCCTCGAAGTAAACAATATCGGACAGGGGAATGAGTCGGATTTTGTCGCCCATTTTCACCGAGATCGAGTAGATTTCTTTTTTCGGCTGCATCTGCGCCAGCAGGCGCATTACGTTCTCAGCGGCCATGGGAAGCGCGGTCGGTTCGGAGGTAGTGCTACTTCGGTCAGCAAGAGCCTGAATTTTCTGCGCCGTTCGGGCGAGTCGTTCAGCTTCGATCGGCTTTAGCAGGTAATCGACTGAGTTTTCCTCGAAGGCCCGAACGGCATACTGATCGAAGGCGGTAGCGAAGACAACCAGTGGCATCGTGCTGACGCGCGACAGCATTTCGAAGCCATTGAGCAGCGGTATCTCGATGTCCAGAAAAATCAGATCCGGTTGGCTGTTTTCTATGATCGACAAGCCGTCCGCGCCATTGGCCGCGTCGCCGATGATAGTAAATACGTCGCGGTGTTTATCGAGCAGTCGGCGCAGGCGATTGATGGCAAGCGGTTCGTCGTCGATGAGTAGCGTGGTGAGCGGGAGTGTCATAACGGAGGCAGGCTGATGGCGGGTGGGCTAATGAATCATAGCTGGTGCCATCCGAATCCGGTCTGGGCGGATGGAGATGAGCACCTGCTTGAGCGGAAAATTCTGAAACTCAACGTCGGCATCGTCGCCGTAGAGCAGGTTCAGTTTGTCCTGGATACTACGCAGGCCGTAGCCACCGCCCATGTCGTCGGGGAAAGCGGGGCCGTTGTCGTGTACACACAGGTGCAGGTAGTCGTTTTTTTCGTAAATCCTGACGTCGATCCGCCCTGATTCGGCGCGTTTGGCGATACCGTGTTTGATGGCGTTTTCGACAATGGGCTGGAGCAGAAACTGGGGTAGCCGCAGGGCATTGAGTGCCGGATCGCTTATATCGACGGTAAACGCAAGCCGGTTGCCGAAGCGTACCTGCTCGACCTGTAAGTAGGTACGCACCATCTCCAGCTCGTCGGCTAGTGACGCAAACAGATCACCATCGCGCCCGGTCGAGTAGCGAAACAGTTTCGACAGCAGCAACGTCATTTCCTCGGCTTTTTCGGGATCGTCGTGGACCAGGCTGGCAATGCTGTTGAGGGCATTGTACAGAAAGTGCGGGTTGATTTTGGCCTGTAGGGCATCGAGTTCAGCGCGGGTTTTCAGCTTCTCAAGGTTTAGCAGCTGAAATTCCTGTTCAGTGAGCTTGCGCGTCATTTGCCGGCCCTGTTGCAGTATGTACAGGAAAAAATTGGCAACCAGCAGATCGCCGATTACGTAGAAAAACCAGGGGGCGTTGATATAGACATCTTCCGAACGCTTGCGCAACTCGTCGATGCTGGGTTTGCCAATCAGGTAATAGACGCCGGTATTCACGATGAAGAAACTAAGCAGCACGACTCCGGTGACGATCAGATGTCGTTTCCAGGGTTTAGCTACAGTTCGTGCCAGCCGAATCGACAAGACCCAGACAAGCAGAAACATGACGATGCCGTCGGTCATGTTCTGCACGATCAGGAAGCGGTACAGCCCAACCAGTACCGGGTCTTCTGCCGTGACAATCAGGTTGGTGAAATAAACAATCGCGTTGCAGCCGTAGATGAGCAAAGCCCCCAGCAATGCGCCGATCATAAGGCCCCAGCCGGGCTTTTGCAGGATAGTGGTCAGGGTGATCGGTTCGGCGGGCAGCTTCGTGGTCGAAGACGGCTGACTCTGGCCAACGGAAAAATTGACTTTAGCGCCTTCCATATTGGCCCCGGTGAGGTTGGTGTCCGACAGACCGCAAAAGTTCAGGTTTGCTTCGTACAGATCGGCATCGGTGAGGTTGGCCCCCGTCAGATTCGCGTAGCTAAGGTCGGCCTGTCGTAAGATAGCGCCCCGGAAGTTGGCCCGTCGCAGGTCGGCGAATCGGAAGTCGGCCTGCGTCAGATCGAGTCCACTAAAGTCGGACCCGGTCAGGTCGGCGGCTTTCATGCTTAGCCGCCGACCGTTTTTGCCAATCGTATCGATGAGTTGTTCGCGGGTCATCGTCTGGTTTGTGGTTTATCGTTCGTGGAGTAGCGTGTTGGGAACAGCGACCGACGAACAGCTAGTTGCATTTCGCCAGCATGGGGGCTATCTGCTCTTTTCCCCAGCCGGGTGCGAATTCACTGGCGGGTTTGAAGGTCGCCAATTTTTCCATAGCCTGCTTCAGTACCGGGCAGGCTTTGTCGGGGCCACCGCCGAACTGGGAGGGGGTGTACATCAGCGACGACCCTTCGAGTACATACGGGCGGGGGTTGGCCGGGTTCATGGCTTTGGCCTGCTCGATACCTGCCTGAAACAGCGGGCCGTACTGCTGCCAGCGGTTCATGGCGTCGACGATCATGCGGGCCTGGGCGATGTACGCTTTCAGGACGGTCAGCTCGTCGTTTTTGGGCGAGATTGTTTCGGCGGCTTTCAGGTTCACATCTGCCTGGTCGAGGTACTTGTCTTTCTCTGTCTCGTTTTTGCCCATAAAACCCAGATACACATAGTTCAGACCAGCGTAGTAGCGGGGCAGCCACTCGGCGGGTTCGGCACTGGCGATGCGCTCGAACTGGTTAGCCGACGCCAGGATGCTGGTTGTCGATGGCGTATCCGTTTTCTTATTCATACTGGTCAGTGCATCGGTCATGGCTTGTTTGTACTGGGGCGATTGCGCCAGCGTAGGAACGGTTGCGCCCAGCAGGGCCGCGAGGAGGGAGGTAATGATGGTTTTCATTGGTTTTCTGGAAAAAAGAAAAAAGATGTGAGATGAAAGAATGCATGGGCGGAATTACCTCACCCCCGGCCCCTCTCCTAAAACAGGAGAGGGGTGTCGTTAGAGACAACCAGTATTCTGTTACGTAATTCATCATAAAGAAGCGATGAGCTGATTGGTCTCAGCAGCACGTAGACTTATGGCCGCTAGTCACCCCTCTCCTAAAACAGGAGAGGGGCCGGGGGTGAGGTCAATCACAACTCCCGTGCATTGACCTTCGCTTTGCGCGACAGCATGACGATGCCGCCAACGAAGAAGCTCCGGTACGAGGCCGGGCCAACGGCGTAGCGGGTGGGGGCGCTGCCATCGTTGCGGCTGGGCGTGTAGAGGTAGGTGTAGACATTGCGCGTGTTCAGGATGTTGTCGACACTGGCGTAGAGGATAGTCAGGTTCTTGCCGATGTGCGTCAGGTGGCTGGCCGAGAAACTCAGGTTCGTAACGGCGGGCGTACGGTCGGCCATAAAAACGGGGTTGGTTGGGTTGTAGTAGGGGCGACCCGTGCTGATGGTGTACGTCAGACCCATATTCGTGCTGATTTTCTCGAAGTACCGCTTGCCGATCAAGGCGATGTTGTGGTTGGAAATAAAGGACGGCGTTGCCAGCGTCGGGAATTGCTGAAACAGGCGTTTGGAGTCGACAAAGCTGTAGGTGATCCAGTAATCCAGCCCTTTGATGGTCGCCTGATCGCGCCAGAATAGGTCGAAGCCTTTCGCGTAGCCGTAGCCAGTGCTGTTCGTCTGCCCCCACGGGAATCGGTACGGGCTGGCGTCGTAGGGGCCGGGCGTACCGTTGGGGCCGGTGAACTCCCGTACCAGCTGTGCGTAATTTTTGTAGTACGTTTCGATACGGAATGTGCGCTTGTTTCGGATGAGCTGGTAGTTTAGAATCAGGTGGTCGGCACGTTCGTAGCTGAGGGTTGTGTTGCGGTAGAGGTAGCGGTAGTCGGGCGTCTGATAGAATTGACCGTAAGCGAGCGATACCTGACTATATAGTCCCGTCTTGTAAGCCATCGACACGCGGGGAGCCAGGTTGAACCGGTTGAGAGCCGACGAATATTCACCCCGAACGCCCGATTGGATGGCCAGTTTCCGACCGGCGTACACCTGCGATTCAAAAAACACCGCGCCATACGTGTCGACCAACGAATAAGCTGTCCCCGATACCAGGTTCCGGTACGTCACCCGGCTGCCTTCGGTGCCGAACAGCAGCTGATTGCCCAGCTTGCCGCCCAATGCCCGCGTCACTACCGCCCGCCCCTGCAACCGGTCGGTGCCCCGGCCGAAATCCTGCGCGCCGTAACTCGTTGCGTCGATGTCGTGGCTGTACGACAACCCCGTCAGCAGTTGCCAGGTACCATTACCCCAGCTATCGGTATAGGTACTGGTTGTGAAAAAATTGCGGTTCTGCTGGTTGAAGGCCGTCTTGCCCGACTCGCTGGACGGGTCAACGAAGTTCAGACCCGTCTGACTGTCGGAGTACATGCTGTATAGCTTGAGCATACCCGTTTTGCTCGTCTGCAACCGGTACGTCAGCGAGCCACCGCCGAACTCCGGTACGTGCGTCCAGTCGATGTTTTGCGGAACGAGGGCGAACAGCGGTTTGAGGTTACCGTAGTAAGCCGTTGCCGAGATCGACGCGTTGCGGGTGGCGTGGTCATAGTTCAGGCCGGTGTTGGCGAGGTTTACGCTGACGCCCAGCCCCTCGTTCTGGTTCTGATCGGTGGTGTTGAGCAATAGTACACTCGACAGGGCCTGCCCGTACTGGGCCGAGTACCCGCCCGTGCTGAACGATGTACCCTTGAACATGAACGGCTGAAACCGACCCCGCGACTGAAGGTTGGGCGATTGACTGAAAAACGGGTTTTGTACGATCATGCCGTCGATCACCACTTTGGCTTCTTCGCCCGAACCGCCCCGCACAAACAGGCCCGTCTGATCGCCGACGCGCTGCGTGCCGGGCAGCAGGTTCATCACCGACGTAATGTCGGCCCCGGCTCCGGCGGTGGTTACAATGTCCATCGGCTTGAGCATCGTCATTCGTTTCGAGTCGGAGGCTTCAAATACACCGGCTGTTACGACGACCGTGTTTAGTTCGTTGGCCGATTCGTTCAGGCGGACGGTTACTGGGCTGGAGCCGATCAAGATTTTGCGGCTGGCCGGTTCGTAACCGATGTAGGAGACAGCCAGCGTGGCGGTGTCTTTGCGGCTGGTACTGAACCGGAACGCGCCCGTACTGTCGGTGCTGGTGCCATCGTAGGTGCCGCGCAGCATGACGTTGGCGCCGGGCAAACCGTGACCTTTCTGGTCGGTGACGCGGCCGGTCAGGGTAGTCTGGGCTGATGCCGCGAGGGCGAGGAGGCAGGGAAAAAGTAACGCGATCCAGTTCACAGCGGGAGGTAAGTTGCTTCGATGGATCAAAGGTGGCCGGTCGTGGTGCCGAACGCATGCCTTTTCCGACCAACCCCGTCAGGACTGGTGTGAATTGCCGTATATTCCCGGTGAATATCCCCGCACGAACTGACCGAATTATAGACCGGCCAGCCGTCAACATTTATCCGTGGGGCTTGTTTACTACGTATACCCTTACCCTTGCCTTGATCGCTACCTCGACCACATTCCAGCTCACCAAGTGCCGCCTGCGCCCCTGGCGCGAAGGCGACGAAGAAACGTTGTCTTACTACGCCAGCAATCGATTGATCTGGAACAACGTCCGCGATTTTTTTCCGTACCCCTACACCCCCCGCGATGCGCATTCGTGGGTGCGTTCCAACAAGTCGTACCAGCAACCTAACAATTTCGCTGTCGAGGTCGATGGTAAGGCAGTGGGCAATATTGGCTTTACAGTGAAAGACGATATTTACCGGTATAATGCCGAGATTGGGTACTGGCTGGGTGAGCCCTTCTGGGGGCGGGGCATCATGCGTGAAGCCGTACCGGTGCTGACGCAGTACATCTTTGATAATTTTCAGGTCAATCGGCTATTTGCCTGTGTGCTGGAAGGCAATCAGGGGTCGATGCGGGTGCTGGAATGCGCGGGCTACCGACCCGAAGCCGTGCTGCGCAAAGCGGCTGTAAAAAACAACCAGTATCTCGACGAGCATATTTTTGCCATGCTGCGCGCTGATTTTCTGGCCCGCCAGGATCATTGACCGGTTTGGCCCATCGGGTGTTTTGTGGTTACTTTTGCTCCTGTAAGGAAGTTTAACGTTTAACGTTCAATGTTGCCAACAAGCCGTTTCGAACGGGATAACCTTAAACCATAACCCTTAAACCAACCAATTACCCGCTTCGGCGGATTCGTCTGTCATGCCGAAGATCGTGATTGCCATTGATGGCTATTCAAGCTGCGGGAAAAGTACAACCGCCAAAGCCGTAGCTGCCCGAATGGGGTACGCCTACATCGATACGGGGGCCATGTACCGGGCGGTCAGCCTGTTTTTCAGCCGCGAACACGTATCATTTTCCAACACCAGCGACGTACTGGCTGCGCTCGACAATATTCATATTACGTTCAATTTCAACGGGCGTACCGGCAAGAACGAAACCTGCCTCAACGGATTGAACGTAGAGGAGGATATTCGTACGATGTTTATCTCCAACATTGTCAGCGAAGTAAGTGCCATCCCTGAAGTGCGCTGGGCTATGGTCGCGCAGCAGCAAAAGATGGGTCGTAAGCGGGGCCTTGTCATGGATGGGCGCGACATTGGCACGAAAGTGTTTCCCTATGCCGAAGTCAAAATATTCATGACTGCCGACGTGGAAACCCGCGCCCGGCGACGGCAGCAGGAACTGCTGGAGAAAGGCGAGATGGTCAATCTGAGCGCGATCATCGAAAACCTCGAAAAGCGCGACCGGATCGATAGTACCCGCTCGGAAAGTCCGCTGGTGCAGGCACCCGACGCCGTACTGCTCGATACCTCGCATATGGCCATCGAAGAGCAGATCGAGTGGGTGATCGAACAGGCCGACACCCGGCTGGCCCAGATTCACCGGCACGGGCGGGGGCATCGGAAAGCGGTAAACGGCTGATCCATGACCATCGATTACCTGATTGTGGGGCAGGGGGTAGCTGGCTCGGTACTGGCCTGGACCCTCGATCAGCGCGGCTGCTCGGTCTTGCTGACCAACGACCCATCCATACCGGCGGCATCGGCCGTAGCGGCCGGTATCGTCAATCCGCTGACGGGGCGCAAGCTGGTACAGACCTGGAAAGCCGACGAACTGTTCCCGTTTCTGCACGATTTCTACAGCGGTATCGAAGCTGCGTTAGGCGTGCACTTTTTTCACCCCGGCACGATCTACCGGCCTTACCGCTCGGAAGCCGAGAAAGTCAGTTACCAGACCTATACGGCTGACCCCGCCATTCGACCCTATATTGATGCGTCAGCCGACGACGAAGCCTACGCTCCCTATATCGACAACCCCGTTGGTGGCCTGGGTGTGGGGCAGGCGGGCTGGGTCGACCTGACCGAGTTTTGTCGGCTCATCAAAGGGTACTTTATCCGCAAAAATCAATACTACGAAGGGCGCGTACCGGTCGATGAACTGCTGATGACCGAATCGTCGGTGATCTGGAACGGCATCCGGTTTGGCAAAGTCATTTTCTGCGATGGCGTACAGGCCACCGAAAATCCACTGTTCAACTGGTTGCCTTACGCCCCGGTGAAGGGCCAAATCCTGACGGCGACGGTCGATGACTATCCGGTGAAAGCCATCGTCAATCAGGGCGTGTTTGTGCTGCCCGTCCGGCCCGGCCTGATCCGTATTGGTGCAACGTATAGCTGGGACGATCTCGACTGGCAAACCACCGATGCGGCTCGTACGTATCTGGAAGAGAAGGCGCGGGCGTTGCTGAAAATTCCGTTTGACGTCGTTGGGCAGCAGGCCGGTATCCGACCGTCCAGTAAAGATCGGCGGCCGTTCGTCGGGATGCACCCTGACCAGCCCGCCGTGGGTATTTTCGGGGGGATGGGTACCAAAGGTGTGTCGCTGTCGCCGTATCTGGCCGAACAGTTTGCGCGCTACCTGCTCGACGGCGAAGAAATCGAACCCGAAGCGAATATTAGCCGTTGCCTTTCGTTATAATCACGTTACTTTGACCAAGGTTTTTTTGACAGGATTACAGGATTAACAGGAGCCTTCGAGGTAGTGATGTTGGGTCTCCGACCTGACACCTTTCCGGGCGAAGCAATTGCTGACGCAAGCGTGTCAGGTCAGGGACCCGACACCACCGTCTTGAAAAAGCCTGTTAATCCTGTAATCCTGTCAAAAAACCCGTTCCACTGTGTCGTATGCGAAATCATTACTTATTGTTGCTGGGCTTATGGCTGGCTACGGCGGCAACCGCGCTGAGCCAGAACTACCCCTCGCAGGAGCGGTTCGGAAAAAACCGGATTCAGTACCAGCACTTCGACTGGAAGATCATCCGTACGTCGAACTTTGAAATCTATTACTACCAGGAGGGCACGCAGATCGCTAACCTGACGGCACAGTATGCCGAGTCGGAGTTCGACCGCGTCACCGAACTGCTGGGGTATACGCCCTACAACCGGGTCAAGATTTTCCTCTTCAACTCCCCGCAGGAACTGGCGCAGAGCAACATCGGCATCAACACGCAGGGTGGCCTGAGCAGCCGTGAACTCAACCTGTCCAAATCGCGCATCGAACTGGCCTTTACCGGCGATCAGGTCAGCTTCCGGCGGCAGGTTGTCCGCGATATTGCTATGCTGTTTGTGTACGACATGCTGTATGGGGGTAGCCTGAAAGACGCTCTTCAAAGCTCACTGCTGCTCACCCTGCCCGACTGGTTTATGCCCGGCATCGCTGCGTATATCGCCGAGGGGAACAGCCTTGATCTCGACGATTATATGCGCGACGTGGCACAGACCCGGCCCATCAAAAAGCCGTCGACGCTGACGGGTTACGAAGCCGAACGGGTTGGGCAATCGATCTGGAATTACATCGTTCAGCGGTACGGACGCGACAATGTGTCGAACATTCTGAACCTGACGCGGATCATTCGCAACGAGCAGCGCAGCATCTCCAGCACGCTGGGGACTCCGTACCCCCGCTTTTTGCGCGAATGGAACGAGTACTACGCGGGCATGGCCAACACGGTTGGGCAATCGTTTCGCCCGGCGTCCGATGATTTTCAGCTGAAGGTCAGTTCGGATGCTGGTAATATGGCACTGCGTAGTCTGAAGCTGAGTAAAGACAAACAATACATCGCCTACTCGACCCTGCGCGACGGTAAATTTGCCGTGGAGGTAGTGAATACGGCGAACCGTAAACGGACAACGCTCTTGACCGGCGGTTACCGGCTCGATGGGCAGTCGCTCGCCCGAACGGCGACACCCCTGGTGGCCTGGCAGCGCGACAATACCCTGATCGTGCTGACCGAGGAAGAAGGCGAAACCCATATCTATCGCTTCAGTGATTTCGAGAAGAAACCAACGCGCGACTTCCGCCGGACGGTCAGCGGCCTGTCGCAGGTGGTGTCGGTCGATGCGTCGGACGATGGGGGGAGTTTGATTTTGAGTGCCGACCGGCAGGGGCAGAGTGACCTCTTTCTGTACAGCATCAACCGGGGTACCTACCAGCAACTGACCAACGACTTGTACGACGATACCAATCCGGCATTCATCGGCCGGACGGCCCGGCAGGTTGTGTTTAGTTCGAACCGGCGGCAGGATACACTGGGCGTCGACAAGGGCAGTTATCGGGATACCCGTGAGCAGACGAGCCTGTTTACCCACGAAGGCAGTGCCCGTGATTTATCGCTTACCCGTCTGACGGACTCGTCGATGAATGCGACGCAGCCAATTCCGGCCAGCGAAACCGTATTCTACTTCCTGAGTGATGCCTCGGGTGTGCGCAACCTGTACCGGCTCGACACGGAGTCGAAATCGACAGTACAGGTAACGTCATTGCCCGAAAGCATTCGTCTCTACGATCTTATTCCCGAGAACGGCGGGTTTGTGTACAGCAGTCAGCGTAACGGACAGGAATACATTGGCTACCGCGCGCAGGCTAACCTGACGCAGGCCGTATCGCCGACCCCCACCCCCCGCGCAGCTGCGCAGCGGGCACTGCTGAACCGTACCCCGGCCCGGACTGCCCCCGCCGTAGCGACGGTACCGGCTACCGCCAACCGCCCCGTCGGTGCTGACTCGGCGGTGGCCAAAGCCGATACCGTCCGGCCCGTATCAACGACCGGGCTGGCCCTGGCCCCCGGCGAAGTCGATACCGATAATTATACGTTCGATGCCGATGTGCTGAAAGCGGTAGAAGCCCGGCAGCGTCGGTCGACGGGTATCGGCGGAACGCTGACGCAGGCAGCAGCACCCGTTCTTCGGACGCGTCGGCGGGAGAATATTACCATCCGGGGGCCATTTCCGTACAAAGGTATTTTCGGGGTAACCGACGCCGTATCGAACTGGCGTGTCGATCCGGTGCGGGGCTTCGGCTACGAGCAGGATGTCACGCTGACTGATATGCTGGAAAACCACGTACTGCGGGGCGGTATATTCATCACAACGACACTCCGTAACAGCAACCTCTTTGCCGAGTATACGAACCTGACCAATCGCATCGACTACGGCATCCGGGTCGACCGGCAGACGCTGGCTGTTGATGGGGGTGGGCTGAATCAGCGCAACCGCTATAATCGCGTCGCGCTGACGGCATCGTACCCGATTTCGGTAACGACCCGCTTTACCGTATCGCCCTTTTACGCGATCACCCGCCTTATCGACCTGACCTCGTTTTCGGAAGGCGACTACACGTCCGATTTTGCCGGGCTACGGGCTGAGGTCGTGTTCGACAACACGAAGTCGATAGGTATGAACCTGATGGCTGGTACACGGGCGAAGCTGCGCTTTGAAGAGTACGCCGGTATCCGGTCGTCGGCTGATGGGTTCCGGCGGATTACCCTCGACCTGCGGCATTACCAGCGTATTCACCGCGACCTGATTCTGGCGGCTCGTCTGTCGATCAGCCAATCGGGTGGCCCGGCACCGAAGGCCAGTATTCTGGGCGGTATGGAAAACTGGATTGGCACGGCGGCTGGTATCAAGGAACAGACGCCGACCAACCCCCTGCTGATTCCCAATCAGCTCGCTGCCAACATTCCGTATGACTACCGCAATATTTTCTTCGCCGACTTTGCGGCACCGCTACGGGGTTTCCGGCAGGGCAAACTGGTCGGCACGAGCCACATGCTGTTCAATGCTGAATTGCGGTTGCCCCTGGTGAAGTACCTCTACAAAGGCAACGTAACGTCGAATTTCCTGCGGAACCTGCAATTTGTGGCCTTTACCGATATCGGTACTGCCTGGACCGGGCCGGGGCCGTTTAGCCAGCAAAACAGTCTGAACACGGAAGTTGTGGGTGGAGGTAGTATTCCCTTCCGGGCCACGGTGACTAACTTCAAAAATCCGTTCCTGATCGGGTACGGGGCGGGTGCCCGAACCGTGCTGTTTGGCTACTTCGTCAAGTTCGATTACGCGTGGGGGTTGGAAAATAAAGTCCTCAGCAGCCCAATCGCGTACCTTACGCTCGGTTACGACTTTTAATAAACCGGGCTTATCCATAGACGAAAGACCATCCGCAGGGTGGTCTTTTTTTTTGTGCCGTTTCGGGTTGATTAGTTTCCCGCAAGTTACTCTTCTGGCAAAAGCTGGCATATTTTTCGCTCATATGGGCCATCTTACCCGGCAGATCCGGGTGGTAAGTGACCCGGTTTTTCCGATGGCGGCTGGTTTCAGACAGGGTATCGATACCACAACAGGTAAACCCAGATATATACCAGCGTCACAAACCAGCATGCGTATTTGGCATAGTTTTCGATCAAAACAACCTGTGTAAAGACTCGCGATACCAACTCGTGACAATTCGCATACCTGCTGGTCAGAATACATGTCAGCCGAAGCAGCCGGCTGGTACCCACCACTCGCTTTCCAGAATCGATGAATGAATTAGGTTTACCGTATAAACAGTACGCTTCCTCAACTAGTCAGCTGGTCGGCTGGCCATACAACGGGTTTCGTGCCACGCTGGCAACTGGGTTCTGGCGGCTGGCCAATCGTGTGCTGAGTAGTCGACGCACGAATCGACCGGGTGGTTCGCTGGTTCGGGTGGGGGTACTGCTGCTGAGTTTGCTTAGCCTGAGCGTTGCGGCCTATAGTCAGGCCACAATCGACTTGAGTGTCCATACGCATATCGATCGATCGAAACCCGCACTGGGCGATGTCGTGACGTACACGGTCGTGGTCAGTAATGCGCCCAGTATGTCGACAGCAACGGGCGTAGTGGTGAAAAATACGTTGCCCACCGGAGCGACTTTCCTACCTTCCTCGGCGGTAGTAGCGCGTGGTACAGGTAGCTACGACGCTCAGACGGGTAATTGGGTGGTGGGAACGCTGGCATCGGGTGACTCAGCCGTGCTGACGCTGAAAGCTACGGTGCTGGAGCGCGGTGTCTGGTTCGACATTGCCCAGGTAACGGCGGCCGATCAGACCGATCTGGATTCTACGCCCAACAACGATAAGCTCTACGAAGACGATTACGAAGGGTCCTGTTTTTCGGTGCCGCTCCTGCTTTATCGGGGCGATGAATTTACCGTCGAGGTGCCTTCGGGTTATCACCAGGTGACCTGGTATCGCAACGATGTTGATGTGCGTACCGTCCCGGCTGATTCCGCTGTGGTCAACGGCGATTCCTCGCTGACCATCAAAAGCCCCGGCACCTATCGATTCACTACGTTTAATAAAGGATGTCCGTCATCGAACTGCTGCGACATTGAGGTTATCCGGGGGCCCTACGGCAGTCTGGGTAATTTTGTGTTTCTGGATAATAACAAAGACGGGTTGTATGATTCGGGCGATACCGGCCTGGATGGCGTAAAAATTTACTTATACGATCAGACGGGACAAACCAAACTCGACTCGACGGTATCGGCCAATGGCGGTAAGTACCTGTTTGGGAATTTGCGCAGTGGAACGTACCGGGTCCGATTCATGGCCCCCGACAATCTACAGTATGCGCAGCAGTCGGCGTCGAGTGTCGCTGGCCCGGGTGGATTCACCGGTCTGTACACGGTTGATACCGACAAGGGAACAGCTGATCCGGCCCGGAACAATATGACCGTTGTTGCCGGGTTCATGCCGAAAGCAATACCAGCGGCTACGGCCAGCGGGCAGATTTTCGCCGACGCCAACGGCAATGGTATTCGTGAAACGGGTGAGGGCGGTCTGGATGGTATCAAGGTAACGCTTTACCAGAACGGTACGACCGTTGTCACCAGCACGACCACGGTTGGAGGTGTCTACAGCTTCACCGTTGTAGTGCCGGGTAGCAACTACACAGTCGTGTTCGACACGACGGGTTTTGCTGCCAAAGGGTTGGCCCTGAGTCCGCCTAATGCAACCACCAACACCGCTATCGACAGTGATGCGCTGGCGAGTGGCAGCACGGCTCCCTTTAGCCTGACGGCCGGTCAGACACTGAGCAACATCGATGCGGGCGTCAAGCCCAACCGCTTCAGCGTTACGCTGGCGGGTAATCCACCAGCGGGTGGTCCGTACTATCCGGGCGATCAGGTGGTGTATGTGGTCAACGTGACGAATGCTGGTAACGTACCGGCTTACAACGTGGTCGTCGGCGACCGGCTCCCAGCGGGTCTGACACTCGTACCGGGTGGTAGCTTC
>Ga0160428_1000673_pt1 | contig 33941 bp, 29 predicted proteins | sample SolpanmetagenomM_FD_108198 | JGI IMG/M metagenome (GOLD analysis project Ga0160428, IMG submission 108198) | Solar panel surface microbial communities from Lawrence Berkeley National Laboratory, California, USA - M | ecosystem: Engineered > Built environment > Solar panel > Unclassified ... | reverse complement strand
ACGGCCTCTACCGCGGCGGTCGCCCGGCCAGCCGCTACGAGCTCGCCGTCGCGATGCACGCGGTCTACACCAACCTCAAGAACGTGACCGACGGGCTCGACGCCCAGGTCCGCGCGCTCTCGGACCAGATGCGCGGCGCGCCCAGCGCGGCTGACCTGCAGGCCCTCAAGGACGCGATCGCCGCTCTCCAGAGCGACCTCGCCGCCATGAAGGGCTACGGCGACGACATCGCCGCTCTCAAGCGCGCGGCCGAGACGTTCGACCGCGAGCTCAAGAGCCTCGGCGTCGACGTCGAAGCGATGAAGAAGGACCTCGGCGACCTCGCGGGCCGCGTGAGCGCCCTCGAGAAGAAGCGCCCCTCCATCGAGGTTTCGGGCGACGTCAACCTGCTGGTGCTCGCGGGCAACAGCCAGGGCGACCGCCCCGGCCTGAGCATGGACGGCCGCTTCACGGGCGTCGGCCGCAACGGCGACACCGTCGGTCTGACCGACGACCTGAACGTCCTCCACGAGGCCGCGTTCACCGTCGCCACGACCAAGGAAGACGGCGTCAAGTTCAAGGCGACCGGCGTCATCGGCAACATGCTGTCGCAGACCGGCGGCGCCGGCGCGACCTCGCTCGGCAGCCAGTCGACCCTCGGGTTCGGCCGCTACAGCGACAGCGTCTCCAGCGACGTGTACCTCCAGAACGCGGAGGCGTCGTTCGACGCCCGCGGCCTCGGAACGGGCTTCGGAATCCGCATCGGCCGGATCGAGAAGAGCGTCAGCCCGTATCTGTTCCAGCGGATCGACAACACGAGCTACTTCTCCAACGACCGTTGGGACAACGGCATGTACTCCTTGGACGGCGCCAACGTCGACTTCAAGAAGTTCGGCCTGAAGTTCTCCGCGTTCGGCGGCCGCAACAGCGAGCGCTATTCGGTCAACGGCGTCGACATCAACCCGGTCGTGCTGGGCAACAACCGCGTCGCGGGCAACCCGACCGGCGTGCTCGCCTCCTCCGACGAGGGCACCAACCTCGCCGGCGATCTGACCACGTCCGCCTTCCAGGTCGACCGCACCCTCGGTCTCCAGATGAGCACGCCCCTGACCAAGGTCGGCAACCTCAACCTGGCCTACCTCTGGCTGGACAACGATGGCACCTCGGGCCCGATCCTCGGCGTCGCCGGCGCGAACCGCGTCGAAGTGTACGGCGGCGATCTGGACTTCACCTTCGGTCGGATCAAGATCGGCGGCGGCTACTCCCAGAGCACCATCAACAACGACTCCAGCTCGCTGAACAACTACAACGACGAGAACGCGGCGTTCCACGCCAAGGTCGGCTTCCAGGCCAACAAGTTCAACATCTACGGTGAGTTCCGCCAGGTCGAAGCCAACTACGTCGCTCCGGGCGACTGGGGCCGCCTCGGTATCCTGCGCAACCCGGGCAACATCCGCGGTTTCGAGTTCGGCGGTAGCCTGAACATCAACGACCGCCTGGTCCTTTCGGGCCACGGTAGCACGGAGTCGGGTCTGAGCACCAACGACGCGACGCCTTACGCGGCGCAGCCGTTCGACAACAACACGACGATCAACTCCTGGGCCGCTCGCCTGGACTTCAAGGTGAACCCGAACATGTCGGTCTACGGCGCGTACGAGGACACCCGGTTCAGCGACCTGACCACCCAGGCCGCCACCGCGAAGTACCGCTTCGCGACCGTCGGCATCGCCTACGGCCTGAGCTCCAACGCGAAGCTGAACCTGGGTTACCAGTACAGCGACGTGAAGAACGAAGCCTTCCTTGCCGGTCCCTTCGGAGACCGCTACAAGGGCGGCCTCCTGAGCACCCAGCTCACGGTCAAGTTCTAAGCCTCCCTCGGGAAGCCTAGAACGTCGGCCCCCTCTCCTTTGGGAGAGGGGGCCTTTTTCGTGGCCGTTCCTGTTAAGAGAATAAGGGAGAAGCGGGTAAAAGGAGGGGGCCGATGATTACGATCTCCCTCGCCATGATCGCCCTGGCCGGTGGCGCTCCCGACGTTCCGCCGATGGGCGATCCCGCTACCATCGACGCCATCATCAAGGAAGGCAAGGGCAACTCCCAGGTGATGAAGAGGCTCACCGAACTCTGCACGACGATCGGGCCGCGCCTGACCGGCTCGCCCCAACTCTCCGCCGGACAGCGGTGGGCGATGAAGGAGTTCACGAAGATGGGTCTTAAGAACGTCCACCTCGACGAGTGGGGTGAGACCCCCGTCGGCTTCGATCGCGGACCCCACAACTCCGCCCGCCTCGTCACGCCCGACCGGTCCGAAGAACTGGTCTTCACCACCAACTGCTGGACCAACGGCACCAACGGCGTCGTGAAGGCGGAAGCCGTGCTGTGTCCCGACTCCGTCGAGGCGATCGACGCCGCGAAGGAGAGCCTTCGCGGCAAATGGGTCGTGCTTCCTGCCCCCGAAGCCCCGGCAGGCGGACGCGGCGGACCGCGTCCGGCAGGCGGTCCGGGGGGTGGCGGCGCAACACCGCCCCCTGCGGGCGCAACGCCCCCAACGCCGCCTCAGCGGCCCGCTCCCCCTCAAGCGGATCTGCTGGAGGCGCTGGACAAGCTTCCCATCGCGGGCGTCGTGCGCGGAAGCCGCAACGAGCTCGTGATCACCGCCGGACGCTGGACGGGCAAGACCTACCAGAACCATCCCGGTGTGCCGCAGATCATCGTCCGCAAGTCGGACTGCGACAAGATCGTGTACGAGGCGAACAACGGCCAGAAGCCCATGCTGGAGATCCAGGCGGAGAACCGCTGGTATCCCGGCCCCGTCAAGCAGTACAACGTCGTCGCCGACCTTCCCGGAACGGAGAAGCCGGATGAGGTCGTGATCGTCTCCGGCCACTTCGACTCCTGGAACGGTCCCGGCTCCCAGGGCTGCTGCGACAACGGCACCGGCTCGATGACCGCGATGGAGGCCGCGCGCATCCTCACCAAGGTGAAGGCGAAGCCCAAGCGGACGATCCGCTTCATCCTCTGGTCGGGCGAAGAGCAGGGGATCTACGGCTCGGCGGGCTACGTAAAGAACCACGCGGCGGAACTGCCCAAGATCAGCGCCGTCCTCGTGGACGACGGCGGCACGAACTACCACGGCGGCTTCGTGGGCATCGCCGCCCAAAAGGACATCATGGAGGCGGCCTTCGCCCCCGTCGCTACGGCCTTCCCGACGATGCCGATGGTCTTCCGCACCTCAGAGCGGATGCCGCGCGGCGGCGGTAGCGATCACGCCTCGTTCAACGCGGTGGGCGTTCCCGGCTTCTTTACGATCGAGACCGGTACCTCGAACTACACGTACCTGCACCACACCCAGCACGACAACCTCTCGCAGGCGATCCCCGCCTACCTCGTCCAATCGTCGGTCGACCACGCGGTCGTCGCCTACAACCTCGCTTGCCTGCCGGACCTCCTTCCCCGGGACGTTCCGCCTAGCAGCTAGTCCTCTAACGGACGTCGTAGGCGAGCAGCCCTTGGAACCGCCCAGGGTCCGCGTAGCTCGCCATAATCTCCAGCGCGGCGCCCGCCTCGGGCGTCGCGCGAAGGGTCCAGAACTCGCCTTCGCGCACGAAGCGGCCCGCAAGAGCCGGTCCCTGGAAGGCCACGACCGACGTCGCGCCGGGCGCGCGAAGACGGATCTCCGTCAGGCGTCCGGCGACCAGATCCCGCTCGAACGGTCCCTCCAGAACCGCCTCGGAGTCGTAGAAGTCCTTCATCAAGCGGGGCAAGCGGCCTGACTCGGGCTCGGCCACGGGATACCCGGCGAGCGGCTGCCAACCGCCTTCCGAGGTCAGACCCAACCAGACGATCGACGCTCCGCCCGTCGGTCTCAGCCGGAGCTCCGTGCCGCCCTTGGGCGGATCCACGGCCGGTTGGGCGAGCGCCCGATCCGGAACGCTTCCCGTCGCCGTCTGAAGCGAGGCGCGTAACCCCTTTCGCCACACCAAAGGCATGACGCCCCCTCGCAACTCCAGTTCCCCGCGTTCGATCCCCAGACGCCAGGCGTGAGGCCGCACGATCGGGACCTTCGCAAGCGCTGCCGGAACGGGAGCGAGGGCCCAGCGCGCGTCGTCGGGCACGTGGTCCGTCGCCACCACGCCTGGATCGGGAAGGAAGTAGTCGTCGACCGCGATCCCCGATTTATCCGCCTTCGCCCCCATCGTGGTGTCCACCAAGCCCCAGCGACCGTCGATCCGCACCGCGTTCCAAGCGTGTCCTACGAGCCATTGTCCCTTCGCGAGCGGCTTCGTGTCCCCGGCGAGGGCGGCTTCAGGCGGCACCGCGAACCGGACCCGTCCCGAAACGATCGCGCATTCCAGTCCCAAAGCCTTTCCCAGGGCCGTGTAGAGCGTCGCGTGGGCCTCGCAGTCGCCTCGGAGCTCCTGAAGAACGCCCGTCGCATCCTGGCGATCGAGCGAATAGGCAACGTGCATGGTGGTCCAGTCGTACGCGGCGCGTGCGCGCTCCAAGGGTGTGTGAGCGACGGTGGCCAGAGCCTTGGCGACAATGGCCACCGTCCGGGACGCGGGGACCGGAAGCGCGCGGACCGCCGCATCGAGACGCGTGAGCGGGGCAAGGTCGCGGACGGTCAAAGCGTCGCCCGCAGGGACGGAAACGAGGCCGAGCAGCAAGGGAGCCGCGAACATGGGTAAAGGCTCCTTCCATGATTCGGGCCGCTCGTCCCAAAGCCTCACGCGGTAGGAACCCAAATAACCGGTAGCGCCGGCGCGCGACGCCCGGTAGCTCTCAGATCGGTCGCGCGGTGAGGAAGAACAGCCGCTCCTCGCTCGAGCGGTCTTTCTTGCGCACCGTCCCCATCACCACGTTCGTCTCACCGGGTTCGGCGCGCACGGTCGTGATCAACTCTTCGGGCGCGTCCTTGGCGGTGTCGATCACCTTGAGCTTGATCGTTATCGTGCCATCCGGACTTTTTTCAGGGGTCGCCTCGACCTTTCGGGTTCCTTGGCGAACCTCCGTCGTCTCCCCGACGGTCGTTCGCAGATCGAGAGAATCGCTCGACTTCGTCTTTCCCGAAGCGATCCATTCAAGCTTGAGAACCACCACGTCGGGCGCGGAGACGGTGCGGGGAAGGGACGTCACGGTGGCGCCTCCGAGAAGGGCGGCGGCAACGAGCTTTGGAGCCGAGGAAAGGTCCATCAACGATATAGTACAACGGCAATATCGAGAGCGCAAGCGGTTACTTCGCGATCTCGCTCGCTCGCGTCTCGCGAATCACCGTCACCTTGATCTGGCCGGGGTATTCCAATTCCCCCTCGATCCGCTTCGCCACTTGGAGCGCGAGCCTTCGAGCGCCGAGGTCGTCGATCTTGTCCGGCTTCACGATCAGGCGGACCTCGCGACCGGCCTGGACGGCGTAGGAGCGGTCGACGCCGGGGAACGAGTTCGCCAAGGCCTCTAGGGAGGTGAGCCGCTTGATATGGTTCTCCAGGCTTTCGCGGCGGGCGCCCGGGCGGGCGGCGGAGATCGTGTCGGCGAGAATCACGAGAACCGCCTCGGGGGTGTCCGGTTCGATGTCGTGGTGGTGGGCGCCGACCGCGTGGAGCACGGTGTCCTTCTCGCCGAGTCCCCGCAGGAACTCCATGCCGGTAAGGGCGTGAGGACCTTCCCACTCGGGGCCGAGGGCCTTTCCGACGTCGTGCAGGAAGCCCGCCCGCTTGGCGACCTCCGCATTGAGACCCAACTCGTGGGCGAGGGCGCCCGCAAGTCGGGACACCTCGACGCTATGATCCAGCACGTTCTGAGCGTAGCTGGTGCGGAAGCGCAGGCGGCCCATCGTCTCGACCGCCTGGGGCGGAAGCGGCCCGACGTCGGCACGGATCAAAGCCCGCTCGCCCGCCTCCTTGACCATTCGCTCGACCTCCTCACGCGCCTTTTCGTGAAGCTCCTCGATCCGCCCGGGATGGATCCGACCATCGAGCATCAGGTTCATCAGGGTGAGCCGCGCGGTTTCGCGACGCACGGGGTCGAAGCAGGAGATGACGACCGCCTCGGGCGTCTCATCGACGATCAGGTCCACGCCGGTGGTCTGCTCGAAGGCACGGATGTTGCGCCCTTCACGTCCGATGATGCGCCCTTTCATGTCCTCGCTCGGCAACTCGACCACGGCGAGGGTCGCCTCCGTCACGTAGTCCACGACGTGGCGCTGGATCACGTCGAGCACCGCCTTCTTGGCCTTTCTCTCCGCGTCGGCGGCTCCCGAGGCTTCCACTTCCCGCGCGCGGGCGGCTCCCGCGTCCCGGAACTCCGCGTCGATCCGCTTCAAGTAGAGGTCGCGCGCCTTCGCCTTGTCGAGATTCGCCACTCTCTGCAGCTCGTCGTCCGCCGCGCGCAGACGGCGCTCGACAAGGTCATCCTTCTCGACGAGGGCGCGCTCCTCGCGCACAAGCTCCCCTTCGCGGCTTTCGATCGCCGCGCGACGGGCGTCCAAGGCGTCCTCGCGGGCACAGAGGCGGTCTTCCGTCTTCTGGAGCGCGGCGAGTCTTTCCTTCGTCTCCCGATCGGCCTCCTCGCGAAGGCGCAGGATTTCCTCTTTGGCGGCGAGGAGCGTCTTCTCAGCGGCGATGCGCGCCTCGTCGTGGACCCGCCGCTCGGCGGCCTCCGCCTCCACACGGTCCCGCGCGGCCTTTTGGGCCTCGGGTCGCAAGATCCCGGTATAGATACAGAAGCCGAGCAGAACCGTGATCGCAAGCAGGACCAAGGCGGTGATGACGGGGGTCAATGCTCGTCTCGCTTTCGGTTCATTCCCTCTTTACCTACGCCCGATAGGCATGGTACCGCCCGTCCACGTTCCTTGCGGCACGATCTCGATGCCCACTCGTTCCGCGCGTCGGCCTTTGGCGAAACGCTCATAGCCGAGGGGAAACCGAACGCCGTCCTTCGCCTCGGTGGCGTAGTAAAAATCGGTAGAGCCCCCCGCCTCGCGTCGACGAACGACGTAGGCCTCCTGAAAATCGAAGTAGCGGATGCCCACCGTCTTCCCTTTCACGAGCCGCCCTCCGAAAAACGGCTCGAACCCAGGAATGGGACTCTGGCGGAGAGGTTGCCACGGCCCAGGTGGCTTTGGGGGGCGGGGTAAGGTCACGGTACGTCGGACAGCGTACGGTCGACGAACCTCCAGCGTCTCCCGCCGAAAAACGTCGTCCGCGCCCCGAGATCGAACGAGCGAGACCTCCAGACTCTTCTGCGCCCGGAGCCAACGCGCGAAGGGCGATGTGATCTCAGTGGCGGCCAAAGGGCCCGCGACCCGCAGACCCATCTTCGGCAAATCCTCAATCACACCGACGTAGACGTACTCCTCCGGCACGCTGGGGTTCTTGAAGCCGAGCGGAAGGCCCGTCTTGCGGCTTAAGCGCAAAGTGAGCGTGCCATGAGGATAGTCGACGTCGATCTGGATCTCGTCGCCCGTCTCTCGTGCTTGGCCGCGCGGGCGCACGTTCGGGTGGGCGTCGAAAAACGGCTCCCATCCCGGCGGCAGCCGATCGACGTCGCCTTTTCGGACGAGGCGATTGATCCCTTCGAAACTGGAAGTCGTCCGCCTCCCGTCGGTGGCGAAGCTTTCGGGGCTTCGATTGTAGGTGGCGAGGCTTCGGGGGCGCAAAAGGTAGAAACTCGCGCTAAATCCGGGCTCGTTCACGTTTTCCTGGACGAAAGACACCGTCCTGATCCGCGCGAGCCGGCTCGCCAAACGGTCGTAGACGGCTTGAGCCTCCTCGACCGGCGGGAGGACGAAGAACATTCTTCTAAGACGCGTCGGCGTCGCCGAAGTATCGGTCGAGAGCGCCGTCCACCGCGTCCTCGTCGAAGCCGCGCGATAGAAGGAAGCGGCCTGCCTTCGCACGTTGGGCCGTCTCAGGCCGGAACTTGGCGGCGAGGACGTCGTGCATCCGCTGCGCCTCATCGGGGGCTTCCGCGAGAGTCTGGTCGATCGCCTCGGCGGTCGCGCCCCTCGCTTCCAGTCGTTGTCGAAGCCGGGCGTCGCCCTCCGCCCGCCGACCGGCGGCCCTTGGCCGCACCGTCGCCTCGGCGGCGCGTTCGTCGGAGAGCATCCGGCGGGCGGAAAGCCAATCGAGGGCGGCTTCGACCGACTCGGGATCGTGCGCCTTGAGGAGCGCCGCACGGAGTTCGGCGGCGGTCCGCTCGGCCTTCTCAAGGCGTCGCATGGCGTCGGCGAGGGCTTCTTTCATCGGAGTGCCTACGAAGAAAGCCCCGTCTTTTCGAGACGGGGCCAAGTCGAGAGAGGACGAGACTCGGGAGAGTCCCGCCACGCTTACAGCAGCTCGTCGTCCAGCGGCTCGTCGTCGTCCGGGCTTACGTCCTCGACGGGGGCCTTGGCGCGCTCGGCCTTGAACATGTCGCGAACCTTGGTGTCGATCTCCTCGAAGATCGCGGGGTTCTCGTCCATGAAGTTGCGAGCGTTGTCCCGGCCCTGGCCGAGGCGAACGTCGCCGTAGTTGAAGTACGTGCCCGCCTTCGAGACGACGCCGCGCACCACCGCCACGTCGAGCAGGTCGCCCGAGCGGGAGATGCCCTTGCCAAAGATCATGTCGAACTCGGCGACCTTGAAGGGCGGGGCCACCTTGTTCTTGACGATCTTGACCTTGGTGCGCGAGCCGATCTGGTCGGTGCCTACCTTGATCGCATCGCCCTTGCGGACCTCGAGCCGGACCGAGGCCCAAAACTTGAGAGCGCGTCCGCCGGGCGTCGTCTCCGGATTGCCGTACATGACGCCGATCTTCTCGCGAAGCTGGTTGATGAAGATCGCGGCGGTGTTCGACTTGTTCAGCGAGCCGCCGAGCTTGCGCAGGGCCTGGCTCATCATACGGGCCTGGATGCCGACGTGGCTGTCGCCCATCTCGCCCTCGATCTCCGCCTTGGGCACGAGCGCGGCGACGGAGTCGATCACGACGATGTCCAACGCGCCCGACTTGATCATGGCGTCGGCGATCTCGAGGGCCTCTTCGCCGTTGCTGGGCTGTGCGAGGTAGAGCTTGTCGACGTCCACGCCGAGGGCGCGGGCGTACTCCGTGTCCATCGCGTGCTCGGCGTCGACGTACAGCGCGAGGCCCCCCATCTTCTGGGCCTGCGCGACGACGTGCATGGCGAGGGTCGACTTACCGCCCGACTCCGGTCCGTAGATCTCGGTGATGCGGCCGCGGGGCAGACCGCCTACGCCGAGGGCCATATCGAGGGAGAGAGAGCCGGTCGAGATCGAGTCGATGATCGTGTGGGTGCTCTCGCCCATGCGCATCACGGCGCCCTTGCCGAAGGCGCGCTCGACTTGGCTGAGGGCCGTTTCCAGGGCCTTCTGGCGGTCGCCGCCAGGCTCGAAGGCGATGACTTTCTCGGAGGGGGTGGCGGTGCTCTTTCTCACGGTGTTCCTACGATTCTAGCAGACATTTGTCGCGTTTAACAGGGTTTTAGGGCCGTTTTTTCCGTCTCTTACGCCACCACGCTCCAGGAGTCTATAGACCGCTAAAAGCCTTTTCAAGCCCCTCGGAACCTCGGCTTCCGTCCCCGTTGCGGCGGCCTTCTTCTTGCCTGGAAGGGCGAGCTCGAGGCTCGTTTACGAACCTTCGGTGAAACGATTACTGAAATCCTCCGACTCACCCAAAGCAGAGACCCTTCGCCGTCCTACTTTGCCCCTCGACGAAGCGGGCGACGACTCCAACGTCTCGCCGGACGCCAACCGGTTCGTCGGCGTCGCGACGGCGACCGGCTTCGGCGACGATCTCGGTTACACGGCCTTCAACCTGGGGATCGTCCGCAAAGAGGCCAACATCTGCACGATAAGCGCCCGAGGCAACGTCGCGCCCGTCAGCGTTTTGGCTTTTCGTCAATTTTCGGGCGCATCGCTGAACATTCGAAGGTTTCGGAGGTCCTTACCTAGTGGTAGGCGCGTTAGTTCTGGCCCAACGTAGGGTTCGTCGGTCGTCTTTCCGAGGAGATCCAAACCGATGCTTCGCCGCCTCCTGATTTCGGGCGCTATCCTGTCGCTCGCCGCCTTGGTCGCCGTCGCGCCCCCGCGCCCGGCCGCCGAAGGGTCGTTGCCGAAAGCTCCCCTCTACGCAGGCTTCGCGCCGCTCGCCGTCGGGATCGCGAGCCTCGTCTCCCGACGCCGACGCGCGCGTTAGACGTGTCATAACGGTCCTATGCGCAAGGCGCTCGCGGCCCTCCTTGCCCTCGTCGCGCCCCTGGTTCTCGTCCGGACAGGCGAGGCGCAGACCACGATCCGCATGATGGCGGGCTCCTTCGGCATTCCGCCCAAGGAGGCGACCTCCACCAACGCCCAGGTGCGCCGCGCCGTCTTCGAGGCGTTCCACCGTCAGAACCCCGACGTGCGCGTCGTGAACGCGGGCGGCCTCGTCCTGTCGGGCGAACTCGCGGACAACGGGTTTCTGATGGCGATGGCGGGCGGGGAGGGGCCGGACGTGTTCTACGTGAACTTCCGGCAGTACCACACCTACCTGGACCAGGGTTTCTGCCGCCCCTTGGAAGACCTGATCGCCCGCGACCCTTCGGTGATGGGCCGGGTGAACCCGGCCGTCGATCGGGTGCTGCGCTCCTACGACGGCAAGCGATACGCGGCGCCCTTTTTCCAGGTGGCGGTCGCGCTGTACTACCGCAAGGACTTTTTCCGCGCGGCGGGCCTCGATCCCGAGCGTCCGCCCCGAACCTGGGCGGAGTTCGCGGAGGACGCGCGTCGGCTCACCGTCCCTGGCCGCACCGGCTTCGCGATGGGGAGCAAGTCGTACCACTGGCAAAATTTCCTCTACCAAGCGGGGGGCGAGATGGTGCGGCAGGAGGCGGACGGGGGCTGGAAGGCGGCGATCGCCACCCCCGAGGCGGCGAAGGCCCTCGACTTCTACCGCCGCCTCGCGACGGAGACCTGGACCGTCGGCGGAAAGCGGCGCGGCCCCGCGCTCGTCGACGCCGCCGACCTCGGCGCCGACGCGAGCGCGGGAAAGGCGGCGATGTGGTTCAACTACACGAACGACGTCGTGCTCAACGGCCAGGGTGACCTCCCGCCCTCCCTGATCGGGATCGCCGCCCTGCCCGCCGGGCCTGCCGGAACGCGCAACGAGGTGAACGCCGGGATGTGGGCGATCTCCTCGCAGGTCAAGGACCCCAAGAAGCTCGAAGCCTGTTGGCGGTTTATCCGCTACTTCGCGGGCGACGAGGCGGCGCGGGTCAACACCGCGAAGTGCGTGGAACTCGGCCTCGGGAACCAGGTCAACCCCGTATGGCTGAAGAAGTTCGGCTACAAGGATCTGCTCGCGGGGGTCGATCCTTCCTACGTCGCCGCGAACGAGGCTCTGTTCAAGACGGGCCACCCCGAGCCGTACGGGCGCAACTGCCAGCAGATCTACGCCGTGATGGACGAGGCGCTGGACCGGGCGCGCCTGGAGCCCGGCACGCCCGCATCGACGATCCTCACCGACACCGCGCGGGAGATGGACCGCAAGCTTCTGGGCTACACGCCTCCGGAGCGGCTCAAGGTCCAGCGGGCCTGGACGGCGGGACTCCTCGGGATTTTGGGACTGGGTGCGGCGGCGCTCGCCTTCCGGGCTTGGCGGTCGCGCAAGCCGCCTCTGCCGGAGCGACTTCCGGCGGGCGTCTCGCGGAAGCGGGTCTGGGCGTTCGTCGCCCTGTGCCTCGCGCCCGCCGTGCTGAGCATCGGAGTCTGGGCCTACTATCCCCTCGCCCGGGGACTCGGGATGGCGTTCCAGGACTACCGCATCCTGGGTGGCAGCCGGTGGGTCGGGGTAGACAACTTCGTCGCCGTGTTCACCCAGCCGGTGTTCTGGCGCGCGGCGCTCAACTCGACGCTCTACGTGGCCCTCTCGATCCTCGTAGGCTTTCTCCTGCCGATCTTCCTGGCCCTCGCCTTGGCGGAGATCCCGTACGGCAAGACGTTCTTCCGGACCGTGTTCTACCTGCCCGCGATGACCTCGGCCATCGTCGTCGCGTTCCTCTGGCGGCAGTTCTACGACAAGACGGACGCCGGGCTTCTGAACGTGCTCGTCCGACCGGTGGTCGAGCACGTTCTCAATCCCCTGGGAGCGCATCTGCCCACGTCGTTCGACTGGCTGGGCGACCCGTCGCTGGCGATGTTCGCGGTGGTGCTTCCGGGCATCTGGGCGGGCGCGGGACCGGGCTCGATCCTCTATCTCGCCGCCCTGAAGAACATCAGCGAGGAGCGCTACGAGGCGGCGGACCTCGACGGCGCCTCGTGGCTCCAGAAGATCCGCCACATCGTCCTGCCCGGCCTTAGGCCGCTGATCCTGATCAACCTCCTTGGGGTTTTCGTCGGCGGATTCAAGGCGATGGAGAACGTGTTCGTCCTGACCCAGGGCGGGCCCCTGAACTCCACCCGGACTCTCGGGCTGGAGGTGTGGCAGAACGCCTTTATGTACCTGCGCTTCGGCTACGCGACGGCGGCGGCCTGGGTGATGGGCTCGATCCTCGTCGGCTTCACGCTCGTCCAGATCCGCTCTCTCATGCGGATGCGGTTCGTGGCGGCCGCCGAGAAGGCGTAGCGGGATCGGGTCAGTTCGTGGCCGGTTCCCGCTTCCCTAAGCGTTCATCCGCCAGATCGCGAGGTTCAGGATCGACGCGAAGCCGACCCACGCGAGGTACGGTACGAACGCCCAGGCCGCCTTGCGGTCGGACTTCGAGAACGCGACGGTCGTCGCGAGGATCACGAGCCAGAGGACGACGATCTCCCCGAAGGCGAGGCCGAGCTTACCGAAGCCGAAGAAAAGCCAGGGCCACAGCGCATTGAGGGCGAGGCCGAGCCACCAAAGCCAAAGGCCCTTCTTCCCCCTGCCTTCCGTACGCCACACGAGCCACGCGGCGAGGCCGATCAGAGCGTACAGAACCGTCCAGACGGGCGCGAAAAGCCACGCGGGCGGGGCCCAGGCCGGGCGGCGCAGGGTGGCGTAGAGCGAGCCGCCGTCCCGGATGACCGCCTGCGAGCCCACGAAGCCCGCCGCATAGGCCGCGGTAAGCCACTGGAGCAGCGCGATCGTGGGGTGCGGACGCTTCATTGGGAGTCACGCGGGCGGTTCTCGCCCGTATGCTCCATGATGGTCTCTTCGCTCGCTTTCATGCTCCTCAGCCGTCAGGCGTCGGCTCCTCAGACGCCCGTACCTGCGCCGACGGCCACCGCCCGTCTCGTCGGGACGTCGATGTTCAAGAACGGCTTCGCGATCACCCGCCGCGTCATCGAGGTGACGAAGCCCGGATCGACGATCGTCGTGCCGATTCCCAACGGCGCGATGGGCACCCTCTGGTTCACGCCGGACGACGGCATGGAGCTCGACTCGGTGGCGGTAGAGACCGAAACGACGTCCGGCGGCAAGCTGACGAACGGCGCGACGAGCCTGGAGCAGATCCTGTACATCAACGTCGGGGGCACGATCACGCTCACCGTCGCGGAGAAGGAGGGGTCGCCCAGCCGTCTGACGGGCAAGCTGGTCAGCGCGAGCGGGAGCGTCGTGGTGGTCGAGGGCGCCGAGGCGACCCGCGCGATCCTCAAGAGCACCGTCCTCAGCGTCGAGGGCAAGGGGCTAAAGTGGAGCACGACCTTCGACTCGATAGGCACCCGCCGCGTGATGCGCGTCCGAACCTCCGGCAAGCCCGGCCGCATCGGCGTCGTCGCCCTGGAGCGCGGCCTGAGTTGGTCGCCCTCCTACGCGGTCAATCTCCAGCCCGACGGGAAGACCCTGACCCTGGTGGCAAAGGCGACGATCGTCAACGACCTGGAATCGCTGAAGGATCTCGACTGCCGCTTCGTGACCGGCTTCCCGAACCTGCCGTTCGCCAACACCCCCGATCCCTTGGTCGCGGAGGCGATGGTGGCGAGCGGCGGCTTCGGCGGGGGCGGGGGCGTCGGTGGGTTCGGCGGGCAGGGCGGAGCGGCCTTCTCGAACGCGGACCAAAGCCGCGGCGCCAGCATCGGCATCCGCGACGAGGACGCCAAGCTCCTGCAGGCGTCGGGAGACGGCGAAGCCTTGGGCGAGCTGTTCTTCTACCCCCGAAAGGGCGTCTCCGTCGAGGCGCAGGGACGCGCCGCGTACACCCTGTTCGCGGTGACCGCGCCCTACGAGACGGTCTACGCCTGGGACCTCAACGATCCCGCGCCCGGTCAGGCCGTCTTCACCGCCCGCGTCCCCCCGCCCGGCACGCCTTCGAACGACGAGATCTGGCAGACCCTCCGCTTCGCCAACACCGCCCGCCTTCCCCTGACGACCGCCCCCGCGACGACCTTCGAGGCGGGCGAGATCCTCGGCCAGGACACCCTGCGGTACGTTTCCCCGAACCAGATCGCCGAGCTTCGCGTCACGCGCACCCTGGACATCTCGACGGACTTCACCGAAGAGGAGGAGGGCCGGGAGCGGGGCTTCGTGAAGGGCAAGAACAAGACGGGCGAGTACCCCATCTACGACCGCGTGACCGCCAAGGGCACGATCACGATCGTGAACCGCAAGACGGCGCCCGTCAAGATGCGCGTCCGCAAGCCTTTTACAGGAACCTGGGCCTCGGGCGAAGGCTCGCCCAAGGTCGCCGCCACAGCGGCGGGGCTCCGGCTTCCAAACCCTACCGGCCTTGCGGAGTGGACTCCCTCCGTGCCAGCGGGGGGCACCGTCAAGCTGACCTACACGGTGAAGCTGCTGGTGCGTTCGACGTCCTCCCAGGACTGAGTGGCTTGGAGAGTAAACGCGAAGCGTTCGTAGTCGGAGGCGAAGCCTTCGCGAGAACGCCTTCGGCGTAGGGGACGGCTACAGGACTTCCAACAACGCGGGCCTCGCGACCGTCTTCTCATCCGAGAAGGCGTAGGCCGGGAGGAGCGCGGTGGCGACGGCCATCGCGGTGGCGCGGTCGCGAGCGTGGACGTCGAGAAGAGGATCGCCGAAGCGCACGAACGTGCCCGGCGCGGCGCGGACGACGACGCCGACCGACGGGTCGATCTCGTCCGCTTTGGTCTTGCGCCCGCCGCCGAGGTCGACGACCGCTTGGCCCACCCGCTCCGCGTCGACTCCGGCGACCCAGCCGTGGCGCGGGGAGACGAGGGTTCGGACGGCTCCTGCGCGGGGTAGGGCCTCGGGGCCGGCGGTCGCGCCCTGGGCGCGGCTCCAGGCGAGGAAGCGCTCGGCCGCCGCCCCCGAGACGAGAACCTCGCGGGCGCGGTTCTCCAAACCCGCCGCCTCCAGGGCGTGGCCCGCGAGGGCGAGGCAAAGGTCGCGGAAGCGACCGACCGGCGGCGTCATGTCGGCCCCGGAGAGCACGTCCCACGCCTCCTTGACCTCTAGGGCGTTGCCGACCGCCGCCCCGAGGGGAATCCGCATGTCGGTAACGGCGCACCGGACGCGCAGGCCACACCGCTCGCCGATGCGCTGGAGCCAGTGTGCCAGCTCGCGCGCTTCAGGGAGCGTTCGCATAAAGGCGCCGGAGCCGCACTTCACGTCGAGCACGACCGTCTCCGCACCGCCCGCGATCTTCTTCGAGAGGATCGAGGCCACGATCAGGGGAATGCTGGCGACGGTCCCGGTCGCGTCGCGCAGAGCGTAGAGCGCGCCGTCGGCGGGGGCGAGGCGAGCGGTCTGTCCTCCGAGCGCGAAGCCCACGCGGCCCGCGATCTCCAGAAGCTCTTCCGGCGAGAGGTCGAGCCGCAGTCCGGGCAAGGAGGCGAGCTTGTCGAGGGTGCCGCCGGTGATCCCGAGGCCGCGTCCGCTCATCTTGACCATCGTCAGCCCGCAGGCGGCGAGAAGGGGCAGCAGGACGAGGGTGGTCTTGTCGCCGACGCCGCCCGTCGAGTGCTTGTCCACCCAGGGCTTGGGAAGGCTCGATAGGTCGAGCCGCTCGCCACTATCCGCGAGGGCGAGGGTCAGATCGGCGGTCTCGGCCTCGTCCAGGGGCTTAAGATAGGCGGCCATCAGCCAAGCCGCGATCTGATAATCGGGGGCCGAGCCCTCGGCGGCGGCCTGGGCGAGCGTCCGAAGCTCGTCGGCGGAGTGCCGCCCGCCGTCCCGACGACGGGCGATGATGGGGAGGAGGGTCATGGGGGATTCAGGAGACGAGTTCGCCCGACTTCCTAAATACCTAACTTCCCTAGACCCAAGTGGACGCCCTTCGGAAGACCTTGAAGTCGATCGGGCGCTGGATGTGGCCGAAGACGAAGTCGGGCCACCCTGCCATAAAGTCGAGCTCGTAGTCCGGGGGTGGGGCGATCAAGACCAGGGGAACGACGGAGGCGACCGGATGGGCCATCTTCGCTTGGGCGAAGCGCTCGTAGCCGGCGATCTTGTTCGGCTCGGTCAGAGTCGCAAGAAGGTCCACGAATATGAGGTCCGCCCCCTCGCTCGCGTCGAGCGCCTCGGCCCATTCCGCATAGACGTCGCACGCGTACGGCTCGAACCCCTTGCGCGCCTCGGACGCCAACTCCGCGTCCTTTGTGATCAAGACGAACCTCATGCCAAGGAGACTTTACTCGCGAACGCGAAGGCCTTGCCGGAGGGCGCATAGGAAAATTTAATGGAAAAGAGGAACCGAAATTGCGCTTTTCTGATCAATAATGAAGACCGTCCGATCCCTTCCAACCCTTTGGTTCGCTGTACGGTGGCCTCTAGGAGGACCGGACGGCCAGAGGGATTGATAGAAGGATGAACGGTGTCGAACTGATCGAGCGCCCCGAACTGGCCCGAACCGCAGAGGATCTGCGACGGTTCCAGGACATGGTTGGGGACACCAAACGGCGCGCCTACACGATGGCTCTCCAACTGACGAGAAACCCCTCGGACGCCGAGGACCTGATGCAGGATACGTACGTCAAGGCGTGGCGCGGCTTCGACACCTACATGCCCGGACGCCCGTTCCTGAACTGGCTCCTGCGCATCATGCAGCGCGCCTATCTCGACGCGCGTCGTCGCGACAATCCCATCCGTCGGGCCGAGAGCCTGAACTCGATGGTTTCGCCCAGCGACGGCGAGGTTCAGGAACTGCCCATCGCCGACGACGGTCCTGGGCCGGACGAGCGCGTGATGAGCGAGGAGTTTCGCGTCGCGCTCATGGACGCTTTGGACGAGCTTCCCGAGGTTTACCGTTCCGCGATCGTCCTGTGCGACCTCGAATCGCTGAGCTACAGCGAGATCGCGGACCGTCAGGGCACCACGATCGGCACCGTCCGCTCCCGCATCCACCGAGGGCGTCGCCTCTTGCGCGACCTCTTGCTCAAAAGCGGCGCCGTAGCAGGCTAGGGCGCACCGGAGCCTAGGCGATTTCGTTTCACCGGGGGCTTGGCACAGCCTCCTCTAGGTACCCTTTCAAACGTGACCGTCTCCTTCGGCCTCGGGGCTTTGTGCGCCGAGTGGCCCCGCGCCGTGGCTTGCATCGGCACGTTCGACGGAGTCCATCTTGGCCACCGGGCCGTGATCGCCGAAGGCGCGCGCCAAGCCCGTGAGGCGGAGCTTCCGCTGGTCCTCGCGACCTTCGACCGCCATCCCGCCGCGACCCTCGCTCCTGGACGCCGCCCAAAGGCGCTCGCTCCTCTCGAAGAGAACCTGCGGGAGTTCGCGGGCCTCGGCGTGGCCGTCGCCGTCGTCTTGCCTTTCGACGCCGAGATGGCGGCGATGCGAGCCTCCGCTTTCCTCGACGACGTTCTGCTCGCCGCCCTACGCGCCGACCGGTTCGTCGTGGGCCACGATTTCGCGATGGGTCAAGGTCGGGAAGGCACGGCGGATTGGCTCGCCGCCCGCGTGGCGACGACGGTCGTTCCGCCTTTCGAGATCGACGGCTCCCGCGTCAGTTCCAGCGCGATCCGTCGGGCGGTCGAAGCGGGCGATATGGGCTTCGCCGCCCGTCTGCTGGGCCGTCCCTTCGCGCTCTCGGGCGTGATCGTCGGCGGTCAGCGGCTCGGTCGAACCCTGGGCTACCCAACGGCGAACCTCGCCCGGACCATCGACGGCGTTCTGCCTCCCGACGGCGTCTACGCCGCTCGCTTCCACGCGCCGCAGGGCGTCTTCTCCGCCGCGCTCGCCATCGGCACCCGCCCGGCGGTGGGGGGCGGGCCTCGTTCCGTCGAGGCGTACCTGTTGGACTACGACGGCGCCTCGCTCTACGGCGCGGCCTGCCGCATCGAGATCGTCGAGCGGCTTCGCGAGGAGCGCGACTTCCCATCGCTCGATGCCCTCGTGGAGCAGATGGGAAGGGACGTGCAGGAAGTGAGGAACGTAGGGATTTAGGCCTCCTTCTCCCGAAACCCTAACTTCCCTCACCCCATCGACGTACCTACTCGTTAGATGAACCGCGCCTACGGCATTCTCGCCCTCGTTCTCGGCCTTGTGGTGGGTTTCCGCGTCGTCACGCTGCTGATGGGCCAGGGCGACGACAAGGCGATGATCCAAGAAACGTTGCGCCAGTCGCTCCAAGCGAGCCGCGAAGGTAAGTCGGGCAGCGTGCTCGAAGCTCTGAGCAACTCGCTCAAGGTCAACGACAACGAGGCTACCGGCAACTTCCGGCAGATCGCGAACTTCATCAAGAACCAGAAGCCTGACATCGAGGTCTCAAACCAGGAACCCATCGTGACCGGGGACGAGGCTCGCATCACGTCGCCGGTAAAGATCCACACGAGCCTCCCTATCGTGGGCGACAAAACGGTGACGGTCAAGGACGTCGTGATGGTGTTCAAGCGGGAGACGGGTCGCGAGTACCTCGTCTTCCCGGTCAAGAAGTGGCGCCTCGCGGAGGTTCAGGCCCCGCCGATGGGACTGGACACGTTCGGGTTCGAGTAGTCCACAGGGCAGCCTTCAACCTTGTCAAACGTGCGCTATCGAGAGTGCGAGGCGCGTCGACGCATGACAAGCCTGCAGTCGGCGTCTTTGCCCTCGATCACCGTAGAGGAACCGGAGCCCGTTCAATTTCCCGCATCTTTCGGTTCTAAACGTAAAGCCCCGCCAAGCCCTCTCGCACTCCGGGGAAGACCGTCGAAGGATCTTTGAGGCGCAGGGCCGACGCCAGCACCGTTCGTGAGTCGGTGCCGACGCGCAGATCCCCCACGGGATCAAGGTCGGCGAGGCCGGGCCAGGGACCGTGGAAGCCGCCCCGGACGCCGCCACCGACCAGAAAAGCGGGAGCCGCGCGACCGTGGTCGGTGCCGAGGCCCGCGTTCTCCCCGACGCGCCGCCCGAACTCGCTCATCACGACGATCGTCACGCCGTCCAGTTCCGGCCCGAGGTCGGTGGCGAAGGCGGCGAGAGCGCCGCTCAGTTCGGCCATTAGGCGCGGATGGAAGCCGTCCTGACCGACGTGGGTGTCCCAAACGCCGTGATCGAGGCAGGCCGCCTCCAGGCCGACGCCCGCGCGCAGGAGCATCGCGACCTGCTTGAGTCCGCCGGCGAGGTCGCTTTCCGGGTACTTCGCGCCGTGACGCGGGCGATACGCCTTGGGATCGAGCGCCTGAAGGGCGTCGAGCGTCGCAAGGGTCTGTCGCCCCGCGACGCGCACCGCGTCGCGGCCGTCCGCGTACATCCTGTCGAGCGTTGCCCGGAACGACGCGTCGCCCGCGAGGCGGAACTCGTCGAGCGAGCGCAGGGCGAGGGCGGGCGGACCGCCCCGGAGCATCTCGGGCAGGGTATCGCCGTGCGCGATCGCACGCAGGGGGGAGGGGTCCTTCGGTTCGGTCGCGGCGAGGTAGCGGGCCAGCCAGCCGCCGTTCGCGCCGCCCCGCTCCATCGCCGCCATCGCCTCGAAGTGGCTTCGACTGCGATCCTCCGAGCCGACGGCGTGGACGATCGCCATCTTCCCGTCCTCCCAGAGAGGAAGGAGCGGCGCGAGGGCGGAATGCAGTCCAAAGCCCTCGCCCAAGGGAAGGCTACGCTTTACCGCCAGGGTGGGGCGGGCGTCGAAGTAGGCCTTCTCGTGGGTCGGCACGACCATGTTCAGCCCGTCCGCGCCGCCCCGCAGGAAGACGTGGACGATGGGCCGGGTCGGCGTCTTCGAGAGCGAGACGTCCGCGAGCGCCGATCGGGCGGTCATCCAGCCGACGAGGCCCAAGGCGCCGCCGAGCAGCACGGAGCGACGGGTCACGACCGTCGCGCTGGTCGACGGGGCGAGGGCGGCCATCTCTTCGCAGGTCTTTACATCCATTGGAACTCCGGCGAGGCGAGCCACGCGGCGAGGTCTCGGCCGCCATCGGGCCGAACGTCGGCTGGATTCTTGTACTGGATCGAAGTCCCCGGGACGGCGTCGTTCGCCACGGCGTAGGCAAAGTTCCAGCGCGGAAGCATCGTGCTGGCCCAGGCTTCGGTGCGGACGGGATAGCCGTCGGGCATCGGCCATTCGTGGGTGGGCTGTCCCATCACGCGCAGATACTCTTGAAGAGCGGGGCCGCCGTCGGTGTCGGCGTCCGTCGCCCGCAAGGCGGCGACCACGAGGTCGAAGGGGCGTCGCAGTAGCGGCGGCCCTTCGGCGATCTCCGAGCTTTCCAAAATCGGGCGGAGGGTCGCCCGTACGTCGCCTTTCGATTCGAGAAACGCCCGTTCGACCTCTGCCTGAAGGACCGGAGACTCCCCGACGAAGCGGCTCAGCAGTTTGCGGGCGAGGTGGCGCGCGGTGGCGGGATGAAGGCAGACGATCGACCAAACGGCCGCCGCGTCCTTCTCCCCCCCACCGGGAGGGATCGAGTGGCCCAGAACGGTCTTCGCCCCGTCGTCGTGCTGGTCCGCGTCGAAGACGACCTTGCCCTTGTTCAGGCTGAGGAACCGCTTCTGGATCGTCCAGCCGGAGAGGCAGCGGGCGACCTCCATCACGTCGCGCTGGGTGTAGCCGCCGTCCACGCCGAGGGTGTGCAGTTCCAGCAGCTCGCGGGCGTAGTTCTCGTTCGGATGGGCCTTGTCGTTGCGGTCGTTGTCCAGGTAGCCGACCATCGCGGCGGAGTTCATGCTGGCGCGGATCATCTCGGGGAACGAGCCGAGCGCGTGCGGGCGGACGACGTTCTCCACGTCCATGCCCAGCATGAACGTCATGTCGCCCTTACCCGCGTAGACGTTGAGGTGGTCGGCCCAGAACTCGGCCATCCGCTCTCTGAGCGGATTCGCGCCGTAGGTGGCGCGGAGCAGAGCGGCGGTTTGGAGGCCTTCGAGAACGCGCGCCTTGGGAACGTCCATCAGCTCGATCGAATCGGCGTGGAGAGCGTCGACGCGCGAGAGGAGGAGTCCAAGCCGGGCCTCCTCGGGCGCGTCCGCGGCGAGAAGCCGCTCGACCAGAGCCTGTCTTCCCTCCCCGTGCGCCCGCGCGAGATCGCCCGGACGTCCTCCGTAGCCCGCCCGTTCGAGAAGCCGCTGCTCCGGCGTCGCGCCCGAAGGGGCGGGAAGCGGCTCCGCGTGCCGGGCGAGGCGCCGCGCCACCGGCGCGCATCCCGCCAGGACCGTGGCGGCTCCCGCGATGAGCGACCGGCGGGAGAGGCCTTCAGGAGCCTCTTCATGCAAAGGGGGAGCCGGCTCGACCATCACGCCTCCACGGGCGAGAACCGTCGGGACACGCCCGACAGGCCTGCGCCCAACGCCACCACGAACGCCGCCGGGGCGAACAGGAACCAACCCAGCACCGGAAACAGGCACGCCGCGACCAGGAACCCCGCGCCCCGCAGGAAGGCGGGATACTCGCCCATCTCCGGCGCGAGAAGCCCGACCCGCCGCCCTGCCATCCGCGAAAGGCCCGCGAGTCCCAGCGCGGCGAGGGCCAGGACCGCCAGCAGGATCGTCCAGCCCATGAGCTTCATCCCCGGTCCGGCGCTTAGGAGCGCCACCGCCAGGACACCCGCCAAAAGGAGCGGGAGCCCCCGCACGAACGCCCCCTTCGTCGCTCCTGAGGCACGCGCCGTGTGCTCTGGGAAGAGCAGCCCGATCGCAACCGTCATCGCCCACGCCGTGCCGCCAAGTCCCACGAGAAAGGCGACGACGCCCATCACATCTCCGATCGTGACCATCGTAACGGTACAGGGTAACGCGGCTTCCGGTCGGTTCGGGACCTTCGGCGGGGCGCCTGGGCGCCGGAACCCCTCACCGGGACGTGTCCCTCGGCGTTCAAGCCGCACCAACGACGCGTGGGCCGGGACCGCCTCAACCCGAAGGCGGTCCCGGCCCTTATTGCGTCTACGCCCGCTGGCGGCGGCGCAGAAGGGTCAAGACGGGAACGCCGAAGGAGAGGAGGGACGCGGGCCCGGGCACCGGCGACGCGTTCAGCCTGAGGGCGAAGTTCGCTCTGCGCCCGTCCGCCCCACCGAAGTAGTAGGCCTCGTTCTTCTGAAAGATCCCGTCGCCGTTCACGTCGTCGTAGAAACGGTCGAGGCTGGCCCCCACTGCCGGGTTGAGGCCGTTGAAAACCGGAGTTCCGGCGTCGGACACCACGTCCGTCCCCGGTTGGAGGAACGCCAACTCGACCGCGAGGTTGTTGGTGTCGAAGACGATTCCGCCGTTCCCGCCTTGGGTGAGATCGAGGTCGAGGCCCTCACTGCCGTTCATGTAGGAACCGAAGCTGTTGAGCCGGAAACGACGCTCCCCCACCACGGACGAGACCACGGGATCGTTGAGGCGGTTGAAGCCTCGGTAGACGCGGACGAGCAGATCGAAGTCCTTGGGGACGGCGCCCGTGCCGAAGAGGTGGACGGTCATCGAGTTGAGAACCCCGCCTCCCGCGAACGCCGCGTCGAGCGTCGTGTTGTCGAGGGCGCGGCGGGAGTACTCAGCGCCGAAGAAGAAGGCTCCGTCAGTATTCGTGCTGTCGTAGGCGACGGCGGCGACGGCACTTCCGCACAGGGCGGACGAGCTGATCAGAAAGGCAAGGATTCGGAGGGGATTCATAGTTTTTCTCTCGCAAAAAAATCGGAGACGTTTGCAGGACGTATCGAAAAAGCCGGAAAGTTCTGCTCGCTCGCACGCGAACGAGCACCCCAGTGGTCCATAGTCCGTCACGACGCTCGGTACTCCGTTCTGGCACGCCAGCTCGACGCACTCATGACCCTTCGGCTCCGAGGCTGCGATCATCGTGCCCACTCTACGCCGGGTACCCTCCCTTCTCCCATGGCCCGAACGACCGTCGAAGCCGCCGAAGCCCTTATCGACCAGGAGATCCCGGTTCTCGACAAGGGCTTCGTCCGGCTCGTGGACTACATGGGCGGCGACGAGCGGATCGTCTCCTCCGCGCGCGTGAGCTACGGCGCGGGCACGAAGACGGTGCGGCAGGATCGGGGGCTGATCCACTACCTGATGCGGAACTGGCACACCAGCCCGTTCGAGCAGGTTCAGCTCACCTTCCACACGAAGATGCCGGTCTTCGTCGCGCGCCAATGGGTGCGCCACCGCACGGCGCGCCTCAACGAGATCAGCGGCCGCTACTCGGTGATGAAGGACGAGTTCTACGTCCCTTCGCCCGAGCACGTCCTGCCCCAGAGCGCGAACAACAAGCAGGGACGCGGCGGCGAGCGGTTCGACGCCGAGGCCGAAGCGGGCCTCATCGAGCGGTTCCGATCGGAGCAGGCGCAGAGCTACCGCGCCTACGGCGAGATGCTCGACCTCGACGTGGCCCGTGAGCTGGCGCGCATCAACCTGCCCCTCTCGCTCTACACGGAGTGGTACTGGCAGATCGATCTGCACAACCTGTTCCACTTCCTGCGTCTGCGCATGGACCCGCACGCGCAGTACGAGATCCGCGTCTACGCCGAGGCGATGGCGCGGTGCGCCCAGGCCGTCGCGCCCTTGGCGTACGAGGCGTTCGAGGAGCACATCCTGGGTTCGGTCAGCTTCTCGCGGGCGGAGTGCGAGGCCCTTTCCCGACTGTTGAAGGGCGAAGGCCACGCCCTCGAAGGCCGTCCGCTCGCGACCTTCGAGGAGAAGCTGACGAAGCTCGGCCAAGCCATCCCCGCCGAGGCCCCGGCGGAGTTCGAACCGCCGAAGTAAGCGGCGGGAGCAACGTCGCTCCCCTAGCGCTCGTTCTCTTCTTATGGTCCCCGTGCTTCTCCTCGTCCTGGGTCCTAATCTGTCGGCCTACCGAACCTGGACCTGCGTGACGCCGCAGGCGGTCGACATGGCCCCTCGGATCGCGCTCCTCTGCACCCTACCCCCCTCGTGGGACACCGCCAAGGAGAACCCGCACTTGAAGAAGCGGTTCAAGGTCTGGGTCAACCCGGTGGGCCGGGCGACGATGGCGAAGCCGCTCTACCGCGAAGACGGCAAGCCGATCTCCAGCCGCTTCCCCGAGGGCACGGTCATCGTCAAGGAGAAGTTCGACGCGAGCCTGAGGAGCGACCTCGAGCGGAAAGCGCGTCCCCTTCCCGTCGCTCCGGAGTTGCTGACGGTCATGGTCAAAGGCCGCAAAGGCTCCAAGCCCCGGACGGGCGACTGGTCCTACTTCGTCGCGGACGGTGGGGGCCAACGGCGGGACGGCTCGACGGAGGCGCGGTGCGCGAGCTGCCACGCCGAGCGACCGGAATTCGACTTCACTTTCCGCAGTTACCGAAACTACCCATAGTCTGGCGCCGCCGGGCACGATGGGTCGTGCCCCTCGTCATCCCTAACGTCCGCGGCCCGTCCGTCCGTCCGATACCCTTTAGGGATTCCAGCCCTCGGGGCCGAGTCGCCAGTCGTTCCCGAAGAAGCCCGCGCCGACGAGCCCCTTGGCGCCGACCACCGTCCAGTCGGGGTAGGCGACGCCGCTGGTGAAGGTCGCCATCCGCACGAGCCGCCGCGCGCCTTCGGGGCCCGTCGGAGCCATCGCGCCGACGAGGCAGTCCGCCACGCCCGGCTTCGGCCGGACGACCAGCACGCCGTACTCGCCGCCGGTGAGCGTCTTCCCTCCGACGCGCAGCGAGCCGCGCCGGACGTCGACGGGCGAGCCCTTCATCAGCCGCCCCCAGGCCCGGTTCGTGTCGGCGTTGCCGTAGAGAAGGACGTTGCGCCGCTCGTAGCCGCCTTTCAGCAGTTCCGCGTCCGTTACGACGTCGACCGAGCCGTTGCCCCGCACGTACAGCGTCTCCGCGTCGTAGCGGGCTTGGTCCGCCGCCGCATCGTTTTCGTCCGCCCTTCCTCTGGTCGGTACGACGAACACGACCTTGTGACCGAACGTGGCCTTGAACGGCCCCATCGCGGCGGGCGTCTTGCCCGTCCCCGTTCCGGCTCCGGCCTTCCACGTCCCGTTCTCGCGGACGAACGTCGCCTCGCCTCCGGCGGGCACGCCTACCGTCTGCCCATCGAGCCGCAAGGTGCGAAGCGGCCGCCGCAAGGTGAGGCGGGCGACGTTCTCCGTCGTGCCCTCTACCATCGCGTCGTCCTTCTTCAATCGGATCCGCGCGGGCTTGCCCTGCTCGGACACCGCCTCGACCGTCGCCCACCAAGCGCGCGAGGAGACGTAAGGGGAGGGCGTCGTGAAATCGATCGTCGCGGGATTCGGGTCGAGCCGCCGCTTGCGGAGCATGGCGAAAAGGTCGGGATAGTCGACGCTCTGGTCCCCCCACCAGTGGCCCGCGCCGGGCTCTTCGTGGTAGCCGAGATCGGGATGGGCGATCTTCGTCAATTCGGCTTTCATCGTGCGGGCCTGTTCAACCGGCACGTTATCGTCCGCGTCGCCGTGCAGGATGTAGACGCCTTGCGCCAGGGCGTTCGTCTCGCGCGCCAGGGTGTCGGAAGGGGCCATCGCGCGGCGGACCATCGCGTCGGCGGGCCGCCCGGCCTCGGGCTCCCAGCCGCCCGCGTAGCTCCAGAACGAGATCCAGCCCGCGCTGGGGGCGATGGCGGCGAAGCGGTCGGGATAGAGGGTGCCGACGGACCAGGTTCCATGTCCGCCCATCGAGTGGCCGGTCAGCACGACCCGCTCCGGGTCGTGCGGGATCGTTCGCTCCGCGAGCCCGAGCACCTCCAGCGCGTCGAGCCGTCCGATCTCCTCCCAGTCGAAACCGTAGGGCCGCCGGTTGGTGGGGGCGACGAGGGTCACGTCGTCCTTGCCCTTGTAGGCCTGGGCTTGGCCTTGGCCTTCCACCGACGCGCCGTGGAGAGTCAGCGCCAGCACGTTCGTCGGTGAAGGCTTCAGGGCCGGGTTGACCGCGTAGTACTGGACGCTCCCGTCCACGTCGCTCACGAAGGTGCGGCGGTAGACCTCGTTCGTCTGACGGACGCGAAGCTCGACCTTCGTCGTGTCGACCACGTTCGTCCCCTCACGCAGTTCGAGGGTCAGGGGCAGGGTCGTTCCTTCGACCGTGTAGGGCAGGGGGAGGGCGAACGGCACCTTGCGCACCGAAAGCGCGGGGATCGGCGGCAGGGCCGACTCGCGGGAGCGGCCGTCCGAGAGGACGACCCGCATCCGCAGCCCTCGCTTCGAGGCGCCCGCGTTCTCGACCACGATCCCGCCGAGCAGGTCGCCCCGGTCGGTGACGAGAGCGTCGGGCAAGGTCGTATCGGCCACGTCGAGGCGTAAGGGCTTCGCGATGGCCGAGAGGCGCGCCTTCATCTGCCCCCGCCCGGAGACGAACAGGAAGGTGTTCGATCCTGCCTTCAGGGAAACGGGCAGGTGGACGGCGCCCGTCGCGTACGGATCGCCCGCGCGGGGGACGCCGTTGACGTAGACGATGGAGTCGCCCTGCGCCTCCAGGCTCATCACGATAGGGGCGGGCAGGTCTACGGTGGCGAACACGTAGCCGTTGCCCTGGATCCAGCCGTCCTTATCCACCGAGACCTTCCGCCACGTGGGCGTCTTACCGTCGAACGGCACGACGTCGCCCTCCCGAGGCGTCCCGAGCGTCCCGGCGGCGATCCGGTCGAGGATCGCGTCGACCGGGACGGGGATGCGTCCCGCCTTCGACACGCCGCCGATCACGAGCGCTTCCCGAATCTCGATCGGGGACTGGAAGAAGGCGAGGGCGAGCACGGCTAAAGCCTACCGTCAGGGGACCGTAGGCTTTCGGACCGGTCTTCCCTTAGAGGATCTTGTCGAGGGTGATCGGCAGGTCTCGGACCCGCTTGCCCGTCGCGTGGTAGATCGCGTTGCCGATCGCCGCCGCCGCGCCGACGATGCCGATCTCGCCGCCACCCTTCGCGCCGAGGGGGGAGACGAGCCGGTCTTCCTCCGGCACGAGGATCACGTCGATGTCGGGCGTGTCGCGGTTCACCGGGACGTGGTATTCCGCGAGGCTCGAGTTCACGAACCGACCGAACCGGCCGTCCAAGTACGTCTCCTCCATCAGTCCCATCCCGATGCCCCACACGATGCCGCCGTGGAGTTGGGAGCGCAGGGTCTTCTCGTTGAGGACCTTGCCCAGGGCGAACGCGCCGGTCCAGCGCACGACGCGCGCCATGCGAAGATCCGGGTCGATGTGGACCTCACAGAACTGCGCGCCGAAGCCGTGGAAGGCGTTTCCGGACTTCTGATTCGGGTCGGTCTGCGACTGCGGCGAACCGGGCTGATTGCCCCTTTCGATGCCGGACTTCACGAAGGCGGTCGCATCGGCCTCCTTCTTGTTGTAGCGGCGCAGGATCTCGACGTACGTCATCGACTTCGAGGGATCCTTCTTGGCGAACGCCCGCCCGTCCCGAACCTCGATCTCATTGTCCGGCAGGTTCCAGAGAGGCGTCTCCTGGTCCATCGTAGCGAACTTGATCACCTGAGAGCGCAGGGCCTGGGCGACCATCATGACGGACGAGCCGGCGCTCGTCGCCGTCTGCGAACCGCCGGACGTGCCGCTCGCGGGCATCTTGCTGTCGCCGATCTCGACCCTTACCTTTTCCGGCGGCAGACCGAGGGCCTCCGCCGCGATCTGGGTCAGGATCGTGTAGGTGCCGGTTCCCAGGTCTTGGGTCGCGATCTGCACGAGCACTCTCCCCTCCGCATCCATCTTGGCCTTCGCGGACGAGGGATTGAAGTTCGACGGATAGGAGGCGGTCGCCATGCCGTAGCCCACGAGCAGGCCGTCGGAAGTCCGCATCGTGCCGGCGCGGGGGTTGCGCCGCGACCAGCCGAACCGCTCCGCCGCCTGGGCGTAGCACTGGCGAAGGCTCTTGCTGGAGTACGCGGCATCGTTCGAACTCTCGTCGGTCTCCGCGTAGTTCCGCAGCCGCAGTTCCAGCGGATCGACGCCCAACTCGTAGGCCAACTCATCCATCGCGGTCTCCAGGGAGAACGAGCCCGAGGACTCGCCGGGCGCGCGCTGATAGGTCGGCGAAGGCACGTCGACCCGCACGAGCCGGTGCTCAACGTCGACGTTCGGGCACGAGTAGAGGTGGGAGATCAGCGAGCCGGTCGGCTCGAGGAACTCGTCGGTGCGCGACGTGTGGTTGTGGTGGTGATGCCGCTCGGCGGTGAGCTTGCCCGCGTCGGTCGCCCCGAGGGTCATGTCCACGTGAGTCGGCGGACGGTGGCCGTTGTTCGTGAACATCTGCCGCCGCGTCACCTCGCAACGCACCGGGCGGCCTACCACCCGCGCCGCCATCGCGGTGAGGGGCGAGTGGTGCCAGTGCTGGCCCTTCGATCCGAAGCCACCGCCCACGAACGGGTCTTTGAGGTGGACGTTCTCCGGCGGAACGTTGAACTGCTGCGCCAGGTCGCTCGACGCCTGGACGACGCCTTGGGTGGCGTCGTACACGGTCAGCACGTCGCCCTGCCACGACGCGACGGTGGCGTGGGGCTCCATAGGGTTGTGGTGCTCGACGGGCGTTCGGTAGAGCTGCTGGACGCGCTTCGAAGCCTGGGCGATGCCTGCCGCGACGTCGCCCCGCTTGCTCGTAGGCTTCTTGTTGCTCGTCTGAGGCAGGAAGCCCGCGTCGAGGCGCCGCTCGAACTCGGCGTCGGGCGTCTCACGGTCGTACTCGACACGGATCTGCTGAGCCGCCCACTCGGCCTGCTCGAACGTCTCCGCGACGACGACGGCGATGTGCTGCCCGTTGTAGCGGATGACCGGGTCGAGCAGAGGCTTGGCCTCGCCCGCCGGTGGGTTCGTCGGGATCGCCATGTCCTTCGGCTGGTTCTCGTGCGTAATGACGGCGATCACGCCCGGCGCCCGCTCGGCGGCCCGCCGGTCGATGCTTCGGATCCGCCCGCGTCCGATGGTCGCGTCGAGGATATATCCCCGCGCCATGTTCGGCATCGCGAACTCGAAAGCGTACTTCGCCCCGCCCGTGACCTTCAGCTTTCCGTCGACCCGGTCGAGCGGCTTCCCGACGACGCCCTGTTGCCCAATCTGCTGCTGCATCTTTCGGTGTCCCTGACGGGGGTCTACGCGCCGAAAAAGGGATGGTTCCTCCCGAAAAGAGTCGAGATTCAGCCGGACGGCAGGCGTCGCGCCTGGGAGCGCCGGGCGAGCGCGTCGCGAACCTGCCACCCGATCACCGTAAGGAGCATGATCCCGTTGATCCCCTCGTGGATCGCGGTCGCCCATCGGCGGTCTCGCCCCAGCGCCGACGCGACGATCTCCGGTCCCTGAAACGCCAGACCGATCAGCGACGCCGTCAGGAAGAACAGCGCCGCGACGCGTCCCCATCGGATCGGTTCGGCCTTCCGCGCGGCGATCAGAACGACCCCGAACAACGTCGCGGCCATGGCGAAGGAGACGAGCGCCGCGCGCGCGCAGTCGTTTGCGGTCACTACGACAAGGCCCGGCGACGGTGTCGGCGGCCGATTCAGGCCCCAAGCGACCGACGAGGCGGCGCCGAGGACCAAAAGCGCGATCCCGATCCACCCCACGCGGCCCATGCCGCCATTTTACTTTGGAGCGCCCCTCGCTCCTCTGGACGAGCGAGGCCTAGCGCCCGGCGGCCCAGATGCGGGCGTCGCCGACGTCGACCATGCGGGTCGCCTCGCGCCGCACGAGTTCGTCCATCACTTCCGCTCCCACCGGTTGCCCCTCGCCGAAGACGGCGGGTTGGCACTTGTGGCGCGCCGCTTCGAGAGCTCGGCCCTCGACCCAGGTCTCGAGGTTCTCACGCGGCACCAACACGATCGCCACGTCGCACCCGAGGGCGTCCGCCGCGTCACGCAGGCGGTTGATCGAGATCGTGCCGTTCGCCTCCGAGGCCTCTAGGCGGTGCGCCGCCTGCTTCGTGATGCCGAGCCGCGTGCCGAACGCCTCCAGACTCATGCCGAGCGGCTCACGGAACGCCTTGAGCCATCCGCGTTTCGGACACTCGGGCAACGTTCCTCGCAAGGGCAACAGACGTGCGGTCAGCTGCCGCCGCCGGGCACGCAGGAGGAGTCCGTGCATGCCTCTATCGTATAGGCCGAAGGTTCCGAGTGTCAAGAAGTATGTTGACGAAACCGCACGATTCGTCAACGAATTCATTTACCCTCGTCGTTGGGCGGAGTTCCGACTCTTGGCGTACACTGAGCCCAAAGATGCCGAACTACGTCGTGAGCGTGGGAATGGAGGTTCACGCCGAGCTGGCGACCGCCTCCAAGATGTTCTGCCGGTGCCCCGTCGCCTTCGGCGGCGAGCCCAACACGCGGACCTGCCCGGTCTGCCTCGGCCTTCCCGGAACGCTGCCCGTGCCGAACCAGAAGGCGGTCGAGCTGGTCCTGAAGACCGCCCTCGCGCTCAACTGCACGATCGCGATGCACAGCATCTTCCACCGGAAGAACTACTTCTATCCCGACCTTCCGAAGGGATATCAGGTCAGCCAGTACGGCGACACGAACCCCCTGGGCTACAACGGCTACCTCGACCTGCCCAGCGGCAAGCGCGTCCACATCCGGCGCGTCCACCTGGAGGAGGATACGGGCAAGCTCATGCACCTTCCGGCGGGCGGAAGCGGCGTGGACTACAACCGCGCGGGAACTCCCTTGATGGAGATCGTCACCGACTTCCCGCCGGATATCGAGAGTCCCGAGGACGCCCGCGAGTACCTCGTCGCCCTGCGTCAGATCCTGCTCTACCTGGGCGTGTGCGACGGCAAGATGGAGGAGGGGTCGCTCCGGTGCGAGCCGAACATCTCCGTCCGGCCCGAGGGAAGCGAGACCTACGGTACCAAGTCGGAGCTGAAGAACCTCAACTCGTTCCGTGCGGTCCAGCTTGGCGTCGCCACCGAGAAGGTGCGGCAGACCGCCCTCCTCGAGGCGGGCGAGCGGGTGCTCCAGGAGACGCGCGGCTGGAACGACGTCAAGGAGACGAGCTTCCCCATGCGGGTGAAGGAGAGCGAGAACGACTACCGCTACTTCCCCGATCCCGACCTCGTTCCGATGGTCTTCGAGGAGCCGTACATCCAGAGCCTGCGCGACGTCCAGCCCGAGCTTCCGCTGGCGAAGACGCGCCGCTACCGCGAGTCGCTCGGACTCAGCGAGTACGACGCGGGCGTCCTAACCGCCGATCCCCAATGGGCCGACTGGTTCGACGAGGCCCTGTCCCTCGGCGGCGAGCCCAAGGCGGTCTGCAACTGGATGAACGCCGATTTCGCCAAGCTCCTCAACGAGAAGGGACTCTCGGCGCGGGCGTCGAAGGTCACCCCCGCCGCCCTCGTCGAGCTGACGAAGCTCGTCGAGGGCGGCACGATCAACGGTAAGACGGCCAAAGCGATTTTCGCCGAGGCGTTCGAGACGGGGAAGGCTCCGGGCGCGATCGTGAAGGAGCAGGGCGCGACCCAGATCTCCGATCGGGGTCCCATCGAGGAGGCGGTCCGCGCCGTTCTGCTGGAGAATCCCGACGTGGTCGCCAAATACAAAGGGGGAAACGTCGGCGTCAAGGGGTTCCTCGTGGGCCAAGCGATGCGAAAGACGGGCGGTCGCGCCAACCCTGGGCTCGTTCAGACCGTCGTACAGGAAGAACTCGACAAGCCATGAAGACCTCCGTCCTTCTCCTCGGCCTCGCCCTCGTCGCGCCTTTGGCCGCCCAGACGAAGAAGCCCCAGCCTTCCCCCAAGAAGGCGCAGAGCCGAGTGGACGCGATCATGGACCTCGCCAACGACCGGATGTCGACCCAGATCGACGTGATGTTCGACGACGGCGACTTCCTGACGGTCATCCAGCTTCTCAAGGTTCAGGCCGAGATGTATCCCTCGGACTACGAAGTTTGGACCAACCTGGGATGGATGGAGGAGAACGTCGAGCAGTGGGACGCCGCCCTCGCCACCTACGTCCGCTACAAGCGACAGAATCCAAACGATCCTGACGGCGCCTTTCCCGAGGCGAACTTCTACTTTATGAAGAAGCTCTACGCCAAGGTCCCGCCCCTGATGGAGCCTGCGATCAAGGAGGCGAAGGTGCATCCCAACGCCTATCGCATCCTGGCGCGCTCCTACGAGAAGCAGAACATGCTCACCGACGCCGCGCGCGTCTACCGCGCCCTCTCCGAACGCGATCCCAACGACGGTGCGGCGAAGGCGAATCTCAAGCGCGTCGAAGGGAAGATAAACGGAGCCCAATAGATGGCACGTCTCTCGCCCTCCGACCTGGCGAACGCCGTCTTCTCACGCGCCCCCATCGGCGGCTACAAGCACGAGGAGGTGAACGAGATCCTCGATCGCGCGACGGAGACGTTGGAAGAGCTCCTGGCGGAAAACGACGAGTACCGGGCGCAGATCCTTCGCCTTCGAAGCGAGCTCGACGGCGCGCGGGGCGATGAGCGACTCCTCAAAGAGACGATCCTGTCCGCCCAACGGGCCGCCGAGCTGATGCGCGAGGACGCCCGACGGGAGGCGGAGACGATCCGTGAGGAAGCCCGGCGCCAAGCGGTCGCCGACCGCACCCAGGCGCAGAAGGAAGCCGAGGCGCTTCAGGACGACGTCGGCCGACTTCAACTTCTGCGCCAAAGGCTGATCGGGGAAACCCGAAGCCTTCTAGAGCAGATGACGCACGAGTTGAACGCGGTGGACAAGCCCACGCTCTCCGTCGCGCCGCGGTCGACGAAACGATCCGAACCGCGTCTTCCCGAGACCAGATCTCCCGAGTCTCGGACGTCCGAGACACGGACGTTGGAATCGGGGCGCGCCGAGCCGCAGACGCCGACTCAGGCCTACCCGACCCGCCTTCCCAAAAATACCAAGCCCCTCGAACCCGTGATCGTCGAGGACGAGAACGGGGAGAAGTGGGTGAGTTAGACGTTGAGCCACTAGGCGAAGTCTTACCTTCGCCTAGTGGCTCAACGATCCGTGACCTGTTTCTCAGCTCTCCCCATCGAAGTCGAGCGTTCCGTCGTGCTGCTTAGGCGGCGGGTAGCCCATGTGGCGATAGGCCATCGCGGAGGCCATCCGTCCGCGCGGGGTCCGCTGGAGCATTCCGATCTGGAGCAGATACGGTTCGACCACATCCTCGATGGTGGTCGAGTCTTCGCCCGTCGACGCGGCGAGGGTCTCCAAACCGACGGGGCCTCCCTTGTACCGCTCGATCAGGATCTTGAGGATGGAGCGGTCTATCCGGTCGAGGCCAAGCAGGTCGATCTCCAGCGCGGCGCAGGCCTTGTCCACGATCGGCTTGTGGATCGCCGCCAGGTCTTCGACCTGGGCGAAGTCGCGCACCCGGCGCAGAAGGCGGTTGGCGATGCGGGGGGTGCCGCGCGCGCGGCGGGCGATCTCCTCGGCTCCGTCCTTGGCGATCTGGTAGCCCAGGATGCCCGCCGAGCGCACGATGATCTCGTAGAGGGCGGCCGCGTCGTAGAACTGGAAGTGGGAGATGATCCCGAACCGGTCGCGCAGAGGGCCGGTAAGCAGCCCCTGGCGGGTGGTCGCGCCCACCACGGTGAAGGCGGGGACGTCGAGGCGGATCGAACGGGCGGCGGGGCCCTTGCCGATCATGATGTCGACCTTGCGGTCTTCCATCGCCGGGTAGAGGATCTCCTCGACCGCTCTCGAGAGACGATGGATCTCGTCGATGAAGAGGACGGAGTTCTCGTCCAGGTTCGTCAGGATGCCTACGAGATCGCCGGGCCGCTCGATGGCGGGGCCGCTGGT
>Ga0160428_1000672_pt1 | contig 33960 bp, 35 predicted proteins | sample SolpanmetagenomM_FD_108198 | JGI IMG/M metagenome (GOLD analysis project Ga0160428, IMG submission 108198) | Solar panel surface microbial communities from Lawrence Berkeley National Laboratory, California, USA - M | ecosystem: Engineered > Built environment > Solar panel > Unclassified ... | reverse complement strand
TTAGCAAATATTGAAGTTGAGCTTGCACAGGCGAATCGCCGATTTTCGCGTTTGAAGAACGCGATAGCAAACACGTCCGGCTATGATGTTGTGGTAATCGATAATCCACCGAGTCTAAGTTTGTTGACGGTCAATGGCCTCATCGCCGCACGCTACGTGCTACTACCAGTGCAGGCTGAGTTCTACGCACTCGAAGGGCTTGGGCAGCTACTTGAGACAATGAAGCTTGTACGAAAGAATATGAACCCAACGTTGGATCTGGTAGGTGTGCTGCCAACGATGATAGATAGCCGAACGACTTTATCAAATCAGGTGCATGATGAAATCAAGAAGCACTTTCCAGGTAAAGTTTTTAAATCGACTATCCCGCGCAATATCCGCCTCGCTGAAGCGCCAAGTCACGGTGTCCCAGTTGGTGCATACGATAGGTTCTCCAAGGGCGCTCGCGCATACAAGGCACTGGCAAAAGAAGTGCTTGAAAGGATCGAAGGGTGAGTATGAAAAAAGGACTTGGACGTGGCTTTGAATCGTTGATTCCAACGGATCTTTTTGATGAATCGTTTGATCCGACGGCCGGAGACGACAACAAGGTCAGTGAACTACGCAATATCAAACTCTCAGAAATTAGCGCTGATCCAGACCAGCCTCGTAAGCGATTTGATACAACTGCATTGACTGAACTCACAGAGTCAATAAAATTGCACGGCGTGTTGCAGCCAATTGTCGTAACCAACAAAAATGGCTCGTATCTCATAGTTGCTGGTGAGCGTCGCTTCCGTGCAAGTAAAGCCGCAGGTCTAACGACTATTCCAGCTTTAGTACGAACGCTTTCAGATCAGCACAAACTTGAGCTATCTCTGATAGAAAATCTTCAGCGCCATGACCTCAATGCGCTCGAAACAGCAACGGCCTATGCAAAGTTGCGCGATCAGTTCAACTTGAGTCTTGAAGAAATTGGTCATACCGTCGGCGGAAAGTCAGTGAGCGCAGTGAGTAATACGTTACGGCTTTTACGACTACCTAAGGAAGTGCAGATCGAAGTTGCCGAAGGTCGGCTCAAAGAGGGCCAGGTCCGTCCACTGATCGATGCGGATCCTGCTCTTATCGCAGCAGTACTCCCTCAGATTATCGAGGGAAATTGGAGCGCTCGGAAAATTGAGCAAGCGGTTCGTGATCATAAAACGGGCGAGAAAAAACCAATTGCTAAAAGCGCACAAAGCCACATGGATACGACGAAACAGCTGAGTGAACGGCTCAAGGCATCGGTACGAATAAATTCATCTACGCGTGGTAGTGGACAAATCGTTATATCGTTTAAAAATAGTGACGAGCTCGAACGCATCACCAAAACATTTTTATAGATGTACTAAAAACTACGTATTTTGTTGAATGGGAAGATGCGTAAACTGACTGGTCCGATGACATCATACAAAGGGATAAATCCTAAGCCATTACGAGAGTCAAGGGAATAGCTTCCTTGACGATGGTCGCCACTGACGAATAATGTTCCCGCTGGCACAGTCCAATCTCCTTCGCCACTCGTGGGTGAACCGGGTTGGCCGCCGTTTGAATCGTCGGGATCAAAACCAGCAGGGTATGCGCCGTTATACACCATATAGTGCCCATCCTTTAGTACAACACGCTCGCCGCCAAATGCAATAACCCTTTTGACAATGTATTCGTCCTGACTAGTTACACTATCAAAGTTTGGATTTTTGAAAACGATAACCTGGCCTCGTTTTGGGCTATATTCTTTGTTCTGAAGTTGCGACCAACTCACTGGAATACGATTGACGATAAGGCGATCATTTGTATACAGTGTTGTTTCCATACTCGGCCCTTCAACATTGAAGCTACGGAAAATGAATGTGTTGATAAATAGGGTGCCGATCAATACACATATAATGAAAACGATAATACTGATAGCATCTTTTAAGCCATTGTGACGCTGAAAAAAGTTTGGTTGCATTCCTCTAATTATAGCAGATTTTACGTATTGATTAGCGTATGCTTTTTAGCAGCAGTATTCGTCAAAGCAATGGCAATGCCCAGTAACACCCAAACATGTATGACATTTGCATTGCCGGAGAAAAAACTCCATTGCAGTACGAAGCCCATTAATAGCGACAGAAGCAGCCACTGTTTTTGCCAATATAATGCTAGAAGTGTTGTCACGAGTAGAGTAGCGAATAACCCAAATCCGATAACTCCTAGCTCGGCAAGTGTTTCGAGGTAAATATTATTTGCAACAGTTCCATCCGATGCTGAAAGATCGCCTGTTTTATGTAGCGACGCTCCGAAGCTTCCACTACCGACTCCAAACAAAATGGTTCGAGGTGACGTCTGCCACAATTCGATGGCCTTTTGGCTCATAGTAAGACGCGACGTCGTTGATGAGCTGATGTAGCCTGAACTGTTGGTGTTATTTACTGAAGGGTTCCGGGGCTTGGTGACAGAAGTCACTGGATCTTTGCTCTGGAATGACACAGCTCCGAGCGATAGTTGCTCGATTGATTTTTCTACACTCATACTTCCTGATACCACATCGCGGGTATTAAGCGCTGCAAGTGTATATTGTATCGCCAGGCCTATGACAAAACCCATAACGCACAGTGCAAGTACCGTCACAACTCGTCGATACGATGGACGCACCGTGGCCGATAGTACTAGTAGTCCAACGCATGATGCTAAAAGGCCTCCCCTCGAAAGTGCGAGCAGCTGCAACATTGCTGCGCTCACAAACACCATACTAGTGAGTAGGTCACGTTGCTTATGCAGTAGTCGATGGGCACTCCATAAAAATGGAATTAGTAACATGCTTGAAAAAAACTGTGGCTCCAAGGCAAACCCAGTCGGTCGTGCAACTCCAAACACGGCTGATTGATAATTAAGGGGCAAAAGGGTTAGTGTGGGTGATATGCCGAGCGCATCACCGATTAGCTGCCACAATGCCCATAAGACTATCACTACGTAAACAATAAGTAGTGTCATAAAGACATGTCGACGTAATCTCAGCATTCTTTCGGTAGCGTACGTCATACTTGCAACGATTCCCGTTAATAGCCACAAAAAAAGGGAAGTGATAATGCCTCTGATTGGATTAAGTGACCACAGAATACTAATACTTGAGTAGACTGCGAGAATACTCAATATAATGATTGGTATCGGCATGACATGTCGTTTTTCTTTTGTAATTCGAAACAAACTCCAGACCGTAAAGCTGCTTACCATTACGTATATAGCCGACAGATCAATATGTATTCCGTGCCACGTACCCAGGGTGGCTACAGGTAGGTAACTAAATGCTAACGTACCTATAAACAGTAGAATGCCTATATCGTATGGCGACAGCTTTTCTTTCGATAAAAATCTCATAGCTCCATTGTGGGTAGATTGGACGCAAAATACAACATGCTTTTGTTTAAAACAGAGGAGTAATCTTGTATAGTGATAGAAAGTATATGCGAAAACCTACGAGTTCTATTGACGGCTTTGTGCCACGTCCTGGTAGGCGTGAGTTAGGTACGTCTCCACAAACTACTATCGCATCGGCAGGCGAAAGTAATCGTCCTGGCATAGGCACGAGTAATCGCCAAATTTATTCAACACCTGAAAATTTGCCAAAACAACAAATGCAGCCTACAAAACGACTTAGTCGTGCAGATGTCGATGAATCACTCCGTACAATTGATGATGAGCCAAAAAAGGTCACTAGCAAAAGTCGATTATTTGGTCGAAAGCCAAAAGCAACTAAGCCAGCACGACGTCGATGGGTAAAGCGAATCATCACTTTGTTAATAATTGCAGTGCTTGCTATTGGCGGGTATGTTGCATTTAGTGCATTTATGGCGAGCTCAAGTATATTTAAAGGTAACATATTTGGTATCCTGGCGAGTAAACCGCTTAAAATGGATGCAAATGGCCGTACCAACATCGTGATACTTGGTACCTCTGGTTCGATCGATGATCAGCGGCACGACGGTGCAAATTTGACTGACACCTTAATGGTTTTATCTGTTGATCAGAACAAGAAAGATGCATATATCGTCAGTTTGCCGAGAGATTTATACGTTAAATATGGTCAGGCATGTAATTCTGGCTACCAGGGTAAAATAAATGAACTGTATCTTTGTTATTCAAATGATACCGAAGACGACGAGGCGGGTGCAAATGCACTCTCAAGCAAAATAACAGAAGTAACCGGACTACAGATTCAGTATTATGCGCACATCAACTGGGCCGTGGTTGTGGGCTCGATTGATGCTGTCGGTGGTGTTGACGTGAATGTTGAAGGAAATGGTGGTTGTTCGTATCTTGGACTTCCAGATGGAAGTGTTGTTGACCAAAATATGAAAATTAAATACACGCCAGGCGTACATCATATGAGTGGTCTAGAAGCCTTACTATTTTCACGTGCTCGCGGTGAAGTGCCGCCAACCTGTGGTTTAGCGCTCGGAGACTTTGATAGGCAGGCAAACCAGCAAAAGGTTCTTAAGGCATTGCAGCAGAAAGCGCTCAGCGCAGGAACGCTCGGTAATGTTGGTAAAGTAACATCGTTACTTGATGCATTGGGCAAAAATTTACGTACAAATTTTGACACCAGTGAAATACAAACACTAATGAGCTTAGCTCGTGATATTCCAAATGATAAAATAACTTCAATTGATCTCAAGAAAGCTGACAACCCACAAATTGTCACTGGTCCAGCCTCACTTGGTGCAGGAAGTATTCAAGTCCCCGCATCTGGCACTTTTGATTATTCTGGTCTGCACGCCTATATAAATAAGCAACTTAATGCAAATGATGTTACGCGTGAAGACGCTCACATCGCGGTATTTAACGGTACAGATACCACTGGTTATGCAACAAGGCGCATGAGTGCATTGGAGAACTTAGGTTTCACTGTGACAGTAGCGCAGAATGCGCCAGCGGGTGAGTATGAAGATGTAGAGCTATATGATCTAACAGGCGACAAAGCGGCCACGAAGGCAAAACTTCAGAGCATTTACGGTGTTGTAGCAAAACCAGGTAGCGATAGTCCAATTACTGTTTCAGCGGATACTGATTTTGTGATAATTTATGGAAAAGCGCTCACGACAAATTAAGTCGTTTGTTATAAGTGGTATAATAAAAAGGATTTATGGAATTTTTGCGCCCCTCACGTAGTCGAACGCTACTTAGTGAAGCTATCTACATATTGCTAAATGTTGGATTGGCTATTGCAGCATTGATCACAGTTGTTGTGATCGGCTCACCATACCCCGCATTTGGACTGATCCTACTCAGTAAATGGCGTGTTCTTGCAGTACGACCACAGCACTGGTTTGCCCATATTATTTCTAATATGGTAGATATCATTGTCGGTCTAAGTTATGTCGTTTTTATATATCTAGCGATAGGATCATTTTTTGTACAACTGATTTTAACCATTTTGTATATCGCATGGTTATTGGTACTAAAGCCGCGCTCAAAACGGAGTTACGTGATTGCTCAGGCATCGGTTGGGTTATTTGTAGGAGTGATGGCGCTTGCACAAGTGTCATATGACTGGTGGTCCAGCGCTGTTGTCGCCGTGATGTGGGTCATTGGTTATACGACTGCACGTCATGCATTGGGCTCATATGATGAGCCGCACACACATATTCTCAGTTTGGTGTGGGGTTTTGTACTCGCTGAGCTCGGCTGGGTATCGTATCACTGGACTTTTGGGTACGACTTTACGTTTATGGGAAATTTACAAATTCCACAAATTGCAATCATAACGGTGTTGCTTTCGTTCCTCGCTGAGCGAACCTACGCCAGTTACCATACGCATGATAAAAAAATTCAATTTAGCGATGTGCTTTTACCGCTTTTACTTACCATCAGTCTCATAGGTGTTTTACTGACGACATTCAACTCAATTCGCATGATTTAAGCAAAAATACAGCAAATAAGAAGAAGATAGTACAAAATCATAACATATGGAGTTCTCATGCCTACGGACGAGTCAGACAAGCAAATCCAACAACCAGTAGCAACAAGCGAAACATCGCCTCTCGTAGAATCACATACAGCAAATCCTCCAAAGATGCCGCCTACAGCTCCTAAGACGTCACACCAGCCTGCTGCAAAGTCGACGAGCCGCAAGTGGGGTGCAGCCATTATAGTTGTGTTGCTGGCTTGCTTTGGCGTTGGCTACGCAGGTAGCCAGTTTTCGCGGATGACTGAAAATAACGGTTCATCCAACACCGCCTCTTTTGATAAAGTTGCCAATGACGGCAACCTAACCGTGACCCCAGCCGAACAAACAATCAGCTCGATCGTCGAAAAAGTATCGCCGAGCGTTGTTTCAATCGTAACTACTTTACAATCAGACCGTATGGGCTATCAAGAACAGGCAGCTGGTACAGGCATGATTGTGAGCAGCGATGGGTATGTTATGACTAATAATCATGTAATTAGTGGTTCGACCAATGTAACCGTCGTAACGTCATCTGGTAAAACATACAAAGATGTCAAAGTTCTTGGCAAAGACCCACTCAACGATGTTGCGTTTTTAAAGATTCCAAATGTTTCTGGTTTACCTACAGTCGAGATTGGTGATTCAAAAACCGTCCGGACAGGCCAAAGTGTTATTGCTATCGGCAACGCGCTTGGACAATATCAAAATACCGTAACAAGCGGTATTATATCTGGACTTGGACGGCCTGTAGTTGCAAGTGATGGTCAGAACGGCTCCGATTCTGAATCGCTTAGCGATCTCCTCCAAACAGATGCGGCTATCAACTCAGGTAATTCTGGTGGTCCACTCCTCAACATGAAAGGGCAAGTGATCGGTATCAATACGGCTGTTGCCCAAGACGCACAAAGTATTGGCTTTGCAATTCCAATTGGTGCAACGAAAGGTATCCTCAAACATTTAATCCAAACTGGTAAAGTCGAACGTGCAGTCGTTGGATTGCAATACGTATCGATTACACCTGAAGTCCAAAATCAATATAATTTATCTGTTACACAGGGGGACTACGTCACGGCGACATCAGGTCAAGCAATCAAAGTCGATAGCCCCGCCGCAGCCGCTGGTATTCAAGACAAAGATATTATTACAAAAGTAAATGATGTCACCGTCGGTCCTGGTAAAAGTGTATCAACACTTGTAGGCGAATTCCAACCAGGTGATACGGTAAAACTGACTATACTTCGTGATGGTCAAACGCTGGTAAAATCCGTGACCCTCACGTCGTATTAACGTTTTATATACAAAGCCCCAAATCGCTCTGCGCGCAGTAGATCAAAACCAGAGCGGTTTGCGACTTGATGAATGTGGTTCCACTGACGTGGGTCAGCCTCAAGTACAAGATAACCGTCTTGTTTCAGCCGACTACTTGCTTGATCAATGCATTTAAAGATTAAGCTCAATCCATCATTTGATGCAAAAAGTGCTTCAGCAGGTTCAAAATGAGTTTCCTCTGATCGTTCCCATTTTGTATCGACATAGGGAAGATTGGCAACGATAATATCAGGTTGATAGGGGAAACTGCTTAGTAGATCACTTTTGAGCGTTTCTACGTCCGCATTCAGATGTCGCGCATTTTTAATCGCTACATTTAGTGCCGGCTGGCTTATATCGAGCAACGTAACCTGCAATTCGGGATGCTCAAGTTTTGCAGTAATTCCCAAACAACCAGAACCAGTTCCAATATCGACAAGATGTTTGCGAACAATCGAGCCGAGTGCATGGGTAGAAGGTATACAATCTCGTAGTAATTCAATCAGTATCTCAGAATCAGCCCTTGGAATCAGGACTTGGGGCGTCACACTGAAGCGGCGACCATAAAACTCTTTATGTCCTATGATGTAAGCAACAGGGATGTGAGTCAGCCGTAGGTCTAGCCGTGCGTCAGCGATTTCTTGCTTGCGTAACTCCAGTTCATCGTCTCCATGAGCGTGGAGCCAGGTACGCGGATGATCGATAGTATGCGCAAGAATAATTTCAGCATCTAGGTGTGAGGAAGCGAACCCGGAACTAGTAAGTTGATCTGATGCGATCTGGAGCCATTCACTAATCGTCATAAAACATGAACTGTTTTTATTGTATTTGGTGAGCGAATGATAAGTTGCTTATGATTCGACATTTTGTGCTTTTAGCTCGCGCTCAGCCGACTGTAGATTATTGATGATATCTTCGATGTCGCCATTCATTGCCTGCGAAATGCTACTACGCGAGTAGCCGATGCGGTGATCAGTAATGCGATCTTGCGGGTAATTATAGGTACGAATCTTCTCGCTACGGTCTCCTGAGCCGATCAGGCCACGGCGCTCGGCAGTCTGCTTGGCTTGTTCGGCTTCTACTTTGATTTGCAGCAGGCGACTACGTAGGACGCTCATAGCCTTATCTTTATTTTTTAGCTGCGATTTTTCATCTTGGTTAGATACGACAAGTCCGCTCGGGATGTGGGTGATTCGCACGGCGGAGTCGGTCGTGTTAACACTTTGTCCACCATGGCCTGATGCACGAAAGATATCAATACGTAGATCTTTTGGATCAATCTGGATGTCGGTCTCTTCTGCTTCGGGAAGCACAGCAACAGTTGCAGTCGAGGTGTGGATACGTCCTTGGCTTTCAGTGGCTGGGACGCGCTGAACGCGGTGCACACCAGATTCAAACTTGAAGGTAGCGTAGGGTGCATTGCCTTTGATTTCAAAGATTACTTCTTTGTAGCCACCATTATCGGATCGGCTTTCACTCATAAGATCAGTTTTGTAGCTGTGTGCTTCGCAGTAGCGCAAATACATACGGTACAAATCACCGGCAAAAATTGCCGCCTCATCACCACCAGCACCCGCACGAATTTCCATAATGACGTTTTTTTCGTCATTTGGATCTTTTGGCGTCAGTAGAATGAATAGTTCTTCGTCCAGCGTGTCTAATTGCTGCTCAAGGTCAGGAATCTCGAGCTTGGCAAGTTCAGCTAACTCATCGCCAGCGCCGGATAGTTCTTTCGCTTCTAAAAGCTGCTTTTCGAGCGTAGTCCGAAGAGTAGCTTTTTGAATCAGACTTTCAAGCTCCGCAAGGCGGCGGTTTTTGCTACTGTAGTCGGGGTCGCTAAACGCATCAGGACTTGAAAGAAAGTCCGTTAGCGTGACTTTTTCTGCGCTTAGTTCATCGAAATTGAGATTAATTTTTGGCATATAATTCGTTAATTTATCTTAGTATAACAAAATACCGCCACGCTCATAAGAGGTGACGGTATCTATAGAAAAGACATTAGTTTTCTGTCGTAGTCTTTTTTGCTTTTGAAGCGGCTTTTTTCTTAGCTTTATTTGCAAGCTCTTGTTTGCGTGCTTCTGCGGCAGCAAATTTGGCTTTAAAGCGATCGACACGACCTTCGGTGTCAATGATCTTTTCTTCACCTGTGAAGAAAGGGTGTGACGCAGATGAAATGTGCACTTTGACGAGGGGATAGGTGTTACCATCTTCCCATTTCATTGTTTCGTCGGTTGCTGCGGTTGACTGAGTCAAGAACGCAAAGCCCGCTACATCGTCGCTAAATACGACTGGGCGGTAGGTTTGTGGGTGAATACTGCTTTTCATATCTACATAATTGTAATCGATAACAGAGAAAAAGTCAAAAGCTAGCTACTTGAGGCCTGGAATATGTATACCGCGTCGTTTAGCATGCTCAGATTCGATTGATTCGTGTAGCTTTTTGATGGCTCGCGTCACGCCAGGTCGTTCAGCGACGAGGCGAAATTGACGATCGAGTTCTGCGAGCTCTTCATCACTGAGATTCTCTAAACCAACATATTGGCTACGAGCACCTTTCGTTGCACGGATGAGCTCATCGAGTTTTATTTGCACGGCTTTGCTGTCACGATTTTGAGTATTTTGGATCAAAAAAACCATGAGAAAAGTGATAATTGTTGTACCGGTGTTGATGACGAGTTGCCATGTATCAGAGAAGTGGAAGCTTGGTCCAGTGACTATCCACACGAGTACGATTACTACTGCACCAAGAAAGGCCGATGCGCTGCCTGCTTTGTTTGAAATACTTCCTGCAATGTGACGGAAAAGGTTTTTCATAACTGTTCGCTAAAACTATTTTTGGCGCAGTTTTTTAACTTGGCGAACGATAAGATAGCTTAATGTACCGATCACAACAGCAACGGCGAGTAGTGTTGGATACAATACGTACGCTGGCTGAGCGAATAGTCCGGTATCTGGAGCAAAAATGCCCCCGCCTGTCGTTGTTGTCGTGCCAGGATCTGTAGTGCCCGGATTGGTGGTTGCGTTACAGCCATCATTATAGTTTTGACATGAGAAGGAACCTTCTCCATACGCTGCTGCGAACTGTTGCTGTAGTAAAATTTTATTGTTCATGTTGCTTTTTTCTCTGCTTAAGCGTTATTATACCTACAGTTAACGTCATAAGGAGAAAAAAAGCAAATGCTTGGATTAGGAACGCCAGAGCTCATCATTATTCTTGTAATAGTATTGCTACTATTTGGAGGCACACAGCTTCCGAAATTAGCACGTAGTATTGGTAGTTCTGCAAAAGAACTTCGCGAAGGCCTCGACAAGGGCGACAAGAAAAAAGACACAGAGAACAAACAGTAGTTTTTTAGCTACCAGATAACGTAGGGTAATAAGGGGAATGATCCGTCTATGAGCGGGAAGACGCATGCCGGTACTACAATGAGTATTCATGCGCACATCAAAGAGCTGCGTACGCGGCTCTTTGTTATTGTTTTGATATTTATTGTGGGGTCCATGATCGCGTATATGTACCGCGATCCTCTTATTGCATTGCTATTGGGTCCACTACAAGGACAGAAGCTCTCCTATCTGACACCAGGTGGTGGATTTAGCTTTATATTCAAAGTGGTTATGTGGGGTGGTATAGCGTTATCGCTACCGTTTGCTATATATATGCTCTACGGATTTATTTCTCCGATTTTACCGCAACGTGCGCAACGAAAATCAGCGATGATACTAATTTCTTCATTTATATTGGTGTGCTGTGGTGCTACCTTTGGGTACATTTATGCTATCCCAGGTGCAATGAAGTTTCTGTTAACATTTGCGGATAATTACGTCAACGCCATGCTCACGGCTGATTCGTATCTTAATTTCGTTCTCGTTTATACCGTCGGACTCGGAGCGCTTTTCCAGATACCACTTTTGATGATTATCACTAACTGGATAGTTCCGCTCAAACCAAAAAAATTGCTGAGTATGGAGCGATACGTTGTGGTTGTTGCCTTTATACTCGCGGCACTTATTACACCAACACCTGATGCAATTAACCAAACAATTATCGCAGCGCCAATCATTGCTATGTACCAAATCGGCTTTTTAGCTGTCGTTTTTTCCGGAAGGAAGCAACGAAAGCTGCTTAAGCAATTGAAGAGAGCGAATAAAAAACGCCTGAAGCTCGTAGCAAAACGTCCTGGCGTTATACGCGTTGGTAAATACGCTATGCGAAATTATTATCTTCAGCCGCTCATCGCAAAAAGAAAATTAGTAGTGCCTGGCACAAATATGGCTCAGATGCATGCAGTACCAAAATCAGCACCAACAGTGGCGCGCATTAAAGTTAAACCTGTTCAAACTTTGTCGGCTCCTATTCGCAGACCTGCTTCATTGCACGTGGTGAGGCGGACTTCATCGCAAAGATTACAACAGCCTTCACGCGTTCTGCTACAGGGTAATAGAGTAGTTACTAAGCGAGTTGATGGGTTTGGACAATATCGGACTCAAAATTTTTCGCTCTAACGGTTGACAGTGAAAATAAACATGCTTATACTTATCGCCAAAAGGATCTAACACAAAAAGGAAACAAAAATGATTAAGCAGCAATTAAATCAGTTACTTGACAAAGAAGTAGATCGCAAAGATTTTCTTAAGCACGTCGGCGTCGCTATAATAGCTGTAGCTGGTGTCTCGACTCTTATGTCGAACCTAACATCGTTACAGGGCAGTTCGAGTACTAAGGGAGTTAACAGTGGCACCAAAAGCACTCACGGCTATGGTCTGAGCGCATACGGCCGCTAAATACACAGTTTCGATAATCAATAAGAGAGATGAGAGAAGAGGGGAGTAGAACATATGGCAAGGTTACCAGTTCCAGGAGCGGATGATGGTAGTTGGGGAGGAATCCTTAATGACTTTCTGGCGCAAGCTCACAATGCCGACGGTACGCTTAAGAGCGGCATATCGGGTGCATTAGTCACAAACGGTTCAATTGGTGAAGCTAAGCTTGACACAGCCACACAAACAAAACTCAACGCTAGTGGCGTTGGTGCGACAGGTGCAACTGGTCCGCAAGGACCACAGGGAATTACTGGCGCAACAGGAGCGACTGGTGCTACCGGAGCTACAGGCCCTCAGGGACCACAAGGTACGACAGGAACTGCCGGTACAGTCGGTGCAACAGGCGCTACTGGTGCAACTGGTCCAACTGGTGCAGATGGGACGTCTGTCCAAATTCAAGGCAGTGTAGCCAACTCAGCAGCACTTCCAACAGGATACACAGCTGGAGATGCTGGAAAAGGATACATTACTCAAGATAATGGTCACCTTTGGGTATGGACAGGCTCATCATGGACTGATGCCGGTGCAATCCGAGGCCCTGCGGGTGCAACCGGACCTGCCGGTCCTGCGGGAACTGTTGGTGCAACTGGTGCGACCGGACTACAAGGTACCGCTGGTGCAGTCGGAGCGACTGGCCCTGCGGGTGCAACCGGACCTGCCGGTCCTGCGGGTGCTACTGGCCCTGCTGGTGCAGTCGGTGCAACAGGTGCAACCGGCCCTGCCGGTTCTGGTGGCGCAAACTGGGTTATTGTTCGTTCAACAGGTGGTACAGTCAATGCTGTCAACAACAACTGGGTTATTGCAACGCCAAGCGTCAGCGCGGTGACAGTCAACCTTCCTGCCCCTGCGGCAAATGCTCGAGTACGTGTCAAACGTGCGGCAGTATCTGGCAATAGTATTTTGATCAACACACCAAACGGTGGACAGCTCGATGGCGGAGAGCCAACGCAGTCAACTGTAAATGCTGGTTGGATGAGCGCAGATTATGAATCTGACGGTACTAACTGGTTCGTTGTTTAAGATTAGGATAACTTTTTGAGGAGAGATACAGTATGGGAAGTCCAGGAGTAGGCGGAGCAATCAGCTCTGCAAGTGATACACAAATAAGCTCACCAGCAACAAATGATTTGTTCGTCCGTAACAGCTCGAGTCGATGGCAAAATATTCCGTTGACTGATTTGGCTGCACAAGTCACCAATGGTGGTGTTGAAAAAGTTTCGACGATTGCCTCAGCCGGCGCTCAACCCGCGCTAAACTTAAGCAATGGTAATGTATACAATGTGACAATGGGCGCAAATGTAACAGCTTTTAATATTACTGGTGCAGTTGCGAGTAAGGCATGTGCCTTCACGCTTTATCTTAGTCAGCCGGCAGGGAGCACAAAAACTGTTAACTGGGCGCTCACGACTGGCAATTTACTATGGTCGGGTGGTACAAAGCCAACAATGACAGCAGTGGCTGGCGCGACAGATATCTATGTGTTTGAATCGATCGACGGCGGTGCAAATTGGTACGGCTCTGTTGTCGGCCAAAACTTCAGCTAATAGCGTGTAATAATATATCAATAACACCTCGACAGATCTACTTCGAGGTGTTATTATATAATGGTACTAAAAATTATAAAACAACACGCACAGGTATCCTGATATAACGTGCGTGTGAAGGGAGAAGGATATCATGGCAGTTGCTGTTGATATAAAAGCTTTGCTCGAAGCTGGTGTTCATTTCGGACACAAAACGAGCCGTTGGCACCCTAAAATGGCGCCATACATTCACTCAAAGCGGCAAGAATCACACATCATCGACCTGACAAAAACGGTCGAAGGTCTTGAGGTTGCATTGCCATTTTTGACCAAAGTTGCCACAAGTGGCAAAAAAGTACTATTTGTTGGTACAAAAAAGCAACTCAAAGACATAGTCAAGGCCTCAGCAGAAGCTGCAGGTCAGCCGTATGTTACCGAGCGCTGGGTTGGTGGTATGTTAACAAACACAGCTACGATGACGCAGCAAATCAAGAAATTGCATGATCTTGAGAAGCGAATGGCAAGTGGTGAACTTGAAAAACGCTACAACAAGCTCGAGGTGCAGCGTTTTCAAGAGGAAATTGACCTACTTAATAGTAAATACGGTGGTATTAAAAATCTCAGTGGTATTCCTGGCGCTGTCGTAGTGCTTGATATTATTGCTGATGCGAATGCTGTTCGTGAAGCAAAACGACTTGGTGTTCCTGTTGTCGGTGTCGTTGACACTAACGCAAACCCAAGTGAAGTCGATTATGTTATTCCTGGAAATGACGATGCAATCAAGGGCTCACAGCTCCTGCTCGACTATTTCACAGCAGCCGTCAAAGATGGCGCTGGTGCAGCGAAGGAAGAGGTAAAATAGATGGCTATTTCAATTGACGATATCAAGAAACTTAAAGAACTGACAGGCGTTGGTCTAACTGATGCAAAGCACGCACTCGTTGATGCAGACGGCGACTTTGATAAAGCACTCGAAGCAATGCGCAAGAAAGGTCTCACAAAAGCAGAGAAAAAAGGTGACCGAGAGACTCGCGAAGGCCTTATCGAAGCGTACGTTCATTCAAACCGCATCGGTGTGATTGTCGAAGTGAATTGTGAAACTGATTTTGTGGCACGTTTACCTGAGTTCAAAGAATTTGCTCACCAGATAGCAATGCAAATTGCTGCAATGAACCCAACGTATGCTACTACTGACGACATTCCAGCTGACGACTATGCTGCAAAGAAAGCAGAGCTTCTTGCGAGTGACGGCTTGAAAAGTAAGCCAGCTGATATGGCCGAAAAGATCGTTGAAGGACAGCTCAAAAAGCATTTCGCGGAACTTGTTCTGTCTGAGCAAGCATTTGTTCTCGACGATAGCATGACAGTTGGTGATCGAATCAAACAGCAAATTGCAAAGAGTGGTGAAAACATTCGCATTAGTCAGTTCAAGCGCATTGAACTTGGCGTTACTGAATAAGTTAAAACACCACATTAAAATAGCGACTCATTGAGGGTCGCTATTTTTATTTCATATATATACTACGTTGTTAATGTAATTACAGTTGCGGCAATAACGAGTTCATTGCGGAGATCAGTGGCCGTAATGATTGTTTGATAGCTTTTAAGTGCCTGCATGAGCTGGCGTTCACGCGAAGTGTCGAGCTCAGAGAAGACGTCATCCATTAGAATAAGAGGGGAGCTGCCACTAACTTTTTGCTGCAGCTCAACTTCTAGTAACTTCAGTGCGAGCATAATCGAACGCATTTCTCCACGTGAAGCTGAAGCGGCAGCCGGACGTGTATCTAAAAACGTCGTAAAATCGTCACGATGCGGCCCAACGCTCGTGAACCCTCGAAGAGCGTCACTTCGTCGCAGGCTGTGAAGCTGATTGATTAATGCTTGGCGGTAGTCAGCAGCCGGTAGCGTGTTTTCATACATAATCTGGACCTCATGAGGTTCATTGGCAAGCTTTGAGTACAGTGTTGATAAATGCTCATTGGCAAGCTCGAGAAACGCTTGGCGCTCGTGAACGATGACACTTGCAAGCTCAGCAAATTTGACGTCCCATGCAAAGAGATGTGCGTCCCAGACATGAGAATCCATAAATTCTCGCTGTTTGAGGAGTTCGTTGCGCTGCAGGAGCGTGCGGGCATAACGATTCACCACTGTTGCGTAAGCGGGTTTAAGACGGGCAATGAGATTGTCGATAAAATCGCGCCGTCGTGATGGCGAACTGCTCAGAACGCGCAGCTCATCAGGCTCAAAGAGGACAACGGGCAAGCGGTTTGCGGCACTGAGACGAGCTATTTTTTTCTCGCTCAGCGTAAATTCTTTGGAGAGCTTATTATCCGGACTAAGGGTCAGTCGAGCACGCCTTTCCCCCTCAGAGTGCTCAAGTTTAAGAAGTGATGTGGTAACTGACGAACGAATCATGTCACGATCGCTACCACGGAAACTTGTACCTCTATACAGAAAGTAGATTGCTTCAAGCAGTGTTGTTTTACCGCTACCGTTTTGCCCAATGATCAATGTAACACCAGGGTCAAGCCGTGAGATGTGAAGGCCGTGCGTGCGGACGTCTTGGAGAGAGACGGAGTGGAGTGTCATGTATATCTAGTATACCTTGAAATGAGCCCAAAAAGCGGCATAAGACAAGCGTTTACTGGTATAATGAGAAGTATAAAAGCGAGGAATACGGATAATGTTTGATACTGATGATTATGAACGCAAAATGAATAGTGCTCTAGGGCACTTCGGTGACGATTTAAAAAAAGTACGTACCGGGCGAGCGCATCCTGATATGCTTTCGGGTGTTATGGTAGATGCTTACGGCTCGAAAATGCCATTACATCAAGTTGCCAATGTCACGGCGCCAGAAGCGCAGCAGCTACTAGTGTCACCATTTGATCCAGGTCAAATAACAGCAATTACGACCGCAATCCGTGACGACCAGAGTCTCGGTCTTAATCCGAGTGACGATGGACGTGTGGTACGTGTACCCATTCCAGCTCTTACCGAAGAACGACGTCGTGAGATGGTCAAGCAGCTCGGCGACAAAGTTGAGAATGCTCGCATCGCCCTGCGCAATATTCGTCAGGACGGGCTCAAAGACGCCAAACGTGCCAAAGAGGCCAAGCAGCTCTCTGAAGATGACGTTAAAGCGGTCGAAAAAGAATTCGACAAACTTATGCAGACGTACCAAGGACATATTGATGAACAGTTCAAGGCCAAGGAAAAAGAAATCCTTACAATCTAATGGCCGATCAGATTCCATCACACATCGGGTATATTCTTGACGGCAACCGCCGTTGGGCAAAGAAGCACGGTTTGCCAACGTACGAAGGACATCTCTCTGGGTATAATGCTTTAAAAGATGTTATTGAAGCCACGGCGGATGCTGGGGTAAAATACATCTCATTTTATTCATTTTCTACCAAAAACTGGGATAGGGCCGAAGATGAAGTGCGCGGTCTCATGCGGTTAGTTCGACGATTATTTAAAACCGATATCAAACAAATCGTCAACGATGGTTATCGTTTTGTTGTCCTCGGTACGAGGGAAGGGTTACCCGACGATATCAATACGATGATTGATGAAGCCGAAGCAGCCAGTATCAACGGAACGCGTGCGACGATCGCTATGTGCTTTAATTATGGTGGACAAGAAGAAATTGTTCGAGCAACTAGAAAACTGATAGAACAAGGCATCAGCGCAGCAGATGTAACGTTAGAATTGTTTTCGAATGTCATTGATCATCCTGATGTGCCGCCTTGCGACCTGATTGTTCGCACGAGCGGTGAGCAGCGGCTTTCTGATTTCATGCTGTGGCGATCTGCTTACAGTGAATTTTTATTTTTGGATAAATTTTGGCCTGAGATGACAAAGGAAGACATTCCGGTTATATTAGAAGAATATGCGCGGCGCGGCCGACGCTTTGGAGGATAAATGTTGCTACTAGGAATCATTACTGGGCTGATTATTTTGGTGCTGCTTGTGGCACTGCATGAGCTCGGGCACGGTATTGTCGCTCGTCGTAACGGTGTTGTGGTCGAAGAATTTGGTATTGGATTCCCCCCAAAAGCTAAAGGGAAATCAATCAAGCATAGTATTCTGGGTGACAATGTTTTGTTTACTTTGAATTGGCTCCCACTAGGCGGGTTTGTCAAACTACAGGGCGAGCACGATGCAGCAACGAAGCCAGGCGATTACGGCGCGGCAACGTACTGGCAAAAGACTCGTATTTTGCTTGCTGGTGTTGTCATGAACTGGATAATTGCAATCATACTATTTAGCGTACTTGCCGTAGCGGGGATTCCCAAAGTACTCGATAATCAATTTACGATTGCTAGCGATTCAACATTAGTCAAATCTCCTCTTGAAGCAGTACAAATCGAGCCTAATTCACCTGCCACCAAAGCTGGCTTGAAAACAGGCGATCAATTGCTACGAGTGAACGGAGCAGCGATAACAACGCCGCAAGATCTGTCGGCTGCAACCACTGCGAATAAGGGCAAAACGATAGAGCTTATATATTCGCGTAAGGGTACCGAATACGTTACTAACGTTGCGCTACGCGCTGAGCATAGCCAAACAAAAGGGTACCTCGGTGTTGTCAGCGGTCAGCGAGAAGTGCTGAAATCAACATGGTCGGCACCACTAGTAGGCCTGGGTACAACTGCACAATTTACCTGGGAGACATTGAAGGGAACTATCGGTGTCCTTGGAAGTGCAATAAAAGGCGTAGCGGAATCACTCAGTTTTAGTCAGTCGTCGCGGGATGCTGGTAATAAAGAACTTTCTCAAGTCAGTGGCAGTGTTGCAGGACCTATCGGAATTTTGGGAGTAATTTTTCCTCAAGCCCAATCTGCAGGCGCTAGGCAACTTATTTTTCTTAGTGCAGTTATATCTTTATCGCTCGCGGTCATGAACACGCTACCAATTCCGGCACTTGATGGGGGGCGATGGTTTACAATGACCGTGTACAGGGTGCTTAAACGGCCACTTACCAAAGAGCGTGAAGAAAAAATACAAGCTGCAGGGTTTTTAACTCTGATGGCACTTGTTGTATTGATAACGGTGGCAGATGTCTCAAAGCTCTTCTGATACCACGCAGACTGCAGTCGCGCCTCGGCGGCAATTACCGTCGCGGGTTGCTCATATAATTGGCTATACATTGTGGCTGAGCGCTGCTTTTATAGGTGCACAGTTTTTGGTTGTGTTATTTGCACGAATACTGATTTCGCTTGGTGTTCCAGTCACGTCAGTGAGTGACGCAGCCCTGCAAACAATTCTCGCAGCACTGTCGTATATCGTGGCGCTTATCGTTACAATACTGGTGCCGCGATATCTTTTCAAACTCCATACGACAAAAAAAGAGCTTGGTTTAACTCGCTTGCTTAGCTTTGGTGATATTGGCATGGCGCTTGCCGGCGCAGTGCCATATTTGGTGCTCACGTTTGTTTTTGTGAGTATGGCACAAATATTCATTCCCGGTTTTAACAGTAGTCAGACACAAGATGTGGGCTTCCAGAATCTCAATGGTCAATCAGAGTATGTCTTAGCATTTATTGCACTTGTGGTGCTCGCACCAATCGCCGAAGAAACCATGTTTCGCGGGTATTTGTACAGTAAATTACGCCGAAGCTCAAACCTGATTGCTGCGACAATTGTAACTAGTATGTGTTTTGCTGTACTACACATGCAACTCAACGTTGGGATAGACGTGTTTGCGCTGAGTTTAGTTTTGTGCGCTCTGAGAGAAATAACCGGTAGTATCTGGTCAGGTATTCTACTACATATGCTCAAAAATGGCTTAGCGTTTTACTTTTTGTTTGTTGCGCCGATGCTGGTACACTAGTAGAAGTTATGCGAGTTTCAAAATCTTTCACAAAAACACTCAAAAATGCTCCGGCTGATGAAGTTGCAAAAAATGCGCAGCTATTGATTCGTGCTGGGTTTGTTCATAAAGAAATGGCCGGAGTGTATTCATACCTGCCGTATGGATGGCGAGTCATCGAGAAGATTAAGCACATTGTCCGTCAAGAAATGGATGCAGCCGGTGCTAATGAGCTACTTATGTCAACCTTGCAGCCAAGCGATATTTGGGAAAAGACCAATCGCTGGAACGACGCAGTGGTCGATAACTGGTTTAAAACGAAGCTTTTAAATGGCACTGAACTCGGTGTCGGCTTGACACACGAAGAGCCAATTGTTGATGCGGCTCGTGCATATTTGTCTTCATACAAAGATTTGCCGATGTCAGTGTATCAAATAGGTTCAAAGTTTCGTAATGAAAAACGAGCAAAATCAGGTATTTTACGCGGGCGCGAATTTCTTATGAAGGATCTGTATACCTTTGCGCGCGACCAAAAGCAACACGAAGAAATCTATGAGCACATAGCTGCGGCCTACACAAAGGTGTATGCCCGACTTGGTATTGGTGATATTACACACCGCGTCAAAGCAGATGGTGGTATCTTTACGCCTCGATTCAGTGATGAATACCAGACAATCAGTGCGATAGGTGAAGATACTATTTATCACGTTCCGGGCACCGATATATACTTTAATCAAGAAGTCGCTCCCTCATATGCACCGCTATTACCGCAGCCGGAGGAACAAAGTGACATGGTCTCGTACCATTCTCCAGGTATCGTTGGTGTCGCTCAGCTCGCAGAAGAACTTGCAATTCCCGTTGAGCGCACCGTTAAAACAATGATTTATTTGGTAGACGAGCGACCAGTCGCTGTTGCACTACGTGGAGACTATGAAGTCAATGAAATAAAACTGCGCATGGCACTGAGCGCAAAGACGGTTGAACTTGCCGATGCCGCAACGGTCACACAGGTTACTTCTGCAGAAGTCGGTTACGCAGGGCTAATTGGTCTTACGCCTGGTGTCGACCTCATCGCTGATGATTCAATAGAGCAACTCGTTAATTTTGAGTGTGGCGCCAACAAAACTGATTACCATAATGTTAACGTCAACTGGGACCGTGATCTTGAGCGTCCTGCCAAATTTTACGACATAAAAGACGCAAAAAAAGGCGATTTAGATCCTACGACTAAACAGCCGTATGAAGTGCTGCGATCTGTTGAGGTCGGTAACATCTTCCCGCTTGAAACAAAGTATACCGACGCCCTTGATATGTATTATGCCGACGAAAACGGCCAACGTCAGTCATTTGTCATGGGTTGTTACGGCATCGGCATTAGTCGATTAATGGGCGTGATTGCAGAGCATTTTTCAGACGAAAAAGGGCTTGTCTGGCCTGAGGCTGTAGCACCGTATCAGGTCTATTTGGTATCAATTGGTACTGAGGGTGCGAAGAAGGCAGATGAGTTTTACGAGACGCTGCAGGCGCATAAAGTAGAAGTTCTCTACGACGATCGTGATGAACGAGCAGGCACTAAATTCGCCGATAGTGAACTGCTCGGTATTCCGCACCGCATAACGATATCTGATAGGTCTGTTGTAGAAGGGGAATATGAGCTGACTGACCGCAAGAGCAGTGAGACGAAGAAGTTGACGCTTGAACAAATAATTGCTACACTAAATACCGTTGTAGACAAGTAGTATCCTGCGAGGGTTTACAAACAACTAGTTGCTTATTATCGGTGCCATTTTTGGCACCTCTTTGTAAGAGATAAATATCAGAAAGATACAGGTGTAACTATGAAAAAACAGTATCAAATTACCATAGATGGCCAAACTGAACTACAAACTGAACTTGAAAAATTGAAAGCACGCCGTGGCTCGATTGCTGAAAAAATTGCAGAAGCACGAGACTATGGTGATCTCAGTGAAAATGCAGAATATGATGCAGCTCGTGAAGAGCAGGGGCTAGTCGAAAGTCGAATTGCTGAAATTGAAGACATACTCCAAAATGCAGAAATTATCAAAACTACCCACCGCTCAACGATCGGATTAGGCTCAAAAGTTGAACTCAAAAACGGTGATACATCAATCACGTATCACATCGTTGGTCCTGTCGAAGCAAACCCTTTAGAGGGGAAGATTTCTAACGAATCACCAATTGGTGTTGCTCTCATGAACAAAAAAGTCGGTGAAACGGTTACTGTGACAACACCAAAAGCTACAATTACTTATACGATTGTCAATCTCGGTTAATCGAGCAATTCGGCTGATGCACCCGATGCGCTATACTGGTAGTATATGGCAACACTTCAAGATTACAGAGACGAACGACTACGCAAGCTGGCTCAGTTAAAAGAGCTTGGTGTAGAGCCATACCCGGCAAATTCTGCACGCTCACACACTATACAAAAGGTGGTCGATGATTTTGACACACTCAAAGATTCTGAAGTAGCAATCGTTGGCCGCATTACGTCAATTCGTAGCTTCGGTAAACTAGCGTTTATTAAGCTCCGCGACGAAAGTGGCGAAGTTCAATTATATTTGCAAAAAGACACCGTAAAAGATCTCGACGCATCGAGTGGACAGCTAGGAATGCCAGAGCTCAAGCTTCTCGATACGGGTGACTTCGTTCAAGCAACGGGTATAATGACGACAACACAAACTGGTGAAAAATCTGTCGGCGTTCATTCGCTGCGTTTACTGACAAAAGCACTCAGGCCACTGCCAGAACAGCTGACGAATAAAGAAGAGCGCATGCGTCGACGCTACGTTGATATGAACGTCAATTTAGATGTTAGGCAACGATTTGTGCGTCGCAGTAAATTTTGGCAAGCGACACGTCAGTTTCTTGAACAAGAAGGATTCATTGAAATTAATAATACGGTGCTCGAGGCAACGGCTGGTGGTGCTGATGCAAATCCTTTCGTGACGCACATGGACGCGCTTGACCAAGACTTTTATTTGCGTATATCCCATGAGCTACCGCTCAAGCGTCTTCTCGTTGCAGGATTCGAAAAAGTTTTCGATCTTGGACCCCGGTTTCGGAATGAAAATTACACTGAGGAACATCTGCCAGAGCATATGGCGATGGAATGGTACTGGGCGTATGCAGATTGGCAAGCCGGTATGGAACTCACAGAACGAATGATTCGCTATGTTGCAGATCATACCTGGGGTACACGAACATTTACACTTGCTGACGGAACGACCGTAGATTTTGGCGCAGATAATGTTCATTTTCCAACTATTAGTTTTGTAAACATCCTGAAAGAGCAGTACGGCATCGATGTCTTTGGGTCATCGATGGAGGACATCAAAGCAAAACTTGCCGAGCACAAACTTGAAGTCGAGCGAACTGACAATCGTCTCAGAAGCCTCGATAAACTATGGAAAAAATATCGTAAAACACTGGCAGGACCTGTTTTTCTGATCGATATGCCAGTCTTTATGCAGCCACTTGCGAAGGTAAATCCGAACGACACTCGTTTGAGTGAGCAATTTAATCTTGTGTTTGGTGGCAGTGAAATGTGTAAAGCTTTTTCAGAGCTCAATGATCCAGTTGATCAGTACAATCGCTTTAAAGAGCAACAAAAGCTACGAGACGGCGGTGATGAGGAAGCGCAAATGATGGATATTGATTATGTTGAAGCACTGGAATACGGCATGCCACCAGCCTGTGGACTTGGTTATTCGGAACGAATCTTTTGGAGCCTCGAGGGTATCACTGCTCGCGAAGGAATTCCATTCCCGCAGCTGCGTACAGAAGTTGATGCGACGACAAAAGACATATATCCAGAGCTATTATAATTCTCGACGTGGAAGTGCGTTTCTCGCTTTGACGAGTGTCCGACGAACAGGCCGAGCGATAAGATGACCAAAGCTAACACCGCTGGCGATTGCCAGAGCGATCAGTAGCGCACTAAATAGTGTTTGCACGCCATTCGCAAAACTTATAGTGTTCGAAGAATTGCCAACAAGTGCAAAAAGTCCGTTGTACAGCGTCAATCCAGGGACGAGCGGAACGATACCAGCGGTCATTAAAGCAGTTGAAGGTGTCTGCCACCACCGCGAGACAAGAGTTGCTGAGCCACCAACAATCATTGCAGCAAAGCCACTGGCAATGATTGCTGATAACGAGCCAGTGCCTGCGACGGCGACATATGCGATCCAGCCGATTGCGCCCATGCCTGCTCCGGCAATAACACCCAGCAGGGAAGACTGCACGCTCAGCGCATAACCAGCTGAAATAACAAGTGCGCCAAGAAGCTGCCATTGACCACGCAAGATTGTGCTACCAGGATCAACCTGAATAAAAATATGTAGCTGTGCTGCGATGTAGATACCGATTAATACACCGGCTACAATGCCAATCGTCATCATGACAACTTTGAGTAACCGAGCGTTTGCGGTCACATAAAATTCGTCAATCGCATCTTGTACGGCACCGACGATAGCGAGTCCCGCAACGAGTAAGACGATGCCGCCAATGACGATAAGCGTCGCATTGACGTTGCTTAACCAGCTGAACACGCTATACGAATCAAGCCACGTCACACTGGCCGCAATCAAGGTAATGATAATTGCAGAAAAAACTTGTGCAAAAAAAGTTGGCACACGCCTGTGTGCAAGTAAGCGAAGAAAATAGGTCACTCCTAGTCCTAAGCCAAACATAATGCTGACAATAATAGGGCTGGCACCGTACAATATCCCAACACCGGCACTGACACTTCCGCCGCCAAGGGCCGTCAACCAGTAGGGATATTTTTTCGGGTGTTCAATAATTGCGTTTAGCTTCATTTCAGCATTATTGAGATCCAGGCTGCCGCTTTGAATTTCACGAACAAGTTCTTGCATGCTTTGGATGGTCATCGTATTGATGGTACGCGGTGTAGCATGACGGATCAGGGTGAGGGGTTCACGATCATCACCGCGGTCTTGAGATGCGGTAATAAGTGTCGAACTGATATCAAATTGTACTTTGCGCTTACAATAGCGTTCGGTAATATCGAGTGACATGCTGACAACATCGGCAACGGATACACCCATCGCAACGAGTGTGTCGGCGATAGTCAGACTGAGTCGCAGCGCACGCATGTTCGGTGATATGGTTTCATCAAAGCGGTCGAGGTAGGAAACCGATTCCTCGGGCGCGGTCGCAGCACGCACTATTGCTTGTATTCGTTTGAGCTTATCCATTCTTTCAAGTATAGCAAGATTCTCTCGATCAGCCTGTCAGGTATGCTACGATTGTAGGATATGACAGACGCAATTGTTTCCATACACAATTTTTCGATGAGTTTTGGCACGACAAAAGTAATTGAAAATTTATCATTTGAAATAAAAAGAGGCGAAACCTTTGGACTCCTTGGTTCAAACGGTTCTGGTAAAACAACGACATTACGGGCACTTCTCGGGATTTATACTGCAACAAGTGGTTTGTTGCACATCGATGGCCGGCCATTCACCGTTGATGGCGGCATTAGACTTGGGTATTTGCCTGAAGAACGCGGACTATATAAGAAAGAAAAAGTGCTCGATGTAATGATGTATTTTGGTCAGCTCAAAGGTCTTTCAAGCCATGATGCACGGAAGCAGTCACTTGCATATCTCGAACGTGTAGAACTAGGCGATAAGGCGCATGTTCGACTCGATAAGCTATCTGGCGGTCAACAGCAAAAAGTGCAGCTAGGTGTCACTATTCTTAATGATCCGGAGTTACTTATTCTCGACGAACCGACCAAAGGCTTCGATCCTGTAAACCGACGACTACTGATGGATATTGTCGAAGAGCATCAAAGCAAGGGAACAACAGTCATATTTGTGTCGCATCAGATGGAAGAAGTCGAACGGCTCTGTGACCGAATTATTTTGCTTAAAGATGGCGCTGCGGCAGCGTATGGTTCGATAAGAGAAGTCAGAAAAAATTTTGGCGGAAAGTCACTCGATGACATTTTCCTCGAAGTCTACGGCCATAAGGAGGTAGTAAATGTATAATTTATCGACCGTATTTCGCTTTGAAGTACTGCGAACCATGAAGAGTAAAAGCTTTTGGCTCGTGAGCTTGTTGCTGCCGATTATGATCGGCGTAGTGTTTGCGATTGTGTTTCTCTCAAACCAAGCTACTGAACAAGCAACTCAAGAAATTGGCAATCAAAAGTTTAGCTTTCAGGTCTTTGACCGATCAAAACTCATAAAACCTGAACTTCTCAAGGAATTTGGTGGCTCATCAGTAACATCTGCGGCAGCTTCGATTGAAGCAGTAAAACAAGGCAGGCTCGACGCATTTTTTGCTTATCCTGAAGACATATCAACAGAACCGGTAAAGGTGTATGCCAATGACGTCGGAATATTTAATAATGGCCGCTACGAGGGAGTTGCAAGAAGCCTCTTGCAACAATCAGTGACTGCAGACGTATCCGCGAATATTATGACGGTGTTATCTGATAAAATCACGACCTCAACCATAACGTATAAAGATTCTCAAGTGTACAACGGAATTACCGAGGCTATTGTACCGGGACTATTCCTTGTTTTGTTCTATATTCTCATTTCAACATTCGGTAACCGGATGCTGACATCGACAGTCGAAGAGAAGGAAAACCGGGTGATAGAAATGATTCTAACAACGATCAGTGCGCGAACACTCATCATCGGTAAAATCTTAGCACTTGTAACACTTGGATTTTTACAAGTGCTTGTAACTGTCGCTTTTATTGTCATTGGCTACTTATCAGTACGTCATCAGCTTCAGCTTCCAGATGTCGATTTGAGCCGGCTCGCATTTGACCCTGTGCGAATTGGAAGCGGATTCGTATTGTTTTCGCTGAGCTTTTTATTATTTACTGGCTTACTCGTTGCGATAGGTGCAGCGTCACCAACAGCAAAAGATGCGGGCGGGTTCTTTGGTGTCATTATGATTTTGATCTTTGGTCCGCTCTATGCATTGTCGGTCTTTATTTCGACACCACAAGCACCAATCGTCCAATTTTTAAGTTATTTCCCACTTACAGCGCCGATCCCTTTGCTTCTGAGAAATGCGGTTGGTAATCTGCAACCACATGAATTTGTCATTGCCTCACTCATAATGGCGGTAACTGCTGGTTTGACGCTAATGATTGCAATTCATATATTTCGCTACGGTGCGCTAGAGTACAACCGTAAAGTCAGTTTGAAAGAGATGTTAACTCGTAGGGCGTAATCAAGTATCGCGCAAACTCACATTGTGGTTTCACCGTGTTTCAGCGTATAATAACAGCAACGAAGGAGGGGTATGAAAACGAGGATTATTGGAGTAGTTATTGCAGTGGGTGTCGCGGTCGTAGCCGCTACGGGTATTGTTCATGCCACACCGCAGCGAGTTGACAGTGGAGACACCACTACGCTCTCAAAGAGTCAGACGGTCGATAGCGCGTATTATGCGTATGGCAACACCATCGTCATTTCCGGGACTGTAAATGGTGATGTTTACTGTGCCGGCCAATCAGTGACAATTGACGGCACGATCAACGGTGACGTCTTCTGTGCCGGTCAAACAGTGAAGGTGAGCGGAACAGTTGCAGGAGATGTTCGTGTTGCTGCGCAGCAGCTAGATCTCAGTGGAGCTGTCAGCGGCAGTGCCACTATTTTTGGACAAGTTGTTACTCTCGATAGTGCAGCAAAGATTGGACGCGACCTCAACGGCGCCAGTCAAACAGTCACAATAGATGGGCAAGTGCAGCGCGATGTGGCAATTGGTGCGAATACATTGACTGTTAATGGCACAATCGGCAGAAATGTAACGAGTAGTGTCAGTAATTTAAAGACAAATGTCGGATCTAAAATCGGTGGTGGACTGTATTACACGAGTGAAAATACCGCAGAACTCGCAAACGGCACAGTTGCTGGAGAAGTTGTTCGTACGGAGCCGCAACCAACTCAACAAGTAGATACAGCAGAATATGCCCGTGGCGCTGCTATTTATTTCTTCTTAGCGATGCTCCTAATTGCGATGGTGCTAATCATTGCAGTGCCTCAAGCCATGGACCGCATAACAGCCAATGGGCTACAGCGGTTTGGTATGAGTCTACTGGTTGGGTTCTTTGTATTGATTGGTGTGCCGATCCTCGCCGCACTTGTTGCACTGACGGTATTTGGTATCCCGCTTGCCATTATCATCATGCTTGTATGGGCACTACTGATCGCCTTAAGCGGGCCAGTGTTTGGCTACTACATAGGTCGTCTCGTTCTCCGCAGGGCACAGCTAAATTCAGTACTAGTAATGTTGTTTGGATCGACGGTGCTTATTCTCAGTTACTTTGTTGAGGTACTTAATTTCTTTACGATTTTGGCCGCGCTTGTGGTTGGTACAGGTATGATTGTTTTGCAACTAACGACACACTATCAGCGCCCTTCGTATACAACTAATGAGGGTGGGGAAATTAAATGATTGAAGTAGCAAATTTGACAAAAGTGTACGGCAAAAAAAAGACAGTTTTTACGGCACTTGATGACATATCATTTCGTATTCCAGATGGTCAAATCGTCGCCGTCATCGGTAAATCAGGGTCTGGCAAGTCAACATTGATGCATGTGATGAGCGGACTTGATCGACCGACGACAGGTGATGTAATAGTCAACGGAGAATTGCTTCGCACCATGAAGCAGAAGAAGATAGACAGTTTTCGCTCACATCAAATGAGTTTTATTTTTCAGAGTTTTTTTGTTCAAGGTAATGAATCATGCTATGACAATGTCAGTTTGCCACTTGAAATTGCCGGTGTTGCTCGCTCAAAACGTAAAACGATGGTAGAGAGAGCTCTAATTGCTGTCGAGCTAGGCGACAAAATCAAATCAAAAGCAAAAGATCTTTCAGGCGGTCAGAAGCAACGCCTGGCGATTGCCCGTGCAATCGTTAATGATCCAAAAGTACTTTTCGCCGATGAACCAACAGGTAATCTAGATTCGACAACCAGTGCTACTATTGAAACACTACTTTTTGATTATGCGAAACAAAACGGAGCAACTCTCATCGTTGTGACGCACGACGATGACTTAGCGATGAAATGTGATCGACAAATATACATGCGCGACGGAAAAGTCCAATCCGATAGCGATAGCCAAAATGAAGGAGAAGTATAATGAATAGTCTCGATATCCTTCGTAGAGCCGGCAAGAGTCTGCGCCAAGCAAAGATTCGTACGTTACTTACTAGCTTAGCGATTGGCGTCGGTGCATTTACGCTGATGTTAAGCCTCGCTGCAGGGCAGGGCGCTCGTGATTATGCTGATAAATTGATTTCATCAAATGTTGATCCTTCATCGCTATTTATTGTAAAAGATAAGGCTATTAACGGTATTCCCCAGCCGCAGTCTGATCTTCGTGAGTATAATCCGGACACAGGAAGCGCAGGAGTCGGAGCACCAAACGTAACACTGCTTAATAACGACGATATTGCAAAACTGCAAGCCAAGCCATACCTCAAAAACGTACGACCGATTTATCAATTCACGACCAGTTATTTAACTTTTGGAGCAAGAGACGATAAAAAATACACCGCTGATGTCAACGTGTACAACCCTGATGTACTCAGTGAGCATGTCACTGGAATGAAGATGGTGAGAGGCAAAGATCTCGCTGCCAATGAAGCAGTTATTCCCGAGAGCTTCGCCAAAACTTTAGGCACGACATCAGATAAGTTGATCGGACAGCAACTGTCGATTTATATCTCACGCGATCCGTCAGCACTGAGTCAAGATAAGATCCAATCTGTATTAGCCACAGAGGGTATTGCAGGCCTCGCTAAACTCAGTCAGACGCAAATTAAAAAGCTCGATTTCACGATCAAAGAAGTGGTTAAGCCGAGTAATTTGTCGTTTACGAACACTGCGTCGATACAAATTTCGCTATCTGCGGCGAAAGGAATTGTTGACTACAGCAGCGAAGGCACCAGCAATTACCAAAAGTACTTCGCTGCAACTGCGCAAGTCAAAGATGGCACATTGCCAAAAGACGCTAAATCGAAATTACAGTCAGACAACTTGTACGCGCAAACAGCAGATGATTTACAAGGGTTTTTGTTTACTATTGTTAACGTGCTTCAGGGTATCGTCGGTGGTTTTGGTGTCATCGCACTCATTGCCAGCATCTTTGGTATTGTAAACACGCAGTATATTTCCGTTCTCGAACGGACTAGCCAAATCGGTCTCATGCGAGCGCTCGGTATGCGCGGCAAAGACGTTAGTCGGTTGTTCCGCTACGAAGCTGCCTGGATAGGTTTTCTTGGAGGCGTAATTGGTATCGCCGCAGCCTGGATACTTGGCACGGCGCTCAATCCTTGGATTACGAAACAACTTGATCTTGGTGCAAGTAATAGTTTGCTCGAGTTTAAATGGTTACAAGCATTGGGGCTACTTGCTGTATTGATCCTGGTTGCAGTAATCGCTGGCTATTTCCCAAGCCGTAAAGCCGCCAGACTCGATCCGATTGAAGCCTTACGAACAGAGTAAATTGACATATGTAACCATTAGTGCTATAATGTAATTAAATGAGACTACCGAAACGTAAATCTCCTGAGCTAAGCACGCCAACCACCGAAGGCTTAAAATCTTTAAGTGCTAGAATTGATGACATAGACGAGGAACTTCAGTCACTTGCAAATCGCGGTCAACTTTTAGTAGAGCTCAGAAAAACAGATCGTATTTCCGGCGGTACATATGGAATTGAAATGGACGCTATCTCAATGAGAGAAGATACTCTCCGCAAACAAAAAAGAGAGCTCCTAGCCTCTATCGGAAAAACGTGTTCAAATTTAGCTTTGATTGCTTTACGTTCACCAGATCAAAAAAACTAATTACTTTCTGATAGAGTATAATCATACCTATGCTAGATATTCGTTTCATCCGTGAAAACTCCCAAAAAGTTCAACAAGCCGCCAGAGATAAAGGCTATGATGTTTCGATATCCAAATTATTAACGCTCGATGACACGCGCCGAGACTTGCAGAAGCAGGTTGATGAGCTGCGCGAGATGCGCAATCAGACAGCTAGCAAAATGAAGGCATCGGTTGCTGGCGGGGCTAAACCAGATCAAGCGACGATAGACGAGGGAAAACAGATCAAAGCGCAGCTAACTGAGCGTGAATCTGAATATACTGCAGTCGAAAATGAGTACATATCAATCTTAAAAAAAGTACCAAATATGCCACACGCAGATGTGCCGTACGGTGCGAGTGAAGACGAAAATGTTGAGATCAAAGTTGTTGGTACAAAGCCGACCTTCGACTTTACACCGAAAAACCATTATGAAATCGCTGAAGCTCGTGGTTGGCTTGATAAAGACCGTGCAGCAAAGGTAGCCGGTGCGCGCTTTGCGTATGTCATGGGAGATCTTGTGCGGTTGCAACTGGCCATTGAGCATTTTGTTATAGATACCCTAAGTGACGAAGAAATACTAAAAGAAATTGCAATCGGTGCAGGTCTTGATGTCAGTACGAAGCCGTTTGTGCCAGTGTTGCCGCCACTGATGATACGTACTGAAGCGTATGATCAGATGGATCGACTCGAGCCGCAGGACGATCGCTACAAGATTGAAGGCGAAGAACTATGGCTACAGGGAAGTGCCGAGCATGTGCTCGGGAGCATGCACGCTGGCGAGATTTTTGAACAAGCTGATCTACCAGTCCGTTATCTAGGGCTCGCCACGAGTTTTCGTAAAGAGGCCGGCACGTACGGCAAAGATATGGAAGGACTGATACGCATGCATCAGTTCGACAAACTCGAGATGGAAAGCTTTACGTCAAAAGACAATAGCTATACTGAACACATGTTCTTTGTCGCGATTCAAGAGTATCTGTTAGCTCAACTCAAGCTGCCATACCATGTGCTTCTCAAGTGCACGATAGACATTGGCAAACCAAACGCTAGGGGTGTCGATATGGAGGCATGGTTACCAGGCCAAGATAAATACCGCGAAACGCACACTGCGGATTACATGACTGACTACCAATCTCGACGGCTTAATACACGCGTCCGGACTGATAATGGCCTTGAACTCGTCCACACCAACGACGCTACGGCATTTGCCTTAGGCCGAGCGATGGTGGCAATTATCGAAAATTATCAGACTGCAGATGGACATGTTACTATCCCTGAAGTTCTTCGTCCGTACATGGGCAACAAAACGATTATATAGGTATATGCTTCTCGCATTATCAAGTAACCGCAAGCAGCAAAAAATGCTATACTAGAAGTACCAAATCCGAATAAACAAGGAGGGTACCTATGATCCAATCAATCGCAATTTCGGGCATCAAATATGAGCCGGATGAGAAAACAAAGCAATATGTGATGAGAAAGGTAGGCCAACTTGATCGGTTTCTCCCGCGGCATGCACGAAAAAGTGTGACTGCAGAGGTAAAGCTTCGGCAAGTAAATCGAGATCACGGCAACAAATATGAAGCCGAAGTGATCTTGTCGGTTCCTGACAAAAAACTTACTGCAAAAGACTCAACACTGAATATGTTTGCTGCCGTCGATATTGTCGAACACAAACTAACGATGCAGCTTAAGAAATATAAAGATGCTCACCTTGGTCACGTTGGCAAAACGAGAGCCGCACTCAGTCGGTTTAAGCGTAGTTACGCCCGTGAAGAACAATAAAGCTGCGAAATAAAAAGAGGTGGGTCACTCGCATCCACCTCTTTTTTATTAGGCCATAAACAAGTATAATAAGCATCAGATTTACAGAAAATTACAGACTAGTGAGGGAATATGCCCAATTTGAATCGTCAAAAAGTGCTAACGAAGGTGTTTGGAGATCCGCAGCGACGGATTGTCAAGAAACTCGAAAAGCGAGTGGCTTCGATCAACGCACTTGAAGACAAATATAAAAAAATGAGTAAGACTGAACTCAAGAAGCAAACTGAGGTTTTGCGTAAACGTCTTACGAACAAAAATGTCACACTCGATGACATATTGCCCGATGCATTTGCACTCGTGCGCGAAGCAAGTGATCGCGTGCTAGGCATGCGCCACTACGATGTGCAACTAATTGGAGGAATGGTACTGCATGGTGGTGACGTTGCTGAGCTACGCACCGGTGAAGGTAAAACGCTCATGGCAACACTTCCGAGTTATCTTAATGCAATAGATGGCCATGGTGTTCACATTGTCACAGTAAATGATTACTTGGCCATGCGTGACGCTGGCTGGATGGGTGAAGTACATCATTTTCTTGGATTGTCTGTGGGCATCATTGCAGGTGAAGCCTCCTACATTTTCGATCCTGAGTTTGATAATGACGAACACGATGATCCGCGAATGCGCAAGCTCCGCCCAGTAACGCGTAAAGAGGCCTATGCTGCTGACATTACGTATGGCACGAACAATGAATTTGGTTTCGACTATTTGCGCGACAATATGGTTGACGACGCTAATCTTTTGCGTCAGCGTGAGCTAAACTTTGCGATCGTTGACGAGGTGGACTCTATTCTTATCGATGAAGCGCGTACGCCGTTGATTATTTCCGCGCCAGCTGCTGAAAATCCAGAAAGCTACCAGCAATTTGCCAAAGTTGCCGCCAAACTCAAAGCTGACGATTATATCCTCGACGAAAAACGCCGCAGCGTCTCACTTTCTGATGAGGGTGTTGAACGCATCCAAAAGATGCTTGGTGTAAAAAACCTATACACCCCAGACAATGTCAGAACTGTCTACCACATGGATCAGGCACTCAAAGCGCAAACACTATTCCACCGAGACAAAGATTATGTCGTGACGAACCAAGGTGAAGTAGTGATTGTCGATGAGCATACGGGACGTTTGATGCAAGGACGTCGTTACAACGAAGGGCTCCACCAGGCAATCGAAGCAAAGGAACAGGTGGCAGTTTTGCAGGAGAGTATGACGCTGGCTACTGTTTCTTTCCAAAATTTCTTCCGTTTGTATAAAAAACTCAGCGGTATGACCGGTACGGCATTTACCGAAGCTGAAGAGTTCCAGCAGATTTATAGCCTTGATGTCATTCAGGTACCACCTAATCGCCCAACGGTGCGTATCGACAAGCAAGATCTTATTTTCAAAACAGAAAAAGGGAAACTCAAAGCTGTCGCTGATACGATTCGCGAGCACCACGAAGCAGGGCGACCTGTACTAGTGGGGAGTGCATCGATTGCAAAGAATGAGTTAATTGCTAAGTGGCTTGATAAAGAAAAAATTCCCTACGAACTACTCAACGCGAAGAACAATGAGCGAGAAGCTGCCATCATCGCGAAGGCTGGTGAAAAGGGTGCCGTGACACTCGCGACCAACATTGCCGGTCGTGGTACCGATATTGTGCTTGGCAAAGGTGTTGTTGAACTCGGTGGGCTCGTCGTTATTGGGTCTGAACGACACGAGTCGCGCCGCATCGATAACCAGCTACGTGGACGTGGCGGACGTCAGGGTGACCCTGGCGAAAGTCAATTCTTTGTTTCGACCGAAGATGATTTGATGCGAATTTTCCAGGGTGAACGAATCGCGTCACTTA
>Ga0160428_1000671_pt1 | contig 34118 bp, 40 predicted proteins | sample SolpanmetagenomM_FD_108198 | JGI IMG/M metagenome (GOLD analysis project Ga0160428, IMG submission 108198) | Solar panel surface microbial communities from Lawrence Berkeley National Laboratory, California, USA - M | ecosystem: Engineered > Built environment > Solar panel > Unclassified ... | reverse complement strand
GAGAGAATTATCGTCCAAGACGTGTTTGCACCCAATGATTTTCAAACCAGATTTCACTCCTGGCAGTCTTCTATGCTTGGTCAGTCACACTTACTGCGACAAAGTGCGTTTTTCCGCACAGCCAATAAGAGCAAAAAAATCAAGAATTTGTACTATGTAGGTGGCAGCACAACGCCAGGCATTGGGCTGCCAATGTGTTTAATCGGCGCTGAACTTGTCTACAAACGAATCATTGGTGACAAAAAAGGTGGCCGTGTTGATGCAATAAAAATTATCGAGGACAAGGTCTAATGCAACACGCGTATTATTTGCTGAGTCTCATTATTGCACTGACTGGCTTGGCGCTGACAGACTATCGCTACAAATTAGCATTTTGGTATGACGCATCGCGTACAGCCTGGACGCTTGCTGCTGCGACCTTCGTATTTATCATTTGGGATGGTATCGGTATTTGGGCTGGTATTTTTTACAAAGGTAGTAGCCAATACATGTTACCGTTTGTCATCGCTCCAGAATTTCCGCTCGAAGAACTGTTCTTTTTGACAGTACTCACGTACGTGACATTATTATTTTATAGAGGATTTAGTAGATGGCAACGTATCTCATAGTCAATCTGGTATTTATTGCTGCGATCGTACTACTGCTACGCGTTCGTAAAATTTCTAAAGTGATTGTCATGACTGGTATTGCGCTTTTGTTGCTGACTCTGATATTTGATTCGATTATTGTCGGCTTCGACATAGTTGGGTATCATGCAGATAAGATAGTAGGAGTATATATAGGAAGAGCGCCGATTGAAGATTTTTTCTATGCAATTCTCGCGTGCATTCTCGTCCCAACACTATGGAACATGAAAGGTAAAACAAATGTTTAGCACAGCGCTCAAGTTACTCTATGTGTCACGCCCAGTGTCATGGTTAAATACTGCCTATCCGTTTGCGGCCGGATACTTGGTATCTGGAGGGTCAATGGATGCACTGTTTGTTCTAAGCACGCTCTACTTTCTTGGTCCATACAATTTGCTGATGTACGGCGTTAACGACGTGTTCGATTACGAATCTGATATTCGCAATCCACGTAAGGGCGGTATCGAAGGCATGAAATCGCAAAAAGAGCTCCATCCGGCAATCATTAAGGCAGTGCTCGTAACGAACATCCCGTTTTTACTCATTATGCTTATAAACGGGACGACGTTTTCAAATGTGGTCCTAGCGATTGTGGTCTTCTTCGTCATCGCATACTCTATAAAATACTTGCGCTTTAAAGAACGGCCACTACTCGACTCGATGACGAGTAGTATGCATTTTGTTGGACCGCTGCTATTTGCTCTTTCGCTCAACGACGGGTTTACCAATGAAGCATGGCCGTATATTATTTCATTCTTTATCTGGGGTATAGCGAGTCATGCTTTTGGAGCAGTCCAAGACGTCATACCCGATCGGCAAGGCAATATTGCATCGGTTGCCACGTACTTCGGTGCGCGAACAACGACGTGGTTCTCATTCATACTTTACATACTTGCAGCCGGCATTATAGTACTACAGCCTTGGCCAACGCCAATTGTTGGTATTGCAGGACTCGTCTACGCGGCAAATATATGGCAATGTCTTAACATCACTGACAAAAGCTCTGCGAAAGCTAACGTTCCATGGCGACGATTCATCTGGATCAATTTCTTTGTGGGGTTTGTCATCACGATTGAATTATTACTAAAAATATTTTCGTAATATCGTTTTCGGTGTTCGACGGCAATGATAACTTGCTGCGACAGTGGAAGTATGAAGATCATTCAGGTATGACAATGACTATGATGGAGTAGCTTATACAGAATTAACGCGCGCAATATACGCAGCGACATCGAACTTTCTATAGAGTCCAGCACTGTTCATATAACGAATCTTTCCATATACAGGACGATCAAACCACGGTCGATCGTGTAATCCTGCAATAGACCACAAAATACCAACATAACCATTTGGATCTCCGCCATCAATTGAATACTTGTCATTGAGATAAATAGCAATTTTGAGCGCCTCATCTGGAGATTTTGACCATTCAAGTAGTTTTTTTGCCCAGTACATGCGCATATAACCATGCATTTTGCCGGTGCTCATAAGCTCTTTTTGTGATGCATTCCACACTTCATCATGAGTCGTCGCCGCTTCCCATTCCTGCGCAGTATAGACAAATTCACGCTTGTCATCAGCATGATCATATAAAGTCTTTTTGGCCCAATCAGCGGCAACCTCGATAGATCGATAGTCTATGCTATACAGACAAAAGTTATCGGCCAGCTCTTTTCGTACTACAAGCTCCTCAAACAATGCATTCATACCGTCCTGCATACTGGCTTTGTCACCAGCCTGCGCAAGCTTTGGCTGCATCAACAAGAGAGGTGGTTGATCGACTGAATCCATCACATCAAGCACCACGCGTAGTGAACTAATCTGTCCATAATGTACATAGGGGCTCAGTCCACTTTGATAGTCCACGGCGATGTTATTGCGATTGTTTGCGTATGTATCAAGCTGCTCAATACATGCCGAAAGTTGTCGATGAGCCGCTTTTTCTCCAGATGCTTGTTGTATGGAGATGCCCGCACTACGAATCGTTTCGATAAATTTCTGTGCATCAGTAAAATCAATTGAAGCGATAGGTTGAGGTGTAAACTGATGCTTGGTCACAGCAGGTGGGGCGACCAAATAATTCTGTAGTTGTTTGTAAACTTTCGTGCGCATTGTGTGAGCTGCAAATTCCTGTTTTGTTGAAACAACCCATGCGGGGATGACGTTGTGCGTATCGACAACGCTGACTCTACAATCGACGTCATTAGCCACGGCTTTTGCAAGTGTGCGAGCACCATGGAGGGGGCTAAAGTCAAAATACACTGCACCGGCTTCAACCTCATTAACAATTGAAATAATTTCCTTTTTTGGCTCTCCCATTCGCATAATAAAGGGGATTGAGTGCGTATCAAGAGCGGCTTTTACCTCGCGTAGTCCATCCAACATGAATTGGTAGTGTTCACGACTACGACCCGATACTTTTTTGAGCACAAATACAACATAAAGCGGCACCTTGTGTAAGGCTGCACAAGCTTGAGCGGCTAAAAGCGCATGATTGTCACCTACTCGTTGATCTCGTGACATGACATATACGACAGCACTGCCGTTGAACGGTTTGTCGCGTAAAAGTAGTTGCCGTGAGTCGTTCATTACTACTGCTATTTTAGCACGGGGTATCTGTCCCAAAAATGAGCTAAAAATAAAATCCAAAAACTCTTGACTCACTATACGAATAAGCGTAATTTAGATGTAGGAAGACCAAGTGAATCAGCACATTTCGTATGTGTAGCCAATCAAGTTCGATAGTTCAATTGTGCAAGTTAAGTTATTTAGTTAGTAGGCTACATCTGTGGGTGCAAGTCTTCCATCATCAAAGAGGCGCTTTTATAGCGCCTCTTTTTATGCACCATCCTAAGGCGACTTTATCACCGTAAAATGGTATCATTTAGGTAATGAGCATCACGCGAACTGAACGTCATCAAATAGAAAATGAGATGATTTTTAGGCGTGCGAACGAAAAGGTCGCAAAGCAGCTCGCGAAACTCGATGCGATGCATATCGAAGATGGAAACGATAAATTGGTCAACAACGAAGATTTTTTATTGTTCTTTAAATGTGAATGTTCAGATGAAGACTGTAACGAACGAGTGAAAGTGCTACTCAGCACTTACAAAGAAATTCATTCTGACAGAGACGCCTTTATTGTACTGCCACATCATGAAATAGATAAAATTGAATCAGTAATCAAACGAACAAAAGATTATATTGTCGTCAAAAAAAATAACACTGTTCCCGAACCAATCCACGGCTTGAACGAGACTCCATCTAATAATACATAATTAAAACTAGCGGATGCGCATGTTAGCTAACTCTTTAAACGAGAAGAATAAAGCATTTATGTAATATATCTCACAGATTGACTACCTTTTCAATGATACTGTTTGAATAGTATTAGAGGAAAGGAGACACATGAAAAAAACATTGACCATCGCAACAATGCTCTTGATCGCTGCCGTATTTGTTAGCCGGTTATATTACCCTGATTTTCCATTACTTCTTATAGCAGGAACATCATTATGGCTCGAATACGTGAGAGGAGCATTACTCGTTTTACTATGCGTATTATTGTTTACACATCCTCCTCGATCACTTTATATGCGCTACGCACTCGGTTTTTTTGCTGTCTGTTTGGCCTCTACATTCATGGTCTTAATGGTGGACTACATGGTCAACGTATTAGACGCAATTTTCTGCATCGAAGTAGCGATCATCTGCGGGCTTGAAGCACTTGAGCTTAACGATGAAGAACCTGCGCATTGCGTTGCTAAACGACGAACTCAAGTCGCAGCGTAAGCTGCATTTTAATATCATAAAATTATCACTCAAATGAGTGATTTTTTTAATTTTAATGGGGTAAAATGCACATAAAAAGCTCATTTTGTAAGAAATATCACAGATCAAGTTTTCAGTATGCGTTATGATGAGAAGTGTAATAACAAAAGGAGAAAAATATGTTACTTGATATAATATTGTGGGTTGTTTTTGGAGCATTTGCTGGTTGGATCGCTTCTATGATCATGCACACAAACGCACAAATGGGAGCTTTGGCTAATATCGTAGTTGGTATCGTTGGTGCATTCATCGGTGGATTTATCGTACGAATGTTGACTGGCGATCAAGTCGGTGGCTTCAACATCACCAGTTTAATTGTTGCAATTGTCGGTGCTGTAATCTTGCTCGCAATTGTAAAACTGTTTACTGGCCGCAACACGCAGCGCGTAGAGTAAAGGCTAGAGTTATTTAGCAAGCCATACTAAATAAAGATCCTTAATTATAAGGATCTTTATTTATTTCAAATGTGTTTAAGTTAATATAATGATTTTCGCAATATATATAAATACGGAGTTACAAGCATGAAAAATTCAAACTCACCAATTGATTATGTTAAATTATTTCAGTCTTTACCGACTGCTTTTATCGTATTTCGTGCAGACGACCCTATATTTACTATTATTGAGGAGAATGAGGCTCATGCCATCATGGCTAACGTCTCACGCAGCGATTGCATAGGGAGACCATTACTTGAGGTGTTCCCTGATGTTTCTGATGCTTATGTAAAAACTGGCAAAAGCGAACTATTAGATTCAATACGTCGTGTTGTAAAAATTCAAAAGCCAGATGCAATTGCAGATTTTCATTACGACATAAAAGATCGTCACGGCGCAATGCAGCAACGATACTGGAATGTTACTCATTACCCAGTACTTGAAAATGAGAAAGTAATCGCAGTTTATCAAGCCACCAAAGATATCACTGCTGAAACATTGGCGGCACAACAATCAAAAACAACACAATATCAACTTAAGCAGATTTTAAAAGCCGGCAATATTGGAACGTGGATCTGGAATATAGATGACGAAACAATTAAAGGCGATAAAAATACGGCAATGCTATTTGGTTTAGATGCTGACGCAGTTGAAGTCGGGGTAACTGCAGACGAGTATACGGCATCAATTCACCCTGAAGATCGAGCTAGAGTGAACAAGGAATTTCATAATGCTATAGCTAGATTAGAGCCTTACGAATGTGAGTACCGTACTCTTGATGCTAACGGTGATGTACATTGGGTAATCGCTCGTGGGTATTTTGATAAGTCCACGAGTTCGAATAGCAGTCAGTCACCCGGCATTCTCATCGATATAACCGAAAGAAAACGCGCCGAAGAAAACCTTAACTTTTTAACAAGCGCAACTGCACAGTTTTCTGCATCGCTCGGATACAAAGAGATTCTGCATTCAATTACGGAAATGGTTGTTCCTCGTACTGCAGACTGGTGTAGTATTGAAATTTTAGAAAACGGCAGATTAGAGCAGGTCGCTTTAGCCCACAAAGATCCACAGAAAGTAAAATGGGCAAAAGAATTACGTAAAAAACAAGGACCTCCAGATCCCGATATGCCGACAGGTGTAGCAAAAGTAATGCGCACCGGTGAAGCCGAGTACTACCCGTACATTACTAAAAGTATGCTTGAAGCATCGGCGACAAGTAAAAAGGAGCTTAAATTGCTCTTAGAGCTAGGCTTTAGCTCGGTTATCATTGCTCCTCTTACACTTGATGGTAAAACTATCGGTGCATTAACATTTGTTGCTACAGAATCAAGATTACATTACACACCTGCAGATTTAGAGGTCGCCAAAGCGCTAGCAAATCGCGCGGCACTCGCTGTTTATAATGCGACTTTATATGGCGATGCAAAGCGCGAGCTTAAAGAGCGCCGATTACTTCAAGCTGATTTACAGAAACTTAATGAAGAACTCGAGTCACGTGTAATTGAACGCACAAAAGAATTGGGCCGGAGCAACCAGGAGTTACAAGACTTTGCGTATGTGGCATCACACGACTTGCAGGAGCCACTCCGAAAAATTCAAGCGTTCGGGGATTTACTTGAGAATGAATATAGTGATACTCTCGGTCAAAGTGGACAAGAGTACCTCGAGCGGATGCGAAGCGCAGCCGCACGTATGAGTACGCTAATCCAAGATCTGCTGGCATTTTCTCGAGTCACAACTAAGGCAAAACCGAATGAACTAGTAGATCTTAATACTATTGCTAAAGATGTCGTCAGTGATCTTGAAGAGCGTATTCATACAACGGATGGAGTGATAAATATTAGCCAGTTACCTTCTGTGTACGCGGATACAACACATATGCTACAGTTGTTTCAAAATTTAATAGGTAATGCACTAAAGTTTCATCGAGAAGGGATTCCGCCACGCATAAACGTATATTCAAAACCAGTTCAAGCCAACGACATAATGCACACAATTTATTTTGAAGATAATGGAATTGGTTTCGAAGAAAAATATCTCGATCGTATTTTTTCAGTATTTCAGAGACTGCATGGCAAGGAGGAGTACGAAGGCACAGGAATAGGTTTGGCTGTCTGTCGTAAGATCGCCGAACGATACAATGGTACAATAACAGCGAAGAGCACCATCAATAAAGGCTCGGTCTTTTCATTTAGTATCCCAATTGCGGGGAAGGATTCAAGCAATGAGTGAACTCAAAAAAGAACCAATTGTAATACTAATGGCTGACGACGATGATGATGATTATCTTTTAACAAAAAAAGCTCTCGAAGAAAGCAAACTGCTCAATACGCTCATCCGTGTCAAGGATGGTGAGGAGTTACTTGATTTCTTGAAAGCTCACGGAAAATTTAAAAAAGAAGCCGTTCGTCCTGGCGTCATTTTACTTGATCTTAATATGCCACGAAAAGATGGTCGCGAAGCCCTCAAAGAAATTAAGGCCGATCCTTCACTTAGCGGTATTCCCGTAGTAATATTTACTACCTCGAAAGCTGAAGAGGACATCTACCGCTCGTATCAGCTTGGCAGTAATTCGTTCATCACTAAGCCGGTCACCTTTGAAAACCTCATAACAGTGATGAAAACACTCGGAGCATATTGGTTCGAAATTGTTGAATTACCGGGACGGCATGGATAGATCAGGTTCAAATACATCTGTCTCAGTACTTCTCATCGATGATGATGAAGAAGATTATATTATTATCAAACACATATTTCAGCGAATCGTTGATTCCTCTTTTGTTTTAACATGGTGCAGTTCATACAATAAAGCGAAGCAGCTCATTATAGACCGTTCATATGATATATATTTAATTGATTATAGACTTGGAAAGCATAGCGGACTTGATTTATTACGGCTTGCAGATCCTCAAAAACGGTCTGAGCCTTTTATTATGTTGACGGGAATGGGTGATCGCAATACAGAGAAGCAATCCATGGAGCTTGCTGCTGCTGATTTTTTGGTCAAAGGTACTTTCGGCCCAGAGTTATTATCACGAACACTCAATTATTCTCTTGGACGTAAACAAAATGAGCAACAACGTTTGCAATATTTGCTCGAACTAAATCAAAGTAAAGACGAATTTATATCGCTAGCATCGCATCAGTTGCGCACTCCAGCAACGGGAGTAAAACAATACCTCGGCATGGTACTCGAGGGGTTTGCAGGTGCAATTTCGCCAGCTCAACGTGATCTACTGGAAAAGGCGTACGAGAGTAACGATCGACAACTACTTATTGTTTCAGATTTATTAAAAGTTGCGCAGATCGATGCAGGCAAAGTTGTTCTGCGTAAAAGCGAGGCGGATATAAAGGATATGGTAGCCGATATCATTAAAGAGCAGGCAACTACATTCGAAACGCGTAATCAAACAGTGCAGTATTTACCCCCTAAACGACCTACCATTGCGTTTATTGATACTGATCGAATACGAATGGTAATTGAAAACATGCTCGATAATGCAAGTAAGTATTCAGATAACGGTCGATCTGTTACTGTAACACTCGTTGATTTAAAAAATGAGGTGGTTGTTTCAATTCGCGATCAAGGTGTAGGTATAGCCGATGCTGATATGGATAAGTTGTTTGGTAAATTCTCTCGTATTCACAACGCTCTATCGACGCACGTTGGTGGAACAGGATTAGGACTATATTGGGCTCAAAAAATTGTAGCCCTTCACGATGGAGTAATCGATGTTACTTCTACTGAGTCAGTCGGGACAACGTTCGCTATTCACTTGCCCAAGATTAATGAGAGCGCTATGCTAGATAGAGGACTACAACATAATATAGGAGAGAACGATGCCTAAAAGAAGCGTCAACATCCTCATTGTCGAAGATGACACTGCTTTAAACGATGCGTACAAAATGATTCTCTCCTCGACTGGCTACGCTGTAACGACAACCTTTAACGGCAAAGAAGCATTAGTAGCCGTAAAAGTTCAAGAACCAGATATTATTTTTCTTGATCTTCGTATGCCCGTACTCGACGGCATTGGTTTTTTGAAAGAGTATCAGCCTAAGAAATTACACCCTGACGTCAAAATTATTGTCTTTTCAAACTACGACATGCAGGAACAAGTCGATGAAGCGTATGCGCTCGGTGCGGAACGGTATGTGCTTAAAGCGTGGGCTTCACCAAAAGAATTACTCAAAATTGTTCAAGATTTGCTATAAAAATAAATCTTACAGCTTCAAATCTTTGAAGCCATCTTCACCGACAAAGCGCTCAAGTGCAGGCTTGTTGACGATATAAATGAAATTGCTGTAAGTGATTATCTGCTTTTTTTGAAGTAATTTTATATTGATCGCCGTGCTTTCCCGCGTAAGGCCAACTAGACTTGCGATCATCGACTGTGTCATCTTGAAATTTATGGTGAACTCGCCAGGTTTTCGTTCTACTCCATGTCGCACCAGAAGGTAATAAAACGTCATCGCAATTTTTTCAGCAGCGGTCGCTTGCTCGAGCGCAGTTATTCGCAGTAGCATCGCCGTGTACTCATTGACAGAATATTTGAGCATCATTTGCAATAACGACGGACTTTTCATAACGTTTTGCAAAAGAATGTCTTTTGGCACACAGATCAACTCACAGTCACTCGTTGCCTCATAATAAAACAAGGTACTCGATGTTTCGCCGTAAATCCACGCCATCGGAAAAACGTCATGCTTGGCATGTAGCGATACAATTCGTTCTTCGCCGCTAGATGAGATAGTATATGCCCGAACGAGGCCTTTTTTTACAATGAACGCAGAGCGAGGTATTTCGCTTTGATACACAATAGTCGCGCCTTTTCTGACCACTCGAGTGGTAGCGTGTGCGCTTATTGCGGTTAAAAGCTCGTCCATACTATGTCTATCATACCTCGAAAGGGTTAGTAGTGAAAATTATTACAGCTAGAATGTTAGAAATTTCATATTTGAATCCCTGCATAAGCACTATAGTGAAAGTATCACCGAAACCAAACTGGTGGGCATAAGCACAACAAGGGAGGACAAAGACATGAAACAATATGCGCAAAATGAATTAGACACGAAAATCAACGCATTTATGACAAAAAAACTTCGTGAGTTCCCAGAACTAGCTCCAGAAGTTAAACACATCCACGTCATAACCCAACCAAGTTTGTCAGAACGAATAGCTGATACGTTCATGATGTTTCGACCACTAGCTGTTCGTTCATAATCTAACGACTACCCCCACGTCATTCTATATATCCTGCGAGGTACAATGACAATGCTCACACCCGTTCACATTTCTATCTGACGTGCGTTTTTACTATCTTACTAATGTTGTTGTTTATGCTACTATTATGCATATGGTAATTACTAACTATGCAGCCGAGCGGTAATCGCAAGGTTACAATCAGTTTTCGTATCGAGCACCTTATTGGGTGGTTTATTACCTTTGTCCTATGTCTTATACCTGTAATTATGTGGGCCAGGATCCACCCGCTTTACACTATTGATGGGTTTGCTGCGACAATGCTCGCTATTGGCCGTATAACCGGTCTCGTCGGTCTTGTTATGTACGCACTCAATCTTATTTTCTCAACCAGACTCCGCTTTCTAGAATATTTATTCGGTGGTCTGAACCGCGTCTATATCGCTCATCACTTGCTTGGTGGGCTAGCATTAATATTCTTATCGCTTCATCCTTTCTTTTTAGCACTTCGCTACGTACACTTATCACTGAAACAAGCTGCGTTAGTTCTACTACCAAATGGCTTGCTACCGCTCGACGCTTTATTTAATGCGCAACATGTCTATCATGGGGTTGTTCTCGAACAATGGGCAATATTTTTTGGTATCATCGCTTTTTGGGGTATGGTAGGGCTGTTGCTTGTAACATTCTTTGTGAAGCTACCGTATCGCATCTGGCTGTTTACGCACAAATTTTTAGGCCCAGCGTTTTTTATCGCTGGGCTTCACGTGCTGTTTATCTCGAGTGACACGTCGATTAATGCGCCGATGAAGTACTACATCCTGGCAATAACGGCGCTCGGTATCGCAGCTTTTATCTACAAAACAATCCTTGGCAATATTTTTATTCGCCGCCATAAGTACTTAGTCAGTAATGTACAAACCTTTGAGGGCGATGTTGTCCAGGTGTCGCTAGAACCGACCGATCTTGCACGGCCGATGGCATATAAGCCAGGTCAGTTTGTATACATAAAGTTCACGAGCGACGCGGGCGGTGGAGTAAAAAGTGAGTGGCATCCGTTTTCAATATCTTCGCACGCAAAGTCTGATCAACTGCAACTAACAGTCAAAGGGCTCGGCGACTATACGAAAACCTTGCATCAATTAAAAACCGGTACTATTGCTGAAGTAGAAGGCGCCTACGGTCGATTCTCGTACAAAAACTTCAAAAACCAGAATCAAGTGTGGATAGCGGGCGGTATCGGGATTACACCGTTTCTCTCAATGGCATTGAGCTTGTCGCCAGATGATGATTATCATATCGATCTTTATTACTCAGTTAAGACCCGCAGTGAACTGATTGATTTTCAGAAACTAGCCAACGCTTCTTTCATTCGTCACGGCAAATTTGGTGTTTATGCATTTATTGGTGATGAAGAAAACGGTTATCTTGGTATCGACTTTATCAAGCAGCATAGCGGCGATTTAGCGGGAAAAGACTTCTTTATATGTGGTCCACCACCGATGATGCAATCACTGCGTGGGCAACTTAAAGCTGAAGGCGTTCCGGGAGCGAGAATTCATAGTGAAGAATTCGCAATGTCATAGTATGATGAAGCATGAAAGTAGAGATCACGGAATATGTGGCTGAGAAGACTTGTAGGGGTTGTGATGATAATCACCTGTCTCGGGATGATAGGAATTGTTATTGTCGGCATATTTTCGCCTGACAATACATCAGTAGCCGGTCTTGATGTCACACCGTCTGGCACCACCGTAGCAGCAGTTGCGCCACCAACAGTAACAATCTCTGCAAAACCTGGCTCAGTGCCGGTCGGTAGCTATAGCGCACTTACCTGGTCCTCAACCTCTAATCCTGATTCGTGTACGGCTACAGGTGACTGGACTGGTAAAAAGACGGCGTATGGCGCAGAGAGCACCGGCCGAGTCACAAAAACTGGCACACTCAAGTACTCTATTGAATGCACAAATAGTGGCGGAACGGCTGCTGCGTCGGTCGCTATCGAGGTAGTTCCAGCAGATGCTGCGCCGTCAACGCAAGCTGCTCAGACCGGTACAAGCTCGAGCGCTACGACGACTGTATCGTATTGCGGTGGTCGAATTCCGTGTTATGGACCGAATGATGTCGCTAGCCACAACGGCTCAGGGAATTGCTGGGGGTGGAACGGCGATAGGGTGATCAATATCAGCGGTTTAGACCTCGGATTCCACAAGGCTAAGACAGGTATTAGCTCAATCGAAATTAGTCAAGTCTGTGGGCATGACCTCGCACCATCGCTCAGCGGTGGTGTTTCAGCGGGCGGACAAACGCGAGATCACAATCAGTCAACTAAATCCAATTCAGACCGAAACGAAATTTCATATTTCGTCGGCTATTTCGATGGGAATAAAAGGTAGGTAAGATCATGAACGCTAAACGAATCAGTACGTATATCACGTCACCAAATGCCAAGCTGTGGTTTTCGGCAGTACTTGTGTTGATCGCAATCATTTTGCTCTCAATAACCATCAGTGTCCAAAATACTAATGCCAAACTCATTCATGTGCGTCCTGGTAATGCCTACCAGCTAAAGCAAACGATTCATTCGGGCGACGTGATTATGTCTGTAGCGAGTGTTCGATTTGATGAGGGCAAAAAGCCATTTGCAGCAGCACCAGACAAAACGTATGCCATTGTTGACCTGTCAATCAAGAACATTAGCGATACACCAATCCAAATACTACCGAGTAACGACACTTACGTGAAAAATGCTAAAGGCGACGTTAGTTATCTTTCACCCTTTCCACTTGAGCAGCCATTTCGTGCTGGAGAGTTAGCGCCGGGTGAGCAGATACACGGAGATCTTAGCTATTTGATCAACAAAGCCGATACAGTAAAACTATATGTCGATGCAAAGTGGAGTGGTATCGCCGTACCAATCACACTGCAGGACAAGGAACGTTAAGCATGCAAGAGCAGACACTATCTCGTCGTCACCGTAGTGATGCACTCATTGTTTCTTTCGGTATTATCGTAGCTGCGCTGCTCGGGTACATTGGTGTTATCACGATTCAGCGAGTTGCTGCAGAGACTGCAGTCCAAAGCGCGCAACCGACGTGGGGCACACTTCAAGTAGCTTCATTGAACAAACTGGATCTGGACACAACGTCTCAGCTTCGTCACTATGAGGCAAAAATTGTTCTAAAAAATACGAGCGATAAGCCGATCGAATTTTCACCAGGACTACAAGCATTCCTTGTTGATTCTACAGGTGCGAGAACTGCAGCAACGGCAAAGTTTCTCTTGCCCGACACGGTTATTGGCGGTGAAATTGCTGCTGGTGCAACCTGGGACGGTATTCTTGATTTTGAAGTTTCAGAACAAGCCGCGCCAACAGTTCTTAGTATCCAGCTCGACGCCGCATCGGCGAACGTAGAGGCCAAACTCTAGATGGACCGCGAACCAATCATCATACAGGTAACACCCCCGAGTGGCGGTCCTCTCAAGCACGTGCCAAAACTACCGAAGTTTGGTCCTCGCGGTACAAAGATTCTTATTGCAGCCTCTACCATCGTCATTAGTTTGACACTGGTTGGATTCATTATCCTTGCAGCACTCGTCAGCAATGGTAGTTTTCGCTCGTCTCATGGATTGAATGTCAATCCGCAAGATAAGCCGTTGACCCAGGCTACGGGTACGACCAAAAGTGACAAAGCTGCTCCAGGGGGTTCCGTCGCTACCGGTGTCGGTGGATTTACTGGTACGAATAGCCCGGTTATTACGCTGACGGCTGATCCGGCAAAGGTGAATGTCGGCGAAACTGCCACGCTCAAATGGAGTGTCACCAACAATCCGACATCGTGTACGGGTAGTGATGACTGGAGCGGTGACAAAAAAAGCTCTGGCACAGAGAAGACGATTGTAATGAGCAAAGTTCAAACGTATTTGTTCACCATTACCTGTAAAAATACCACCGGTACGGGCTTTTCGACGGTCAGTGTTGGTGCTAGCGCTCCGACCGGTACGGGCAACGTTGCGACTCGTCCGAGCGTGACAATTGCCGCAAATCCAACTGCAATCTATAATAGCGATCAGTCAACCGTGTCATGGACGACAACAAATAGTCCTACCTCGTGTACCGCCAGTGGTGACTGGAGCGGCACCAAAGGCCCATCAGGCGTCGCATCGACGGGTGTACTCTCCTCGAGCAAGACATATACCTACACGCTAACCTGTACTAATAGCGCGGGTACCGGCTCAGATACAACCACCGTATTGGTTCGCGATCCGCCACCAGATACGCCTATTGTCAGCATTTCATCCAGTCCTGTCAGTCCGGTAGCACCTGGGACGGCTGTAGCCTTGTCATGGACGACGACAAACAGTCCTACATCATGTACTGCTAGCGGTGACTGGAGCGGTGCAATACCTGGTACAGGTACGCAAACTGTCGGCCCTCTGACATCGATCAAAACCTACAACTTTACGATCACGTGTAGCAACAGTGCCGGCGGTACGTTCGATAGCGCGGCTATCTTGGTAATTCCTGCACCACCAAACGTATCTCTCACGGCGAGCCCTGGATCAATTTATGTCGGTAGTAATTCAACCTTGTCATGGACGACAACAAATAGTCCTACCTCGTGTACCGCCAGTGGTGACTGGAGCGGTGCCAAAGGCAGTAGCGGCACCCAAAGCACTGGTTCACTTGGCAGTGTTAAAACGTACTACTATACACTAACCTGTTCGAATGCAGGTGGCACAGGCTTTGCCAAAAACGTACCAGTCACCGTCACCAATCCACCTGCGACAGTCGTGTCACTCAGCGCCAATCCTATTAGTGTCAACAGTGGTTCGAGCTCATCGCTGTCGTGGAGTGCTACATATAGTCCTACATCGTGTACCGCCAGTGGTGACTGGAGCGGTGCCAAAGGCAGTAGCGGCACCCAAAGCACTGGTTCACTGAGTACTGTCAGGACCTATAGCTACAGCTTGACGTGTAGCAACGCTGGCGGCAGTGACTCTGCGACGACGTCAGTTGGCGTCTCCTCTGGTACAGCGGCAACAAAGCCGGATATTACGCTCAGTGTTAATCCGACATCAATCGGTACCGGATCAAGCGCGACTATTTCGTGGAGTGCCACTAATAATCCAAGTTCATGTACCGCTGCCAATGCATGGAGCGGCTCGAAAGGTCCGTCTGGTAGTCAAAGCACTGGTGTTATGAATAGTGCCGGCACATTTACGTATAGTCTTACATGTTCAAATGCAGCTGGTAGTACTACAACCTCGGCAACATTGTCTGTCATCGCTATTCCTGGTGTTTCCATATCGCTTTCGCCAAATGCCATTACGACTGGCTCAAGTGCCACCATCTCATGGAGTGCCACCAATAGTCCAAGTTCATGTACCGCCGGCGGCTCATGGAGTGGATCAAAGGGAACATCAGGTAGCCAAAGCACCGGTACCATGAACAGCGCCGGCACATTCACGTACACTATTAGCTGTACAAATAGCGGCGGCACTGGTAGTGCAAGTGCATCGCTCGCTGTATCAGCACCAGCTGCAGTCTACTGTGGTGGTAAAACACCGTGTTATGGACCGAGTGATCTAGCGGGACACGCGAGCCCTGGCAGCTGTTGGGGATGGAACGCAGATTGGGTGATCAATATAACCACCTTCCGCCCATCGCATCCAGGTGGTATAAAGAGTGGATCCACTTCAACAATTGAAAATGCGAGTGCGACTTGTAACCATAATCTAGCCAGCATTCTGTCTGGATCGGCGGGTATCCCAGGTTATAAGGATAGCAGTGGCGCAACGACACACAATCATGCTAGTGCAACCAAATCCAACAGTGGCAGCAGTCAGCTTTTGTCATACCGAGTTGGCTATTATGACGCAACAAAACCGTAAGAGAGGGATTATGAAAAAAGTATTTAAGAGACGAAAACAAGTGTCATTGGTCGAAGGCGAAATCCAAGAAGTAAAGCGTGAGTGGCGAAATTTTGTGCGCTTCAACGACGAAAACCGTCTGTTGTTCGCGGCATTTATCGTAGTGCTCTGTTCACTCCTGCTCGTAAACGTGTTATTTCTGTTGAATAAATTTTCACCGACGACGGCTGCTCCGGCGCAAACGATTACAAAGACTACTCAATACGTCACCTCAAATTATGAGGCGACCAACAGTGCCCTAAAAGCTAAGATCAGCGATGTCACCGAGAACGATCAAAACGATCCAGCGTTTACCATCGACCCATCTGAAACGATGTTGATCATGGATATTACGATTACCAACATCACCAGTCGAAAGCAGCAGCTTGTACCGTCAACCCAGCTGTACGTCCGTAGCAATGAAGGTGATTACGCGCAGCTTCATGCGTCGATGTTTGTAGCTAAACCTCTACCAGCCAAAGAACTAGCACCAGGTGAATCAGTATCTGGTCAAATTTCATTTAACGTTCCAAAACGCGTTGCCGCGCCGCTCGTTTATATCGATACTGGCTGGAACAAATACGGTCCAGTGATCTTTGACGCCTTAAAGTAAAAACATTAGTAGATAAAGATCGTGAAAGCATTATACGAAACAACAGTTATCGGAGAAGGTAATCACGCCTCGTTTGTGATTCCTCCGCACATTTTGCAAAAACTTGGTGCCAATAAGCGTGCGCCGCTACGCATTACGATCAATGGTCATATGTATCAAAGCACAGCGACAGGTGTTGCAGGCGAATGTCGAGTCGTCTTTCCGGAGCGAGACCGTCAAGCCTCTGCCGTCGAGTCCGGAGATACCGTCACGGTGCAGCTCGAACTCGATAGCGGCCACCGCGAAGTTGCGCTGCCGCTCGAGCTCGATCAAGCGCTTCATACAGCCGGTCTGCGTGAGGAGTTTGAACAACTAACCTTTTCAAAGCGCAAAGCATTTGCACGACAAGTCGCCGATGCGAAGGGTGACGATACCAGGCTCAAGCGCGTGCAAGCGGTGCTCAGCGAGGTAACTCATTATCATTCGACTCATTAAAATAGACAGTCACTCCGACGAGCAAAATATCGCATTTGCTAGACGTATGAAGTACACTACAGCATAATGAAACGAATTCAATCAGCTGCTGAAAAGTTTTGCAAAGATAGCGATGGCAAATGGGTGATTGCCCAATTTCCAAATCTCCTTCTTGGTGCTTGGTTATTATTACTAGTCGTGAATCTATTTTTGCATGATAGCCAGATCAAGGTCCTCCAAAGTACAGTATTATTTTGCTGGGCTTATTTAGAACTGACGCAGGGGGACAGCTACTTTCGCCAAACGCTTGGCGCTATGGTATTGATCGGTGTCATCATAGGCATCGTAATGGGCGCGTAAATGAATTTATGAGATACGTTGCAAAACTTGCTCTGATGGACAATGAGAATAAGTATTTGCTGCTGCGTATTAATAATCATCCGCTACTAGCAGACGATCCCGATCTACCAGGTGGAACACTTGATGAAGGCGAGCGTCCGATTGATACGATGGTTCGTGAAGTTTACGAGGAAACTAGTATTCACATCGATCCGGCTGACGCGTCACTAGTCTACGCTGGTACGGACTATTCAAAACACGGCACGCATTATTCGCTCTACAGTCTGCATATGCAAAATCGTCCGAAAGTGACACTCAGCTGGGAGCATAGCTCATACGAATGGCTATCACGCGCAGATTTTTTGCAAAAAGCCGCTATCGCTCGCGATACCTATATGCAGATGGTATGTGATCAATTCAAACACAGATTGCATATGGGAGAGTAAAGTTTGACAAGTCAACTACTACTGCGCAGTAGACTTTAGTTCTAGAACATTAATAGGATCTGCCAGACCCATTTCTACGTCTTCACTTGTTGGAAATACCTGCAGTCTTAAATCGAATTCATCTTCCCATTCTGGCGGTAGTATGTTAAATACTTCTTGTTCTGCAATAGTTCTCGCTACTTCGGCGCCTTCTAAATCACTATCCGTCACTATCATCCCATCGATGCTCATATCGACTGCATGTCTACTGGCTAACGTAGCAAGCATATGACGTATATACGCATAAGCATGTTCAGGTGAAGACTTGGCCATCTGGCCTAAACTAATGCCATCAGTCTCTTTAGCCACTGCATCTAGTCCCGCAAATTTTTCAGCACTAATTGTGACTATGCGTTGTTTACCGATACATCGAATTACTGTTGTCTCAATTCTATCTTGCTCACGTGATTGAAAGTCCGGGCTCTCCATAATGATATGTAGTATACAACTTTATTAATAAATGTCTATATATAAACCATTAGCTTAATGTATCGTATTTGGTATGTCGCATAATCAACGGATTACATTACAAATTTACGAGTGATGTAACTAGCAGCTCTTTAGCGTAAGTAGAATGGTACTATAAATCTAAAGTAAACCTACCCTAAGGAGTTTCATGGAATATTTAGTTATATTAGCTGCTTGCATCGTTTTCATATTTAAGTGGAGAAGCTCGATGATGTCTCGTCACGAGAATGCCCCAAGTAACAAAGCGCGCACAAGTTTTATTTATGGACCAAAAGAAGCGATTATGACAAATGCCGAAATGAATTTTTATCACAGATTAGAGCGCATCGCACAAGACAAATATTATATTTTTCCACAAATTCATTTATCGGCTCTTTTGACAAACCATACAAAAGGTCGCTACTGGAAAGCTGCGTTTCAGCGTATCAATCGTCATCGGTAGATTACGTATTATGCGATAAGCAAACTATGAAACCTATCTATGCGATCGAACTCGATGACAGTACTCATGACACTGATCGACGTCGTGCGCGTGATCATGGGGTCGACCAAATGCTATCGGACGCTGGACTTGCGCTTATACATTATAGAGACGTTGGTACATTGACCGATGAAGAAATTATACAAAAGTTTAAAAAGTTGTAAGGAATACACCGCAGAAAGGTTAATTTTTAAATAATTTACAAAAACATAAAAATATGTTATTGTAGAATTATGAACCATGATGAAGCTGTTGAGCGCCTGACTGAACGAATTGTTTCATCAGTTCCTTCTATTGTTGTATTAGGTGTTGGTATCCCTGGCAGCGGAAAATCTACGCTTCTCCGTGACGTTGCGCACGAGCTAGATACTACTGTGATCGATGTAGATGCAATCCGCAATCGATTGATCAGATTAGACTGGAGTGATGGTGCACTGGCTCGCTTACGGGCCGCAGTTGATAGTGAAGTATCTCAACATATAGTGCGTGGTGGTGTAGCCTTAGTTGATGAGCCGAGCTGTCATGCCAAAGAGCGACTTGAAAATGCGAAACGCTACCGCTCGATGGGAGCAAAAACTCTCGGTGCTGTCTGGATGAATACGCCACTTGAGATCGCGATCGATCGCGATTCACAAAGAACTGGCAGGGCTCGCGTAGGTGCAGAAACCGTTACATCGATGTACCGAAATCTACAATTACGATATCCAAGTCGAAAGGACGGATTTGATTGGGTTGAGTCCATTGTAAGCTAAAGGACTACTCTAGGCGTGCATGACTGCTATTTCACAATATATTTAAAAAGTCGTACAATAATTTTCATATGTCAGATCATGAACCATCAAAAGATCCACTTACTGATAATGAAACAGAACTAGACCTTGATTTTAGTAATGATTCAAACAGTATAATCGAAACGCACGATTCATACTTGGCTGCCAAACGCGCACTTTTTAAAGCAGTAGAAGATGCAATGCTAGGAGATATTGATTCTGCAAAAGAATCTGATGAAATCATCGAAGAGCTCATTGCTCACTTATCGTGTGAATTTGCTAATACAGTTGCCACAGAAGATGATGTTGACGCGCGTGTACGATATGCAGCTACATTACTGTATGGTTTGCAAGTAGAACTTAGAGATTTTGTTGAATCATTTGCTACTGGTACAGAGTTTGACCCTGGTAACTATGAGGATACGCAATCTGCCATTGAGAGGCTTCTGAGAGATTCCAATCCAGATGACCATGAAGTACTTCTTATCCGTTCCACTGACGAGATATGCACAACTGTGCTTTCTGACTTACTAAGGTATGCACCATACGTAGAAGAACCAAACTTTTTGATAGATAGAAAAACGCAATATGTCGATCGGGCAAAAAATGTAGCAATCACAACTGCCAAAATAGCCTTGAAGGCAACGGTATTTGCAGTCGTAAATCATGCACTTAGTAGAAAATTTAAATCATAGTCAGTGCAATAGTGGGCCAATCTCAGATGGTATTTACTAAGTGCATTCTTTTTTTAAAATACGTTGACCATTCGTATGCATGCATTAGATAAGCTTGCTATTATGCTATGTATATGACGATGATATCAGTAATTATACCGGCATTTAATGAAGAGGACACGCTGGGGGCGTGTCTGGACTCTTTACACCTGCAGAGTTTCATGCCTGATGAGATCATCGTTGTCGATAACAATAGTACTGATGGCACTGCAGAAATAGCCGCACGGTATGAAAACGTCAAAGTTATCAAAGAAAAAAATCAGGGAATTATGCCGGCGGTGTATACCGGCATGAACGCCGCACGTGGAGATATCATTGCTCGCTGCGATGCTGACTCAGTGTTGCCGCGTGATTGGATCGAAACCATTGTCAAAGAGCTGGCAGAATACCCGAGCGCTGCAGGTATTACCGGTCCAGGTAAATTCTACGGAACGAATAGTATTTTTGCTCGGGCGGCTCAGATTTGGTATATGTATTCATACTTTGTACTTGTCGGATCTGCGCTCGCAAATTGGCCGCTCTTTGGATCGAACTGCGCAATTCGTCGTTCGACGTGGCTGAAGATTCAGCCTCAACTACATCGAGAGCGAGCAGACATTCACGATGATATGGATATGAGTATTCATATTTCCGTAACTGAGAGGATTATTTTTAAACCAAGTCTGGTTGTCGGCATTTCGGCGCGGTCACTAAGGATGTCTGGTATGAAGCATCGCTACGCGGCCGGATTTAGGACGTTGACTATTCATTGGCCCGATCAATCGCCTGTGAAGCGCTGGAAAACGAAGTTGATGCATGAGCGGTAAAAAAGAACAAGCACTAAGCGGTGGTAGCCGTACGCGACTCCAAAAAGGTATAATGGCTACATGAACGAAATTATCTGCCCGCACTGTAAAAAAGCATTCAAAATAGATGAGGCAGGGTATGGGGATATCTTGAAACAAGTCCGTGACCATGAGTTCGAAGGCGCACTGCATGAACGACTCGAAGTAGCCGAAAAAGATAAAGCGACAGCCATCCAGCTTGCCCAGGAAAAAATTAAAAACGAACTGCAGGCAGAGTCAGCCAAAAAAGATGCACAGATTGCACAACTTGCGGCAAGCAAACAATCGCTGGCGGCTGAACTGCAAGCTAAGCAGGAGAGTGAACTTCAGACCATCAAGGCTCGTAAAGATGCTGAAATCGCTCAGCTGCAAGCTCGGCTGGCTTCGATTGAAACTGAAAAGAAGCTTGCGCTCACCGAAGCCATCAATAAGATAGAAAAAGAACGCGATCAACTTGCGAATGACCTCAAAACCCGTGATACAGAAAAACAACTGCTTGAAACATCGCTCAAAGAAAAGTTTGAAAGTGAACTGCGTTCAAAAGACGAGATGATTGCCTATTACAAAGACATGAAAGCAAAGCTCAGCACCAAAATGGTTGGCGAAACACTTGAACAGCACTGCGAGATCGAGTTTGAAAAACTGCGCGCAACTGCATTTACACGCGCAGAATTTGGGAAAGACAACGACTCAAGCACCGGCAGTAAGGGCGATTATATTTACCGTGAAACTGACGAAGCTGGCAACGAAATTATCTCGATAATGTTTGAAATGAAAAACGAAGGTGACGAAACAGCGACTAAAAAGAAGAATGATGATTTTTTGCGGGAGCTCGACAAAGATCGCACCGAGAAACAATGTGAATACGGCGTCTTGGTGTCGCTACTCGAAGCCGATAGCGAGCTCTATAACACCGGCATCGTCGATGTGTCGCATAAGTACAAGAAAGTGTATGTCATCCGGCCGCAATTTTTCATACCTATGATTACGTTACTTCGTAATGCAGCGCTCAACTCGATGCAGTACAAGTCTGAACTCGCGCTCGTCAAATCGCAAAATGTTGACGTGACGAACTTTGAAGAACAGCTCAATGATTTTCGTGACTCGTTTGGCCGCAACTATCGCTTAGCATCTGAGAAGTTTAAGACTGCCATCGATAGCATCGATAAATCAATCATTCAGCTGCAAAAAACCAAGGACAACTTGATTCGCTCAGAAGATAATTTGCGCATCGCTAACAACAAAGCGGATGAACTCAGCGTCAAAAAATTGACCCGTGAAAATCCGACGATGCAGCAAAAATTTAGCGATCTCTAATAACAATTCGAATATATAAAACACTCAAAATGTGAGAAATCTCACTAGCTGGATGAGAGCTACCTGATAGAATTTGTCTATGTAAGCTTATAAACTGCAAAGTTGCAGGACGGCTTACGAATATCAGAATAATTTCTAACAAAGGAAAACCATATGAACGATTTTGACATAGGTCAGTCGCTGCAAGATGTTGTCACAAAGATCTTCAGTTACTTACCGCAAATAATAGGAGCACTAATAATTTTGCTCATTGGCTACTTTGTCGCCAAAGTAGTTGCAGGTATCGTACGAAAAGCACTCCAAAAAGTACGATTTGACCGCGCAATGCACAAATCAGCAGCTGGTGATGCAATTGCCCGCATCGTCGAAATCCCATCACGATTTGTAAGCAAAATAGTATTTTGGTTGATTTTCCTCGGTGCAATTTCTATGGCGGTCGCAGCACTCAATCTTCCATTATTTAACGATCTACTCGCAGCAGTGTATGGATATGTTCCACACATCATCGCAGCTATTGTTATCTTTTTGGTAGCCAGTGCCGTCTCAGCAGGCACAGCAAAATTTGTACAACGAGTCATGGGTAAGACAACCACAGCTCGCCTCATCTCAACAGTCGTACCAGTCGTCGTACTCAGTGTTGCAGCATTTATGATCCTTAGTGAACTCCAAATTGCTCGTGATATTGTCAACATTCTCTTTACTGCCATCGTTGGCTCGCTCGCACTCGGACTTGCACTTGCCTTTGGTCTTGGTGGACGCGACGTAGCTCGACAATTGCTCGATCAAGCATATGCCGCTGGTAAGAACAACGCCACAGCAGCTCGCACTGACATGCAACGTGCAGCGCGTAATACGAAGCGTGAAACTGACAACATCAAAACTAGTCTCTAGGTTGTATGTATAGTAAAAATAAAGCGCCAATTGCTGGCGCTTTATTTTTTGCCGCGACATATCCAAATGTGCAAAATATGAGAACCCCCCGAAGGGGCTCTCAAGCTCTGTTTATAAGAGAGCGAGATCTCCTTTCGGGGGGAGGTAGGGGTGAATGGAGGTCCCATTATCACTCGAGAATTATCGGATCGGTCTCGCCAACGTTTGGCGCGACCATGAGCTGCTCAGTGCTGACTCTGTGCTCCGTGATAAATGAAGCGAGCTCAGGAGCACGATCTGGGTGCAACCACAGGAAGTTGACAAGCTTCTTTTGGTCGACTACGTAGGTCACTTGCGGCCGCGCCACTTCGTCAAGAAGTCCGTGACGCTTTGCGTACTCTATGAGGCCAGCCGTGTCGGTGATAGCGTAGCCTGTAGTCACGGTTCTCCATGAGACGGTGACCAAGCGGGTCGCAAAAGAGCCTATCTCGCCGAAATGAAGCAACTTCTTGTTGCGGGTAATGAGCTGGCTGAGAGCCAGCGTAGCTGATGTTATCTTCAGCACTAGCAACTCATGGCGATCATCGTATTGACGAGTAACTTTCTCAACTTCGATATGACGAGCGCGCTTGTTACGGCTTACTTCGTTTATGAGATGCTGGAGTTGAGCGTAGAGCTTGTCAATATCCAGAAGAAGCTCAGCTTTAGTTTTTGCAGGTACTGGCATTATTTTTCACCTCTCGAGATCGAAGAATTCTACCAGCATTACGATAGTACGTTTATGATCAATTGTCTACAGAAAAAAAGGATAATTATATTTGCTATCTGTCTCTCAGTCGTCTGTCAGGCAATGTCTCTATAATTAACATTAGTTTGTAGCGCTGTAACAGATTATTGGCTACAAACGTGATAGCTAACAATAAGGAGGATATATGCAACTTAATGGAAAAACTATTGCACTACTTGCCACAAATGGTTTTGAAGATAGTGAACTGACAAAGCCACTCGAGGCCGTGCGCGAAGCAGGAGCAACGGTTGTAATCGTCAGTGATTCGACTGATGCGATCGAAGGCAAAAACGGCACGCACGTTGATGTCGATAAAGTAGTAGAAGACGTCCATGCCGAAGAGTTTGATGGATTATTGCTACCGGGTGGACTTGCAAATCCTGATACGATGAGGATGAATGATACGGCGGTGAATTTTGTACGGGCATTTTTTGATGTAAATAAGCCAGTGGCGGCAATTTGCCATGCACCGTGGTTGCTTGCAGAAGCCGGTGTACTTGAAGGCCGCACTCTGACCTCATGGCCAAGTCTTAAAACTGATCTTACCAATGCGGGAGCATCATGGGTTGATGAAGAGGTCGTTGTCGACCAGAATCTTGTCACTAGCCGAAAGCCAGATGATCTTGATGCATTTTGCGAAAAAACGATCGAAGTTTTTGCTGGCACTGCAACCGAATAATCTGACTCACTGACACGGCTGCTATAGTAGTAGCATATGCTACCGGATTATTTTGCATTTGTCAGTGCTGTTATTGTGTCGCTTGGCGGTTCCTACTATTTGTATGAAACGCTGAGCGGCAAAGCACAGCCAAATCGAGTCACGTGGCTTCTCTGGGGGCTGCTACCAGCAATTATATTTGTAGCTCAGCGCGCTCAAGGCGTTGAGGGTTTATCGTGGGTGACGTTTGCTGCTGGTGCAACACCGTTTTTGATAGTGCTCGCATCTTTCGTTAATAAAAAAGCCTATTGGAAAACCCAGCGACGTGATTATATTGTCATGACTGCCGCACTCTCTGGCATTGGTTTGTGGGCAATAACTGATAATCCAAATCTAGCGATAGTATTTTCTATTGCCGCTGACTTTTTTGCAGGACTCCCGACGCTCCTAAAATCTATCAAACATCCGGAAAGTGAGAGTTGGGTAGCCTTTGCTATTAGTGCCTGCGGATTTGCGATCGGTGTACTAGCTATTCAAACGTATACTTTTGAAAACATAGCTTTTGTCGGCTATTTGTTTTGTATGGAAGCCGTATTGGCATTTTTTGCTTCGCGAAAACGACAGGTTGCTGCGCGCAGCTAACAACATCTTTTTGACTCGCGCTAGCCGAAGTCTTGTGAAAATGAGATACTAGAACTAATGAAATTTGTTACCCAGACCGAAAACCTCGACGTGGTGCTTGCTAACACACTTAATGAAGCACTCACTATGCATAAAAAAGTGGTGTGGCTCGTCTCTGGAGGCAGCAATGTGGCCATCAGTGTTGCGGCCAGCAAGCAGATAATGCCCGAGCTTCGTCATAAACTGGTGGTCATGCAGTTGGATGAGCGCTACGTTCCAATGGAAAGTGAAAACTGCAACTGGCAGCAGCTTCTCACGGCAGGGTTTGACGTGGCGAAAAGCCACGTGTACCCAGTACTCGCAAATGATGCAATGAGCCTCGAAAACACCGTCCAGCGCTACGAAGCGATCGTGAAGATGGAATTTGAGCAAGCTGACTATATCATCGGACAGTTCGGCGTCGGCAATGACGGCCACGTCGCGGGAATACTACCCGAGACTGCAGCAGTTACAGCGAGTGGAATGGTGTGTGGATTTAAAGGCTTTGATTTTGAACGTGTCACGCTAACGTTTGACGGACTTCGTGCAGTTGACAAGGCATTAGTATTTGCTGCTGGCGAGTCGAAGTTGCCTGCGCTCCATCGGCTCAAAAACGGCGAGCAGTCAATTGAAAAATTGCCGGCTCGAATATTTGAGCAGATCGAAGACAGCACGATATATAATGATGACATACAAAGTGAGGAGAAATAGTTATGAAACTTGTAATGGTAGGACTTGGGAAAATGGGCGCTCAACTCGCCAATCGTTTGATCGAAAAAGGTCATTCGGTTGTTGCATTTGATCCGAATGAAGCAGCAGTACAGACTGCAGTCGGCTTTGGGGCTGAAGCGGCAAATGGCCGGGCAGATGCAATACATAAATTTGTAAATGAACCCGTTGTCGTATGGCTCATGATCCCAGCCCAGTTCATTGCCAGCGAAGTGACGGCGTGGCTCGAAGAATTACCTGAAGGCAGTATTTTGATTGATGGCGGTAACACTGACTTTAGGATTACCAAGCAAAATGCACTGCTTGCGAGTGCAAAACGCGTCACATTTGTTGATGTTGGCGTGAGCGGTGGTGTCCTCGGAACAGAAAATGGCTTTTCAATGATGGTTGGCGGTAGCAGCGAATCGTATCAGCAGCTAGTACCGATTTTGGATGCGCTGTCGTCTCCGCGCGGTGGTCACGCGTTCTTTGGTGAGCCGGGTTCTGGTCATTATGTAAAGATGGTGCACAACGCGATCGAATACGGCATGATGGAAAGTCTCGCTGAAGGCTACCGCATGCTGAAGGAAGGTCCATTTGAACATCTTGACCTCGCAGAAGCTGGCGCGGTATGGCAAAAAGCTAGCGTCATCGAAAGCACTCTCAATAGTCTCGCCTCTGAGATTCTTCATGAAGATAAAGAGTTGAATGACGCCGATGGTTACGTCGCAGCATCGGGAGAAGCTGAATGGACATTGCAAGTTGCAAAAGAAAGAAGCATTGATCTACCGGCAATCCAGGCAGCGGTGGATGTTCGTCGTAACTCACAAGATGGCGAGACAAGCTATACGACCAAGCTTCTCGCCGAACTACGCAACAAATTTGGCGGTCATAAGATTAACAAATGATCGAATCTTTTGATACGACAACTCATATTGAGCTAGATCCTGTCATCATCGTGATCTTCGGTATAACAGGTGATCTATCGACGCGTAAACTCTTACCATCACTCTATGAGCTCATAAAGAATGATTTGCTGCATGAAAAAACAACGATTGTTGGCGTGAGTCGCAAAGATATTAATCTTGATGAACTACTCGCAGTCGCAAGAGAAGAAATCCAGTCAAGTGACGGTCACGTAAGCGAAGGGGCACTCGCAACATTGGCTGAGCGGATTGATGTCTACAAAATGAATTCAACACAAGCTGAAGAGTTTCCCGGCTTGAGTCAGTACTTGAATACTATTGAGCAGCAGTCGGGCATGTGTCTCAGGCGTATCTTTTATTTGTCGGTTCCACCGCAGGTAGCCGCACCAATCATTCAACATCTTGGTGAACAAACATTGAGTGGAGGCTGCGCGCACGGCGTTAGTTCGCGATTGCTTATGGAAAAGCCATTTGGCTTTGATAGTGCCACGGCACAAGATCTTATAGAAATTACGACAAAGCACTTTGACGAGGATCAGATTTTTCGAATCGATCATTACCTCGCAAAGGAAACGGTACAAAACATCGTCACGTTTCGCTTCCGAAACCCAATTTTTGAGGATATTTGGAACAACCAATCTATTCAAAGCATCGAAATCGTTGCGGACGAGAAGCTTGATATCGAAGGTCGTGCAAACTTTTATGAGCAAACTGGTGCACTGCGAGATCTCATTCAGAGTCACCTTATGTACGTTATGTCCGTAGTGATGATGGATCGGCCGTCTGATCTCATGGATTCTCATCGGATTCATGAAAGTCGATTGGCATTTTTACAGTCAGTTGAGCCTATGTCTTCAGACACGATCGCATCTAGAACAGTACGTGGGCAGTATCGAGGCTACATAGACGAAGTCGAAAATTCGTCATCGACCGTTGAAACCTTTGTTGCGCTGACGTTATATTCATCAGCCGAAGCATGGAAAGATGTGCCTGTTATTATCCGAACCGGTAAAGCACTTCGTGCCAAACAAACGCGGATCACGATCTGTTTTAAGCCAAAGCAAGGTGATCATGAACATACTAATCGTTTAATCTTCTCAATTCAACCAGAAGAAGCGATCACGATTGAACTCTGGGTCAAAAAACCAGGCTATGAACGAGTTATGCAGACAGCGACAATGAATTTTAACTATAAACAAGCCTTTGACGCAAATGGGCATCCAAATGCCTATGAACGCGTACTAGTCGATGCAATACGCGGCGACCATACGCTTTTTGCTACAAGTGATGAAGTCATGGCGTCGTGGCGCGTCTTGCAACCAGTACTTGATGCCTGGGAAGCAGGTGGTGATGATCTAGAGCATTACGACAAGGGATCTGATGGCCCAAGTTTGAACTCACTTGATGGCTTTAATTCAATGATAAACCCGGTTACTACGAGCGATATCAACTAGTACACAAAACAGCGTGATTGCTCGCTCCATAGCCCTTATGCTATGATGAGAATAACAAGTTTTAGGTAAGTGGAGAAACATACACATGGATAGGGGACCATTTCGTGCCCAGCGACCAACTGATAGGAAGCCAGCACCGACCTATCGGCAACCAGAAGATGCTCATCAGCCGTCGGTAGAAACGCCGGCTAAGACAGCCATTCCTCCAGCGCATCGTGAAGCTGTGGCTCATCGCGCAACTGAGGCCAAAGACCACTCGCGTGCGAAACGCAGTCGAATGCCATTTGTGATTGCTGCAACAGTTCTTTTGCTTCTGATTGGAGGCTGTTTTGCTTGGACGAAGCTCGGTGCAACCGGCGGCGAGGCAATTGATAGCAGCAAATATCAAGCGGTATTCTTTAACAACGGACAGGTATATTTTGGTAAATTGCATGCATTCACCAAAGATTCATTGAAACTGACCGATATTTTTTACTTGCAGACTCAAAAAACAACTGACACTACCGACCCAGCGAACCCACAGAAAACATCAACCGATGAGAATAACAATGTGCAACTTATCAAACTCGGAAATGAAATCCATGGGCCTGAAGATCAAATGATCATCCAAAAGAGCCAAGTATTATTTTATGAGAACCTTAAATCAGATGGCAATGTCGCAAAGTCTATAGACAAGTACGATACATCTAAGAAATAAGTACAGAACATATATCATAAAACTGCAGGGATATTGCCGGCAGTTTTATATTAGGTGAGGGATTGGATGTATTTCGTCCAGGATTCATTACTCACTTTACTATATGACTTGATAAGAATAAGTAAGTTATTTTTTGTGAATATAATCGATTGAGGTCCTTTTGCAGAAGAGCCGATATACACGGCTACGCCACCTGCATCTATCTTGTCAGTCGCATTGTAGCTATTAGCGAGTGAAGCTACATGCCCATCGACATTATCCTCGAAATCTTTTGGTACCGATTGCTCACTGACAGTAATCGCAGCACCATCGACTGTATCAGCATAGGCATAGGCTGGATCACTTTCGGGTGGGCTTACTCGTTTCCAGCCCCCGAGGCTATCGATAGTTCTACCTTGGGGCAGAAGTGTCTTGTATGCAGGAGATGTATCACTTGAGTCTCCACCTGACGTGAATGCAACGCCTCGGCCGTCGAAGCCATTGGTCGCAAAATACACAGCAACGGCAAGTGCGCTTACTCCAAAAAGTATCGCACCGGTAAATATATATTTTTTATTCATCGCTACAATCTAGTATATCCTAGTGGTGCTACTTGTTGCTAAAGGCGAAGTTGAGTGTTCCGACGTAGGCATTTGCGCTGCTTTTCGCGCTGACATTTGCTTTGATGAGAATACTGTTGCCAGCCGCAAATCCACACGTCGACGGATCGCTGGTTCCACTCGCCGTTCCTGTTTGCCAGCTTGTCTGTGCTCCGGTTGATACCGAAACAGTTGTGCCACATGCAATCAAGCCAGAGCTACTCTTTTTGTAGACATCATACGTGACGCTCGAGTTAGTGCTGTCGGTGCGTCCCATGAGCGATGTTGACCCAGCGACAAAACTGGTAAATGTGCTCGGAAGTTGATAAGTGACAAAGATGCTATATGTTTGAGCGGTAGTTGTAGTCGGTGTAGTCCACTTGTAAAAGTTATAGGTTTCGTTAGTGCCGCAGATTGTCGGCTGGCTACTTGTACCGTCATTGATGTGCAACGTATCTGAACATAAACCTGCAGTCATTGTACCGTCGCCCGTGCCTTGTAAAACCGCGCCAGCAAACTCTGGACTAAAAGTCACAAATGAATCTGGGCTAGAGCTACACTTGCCCCATCCATCCGAGTTGTAACATTTGACGGCTTTTGCAGAAGTATCGTAGTACATGCTGCCAATGATACCCGCGCCGCTTGCAGTCGGTGTAGTTGATGCAATATCGAGGCGCAGGAGCTTTGGCTGTCCAGAACCAGTTCCAGTTCCTATTTGAACATTTGCTCCTAGGTTGATAGAAGTTGCATTAGAGCTTCCGATACTGAGCGTACTTGCAGTCGCTGCATCGATTCCAGGTGTTATCACCTGAGTACCGGCGATAATAGTACCTGATACGTTGATACTGCCAGTATCTGCTGTACCTGGTGTCGAGCCTTGCAAACTGACCTTGGCCCCTCCGCCACCGCCACAGTTTGCAAGCCCAACCGTACAAAGAGTATCATTAGCAGTCAGTACTGGAATCGTAAGCGTGTAATTGCCGGTTTGAGCACCTGATACAACCGTAACTTTATTGGCATTTGTGCTATTGTTGAAAACGATTGTTCCATTCGCACTGCTGCTTGTACCAAGAGTTAGACTTGAAGTGCCGCTAATGGCACCAGTTACATCCGTGTTACCCTGAAGTTTGATAGAGCCTGCCGGCTGAACCACATAATTACTACTACCATCAATTTGACCGCCGAAGACCGTACCTGTACCATTGTTCTGAATAGTTCCCCCGCCGAGACTGTTGCCGCTAAGGTAGTTGTTATCGGAAGTGTTGTTGCTAAGACTAATAGAATAGTTTGATGTTGTATGCGTATCATCATTGATTGTGTTATTGGTGATAGTATTTAAGTCAGAAGCAGCGAGGTAGATACTATCATTGTTCGTTGTACCACCATTATTTACTAAGTTATTAGCATTAATAACATTGCTGTTAGCTGAAGCGGATAAATAAATCCCTCGAAGGTTGCTGTTACTTACCACGTTGCCATTAAGTGTGTTATACGTCGTCGCGTTGAGTACGATACTTGTAGAGTTATAGCTAAATACGTTGTCACTGGCATTGTTTGTTCCAGTATCAGATATGTATAGTCCGTATCTACCGCTAGCAACAATGTTGTTTCCAGTCATTGTGTTTGCTGTAGAAAATGTCAGGTAGATTCCGTCTGAACTGTTATTTTTTATATTATTTCCTGTGATGCTATTCCTGGCCGATGAGCTCAAGTATATACCTCTGTTTGAGTTATCGGTTACCGTGTTATTGCTAATTATATTGTTAGAAGAGAATGAAAGCGACAAACCAGAACCACCATATACGTTTCGCATAGTAACACCAGTGACTAACCCACCACTTCGACTGGTGGCGGTGTCGCCCATATGGACGAAGCTTATTCCATCTGTTACGCCTGCTGTTTGACCGGCTTTATTACCATCAACTGTTAGGTCGCGAACCGTCACACCAATTCCTGTTGTTGCATCGGTATTTGTAATCATGGACAACGTACCATTCAAGCTGTTTGGTATCGTTATGATCGTTCCGATCCCAGCACCACTTAGAACTGTGTTATTAGGTATTGATATACTCGCGTTTACGGTAAATGTACCTTCAGCTAGATACACTTTTCCTCCAGCTGCTGCGGTAAGAGCTGCGTTTATTACTGTTTGATCTCCCGTACCTGTGGCAACATAATCTGCTGCGTCCTTGACCGATTGATTACTATTGCTTGCAGCGACAACTTTTGTCGACGTCGATCGGTCTGATTGCCATTTTCCATTTGCATAAACAAGAAGTTGCTTGGTCGTCGTATCAAAATAAACCATACCTTCGGTAGGGCTTGACGGTCGTGTACCAGTAGAGCCACCAGCAATTGTCAGGCTTTTGCCAGGGGCTACGGCGACGTCTTCGTTGAGATTAATAGATGTAGCATTCGTTGTGCCAATCTGCAATGCGCCAGCCGATGCGGTGTCAATGTTTGAAGCATTTAGTACGCCACCGACGGTACCATTACCAGTGACGTTGAAATCAGCTGTTTGTGGTGAAGTGGAGTTCTGCAAAAATCCAGATGCAGCGATGCCACCGAGGCTGCCAGCATTGAGAGCATATGGAGTTGCGCTAATCTTTTTCATAGGAAGCATCTCACCATCTGCAGTACATGCACCACTACCAAAGGTTGTACAAGAGGAGGCAACGCCACCAATGTTCATAGAGATCCATAGAGTAGCTTGATCCCAGTCAACACTAGTACCAAACGGATTGTTTGAACCCAAATCAATGGCCCAATAGCCGTTTTTGACATCGACACCACTTGTGCCGCCGTTATTGACGTAGCTTTCAGTCCATTTGAGTGTTCCACCTGGGTTGCCAGCAGCGGTACCGGTACCACCTTGGTAAATTTTGAACTGAAAATTATAATGACCATCAGGAACCACGGAGCCCGCGCTAGTAAGCAGGCGCCCCTGGAAGCTGATCGTCCTTGTGACATTCGGTACTGCTTCAACTCGTGAAGCATGGGCTAAGAAAAGCGTTGTGGTTAACGCAACACATAGCGTAAGAATACCTGCTGTTCGCAAAGCACGACGCCGATTAAAAATAGTGGGGAGGTGGGACCACACAGTCATTTTTGTTGTTTTTCTTTATTTTCTACACTGTTATCGTGTCAAAAATATTTGTTTCACTTCCGACGTGTGGTGGCCCATCAAAGCTTGAATTTATTCTACCATAAGCACCATGGGTTCACAATGAATCACCAGCTGCACAAACACCTTAAAACACTTCCTCAATCGCACCAAAATTCGCTTCGTGGTTATGCTATAATTACCACACTATGGAGAGCAAAGACTAGTGGGTTTACCTCAACGCTTCGTTGTATGCGCGGTGATGGTACTAATTGGTACCGTTGCATCTGTTACAACTGCATCTGCGGTGAGCTTGGGCGGCGGTAGTGTGCAAGGCTACGCTGCTGAAACGCCGCTTGATAACGGCACAATAGTGCAACTAACTGGCAAAGATTCAAATAAAGTAAAAATTGCGACGCAATCTGAACTGCAAAACATGTTTGGCGTGACTGTCGATCGAAATCAGCTGACGTTTACAATTTCAAACGAGAACTTACAAAACGAAGCCTACGTTGCAGTGTCGGGTACGTATAGCGTGCTCGTTAGTACGCAAGGCGGTTCGATTTCTGCCGGTGACTACGTAACACTTTCTTCAATAAACGGTGTGGCTATGAAGGCCGGCACGGAAGAAAAAACAGTATTTGGCCGCGCAGCCGGATCATTCGATGGCAAAGGTGTGACGCTCGGTACTTCGACACTAAAGGATTCGACAGGTAAAACTAGCAAAACTGTCGCGCTTGGTACTGTCTCGGTAACGATTAACATTCAGCGCAATCCCAACGAAAAAAGTACCAAAGTAAATGTTCCAGACGTACTTCAGCGCATTGGACAAGCCATCGCCGAAAAACAAGTTAGTGCGGTGCGTATCTATTTGAGCATGGGGATCACCGCAGTGAGTCTAATCGCGGCTATCGTCGTACTGTATTCGGGTGTTCGTAATGGCCTGATCTCAATTGGTCGTAATCCAATGTCTAAACAATCAATCTTTCGAGCACTACTTGAGATCATATTAACGAGCATATTGATTTTAATAATTGGGCTTTTCGCGGTATATTTACTATTGAAGCTATGACGAGTTAGGTAAGGTGGGTTAACTAAATGGGTTTATTTCATAAACAAACAGATACACAATCAGTCGATGACGAGATCGCTATTCGCGAGCGTCAATTCATGGATGCAAATT
>Ga0160428_1000669_pt1 | contig 34138 bp, 30 predicted proteins | sample SolpanmetagenomM_FD_108198 | JGI IMG/M metagenome (GOLD analysis project Ga0160428, IMG submission 108198) | Solar panel surface microbial communities from Lawrence Berkeley National Laboratory, California, USA - M | ecosystem: Engineered > Built environment > Solar panel > Unclassified ... | reverse complement strand
TATGGGGTCACCCCCCAGACGGAAAGAGAAACGTATGACTGTGAAGCTCGGCTTGGTTGCCTGCACATTGGCGTTCGGCCTGACGACGACTGCGGCGAACGCCACGACCATTACGTTCGACACCTTGCCAAGCGGCGCAGCGGTGCCCGACAATACGCCGATCGGCACGCAATATGCGTCGCTCGGCGTGACCTTTTCCGCCGTGCTGGGGACCGACACGACGGTGCTTCCCGTCGCGACCAGCTATTCCGCCGGCCAGCCGGGCCCGCTCTACAGCGGTAATTACCTCGCGAATGCACCCAGCGGCGTGCCCTACACCTTCACCCCGACCTTCCAGGTGACGCCGCGCTACGACATCCTGCGCCTGACCTTCAGCGGCACCGCCAACGGCGTGTCGCTCAGCCTGAACAATTTCTCGCGGGTCGGAACGACGACGTTCAACGCTTATGATGCGAACGGCGCGCTGCTGCAGACGTTCACGACGAACGCCGGCGATGGTTGGGCGATCCGCTCGCTTGCGGTCGACGGCGTCGCGCGGCTCGACTTGCTGAACAACGTGTACAACGATTCGCCGACCTTCTTCGGCATCGATCAGCTCAACTACACCCTGAACGCAGCCGCAGTGCCAGAGCCGGCGACCTGGGGCATGATGATCCTGGGCTTCGGCATGATGGGCGCGGCGGTCCGCCGGCGCACCGCCAAGACGGTCGTGAGCTTCGCCTGAATCCGCGATGGAAGGGCCGCCGGTCATGCGCTGGCGGCCTTTTCAGTTCTGATCGGCCGAACCGATCCTGAGCCGTTCGATGAAATCGAGCGGCCCCGTATCGATATGGTCGAAAGATCGGCTATGATCTTCCCTTGCCGCCGCATCCGGGCGCGCGGTCGAGGGAGGCAGGATGAGTTCGGAACCCGGTACCCCGACGCTCGATCAACTGCGCGTCCTCGTCACCGTGGTGGAGGCGGGCAGCTTCGCGGGTGCGGCGCGCAAGCTGAACCGCGCGACGTCGGTGATCAGCTACACGATCGCCAATCTCGAGGCGCAGCTCGGCGTACGATTGTTCGATCGTGTATCGACGCGCAAGCCGCAACTGACCGATGCCGGCCGGATGGTCTTGGGTGAGGCGCGGCTGGTGGCAAGCGGTATCGATGGCTTGCGTGCGAAGACCAGGGGCTTGCTGCAAGGGTTGGAGTCCGAACTGCATGTCGTGCTCGATACCTTCCTGCCCGAGGACCGGGTCGTCGATGCGCTGACCGCGTTCTTCGCGGCATTTCCCACCGTATCGCTGCATCTTTCGGTCGAGACGCTCGGCGCCGTGACGCAGCAGATCCTCGACCGGCGCGCGACGATCGGCGTCAGCGGGCCGCTCGACACGCTGGACGGGATCGAGCGAATCGCGATCGGCGCGGTGCGGCTGATCCCTGTGGCGGCCGGCAGTCATCCGCTCGCCATCGCCGGGCGCAATGAACCCGGCGCCGGCCGCGCGCACATCCAGCTGGTACTGACCGATCGCTCGCGCATGACGGAAGGACGGGAGTTCGCCGTGATGAGCAGTCGCACGTGGCGGCTCGCCGATGTGGCGTCGAAGCATATGTTGCTGAAGGCCGGGATCGGCTGGGGGTATATGCCCGAACCGATGGTGCGGGACGACGTCGCGGCCGGTCGGCTCGTGCCGCTCGACATGCCGGATGCGGCCCCCGGCGAGTATAGCCTGCACGCGATCCACCGCAGCGATACGCTGCCCGGACCCGCCGCCGCCTGGCTGATCGACCGGTTGCGCGGCCAGCCTTCGTAAGCGCGCGATCCTAGCGGGGACCGGCGCGGTGCGGGCACACGCTACCGACCTGGTCGATCGCTTCGAGCGTCGCCGTGATCTGCGACGCCTGCGACGGGCCGATACCGCAGAGCATCAGGAACAGCGGCAGCCAGGTCATCAGCGTCGCTCCCCGCCGGACGTGAAGACGAGCACGAGCAGCGCGGCGGTCAGCGTCAGGATCGCGGCAGGCATCGGGTCTTCGAGAAGGTCCAGCATGCGCCCGTACAGCGACACGGCGGCACCGAGCCCGGCAGCAGCATACAGGGTCATGATGACAAGATGGACGGCGCCGGCTCCGCGTCGTGGCGCGTCCGGGTGCGCGGTGGCGCGGACGATGGGGTTCGAAGCATTTGGCATGACGGGCTCCTCGGTGAAAGGATCAGGCTGCGACACGACCGGAGCCGCGGATCATGTGGCGGATCTCGTCGACTGCTTCGTTCGGATATCCGGCGGCGATCAGGCTTTGGGTTTCGTGCGCGGGCAAGCGATCGCCGCGCAGCCGTAGCAGCACCGCGAAACGGCGCAGCGCCTCCAGTCGCGGATCGGCAAGCCGGTTCGTCGGCCTGATTCCGAAGATCCACCGGAGCAAGGCGTCGATCCGCCCCGGAACGCGCAGGCTCCGGCGGCTGTCGTTCCGGGCGAGCGCGACGACGCTGCGTTCCAAGGGCGCAACCCGCGAAACGGGATCGTGCTGCGGCGCGGAGACGGCGCCGATTGCGCTACGCGGAAGGTCGAGAGCGAGATCCAGATACGCCATGAAAGCCTCCTGTTCGTGACCGACGGGCGGTCGTTACAGGAGCTTTATGGCGTCGCTCCTATCATCGCGGCAGCCGAAAAGTTTCGACGGATAGGATCGAGTATTTCGAACGATCGAGCCGTCGGCGTCGCGATGCGCCCTATGAAGCCGGTTCGGAAGAGCGTGATCGAGAAAACGCATCGGTCGATCGAAAAACCATTTGACCGTCCCGAAAGTGCGTAATAGTAGCGGTGACACACAAACGGAACTCTACCAATGCCAACCAGCAGTCGTTTCGTCGTCGCAGTCCATGTTCTCGCCGCTCTTGCCGTCAGCGACGGCACGCCGCTGCGGTCGGAGGATCTGGCCTATTCCGCCAATACGGGTCCGGTCGTGATCCGCAGCCTGTTGTCGCGATTGGGGGCGGCGGGGTTGACGACATCCCAGATGGGGGCGGGGGGCGGCGCGCTGCTGGCCAAACCGGCAGAGAAGATCCGGCTGGTGGACGTTTATCGCGCCGTCGAGGATGTCGAACTCTTCTCGCTCCACCGCACGCCGCCATGCGCGAACTGTGCGGTCGGCGGCAACATCCTGTCCGCGCTGGCGCCGACGCTCGACCGCGCCAGGACGGCGATGGAGGACGAACTCGCCCGTATCACGATCCACGATGTCGCGCAGGACGTCGCCCGGCTCGGCAAGTTCTCGATCCCGCTGGCATGGTAGTCACAGTAAAGTCGTATCGAAATACGGCATGATGTCAGCGACATATAAGCAGTATTTCACAGCTTCGGCGCCGGTGTCGGGGTATCGGCGAACGTCTTCCAATCCCCGCTTTCGACAGGAGTACAGACTATGACGATCGGTATCATCGGTTCGGGCGCGCTCGGGTCGAACGTCGCCCGGGCGCTCGCGCAGAACGGCCAGTCCGCGATCATCGCCAACAGCCGCGGACCGGCGTCGCTGGCGGCACTCGTGACCGAACTCGGCAGCACGATCACCGCCGGCACCGTCGCCGAGGCCGCTGCCGCCGACATCGTCGTGCTCGCATTGCCGTGGGTCGCGCTGGCGGACGTCTTGCACGGCTTGCCGGACTGGAACGGTCGCATCGTCATCGACGGCACCAATCCGGTCCTGTTCCTCGACCCCGATTCGCCCGACGCGAAGGATCCCGGCAATCCGCTGGCCGCTTACGGTATCAAGGCAGTCGATATCGGCGACCGGCATTCCAGCGCGATCGTCGCCGATCTGGTCCCCGGCGCGCGCGTGGTGAAGGCGTTCAACCATCTCGACGTCGCGGTCCTGCCGCATCCGGAGGCGGGCGGTGGTCGGCGCGTGCTGTTCTATTCGGGCGACGATGCCGATGCCAAGGCGCAGGTCCGCGGCGTGCTGGAAGCCACCGGCTTCTTCCCGATCGATCTCGGCCCGCTCGACGTGGGCGGCCCGCTCACCTCGCTGCCGTTCGGCCCGCTCGCCACGCACAATCTCGTCCGGATCTGACCCTTCAGCTCAACCGAAAATGGAAGGAATATCATCATGACCGACACACCGACCGCTGCCGACATCGTTCGCAAGAGCCTTGCCACCTTCCTCGCCAAGGACATGAAGGGCTGGACCGATCTCTGCGCGGACGACGTCGTCGCGGAATTCCCGTTCGCCCCGCCGGGGTCCCCGACCCGGATCGAAGGCAAGGCGGCGCTGTACGACTATCTGCGCGGCTACCCGCAAGCGATCGACATCGCCGCGCTGCCGACGCAGCACGTCTATTCGACCGACGATCCGTCCGTCGCGATCGCCGAATGGAGCGCATCGGGCACGGTGCTGTCGAACGGCAATGCGTACGACATGCGCTATGCGACGTTCGTCACGGTGCGCGACGGCCTGATCGTGAACTACCGCGAATATTGGAACCCGCAGGCGTTCATGACCGCGATGAGCGGCGCGCGCTTCGACGGCTGACGCGGCCCAGCCACGACGCCGGACCGCCGCGCTCCGTCACGGGAATGGCGACGCATCTCACCCCGGCGTCGCGTCAAGATGGGCGGAAAGCGCGTCGAGGAAGAGATGCACCTTGCGCGGGACGAGCCGGCGCGTCGGCAACACCGACCAGATGCCCTGATCGGGGACGACGCCGTCGGACAGCCGGATTTCGACCAGCCGCCCCGCGGCGACGTCCTCTCGCACGTTCCAGCCCGACAGTTGCACGATGCCGAGGCCGCGGAGTGCGGCTTCGTGCAACGCGTCCATGCTGTCCGCCGCAAAGCGGCCGTCGATCGCCTGACGAACGGTGCCGTGCGCGGTCTCGAAGGTCCAATGCCGCCGGCCCGGCACCGCGAGGCATTCGTGCTCCCGCAGATCGCTGACGACAGCCGGGGCCGGATGGCTCTCGATATAGGCCGGTGCGGCATACAGGCCGCGCGGATTGTCGCCGAGCCGCCGCGCGACGAGCAGGCTGTCGCGCAATTCGCCGATCTGGATCGCGACATCCACGCCCTGCGCGGCGATATCGACCAGAGTGTCGTTCAACAAAAGCTCGATCTTCAGCCGCGGGTTGGCTGCCAGGAAACCGGCCAGCATCGGCGTCAGCACCTTGCGTCCGAACGGAACGGATGCCGCGACGCGCAACAGGCCGAACGCGCCTTCGCCGCCATGCGTCACCGCCGCGCGCCCGTCTTCGGCAGACGCCAGGATCGCTTCGGCATGCGGCAGGAAAGCCTCGCCTTCCGCGGTGAGCGACAAGGATCGCGTCGTGCGGTGTACGAGCCGGACGCCGATCTCCGCCTCCAGTGCGGCGAGCCGGCGCGATGCGGCAACCGGCGTCAGCCCGAGCCGGCGGCCGGCGGCCGACAGGCTGCCGTGATTCACGGCTTCGATCAGCACGGCGAGGTCGGAAAGATCCAGCATATCGTTCTGTGATAGGCCGGCCTGTCGATTAGCGCCACTTATGCTGTATCGCGATAAGGTCCACATGGACCCGATCGCAGCACGACGAGGACACAGGCATGACTATTCCCGCACCGGACACGGTGGCCGCGCTGACTCCGCGGCGCCGATTCGTCCTCACCGGGGCGATGGCGGTCGCGGCCGGGGTCGGCGTGGCGAACATCTATTACAATCAACCGATGCTGGGGATCATGGAGCGCGACATGCCCGGTCCGCTCACCGCCCTGGTGCCGACGGCGACGCAACTCGGCTATGCCGTCGGCCTGTTCCTGCTGGTCCCGCTCGGCGATCTGTTCGAACGCAAGCGCCTGATCGTGCTGCAATTCGTCGGACTCGCCATCGTGCTGGCGATCGCGGCGATCGCGCCCGGCGCGGCGCTGGTCGTACTTGCGTCGTTGCTCGTCGGCATTCTCTCGACCGTCGCCCAACAGGTCGTACCGCTCGCGGCGCACCTGTCGTCGCCGGAACGGCGCGGCGCGACCGTCGGGACGGTGATGGCCGGGCTGCTCTGCGGTATCCTGCTCAGCCGTACCGTGTCTGGTTTCGTCGCGACCCATGCCGGCTGGCGTGCGATGTTCTGGCTCGGCGTGCCGATGGCACTGGGGGCAGGCGCGCTCATGGCGGTGGTGCTGCCGCGCAGCGCGCCCAAGACGGGGCATAGTTATGGCTCGCTGATCCGTTCGCTCGCCGGATTGTGGAGCGAATTCGCTGCGCTGCGCAAGGCGGCGATCACGCAGGCGTTGCTGTTCGCCGGCTTCAGCGCCTTCTGGACGATCCTCGCGCTTCACCTGCAGGAACCGCGCTTCGCGCTCGGCGCGGATATCGCCGGGCTGTTCGGCATCGTCGGCGCGGTCGGCATCCTCGCCGCCCCGGTGGCGGGGCGCATCGCCGATCGGCGCGGTCCGCACCTCGTCATCCTGCTCGGCGCGATCCTCACTTTGGTGTCGTGGCTGATCTTCGGCGTCTTCGGGTCGATCGCCGGACTGGTCGTCGGCGTGATCCTGCTCGATTTCGGCGTGCAGAGCGCGGTCGTCTCGAACCAGCACGTCGTCTATGCGCTGCGGCCCGAAGCCCGCGCGCGGCTGAATACCATCTTCATGGGCGGCATGTTCCTGGGCGGCGCTGCCGGCTCCGCCGCCGCGACCTTGGTATGGAAGTCCGGCGGCTGGATCGGCGTCGTCGGGCTGGGGGTCGCGGCATCCGTCGCCGCCGTGCTGATCCAGCTCGCCGGCCTCGGGCGCAAGCGTTGATACCGTCGGCGGGCATATTCACTTCAACAGGGCGAGGGACACCGCGTCGCCCATAACCCGATAGCCGGCATCGTTCGGATGAAGCCAGTCGCCCGATTGAAGATCGGCGCGCAGGCGGTTGGGCTGCGCCGGGTCGCGCATCGCGCGATCGAAGTCGATCGTCCCGTCGAACGCACCCGATGACAGGATCCAGCGGTTCACCGTCTCGCGCACCATATTCCCTTCGGGTCGGTAATATCCGGCGCCTTCATAGGGCAGGATCGTCGCACCGACGACACGGATGCCCCGGGCATGCGCCCGCGTGATGATCTGTCGATACCCCTCGATCAGGCTGTCCGCGCCTCCCGGTTTGTCCAGCCCGCGGCCGATATCGTTGATGCCGATCAGCAGGATCACGGTACTGGCACCGGGCACGGAAAGCACATCGCGGTCGAACCGCGCGATCGTGCTCTGTCCGTTGGTCGGGGAGGCTCCCTCAGACAGGATCCGGTTGCCGCCGATCCCGGCATTCACCACCCCGGATCCACGTTTGGCCGGGTCGCCGGCGAGGCGTTCGGCCAGACGATCCGGCCAGCGACGATCCATGTCGACGGTCGAACGGAACCCGTCGGTGATCGAATCGCCCAACGTCACGATGACCGGCCGGGATGTCGCTCGCCGGACATCGACTTCGGAGATAAACGCCCGCGCCGTGAGCGTGTTCTGGGGTGTGAACGGTGTGCCGGTGAAATCGCCGGGGGGAGAGACCGTGCCGGTTTCGCCGCCGAACGCGTGGCAGGTGCATAAACCGGTCGCTTCGGGCAGGTACAGTGATATCTGCAACCTCGACCGTTCCGGGACGACCAGATCGACAGCGTCGCTCAGCCAGGGGGAGGCGATGGGGATCACGGCCTGGCCGCTGCCGCCGAACGTCAGGACTTTCGAACTGCCGGGTACGACGACTCCGTCGGCATCGAGCAAGGCGACCCTCGCGGCGCCGATCTTCAGCGGCCGCGTGCCGTATTCGTTGGTCAGGCGGATCCGCACGCCCGTCCCACCGGCGCTGAGCCGGACGATCTGGACGATCGTCTGGTTGTCGAACGAGCCTCCCATCGCCCAGTTCGGCGAGGCCGGATCGATGATCTTCGGGGGAACGGGCGACGCCGCCCAACTGGCAGCCCAGACCGACGAGGGGCCCGCGATCGCCGATACGGGACATGCGCAGAGGAGTATCGCGCATGCGGCGGTCATCCAATTCTTCATCCTCTGCCCTTCCGTCCCGAAACAAGCTCGACCTTCGCGCGAGTTTCTAGCTCCAGACATCGGATCGTCAATGGCGATATTGAGGCTATAGTATCAATATCTTTCGACGCATGACCCGGTCGGTGGGAATTGTTGGAGCATGGCAGTATTGATATTCAATTACTTACCAAGGAGTTTTCAAAATACTGACGAGATACTGGTCGAACGAAGCCCGCATGCGGTTGAGATGCTTCACGGTATCGTTCCTCTCCGGCATGGCGCCGCTCTCGCAGCGCTCCGGGCAGCGGCTTCGCGCCCGGTGCGAAACCCCAGTGCGGACGAAGTGTCGGCCGCGCGACATGCCGGGTTGGCGTCGGCCCGCGCGGTCCCCATCTGTTGGACATGACTGAAGATCTGATCCGTCTCGGCCTCATCGACGAGGACGACATCATTCTCGATGAAGCCGCGCTCGAGCTTGCCTTGCTCGATCACCCCGGAACCGACCTGGAGGGGTATCACGACCTTATCGAAGCCGTCGCGATCCGTCTGGAAGCGGTGGGGAACGGCGCCACCTCGGCGCGCGAGCGTGCCGATGCGCTGTCGTCGGTGCTGGCCGACGAATTCGGCTTCGTCGGCGACGAGGCGACGTATGACGACCCGGCCAATGCCGATCTGATCCGCGTGATCGACCGGCGCCGTGGTTTGCCGGTAAGCCTGTCTATCCTGTACGTCGCCGCGGCCCGTCGGCTGGGATGGGCGGCGAACGTGCTGGACGTGCCGGGCCATGTGCTCGTGCTGGTCGGCGAAGATGCCACGCCGGTCGTGATCGATCCGTTCCGCGGCGGGATCCTGGTCGATCGCGAACAGCTTGCCGCGATGGTCATGGCGACCGACACCGGCGGCTCGCCGGCGGTGCGCCACGTCGCCGCCATGCCGAACCGCGCCGTTCTGGTGCGGTTGCTGCTCAACCAGGCATCGCGCGCGGAACTCGGCGGCAAGGGGCGCCGCGCGCTCGAACTGTACGAGCGCATGACCGCCTTCGCGCCGGGCTACGGTCCCGCCTGGTGGGAACGCGCGCGGCTCGAGCTGGTCGATAACGAAGTGGCCGCGGCACGCGCCAGCCTGACGTCGCTGCTGGAAGTGACGCGCGATCCCCCGCTGCGGCAACGCGTCGCGGAGACGCTCGCCGCCATCGTCGCGCCGTAACGGGCGTCCGGCGATCGATCGGCAGGAGGCGAAGTCGTGGAACAGGATGCCTCGGCTGCCATCGAAGCCCTGCTGGAGTTACGCGCGGCGGGTGCGACGATCTGTCCGAGCGAGGTCGCGCGCGCCTTGGCGGGGCGATCCGAAGACGGATCACAGCTGGAATGGCGCGGCCTCATGCCGGACGTCCATGCCGCAGTCGACGATCTCGCGGAGGTCGGTCGGGTCACGCTCAGTTGGAAAGGCCGAAGCCTTGCCGGCCGAGCCGGTCCGTACCGTATCGGGCGCCCCGCGAAGCCCGACCGATACATTGTTGATTTCTGATGTAAGCTGTTGATCTGTAATAGGTCCTTGGTTGACAGATGGTTAGGGATTCGGGCCTAGATCGGGCCTATGATGAGTCAGAAAGTTTGCACCGGTTGCCGGGACGGCGTCGACTTCGAGATACCGTTCGCCATGGCGTTCCAGCCGATCGTCGATACCCATCTTGGGCGTCCCTTCGCGTATGAGGCGCTGGTCCGTGGCCCGGACGGGGCGGGGGCGGCGAGCGTCCTGTCGCGCGTCACCGAAGCGAACCGCTATGCCTTCGATCAGGCGTGCCGGGTCAAGGCGATCGAGGGTGCGATGGCCGCCGGGATCATGTCTTCGGACGCGCGCCTGTCGATCAACTTCCTGCCCAATGCGGTCTATTCGCCGATGGCCTGCATCCAGCTCACGCTGAAGACGGCGAATGCAGTCGGCCTGCCGATCGATCGGCTGATTTTCGAATTCACCGAGAACGAGGCGATGGGCTCGCCCGACCATGTCGCCTCGATCATCGATACCTATAAACGGATCGGTTTCTCCGTCGCGATCGACGATTTCGGTGCGGGCCATTCCGGGCTCGACATGTTCGCGCGGTTCGTGCCGGACGAGATCAAGCTCGATATGGAACTCATTCGCGGTATCGATCGGGATGCACGCCGCCGCGCGATCGTGCGCTCGGTCGTCGGCATGTGCCGGGAACTGGATACCTTGCTGATCGCCGAAGGGATCGAGACCGCCGACGAAGCCGCGGCCTTGCGCGACCTCGGCGTGCGCTATCATCAGGGGTTCTGGTACGCACGCCCGGCGATGGAAAGCCTGCCGCCGATCCGGATGGAAGCAGCCCTGGCCTGATCCATCCGACCATCGGCTTCGGCCCACGGCGCGCCCCGATTCAGGCGGCCTGCGACAGCGCGTATTTCCGGCAATGTTCGAGATATCCCGCTTCGTGGCTCGCGACGAGATCGACGATGCTTTCCCACAGCCAGCCCGGTGCGTCGATCATCGCTCCCGGGCGCGGCGCGATCGCTTTCGCCCAATCCGCGCGGGTCGCAGCGTCCATCTGCCGCGCATGCGCCAGGCCGACGATGTACGCGAGGTAGCGCGCCGCGCGCGTCGCCTCGGCGCGGGTGAACTGGTCGACTTCCAGCTTCAGGTCCTGCGGCAGCAATTCGCGCAGCACCATCGGCTTGCCGAGCAACGTCGTCGCGACCATCCGCGCGCCGAGATTGGGCGACAGCGCCTTGGCACCGGCGACGACGCGCTCCGCCGCGTCGCGCGGCATCTTCCTGGGATTGACCGAAGGGGCTGCCGCCGGAGCGGCTTCCTTGAGGTCGATCAGGGCATAGGCGTCGGGTTCCTTGCGGTTCCCGCCGATCGCCAGCAGCGCGGCAAAGCGGAGGTTGCCGAGCGAACTGCATCCCTTCTTCCAATAGGCCGCATCCACCAGCCGGACGCGATCGTCGTCGTTCCTGGCGTTGAGCGACAATACCGTGCGGTGGACCTCGGGTTGCTCGAACACCGCATCCAGTGCCGCGCGCTCGTCCAGTTCCAGCGGCCAGAACTTCTTGCCCAGCGGCAAAGCGGGGGTCACTTCCTCGAGGCGTTCGTCGGCGAGATGCCGCCAGCGTCGGCCGAGCGAGCGGCGCCGTACCGCGCGGACTACGTTGGGCTCGGGCGCCCGTTCGCCGCTCTCCGTCATCGCGAGGGTATAGCCCTTGACCATTTCCTCCATCATCCGCGCCGTCGTCACCCCCGGCAGGTCCGATCCGCGCGCGGCGGTCGCCAGCGAGAGGCCGAGCCGGATCAGATCGTGCGATGGGTTGCCGATAACCGTCTGGTCGAGATCGCGGATCTGCACGTCGACATTGCCGTCGATATCCGCAACCGGACCGAGATTGCCGAGATGACAGTCGCCGCAGATCCAGACCTGCGGTCCCGAAGGCAGCTTCTTCGAGGCCTTGGACTCCGCCAGCCAGCGATAGAATTCGACGGTGTTGCCGCGCACATAGGCATGCGTCGAGCGCGCCATCTTGAGCGTGCGGCTCTGGTTCAGGCTCACGACCCGTTCGCTGGAAGTCAGTTTCATTGCTGTCCCGTTGCTGAATGTTTCCAGCCAACGATCCAGATCAATAATCGGTGCAAGGGGTTGGCGATATTCGGCGCGCCAGATCGGCAAGACCTATCGCGGGCTGGCAAGTCCCCGGTTCGATGCGGATCGCGCCAGAAGCGTGTCGAGCGTTACCGGCGTGAAGTCATGTACGTCGACGCCGACGTCGAATTGCCGGAGCAGCGGTTTCAGCCGGCCGTGGCTATGGCCGTGCAGGTCGATGCTGCCACGATGCTGCCCGTTCCAGCTGCGGAACGGGTAATGGCAGAGGATGAGCTTGCGCCCGTCCAGTTCCAGTTCGGCATAGTCGGCGACCCCCGCCCAGCCCGACGCCGCCGCCGTCGCATCGGGGTCGTTATTGCCGCGCACGAGATGCTTGGCGCCGTTCAGCCGGGCCAGCAACGCCCCGACCTCTGCCGGCTTGCGGGCGACATCGCCAAGGTGCCAGACGGTATCCGCACGCGACACGACGGCGTTCCAGCGCTCGATCAGGGCGTCGTCCATCTCCCGCGTCGTCGCGAACGGTCGCTGCGAAATGTTGATCGTCCGGTGATCGCCGAAATGCGTGTCGGACGTGAAGAATATCGTCATGTCCAGTACAGGATCCGCGCCGCCGGCAACGCCTCGCCGATCCGGCGCTCGAAGAAGCTGCGCAGGCTGCGCATCGTCCCGGCATCGTAGACCTGCTTCTCGGTGCCGAACTTGGTGCGCTTGGTGACGCGGTTCAGTCCGGTCATGTCGAGCGCGGAGCCGGGATACCAGCTGTCGAGCACCGCTTTCGATCCGGCGTTGAACCGGTGCGTGATGAGTTCGACGGTCAGGTCAAGTTCGGGAATCGCGGCGAGCGCCGTGGCGGCATCGTCGATCAGCGTGTCGTATGCCTGTTCCCACCCCGCCGCCGCGATGATCGGCGCGATCGTCAGCCCGATCGGATAGCCGGCCAGCGCCATCCGCCGCAGCGCGCCCAGCCGGTCCGCGACGGGCGAGGTGCCGCCTTCGAACCGCGCGTACGCCCGCGGGTTGATCGACGCGCGCATTCTCGTCCGGCGCCGATGGTCCAGCGTCAGCAATGCGTCGACATCGGCGAACTTGCTCGTGAAGCGCAATTGCGCCGCGACGTCCCACTCGCCGAACCAGCGGATCGCCGCCGACAGCGACCCGGTAAGCGGTTCCAGCGCGAGCGGATCGGTATAGCAGGAGGCTTCGAAGGTCGTGCCCTCATGCGCGCGCGCCGTGCTGCGCGAGGTGATCGTGCCCTGTCCGAGATAGGCGGGCAGGGCGTCCAGTATCTCGCCGAGATTGGCGTAGACCCGCGTGATCGGCGGGCCTTTGAGCGAGCCCGCGAGATAGCAATAGCTGCAATGCGCCGGACATCCCTCCGCGAGATCCACGCGCCAGTCCGCGCTGGGCGCGATCGGCTGCAATCGCCGCTTCGAGGGCGGCGCGACGACGATCGCAAGCGTCGACTTGGCGTCGACATAGGCCCGGCGCGGATCATCGCTCTGTTCGAGATTGAGGCGATCGCCGGTTAGTTCGACGATATCGATCCCCAGCGCAGCCGCGCGGGCCGCGATCCGCCGGCCATGCTCGAAACCGCGCGCCGCGCGGGTGATCAGCAACCGCTTCGGTCGCCAGCCGATGAGATCGGCACTTCCTCGGTCCGAACCCGTGATCATGCAGTGCAAACCGTATCGCGAAAGGTGATGTTCCAGCCCTGCGGCGCATCGCCCGCTATAATAAGGCGAAACGGGCCGGCATGTCGCCGGCCCGCCATCGCATCAGGCCTTCTTGCGCGCCCGCTTCGGGTTCGCCGCCGCTTCGGTATCTTCTTCCTCATCCGGCGAATCCTCACCCGCCTCCGTCAACGCCTCGCCCAACGCCTTCAGCTTGTCCTGCGACTTGTCGGCCTTGTCGGCGATCTTCGTCGTCGCTGTACCCAGGCGGTGCAGCAGCGCGTGGACGCGGTCGGCATCGGGTGCGTCCTTCTCGAGCTGCTTCCGCAATGCGGCAAGATCGCGCAGGATGCCCTTCGAGCCGGCAACATCGACATCGGCCAGCGCGGCTTCCCAATCCTCGACCATGTCCGCACCTTTGGGGGCTTTCGTGGTGTCGAGGCCCCGATTGATCGCATTCATCGTTCCGGCAAATTTGACGGCCATATCATACTCTCCACAAAGCCATTCAGCTGGCGGTCTCCAACGCCGTGGTCGTCGCGGAATGTCCGCTGCGAACTGCTTTATTTCATTGAGTTAAATCAAGGCGACCGGTCCCGAAGACAGGCGCCAAAAATCAACTTGACCTCGATCAACCTCGGCAACGCTTGGCTAAGCGAGCGCGTTCGCGGTCTGCAGGCTCGGATCTTCGTCCAGAGGCGTGCGACCTAGAGACGATCGGGCACGACCATAGCACTTCAAGACATTGCCGGGTGGATAGCCCCCGTCGCCACCACGCTCGCCGCGATCATGACCGCCGCCAATCTCGGCACACGCGTCACCGGATGGGGTTTCGTCGTCTTCACGATCGGCTCGCTGTCCTGGTCGACCGTGGCGATCGGCACCGGGCAATCCAATCTGCTCTGGACGAACGGCTTTCTGACGCTGGTGAACCTCGTCGGCATCTGGCGCTGGCTGGGGCGTCAGGCGCGGCACGAGGATGGCCGTGAAGCCGCCAGCCGGCACAGCGCCGCCGCCGCCGGCGTGCCGACCTTGTTCGGCGTCGGTTCGCTGATCGGTGCCCCGTTGCGCGGGCGGGACGGCGAGCAACTGGGCGTCATCGTCGATGGCATGATGCGGTGCGACGATACCGGCCTCGCCTATCTCGTCGTCGGCGAAGGCGGGCTGGCCGGCGTCGGCGAACGCCTGCACGCGATCGATCCCGGCGAGGTCCGGTTCTCCAACACCGGCGCGGCGTGCGACCTGACGCCCGACGACCTGCAAGGCCTGCCGACGCTCGATCCCGACAAATGGCCCGCCGAGATCCAGCGGGGCCGCGTCCATGCTTAAGGCTGAAACCGCACTCGCCGACGCGCCGTCGCCGTCACGCACCGCTCGGCGAAAGACGCCAGAAGCAGCGATCGGGATCGTCGCCACCCGGCTCGCCGACGCGCTGGAAGCGGGCGACGTGCTGGTCATCGCATCGGACGAGCAGCGCGCCGAGCGGATCGTCGCGACGTTGCGGCATGCGGTCCCGCATGCGCAGATCATCCATTGCCCGTCGAGCGATGCCTTGCCGGGCGATACCGCATCGGCGTCCCCATCCAATATCGGTCGCCGCGTCGCCGCGTTGCGCGCGGCACGGATCGCCGCCGAGCAAGAAGACCGGCCGCGCCTCGCTTTCGTCACCACGGCCGAGGCCGCCGCGTCCGCCTTTCCGCCGCCTGTCGAGTTCGATCGCGCGCCGCCGGTATTGAAGGCCGGCCATGATTTCGATCTCGACGGTTTCGCCGCGACGGTCGACGCGCTGGGATATTTCGCGGACGACCGCGTCGACGAACCCGGCGAGATCGCGGTGCGCGGGCATGTCGTCGATCTCTATCCGGCCGATGCGCTGATGCCGGTGCGCGTCGAATTCCATGCAGGGAAGATCGTCGCGATCCGGAATTACGATCCCGTCTCGCAACTCAGCCGGGAAGATCTGGAACAGGTCGAAATCGGCCGCGCCGCCGAACCTCCGCTCGGACAGGAATGGACGACCCTGTTCGATCACCTGCCCGATGCCGCCGTGGCGATCGATCCGGACGCGACCGACCGTCGCGATCGTTACATCGCGCTCGCCAAAGGCAGCGGCACGAAGCAGGACACCCCGATCGTCGATGCGGCGACCTGGGCATCGCGCCTGAAGACACGAACGAAGATCGATCTCGCCGCGGATGGCGAGGGGGCGGTGCCGCGCTTCATCGAGAAGGCGTCGCCGCGCCGTGCCGCCGCGCAATTCGCCAAAAAAGCCGTCGCCGCGGGGGATCGATTGGTGCTTCTGGGGGCCGAGCGCGATCTGCGCTTCCTCGCGCCGAAGCTTGCTCAGGCCACCGGTGTCGCCGCGACCGTGGTCGAGGCCTGGCGTGACGTGCTCGGGCAGCAACCGGGTTCGCTCAGCCTGTTGGCGATGCCGGTCGATCGCGGGTGGCACATTCCCGGGCTGACCGTACTGGCGGCGAACGATCTGCTCGGCAGCCGGGCACTCGACGATGGCGATTCCGTCAACGCGATCGATCCGCTGGCCGGATTGCTCGGCGACATCCGCATCGGCGATGTCGTCGTGCATGAGGATTTCGGCGTCGGCGTGGTCGCCGGGTTGGAGCCGATGACTGTCGGCAGCGACGTGGCCGCCGATATGGGCGACGCGATCGCGCTCGATTATGCCGCGGGCGGGCGAAGGCTGATCTCGGTCGACGATGCCGATCGCATCTGGCGCTACGGTGCGGATGCCGAGGCGGTCACGCTCGACAAGCTCGACGGCTCCAGCTGGGAGAAACGACGCGGCGAAGTCCATGCGACGATCGCCGAAAGCGCCCGCGCATTGATCGACATCGCCGCCGAGCGCGAGCGGCGCACGGCGGCGCGGCTCGATCCCGACGTCGGCCGATACGAGCAATTTGCGTCCGGCTTCTTCTATGTCGAGACGGCGGACCAGGCCCGCGCGATCGATGCGGTGCGCGCCGATCTCGCCTCGGGCAAGCCGATGGACCGGCTCGTCGTCGGCGATGTCGGTTATGGCAAGACCGAGGTGGCACTGCGCGCCGCGGCGCTGGCCGCGCTCGCCGGCAAGCAGGTCGTCGTCGCCGCGCCGACCACCGTCCTGGTCCGCCAGCATCTCGAGATCTTCCGTCAGCGCTTCGCGCGAACCGGCCTCGTCGTCGCCGCTCTCTCGCGTCTGTCGAGCCCGGCCGAACGCAAGGTGGTCAAGGCCGGTCTCGCCGACGGATCGATCGCGGTGGTCGTCGGTACCGGTGCGGTCGCAGCGAAAGGCGTCGCGTATGACGATCTTGGTCTGGTCGTGATCGACGAGGAGCAGCGCTTCGGCGCGGCGGACAAGGCCAGGCTGCGCGCGTTGAACCCGGATGGCCATGTGCTGACGCTGACCGCGACGCCGATCCCGCGCACGTTGCAGACCGCGATGATCGGGTTGCAGCAGGTCTCGATCATCGCCACGCCGCCGGCGCGCCGCCAGCCGATCCGCACCAGCGTCGGCACGTTCGACGATGCGTTGGTGCGGACTGCCTTGCTGCGCGAAAAGGGCCGCGGCGGGCAAAGCTTCGTCGTCGTGTCGCGCATCGAGGATATGGAGCCGATGGCGGCGCGGCTGGCGAAGCTCGCGCCGGATCTCGTCATACGCGCGGCGCATGGCAAGATGCCCGCCGGGGAGATCGACGACGCGATGGTCGCGTTCGCCGGCGGCGACGGCGACGTGCTGCTCGCCACCAACATCATCGAGGCCGGGCTGGACGTGCCGCGTGCGAACACGATGATCGTATGGCGTGCCGACCGGTTCGGCCTGTCGCAATTGCACCAGTTGCGCGGTCGTGTCGGGCGCGGTGGCCGGCGTGGCCAGATCATGCTGCTGACCGATCCCGCCGCGAAGATCGCCGAGGCGACGCTGAAACGATTGCGCACGCTGGAAGCGCTCGACCGGCTCGGCGCCGGCTTCGCGATCAGCGCGCGCGATCTCGACATGCGCGGTGCCGGCGATCTGCTCGGCGATGCGCAGGCCGGGCACATGAAACTGATCGGGGTCGACCTGTACCAGCATCTGCTGAAAAGCGCGTTGCAGGAGGCGCGGGGCGAGCCGGCGGACCGCTGGACGCCACAATTGCGGATCGGCCTTGCCGGACGCCTGCCGGAGGACTGGATACCCGAGGCGGACGTGCGCGTGTCGCTATACGGCCGGCTGTCCCGGCTCACGACGATGCGCGAACTGGACAGTTTCGAGGCCGAGCTGGAAGACCGTTTCGGGGCGTTGCCGGACGAAGTCGGGGATCTGCTCGCTTTGGCCGGGCTGCGGATTTCCGCGCGGGCGGCCAGCATCGCGCGGATCGACGCCGGACCATCGGCCATCGCGCTCACGCCGCGAGCGGGATCCGCTCCGGCCGTGCTGCCCGAGGGGCTGAAGGAAAAGGACGGCCGGCTGCTGGCACGCGTCGCGATCGCCGATCCGCGCGAGCGGTTGCATCATGTCAGCGAAGTGCTGGCCAGCCTGACCCCGGAGGAGTGATCCCCCGGAGTTCGGGGCCGGGCGGCACGCGGTTCGAGACCGATCAGCGCAATGCGCTGCGCAATCCGGCCGGCAGCATCGATGCCGGGCAATAGCGATAGGTCGTGCCGCTGCCTTGCGTGTGCAGCGTGAAGGTCAGCGCGTCCGGAACGGTAATCGTCTGCCGTTCCGTAAAGCGCGGCGCGGGCCCGGCGCCCGCGTCGATGCAGGATTGACTGACATCGTAGCGGCTGCCGCGACGAGACAGGATGCGGGCGCGGCAGGCACGCGTGTGCGCGGTGCTGATGCCGCGGCCGTCATAGTGGCGGATCGCAGCGTTCGGCGGCGATGCGCATTCCACGCCTTTCTGGACATAGATACCGGGCTTGAGCCGATACACGCCCCCGGGTCTGGCTGATCGATCGACGCTCGCATTGGCCGCGCCGGTCGTTGTCAGGACGATAGTTGCGGCGAGAAGCGTTTGGCGAAGCATACGGTTACATCCTCTTCCGTAGATCATCGCCACGCCATACGGCGGTCAAGCTGAACGCAAGATACCGGATTTCGCATGCCAATCTTGCAGGTGGCCGGCAGTCCGTCAGGCCGGCGCCTTCGCCTCCACGCGGTTGGCCACCAGATCGTCGACCACCGACGGATCGGCAAGCGTGCTGGTGTCGCCAAGGTTGGAAACGTCGCCCTCGGCGATCTTGCGCAGGATGCGACGCATGATCTTGCCGGACCGCGTCTTCGGCAGGCCGGGCGTGAACTGGATCGCGTCCGGCGTCGCGATCGGTCCGATTTCCTGCCGCACCCATGCGACCAGCGCCTTCCGCAACTCGTCGCTCGGCGTCTCGCCGGCGTTCAGCGTGACATAGGCGTAGATCCCCTGGCCCTTGATATCGTGCGGAAAGCCGACGACCGCGGCTTCGGCGACGGTCTTGTGCAGCACGAGCGCGCTTTCGACCTCGGCCGTGCCCATGCGGTGCCCGCTGACGTTGATCACGTCGTCGACCCGCCCGGTGATCCAGTAATAGCCGTCCGCATCGCGGCGGCAGCCGTCGCCGGTGAAATAGCTGCCCGGATAGGTGCTGAAATAGGTCTGGAAGAAGCGGTCGTGATCGCCCCACACGGTACGCATCTGGCCCGGCCAGCTGCGCGTGATGACCAGATTGCCTTCGGCGGCACCCGCCAGCACCTTGCCCTCGGCATCGACCAGCTTCGGTTCGACGCCGAAGAACGGGAAGGTCGCACTGCCGGGCTTCAAGGCCGTCGCGCCGGGCAAGGGAGTGATCATCTGCCCGCCGGTCTCGGTCTGCCACCACGTATCGACGATCGGGCAGCGCCCCCCGCCGACCACCTGATGATACCAGCGCCATGCCTCCGGATTGATCGGCTCGCCGACCGAACCGAGCAACCGCAGCGAGGACCGGTCGGTCGCGGTGACGTATCCGTCGCCTTCCTTCATCAGCGCCCTGAGCGCGGTCGGGGCGGTATAGAGCTGGTTGACCTTGTGGCGATCGACCACTTCCCAGATCCGCGACGGGCTCGGCCAGTTCGGCACGCCTTCGTACATCAGGGTGGTCGCGCCGTTCGCCAGCGGACCATAGACGATATAGGTATGCCCGGTGACCCAGCCGACATCGGCGGCGCACCAATAGATGTCGCCGTCGCGATAATCGAACACCAGTTCGTGGGTCAGGCTGGCCCATAACAGATAGCCGCCGGTGGAATGCAGCACGCCCTTCGGCTTGCCGGTCGATCCCGAGGTATAGAGGATGAACAGCGGATCCTCGGCGTTCATCGGCTCGGGCGGGCAGTCGGTAGACGCCTCTGCGATCAGGTCGCCATACCAATGGTCGCGCCCGTCGATCATCGGCACGTCCGCGCCCGTCGCCTTGACGACGATGACCGTCTCGACGCTGCTGCTGAGTTTCGCGGCGGCATCGACATTGGTCTTCAGCGCTACCTTCTTGCCGCCGCGGCACCCCTCGTCCGCGGTGATGACGACGCGCGAATCGCAATCGGTGATCCGGCCCGCCAGCGCGTCGGGCGAGAAGCCGCCGAACACGATCGAATGCACCGCACCGATCCGCGTGCAGGCGAGCATCGCCACCGCCGCTTCCGGGATCATCGGCAGATACAGAGTGACGCGGTCGCCCTTGCGCACGCCCTTCGTCTTCAGCGCGTTGGCGAACCTGCAGACCTCGTCGTGAAGCTCGCGATAGGTGATGTGGCGCGGGCTGGCGGTGGGGGAATCCGGCTCCCAGATGATCGCCACCCGGTCGCCGCGTTCCTTCAGGTGCCGATCGAGGCAGTTGGCGGACACGTTGAGCACGCCGTCGGCAAACCAGCGCACGGCGAAGTTCGCTTCGCCGAAGTCGCTTTCGTCCGCCCGGGTCGGCATCGTCATCCAGTCGAGTCGTTTGGCCTGTTCCAGCCAGTAGCCGGTCGGGTCGGCGAGCGATCGCGCATAGTCCGCGGCATAGCTTTCCGCGTCGATCCGCGCGGTTGTCGCCCATGTCTCGGGAACCGGATAGATGTCGTCGCTCACCGAAAGTCCTTTCCTAGTTCAGCCGGACCCCGATCCACAGCGTACGTGGCGTGCCGAGATCGATCGACCCCGCCTGATTACGCGTGACGACGGTTTCGTCGAACACATTTTCCGCGCGCGCGACGATCGACACGCCGCGTGCGACCGGAACGCGCAGCACCGTATCGAGCGTCAGCGCATCGGGCAGCACGTCGGTCTGGAGATCGTCCTCATATTGCCTCCCGACATAGCGGAGCGTGCCGGACAGCGACCAGTCCTTCCGCGGAACCCAGGCCAGCGTCGCGCTCGCCGCATGTCGCGGGCTTTGCGCCGGGATGAAGCCGTCGAGCCCGGCCGATATCCCGTTCGCCCGGACATGGCTGTCGCTGAAGGCATAGGACGCATCCAGCGAGACCGCGCCGTGCACGACCCCGGCGGTAAGCTCGATCCCCTTGGCAACCACCGCATCGACATTGCGGCGCTGGCGCAGATTGGCGCCGATCGTGACGTTGGCGATCGCACCCTCGAGGCGGTTGTAGAATGCCGTCACGCCGATCTTCACGCCGCGCGCCGGTCGCAAATCGACGCCGGCCTCCGCGCCGCGCAGCTTTTCGAGCCCCAGCCCGGCATTGGCCTGCGTCGTCACCGGGAACACGACGAACGGGCGGTACAGTTCGTTGAGCGTCGGCAGGCGGAAGCCGGTATAGCCGGCGACGCGCAGCGCCACCGCCTCGCTCGCCCGGAACAGCGCGCCGGCCCGCCCGGTCACCGCGCTACCGTCCCGGTCGGGAAAACGCTGGTCGCTCGTCACGCCGCCCGCGGCATTCGCCTCGCGGAAGAATCCGTCGGTGATCGTCCAGCGATCCGCGCGCACGCCGCCGGTCAGGATCAGCCGGCCGATCGTCCAGTCGTCCTCGACGAACAGCCCGGTCGTGCTCGTCGTGCCGCCGGCGTTGCGGCGCGTCGTGACCAGCCCGGTGACGGTGCTGTACGCGTCCTCGAACAATTCGCCCTCGGCGATCCGCGTGTCCAGGCCGATGCGCAGCACATGATCCGCCCCGACCGGCGGACGGATCTCGATCTTCCCGCCAATGCCCGTCGAGGGCGTGTTGCGCTGGTCCAACGTCAGGCGGAAATTGGTGCTGCTGATCACCCGGTTGCTGAAGTTGCGCGCCTGGACATAACCGAGCGCATCGACCTGCCAGCGACCGCGATGCACCACGCGAACGCTCCCATCCTGTCCTTCCGACGAACTGTCCGCGCCCCTGAAGCGCAACGTCCGGTTGTCGCCGAACAGCAAGCCGCGAAACTGCACTTCGGTATCCGGATCGATCGGCGCGACGGCGCGCAACCCCGCCGACCAGTCGCGATAGCGCGCCCGGACCGAGGCGGGGACGCGCTGGTCGTCCGGCGTGGTGAAGAAACCGTCGCCGCGCTCGAACCGTCCGGAGAGCGTCGCATAGCCGCCACCCAGATCGGGCGAGACGCTGCCTGTGACGCTCATCGCATCGTTGCTGCCGTAGAACGCGCTGCCCGAATAGCGCGGCAGATCGGCGCGGGTCGCGCTGACCAGTTCGACCGTACCCGCCACGGCACCCGCGCCGAACGGCCCAGATCCGCCACCCCGCGTGATGCGCACGCCCGACAGGCGATCGGCCGACAAAGCGGTGAACGGGATATAGCCGAAGAACGGATCCGCCAGCGGCACGCCGTCCAGCAGCACCAGCGCGCGGCTCGACGCATTGCCGCCCAGCGCGCGCAGCGTGACGCCCTGCGCGGAAGGATTGGCCGACCGGCTGTCGGACCGGCGGAACTGCTGGAACCCGGCAACGTCCTTCAGCACGTTCTCGACCCGATCGGACGCCTCGTCGGTCAGCCGCCGCCGATCGATGATCGACGACCCGTAAGCCGGCGTGCCCGGCGGGAGCGGCAGGCCCGATCCCAGCACGACGATCTCGCCTTCATCCTCCACCGGCGGTGCGGGCTGGACCGGCGTGGATTGGGCCTGTGCGGATTCGGGCTGTACGGACTGGGCCTGTGCGGATTGGGCCTGTGCGGCGGCTGGCGCGAGCAGGGCGACCAAAGGCAGTGCAAGAAGACGACGCATCTTGGGCATGAACTCCCGGACGGGGGAAAAGCGCCAGGATTTCTGCCGCCCGGAAGATCGATTTTAACCGGCCGGCGGCGGCGACGGCGACGGCGACCGCGGTCCGGCTCCTAAGGGCCGAAACCGCGACGCTACCGTCGTGCGCTCACTCGCCGCCGGTGCCGGGGATCGGGCGCTCGCCGACGATCGACAGGCCATAGCCTTCCAGCCCGACCAACGTGTGGTGGGTGTTGGTGAGCAGCACCATTTCCTCCACGCCAAGCTCGGCGAGGATCTGTGCGCCGACGCCATAGTCGCGCAATTCCTCGATCTCCGGCGCTCCGGCAGTCTTGCCTTCGCCGCGCAGGCGGATGAAGCGCGACACGCTGTCCTTCATCGCACGGTTGATGACGACGATCACGCCGGTGCCGGCCTCGGCGATCAATTCCATCGATCGCGACAACAGCCCGGCGCGCTCATTCTGTTCGCCGAACATGTCGACGAAGAACGACGCGGTGTGCATGCGCACCAGCGTCGGCTTGGTCGGGTCGATCCGGCCCTTGACCAGGGCGATCGTCTCGTCGCCGCTCGCCTTGTTGAAGAAGGTCATCGCGCGCCAGTCGCCGCCCCATTTGCTGTCGAACACCATTTCGGCGCGCTTTTCGACGAGGTGATCGTGCCGGCGGCGATAGGCGATCAGATCGCGGATCGTGCCGATCTTGATGTTGTGCAGCCGCGCGAAGGCGACCAGATCGTCGAGCCGCGCCATCGTGCCGTCGTCACGCATGATCTCGCAGATCACGCCCGACGGATTGAGCCCGGCGAGGCGGGCGACGTCGACCGCGGCTTCGGTATGGCCCGCGCGGACCAGCACGCCGCCGTCGCGCGCGACCAGCGGGAAGACATGGCCGGGGGTGACGATATCGTCGCGGCCCATCGACGCGTCGATCGCGACCGACACCGTGCGCGCGCGATCCGCGGCGGAGATGCCGGTATCCACGCCGGTGCGGGCCTCGATCGAGGTCGTGAAGGCAGTCTGGTGACGCGTGCCGTTCGCGCGGCTCATCGGTTCCAGTCCGAGCGTATCGATCCGGTCCTTCGTCATGGCGAGGCAGATCAGCCCGCGGCCATGCGTCGCCATGAAGTTGATCGCGTCGGGCGTCGCCATCTGCGCGGGGATCAGCAGGTCGCCCTCGTTTTCGCGGCCTTCGTCGTCGACCAGGATGACCATGCGACCGTTGCGTGCCTCGTCGATGATCTCCTCGATCGGGACCAGCGCCGGCGTGTCGTCGTTCGAGAAGATGAACGTCTCCAGCTTGCGCAACGTATCCGCGGTCGGGTTCCAGTCCGGCTGCTCCAGGTCGCGCAACGTATTGGCGTGCAATCCTGCAGCGCGGGCCAGACCGGAACGCGACATGCCACCTTCGGTGACCAATGCGCGCAGCTTCGTGATCAATTGTGTGCTCATTCGCCCTAATAGTCACACTGCAGTGTGATTTTCAAGCGCCGCCCATCACATTGCGTCGGACGACCCGCCAAAGCGCTGAAACGCCTAGGGCTTTCAGCCGGGGAATTCGTATGTCGGCATACCGGTCGTGCCCGGATCGACCTCGAACAAAGCGCCATCCATCTCCGACTCGGGCAGGCCGGTCGCGGCGGAGGTGACGAACAGCCGGTCGAGCCGGTCGCCGGCAAAGGCCATGTTGGTGATCTGGCGGGCGGGCAGCGCGATCGCGCGATCCAGCAAACCGTCCGGGGCGAAGCGACTGATCCGGCTGCCGCCCCAATGCGCCACCCACAGGCCGCCGGCGGCGTCGATCGTCATGCCATCGGGATGCCCGTCTTCCTCGGCGAAGCGGATGAACGGCTGGCGATCGGCAATGCTGCCGTCGTCGTGCAACGCGAAGCGGTAGATCGTCCGCCGTGCGGTGTCGCTCTGATACAGGAAGCGGCCGTCGATCGAGAAAGCCGGGCCGTTGGGCACGCGGTAGCCGTCGTCCATCCTGTGCCAGCTCCGGTCCGGATCGAACCGGTAGAAGGCGCCGGTATCCGCCTGTTCGGCCATGTCCATCGTGCCGAACCAGATCCTGCCCTGCGCGTCGGCCTTGCCGTCGTTCATGCGGTTGCCGGGCAAATCGGGTTCCGGATCGACGATCGGAACGATCGACACCGGTTCGATCCCGATCTCGGCGACGCCGCTCTGGAACCCGCCGATCAGCCCGCCGTCGCGGCGCCGCACGACCCAGCCGAGCGGTTCCGGCATCGCCCAGCGCGTGACCGCGCCGTCCGCGAGCGTCAGGCGGTTGAGCGCCGGGGCGAGGATGTCGACCCAGTAGAACGCGCCGTCGCGTGCCGACCAGCATGCGCCTTCGCCCAACTGGTCGCGTCGGCCCGTGTGTTCGCGTCCACCGCGCGAGACGATCTGCCATTCCGCCATGATTCTACCCTTCGTCCGGACCCGGCGCCGCTTCGCCCCGCTTCGATGCCGGCTTGACGCCCGCTTTAGTGGTTGTCGCGCGGCAGGCCCATCGTCTGGGCGATGCGCTGATACTTTTCCGCGCCCTCCAGGATCGCACCGGTGTTCATCTGGCCGACCACCGCCCGCTGGATTTCCTGCCACGGCGTCTGCGACGCGGGATAGGCATAGCCGCCCTTCGCCTCCAGCGCGGCGCGCCGCGCCGCCAGTTCCTCGTCCGACAAGGCGACGTTCACCGTGCCACGATTGAGGTCGATCCGCACCCGGTCGCCCGTCTCGAGCAACGCAAGCCCGCCCATCGCCGCCGCTTCGGGACTGGCGTTGAGGATCGACGGACTGCCGCTGGTGCCCGACTGGCGGCCGTCGCCGACGCAGGGCAGGGCGCCGATGCCTTCGGTGATGAGATAGGCCGGCGGGCGCATGTTGACGACTTCGGCCGCGCCCGGATAGCCGATCGGCCCGGCGCCGCGCATGAACATCAGCGTCTCGGGCGTGATGCCGAGTGCGGGATCGTCGATGCGGTGATGGTAATCCTCCGGCCCGTCGAACACGACCGCCGGTCCCTCGAACGCGTCCGGATCGTCCGGGTTGGACAGATACCGCTCGCGGAACGCGGCGTCGATCACGCTCGTCTTCATGATCGCGGCATCGAACAGATTGCCGGACAGGACGAGGAACCCGGCCTCTTCCTTCAGCGGCTGGTCGAACGGACGGATCACCTTGTCGTCCTCGATCGTCGCATCGCGGCAATTGTCGCCGATCGTCTTGCCGTTGACCGTCATCGCCGCTTCGCGGATCAGGCCCTGGCGCATCAGTTCGGCGATCACCGCGGGGACGCCGCCGGCGCGATAATAATCCTCGCCGAGATATTCCCCGGCCGGCTGGAGATTGACCAGCAACGGCACCTTGTGGCCGATCGTTTCCCAATCCTTCAGCGGCAGGTCGACGCCGATATGGCGGGCGATCGCGGCGAGATGGATCGGCGCGTTGGTCGATCCGCCGATCGCCGAATTGACCACGATCGCGTTGTGGAACGCCTCCCGCGTCAGGATCTCGGACGGCTTGAGGTCCTCCGCGACCATCGCGACAATCCGCTTGCCGGTCAGATAGGCGACCTCCTGCCGGTCGCGGTACGGAGCGGGGATCGCCGCCGATCCCGGCAGCATCATGCCCAGCGCCTCGGCAAGCGAGTTCATCGTGCTCGCCGTGCCCATCGTGTTGCAATAGCCGGTCGACGGGGCGGAACTCGCCACGAGCTTGATGAAGCCTTCATCGTCGATCTGGCCGGTGGCGAGCAATTGCCGCGCCTTCCACACGATCGTGCCCGAACCGGTGCGCTCGCCCTTGTGCCAGCCGTTCAGCATCGGCCCGACCGACAGCGCGATCGCCGGCAGGTTCACCGTCGCCGCCGCCATCAGGCAGGCGGGCGTGGTTTTGTCGCACCCGGTGGTCAGCACCACGCCGTCCAGCGGATAGCCGTACAGCGCCTCGACCAGCCCGAGATAGGCGAGGTTGCGGTCCAGCCCCGCCGTCGGGCGCTTGCCCGTCTCCTGGATCGGATGGACCGGGAATTCGAGCGCGATCCCGCCCGCCTCGCGAATGCCTTCGCGGATCCGTTCCGCCAGCACCAGATGGTGGCGGTTGCACGGCGAAAGATCGCTACCCGTCTGCGCGATGCCGATGATCGGCCGGCCCGAACGCAACTCCTCCAGGCTCAGCCCGAAATTCAGATATCGCTCCAGATACAGCGCGGTCATGTCGATATTGTCCGGGTTGTCGAACCAGGCGCGCGATCGGAGCTTGGGGGCGGCGGAAGGGCTTTCTGGGGAGGTCATCGCGGAATTCCGTCATGTCGAGTTGGAAGGCGGGTCGGGTTGGGTTGAAAGTCGGGTCCGGGTAAACGGCGGGGGCCGAAACCGTCAGATATTCCGGTCGGGATGATCACGGGTAGAGGCGGCGCGGGCAGGCGTTCGGGCGTCCGTGCCGCGACCGCGTATCCGGGCGCTCGGCGAGACTGCGGCCGGCCGATGGCACGATGCGAAAGAGGCTGTCATTCTCCGCATGTCCTCGTCATGCTGCTCCCCTTGGTGCAGATGCCATTGACGCATCCTTGGCGCCCATATAGTCCGACAAATAAATGGAGCGCAAGCCGTGACGGCCACAGGGTCGGGCCGCTCGGGATAGAGGAGGAGGGTGATATGGCCATGCCGCCATCGACGACTGCAAGTGCCGATCGGCTGGATGCCAAGGGCGTGAATTACACGTCCGCGCTCAGCCTGCTCGCGACGTTGTTCTTCATGTGGGGGTTCATCACCGTCATCAACGGCACGCTGCTGCCGCATCTGCGCAGCGTGTTCGATCTGTCCTATACGCAGACGACGCTGATCGAGAGCGTCTGGTTCATCGCCTATTTCTTCGCCTCGATCCCGTCCGCCAAGCTGATCGAACGGGTCGGCTACCAGAAATCGATGGTCATCGGGCTGGGCATGATGGCGGTCGGCGCCCTCGTGATGGTGCCGGCGGCGCGCATTCCCTCCTACGAGGTGACGTTGTTCGCGCTGTTCGTGATCGCCAGCGGCATCACGCTGCTGCAGGTCGCCGCCAACCCCTATGTCGCCGTCGTCGGCAAGCCCGAAACGGCCTCGTCGCGGCTCAATCTCGTCCAGGCGTTCAACTCGGCGGGCGCCACGCTCGCCCCGTTGTTCGGCGGCTATCTCATCCTCGGCCGCACGACCTCCGGCACCGCCGCGGCCGGCGCCGCCGCGCTCACCCCGGCGGAACGGCTCGCCGACGCGCAGTCGGTCGTGCTGCCCTATGTCATCGTCGCCGTGGTCCTCGCGATCCTCGCCGTGATCATCGCGCGCTTCCCACTGCCGGCGATGGGCACCGCGACGCAGCGCGCGGCCAAGGCCGACCGCAAGTCGCAATCCTTGTGGAAGCACCGCAACCTCGTCTTCGGCATCCCCGCGATCTTCATCTACCTGATCGCCGAGATCGGCGTCGGCAACCTGTTCATCAACTTCGTTTCGCAGCCCGAAATCGGCAATCTGACGCACGAACAGGCGTCGCACTATCTGTTCCTGTTATGGGGCGGGATGATGGTCGGGCGGCTGGTCGGCGCGTTCGTGATGCAAAAGGTCGACGCGGCGCATGTGCTTGCTTTCGCTAGCATCGGCGCGACGATCGTCATGCTGATCGCCGCCTTCACCACCGGCCATGTCGCGATGTGGGCGCTCATTTCGGTCGGCCTGTTCCACTCTATCATGTTCCCCACCATCTTCACCTTAGGCATCCGCGGCCTCGGCCCCCTCACCGAGGAGGGGTCCGGGCTGCTGATCATGGCGCTCGCGGGCGGCGCGCTGGTCATCGTGCAGGGCTGGCTGGCGGATCGCTACGGGCTGCAGATGTCGTTCCTGCTGACCGCGGCGTGCGAGCTGTACGTGCTGTTCTACGCGCTTTGGGGGTCGCGCCCGACCCAGGCGTTGCCCGATCCGGTCGTGGCCTGACGCCACCCGTACGAGATATGTCGGACTAAATGGAGAGCGGAATGTCCCGGTCCCTGCGCGGTTTGGCCACCGCTTTCTTGGTGTCTGCCGCTGCCGTCGCCGGGGCGCAGGTCGTGCCGACGGCTCCGCCCGCCGCCACGCCGGCGGCGGCTCCGTCCCCGGTTTCCCTCACCGTGCACGGCGACCGGCCCGGCCCGGTCTACGACCGGCGTATCTTCACGCAGTTCGCCGAACATCTCGGTACCGGCATCTATGGCGGACTGTGGGTCGGCCCGAAATCCGACATTCCCAACACGCGCGGCTTTCGCAACGACGTGGTCGCCGCGCTGAGGGGGATCGCCGTTCCGGTCATCCGCTGGCCCGGCGGCTGCTTCGCCGACGAATATCACTGGCGCGAGGGGATCGGCCCCAAGGCCAAGCGTCCGGTCAAGATCAACACGCATTGGGGCGGCGTGACCGAGCCCAATACGGTCGGCACGCACGAGTTCATGGACCTTGCCGAACAGATCGGTGCCGAGGCGTATATCGCCGGCAATGTCGGCAACGGATCGCCGCAGGAAATGGCCGAGTGGGTCGAATATATGACGTCGCCCGCCGGCACGCTTGCGGACGAGCGCGCCAAGAACGGCCGCAAGGCGCCGTGGGCGGTGCCCTATTTCGGCGTCGGTAACGAGTTGTGGGGCTGCGGCGGCAACATGCGGCCGGAATATGCCGCGGATCTGACCCGGCGATATGCCACCTTCATCAAGGCGCCGAAGGATACGCGCATCCTGAAGGTCGCCAGCGGTGCGAACGTCGACGATTACCGCTGGACCGAAACGATGATGCGCGAAGTGACCGGACAGGTCGATGCGCTGTCGCTGCATTATTACACGATTCCCGGCAGCTGGCCGCCGCGCGCCTCGGCGACGGTGTTCGACGAGGCGGGCTGGGCGGAGACCCTGTCCGAGGCGCTGCGGATGGACGATCTGATCACGCGGCACAGTGCGATCATGGACAAGACCGATCCGCAGAAGCGCATCTGGCTGGCGGTCGACGAATGGGGCACGTGGTATGCGGGCGACCCCGGCACCAACCCCGGTTTCCTGCGCCAGCAGAACACGCTGCGCGATGCGCTGGTCGCCGCGGTCAACCTCAACATCTTCGCCAAGCATGCTGATCGCGTGAAGATGACCGCAATCGCGCAGATGGTGAACGTGCTACAGGCGATGATCCTGACCGACGGCAAGAAGATGGTGCTGACCCCGACCTATCACGTCTTCGCGATGTACAAGAACTATATGGACGGCACGGTGCTGCCGATCGACATCGCTTCGCCGTGGTATAACAAGGACAAGTGGACGATGCCCGCGGTCAGCGCGTCGGCGGTGCGCGGCAAGGACGGCGTGGTGCGGATCGCGCTGGCCAATCTCGATCCGAACCGGTCGCACGATATCGCGGCGACCTTGCCTGGCCTGACCGTGCAGGGCGTATCGGGTCAGGTGCTCACCGCGCCGACGATGACCGCGCTCAACAGCTTCGCCGCGCCGAATACCGTCGTGCCGGTCGCCTTCGCCGGCGCGCGGCTGGAGAATGGGGCATTGTCCGTGTCGCTGCCGCCCAAGTCGGTCGTGATGCTCGAGCTGAAGTGAGGATCGGGATGGCGACGATGATCGCGCGGCTTGCCGCTCTGGCCTTGGTCGCGACCGTTGGAACCGCCGGTGCGCAGCAGGCGGGAACGCTGAACAGCCGGTTGAGCGGCGATCTGGTGCCGACGCACGATCCGGTCATCGCGCGCGAGGGCGATACCTATTACGTCTTCGGCACCGGCATGGCGTCGCGCACCTCGAAGGATCTGATCCATTGGGTCTCGGCCAAGCCCCTGGTCGACAACGTCCTGCCCGACTGGGCGACGAAGGCGGTGCCGGGGGCCAAGGGCATGTGGGCGCCCGACATCTCCTATGCCAATGGGCGGTGGCAGCTTTACTATGCCGTCTCGACCTTCGGTTCGAACCGCTCGGCGATCGGCCTGTTCACCAGTCCGACGCTGGATCCATCGGCCCCGAACTATCGCTGGCGCGACGAGGGCATGGTGTTGATGTCGACCGCAGCGAGCGACTTCAACGCGATCGACCCGAACTTCATCATCGATCGGCAGGGGCGGCACTGGCTGTCGCTCGGCAGCTTCTGGACCGGGCTCAAGCTGTTCCGGCTCGACCCGCGCACCGGCAAGCCCGCCGATCCCGACGCCAAACCCTTTTCGATCGCCCGGCGTCCGGCACCGCAAGGCGCGCCCGCGCCGGTCGAGGCACCGTTCATCCTCGATCATGGCGGCTATTACTGGCTGTTCGCTTCTTACGATTATTGCTGCAAGGGCGTGAACAGCACCTATTACACCGTGGTCGGCCGCGCGAAGGAGATCACCGGACCGTATCTCGGCAAGGACGGCAGCACGATGATGGAGGGCGGCGGGACGACCTTCCTACGCGCCGACCTGGCGGAGAAGCAGCGCTTCCGCGGGCCGGGGCATGTCGGTTTCCTGCACGACAAGGATGGTGCCGACTATGTCGTCTATCATGCCTATGATCGCGACAATAAAGGCGCGCCGACGCTGCGCATCGCGCCGGTGAAATGGGGCAGGGACGGCTGGCCGCAGGCGGAGGACTGAGCATGAACGATCTCACCCGACGGTATTTCCTCGCCGGCGCGACTGCACTTGCGGCAACGCCCGCGTTCGCCCGTGTCGTGCGACCAAAACCAGGTACGAGTTCCGCGATCGTCAACCCGCTAGTCCGCCAGCGTGCCGATGCGCAGGTCTTCCGCCATACCGACGGCTGGTATTACATGACCGGCTCGGTGCCCGAATATGATCGGCTGGTCCTGCGCCGCTCGCGCACGATCGCCGGACTGGCGACCGCGCCGGAACGCGTGCTGTGGCGTCATCTCGCGAGCGGCCCGATGTCCGGATTTTTGTGGGCGCCCGAACTGCACCTGATCGACGGCAAATGGATCATGTACTTCGCCGCCGGACCAAGCGGCGGCGGGGAGGACGTGTTCCGCATCCGCACCTATGCAATGGTGTGCGACGGTCCCGATCCGATGACCGGCACATGGTCCGTGCTCGGCCAGTTGCAGACCGCGTGGGACAGTTTCAACCTCGATTCGACCAGCTTCGTCCACCGCGGCGTGCGCTATCTCGCCTGGGCGCAGCGCGAGGAGGGGATCGACACCAATTCCAACCTCTATCTCGCTCCGCTCAAGACCGCGCTGACGTTTGCGGCCAAGCCGACGCGCCTGACCGTTCCGACGCTGGATTGGGAGATACGCGGCTTCAAGGTCGCCGAGGCGCCGGCCTTCCTCGCGCGCAACGGGCAGGTCTTCATCACCTATTCGGCCAGTGCGACCGATGCGCGCTACTGCATGGGCATGCTCCGCGCGAAGGACGATGCCGATCTGATGGATCCGACCGTCTGGACGAAATCGCCGCAGCCGGTTTTCAAGTCCTCGCCCGAACACCGTATCTGGGGCCCGGGGCATAACAGCTTCACGGTCGACGAGGCCGGGCGCGACATGCTGGTCTATCACGCCCGCGACTACGAAAAGATTTCAGGCGATCCTTTGTTCGACCCCAATCGCCACACGCGCGTCCAGCCGTTCCGTTATCATGCGGACGGCAGCCCGGACTTCGGCGTGCCGCTGGCAAATGGTCGGCTCTAGACGGCGTACGCCTTCAGCCCTGCAATTCTCAAGCTCGGCACGAGTGCAGACCTGCCGTACGCAGGCATTTGTCATATAGTAGGACAATTGAGCCGTCTGTTTCGTCCGACTAAGCGTTCAATTCACCCGGGAAGGGGTGTTCCACGCTGCGAGATACCGTCCTGCCGCCGTAACTCTCCAAGGCTGCACCAAATAACGGTGTAGCTAATCTGCAACATGGATTTATTTCTCCGACAAATGCATCTTGCCTGCGCTTCCGGAAAATTCTAGCAGAAGCCAATACCGCTCGGAATACCGACGGGTTTTGAAGGGGAGAGGGTGATGAAGACGAAGTCTGTTTTGAGTGCGTCCGTAGCGGCGTTCGCGCTGATTGTCGGACTTTCGCCTGCGTCGGCGCAGACCCAGCCCGCTGAACCGGCGGCGACGGATGCGCAGGACGCGCCCAAGCCCGATGCGCCGACCGACCAGAGCGTCGATCCGGCCTCGCCCGACGCCGCTGTCCAGCAGACCCCGGATGACGGCTCGACGATCACCGTCACCGGCTTCCGTCGCAGTCTCCAGTCGGCGCAGAACATCAAGCGTTTGTCCGACGGTATCGTCGACGCGGTCGTCGCCGAGGACATCGGCAAGCTGCCCGACACGTTCGCATCGTCCGCCTTGCAGCGCGTCGCCGGCGTCGCGGTCACGCGGGGCGGTGGCGAAGCCGCCGGCGTCACCGTCCGCGGCCTCCCCGATCTCACGACAACCTATAACGGCCGCCAGATCTTCACCGCCGAAGGCCGCTACGTCCAGATCCAGGATTTCCCTGCCGGCACCGTCGCCGCGCTGGAAGTGTATAAATCCGGTCTCGCGCCGCAGATCGAAGGCGGCATCGCCGGCGCGATCAACGTTCGCGGCCGCAAGCCGTTCGACTTTAACGGCTTCGAACTGTCGGGTTCGCTCAACGGGGTCTTGTCGCAGCAATCCGAGAAGATCGTGCCCAACGGCAATTTGCTGATCAGCAATCGCTGGGACACGGGGATCGGCGAGATGGGCCTGTTGCTCAACGCGTCGTACGTCGGCATCAACTTCATGGATTCGACTCGCGAGCAGTCGTTGGTGATCGCCCGCACGAACCAGGTCGATCCGGCGAACGGCGCGATCAGCAACAACGCACCGGGCTATGCCGCCGGCCTGCGCTTCCCGGACGCGCAGGGCAATTTCCTTGGCTACGGCGCACGTTACCGTCCGTCGGCCAATGCCGCGTTCCAGTGGAAGCCGACGCCGGAGCTCGAAATCTACGCCGACGGCCTGTACCAGGGCTTCCGGTCGAAAGACTATAATCGCTACATGTTCGTGCCGATCTTCGGCGGCATCACGCTGTCGAACGTGACGACGATCCCGAACACCAACCAGATCGCCAGCGCTACCGTTTCCGGCGCGCCGCGTCCCGATGGCTATACCGGATCGTTCAACGGCAAGACCGATACCTATCAGGCCGGCGGCGGTGCGATCTGGAAGCGCGATCGCCTGCAGATCTCCGCCGATGTGGCCTATACGGATAGCAAATACACCGCCGATCTCGTCAACGTCGATTACGCGATGGCCAGCTCGCCGGACCGCAACGTCCAGTTCGAAGTGCCGCAGGATGGCGGCCCGTCGCAGCAATATATCAACTTCAACATCGCCGACCCGGCCAACTATATCAGCCGCGGCCTCTATCAGGAATTGACCGTCGTCAGCGGCAAGGATTGGCAGGCCCGGACCGATCTGTCCTACGATCTCGACATGGGTTTCCTGAAGCGCTTGCAGGTCGGCATCCGCTACGCCAACCGCGATGCGGCGCGCGATTTCGGTAGCACCTATTTCAACAACGAACCGGCTGGGATCCCGCTGACCGCACTGCCGGGGGCGGATGTCCGCGCAACCCTGTCGGGCTTCACGTACAATGACGCGCAGCCCAACAAGACCTATGCGGCGCTGACGCGCAACAGCATCCGCGACAATCTCGTCGCGCTGCGCAGCTTCTTTGGTGCGCCGACGGGTATCCCGGTGTTCAATCCGAGCGATACGTTCCGCGCGAACGAAAAGTCCTATGCGGC
>Ga0160428_1000668_pt1 | contig 34148 bp, 34 predicted proteins | sample SolpanmetagenomM_FD_108198 | JGI IMG/M metagenome (GOLD analysis project Ga0160428, IMG submission 108198) | Solar panel surface microbial communities from Lawrence Berkeley National Laboratory, California, USA - M | ecosystem: Engineered > Built environment > Solar panel > Unclassified ... | reverse complement strand
CGTGTCTCACGCCGTATGGGGCGGGGACGAGGCGGAAGCGATCCGCGCGTTTGCCGAGGTGCTAGGCTGATTTGGTCGCCCGGTTCGGTGTCCCGGGTATCGACTACCAATGGCGTACGCGCCCGGTGTCGACATGTACGAAACCGTCGCGCGGATAATAGCCGACACCGCCACCACCCAGAGCCAAGGCCGCGCCACGCAAGCGGTCCAGTGAGACGCCCGGCACCTTGATGTCGCTGGCCTTGCCGAGCATGTGCTGACTTTGCGACGCCACGCCGGTATGCGCCCCCCCGCGCGCGCGCAAGGATGCGTTGGTGTGCGGCGAGCGATACCCCGAGATCAATTCGATCTTCGTTCGTCCGGTAAGCTCCAGCTTGTCGCGCAGACTGACCAGCAAGGCCAGCAGCTTGCGGTCCATCTGGAAAACCTCGCCCGTGCGCCAATCCCGGAGGCCGTGGTTCAGTTCGGCAAGCCCTTCCGGCACGAATCGGCCGGACCTTGCGAACACCGCATCGACGCTTTCGTTATTGTGGACGTTGCGGATCGCGAGCCGCCATTCGGTACCCATCGCCATTGCCGGCAGTGGCAAGATTGCCGCCGTACCAACGAACATCGTCCGCCCGATCAGCGCGCGACGGGAGAGCTCAGGAAATCGTGACGGCTCGGAAACAAGCCGCTCGTTTATCGTTGTCTGCATACGCGAATATGTAGGAGTTTGATATCGTGCAGAAAATGGTGGCGGGCGCAGCCTGTCTGGCGCTTGTCTCGTTTGGTCCCGTTACCGCGCTCGCTCAGGGAACAAAGCAGGCCGTGTCTAAGGCGGCAATGAGCAACGCTGGAAAGCCGGACCTTTCGACGATGCACGTACAGGTCATCCTCGATCGTCTGGGCTTTTCGCCCGGCGTGATCGACGGCTTGCCAGGCAAGTCACTGGTCGCGGCCCTCAAAGGGTTTCAGGAATCACGCGGGCTCAACGTGACCGGTGAAATTGATAAAGCAACGTTGCGTGCGCTGTATCCTTCCAGAGCAATCCGGCCCACAGTTGCGATCACGCTGACGAACGAAATGCTTGCCGGGCCATACACCAACCCGCTGCCGAAAGACCCCGCGCAACAGGCCAAACTGTTGGGGTTGGGGTATCGGACGGCTATGGAGAAGTTGGCAGAGATGTTTCATACGACTCCGGCGACGTTGATCGCGCTGAATAGTCCTTCGACTCCAGTGGCTTCGGGAACGAAGGTGGTATTTCCGAACGTCCTCGCGGAATCGCGGTCGTATGATGCGAAACTGCCCGAAACGTGGCGCAGGACGCTGTCCGACCTGAACGTCAACGCCGTCCAGCCGCAGGGTGCGAAGGTGGTGGTCGACAAGTCCGACGAGGTGCTTCGCGTGCTCGACAAGGACGACAAGCTGATCGCACAATTCTCCGCGACGATGGGCAGCAGCCACGATCCGCTGCCGATCGGCAAGTGGACGATCAAGGGCGCGTCGTACAATCCGCCGTTCCACTACAATCCCGATTTGTTCTGGGATGCGAAGGACAATGCCAGGGCCGCCAAGCTGCCGCCCGGCCCGAACGGCCCGGTCGGCGTGATCTGGCTCGATTTGTCGAAGCCGCATTACGGCATCCACGGTACGCCCGAACCGAGCACGATCGGGCGGGCGGAAAGCCATGGCTGCATCCGCCTGACCAACTGGGATGCGGCGCGGCTGTCGATGATGATCAAGCCGGGTACGCCGGCGGTGTTCCAGAACTGACGGCATGCGGCGGTTAGGGGTCGGGCTGCTCGTCGCAGTCCTCATCGTGCTGGGCGTGTGGATCGCCGCGTTGAAGTTGCTGCCGGATGCGGCGCCGACGCGGGATCGCCCGGCGCCGCAGGCAACAGCTGAGGACGCGGCCGCGGAGGCGCCGGAGAGCCCGCTCGCTTTGCCGGTGGCGGGCATCGCGCGCGCCGCGATCGCAGACAGCTGGGGCGACCCGCGCGAGAACGGCCTGCGGGAGCATCACGGCACGGATATCCTCGCGCCCGCCGGCACGCCGGTGATCGCGGCGGCGCCGGGAACGGTCGAGAAACTATGGTCGAGCGCGGCGGGCGGAACGACGGTGTACGTGCGCTCGCCGCAAAAGCGCTGGACCTATTATTATGCGCACCTCAGCGGCTATGCCCCGGGGCTCCACGAAGGGCAGGTCGTCCGGACGGGCGATCCGATCGGCTTCGTCGGGGATACCGGGAATGCCGGTGCGGGCAATTACCATCTGCATTTCGGCCTGACGCGGACGACGCCGGAACAGCATTGGTACGAAGGGCGGGATGTCGATCCATACCCGTATCTTGCCGGGAAGCCCGCCGGGCGCTAAGGCCCGCGCCTTCGCTCTTTCCCATTCGCCCTTTGCCACGCATAGGTTCAGCCATGAAGATCAACGCGGTCGAGATTCGTCCCGGCAACATTCTCGAATATGAAGGCGGTATCTGGAAGACCGTCAAGATCCAGCATACCCAGCCCGGCAAGGGCGGCGCGTACATGCAGGTCGAGATGAAGAACCTGATCGACGGTCGCAAGACCAACGTCCGGTTCCGCTCCGCTGAAAGCGTCGAGCGCGTTCGGCTCGACACGGTCGATTTCCAGTTCCTGTTCCGCGAAGGCGATACGCTGACGTTCATGGACAAGATCAATTACGAGCAGGTCTCGCTGGACGCCGGCATCCTCGGCGATGCCGCGGCCTTCCTGCAGGACGGCATGGACGTGGTGATGGAGCTTTGGGACGAACGCCCAATCTCGGTCCAGCTGCCCGACACGATCGAGGCGATGATCGTCGAGGCGGATGCGGTCGTGAAGGGCCAGACGGCCTCGTCCTCCTACAAGCCGGCGATCCTCGAGAACGGCGTGCGCGTGATGGTGCCGCCGCATATCGGCGCCGGAACGCGCATCGTCGTCGACGTCTACGAGCAGACCTACGTGCGGCGGGCCGAGTGATTTCGTCTCCCTCTCCCCGCTTGCTGGGAGAGGGTCGGGGAGAGGGGCAATCACGAGCGACGGCGCTGCCGCACTGCCCCTCTCCCGCGCTTCGCTTCGCTCGCTTGCCCTCTCCCCGCCTGCGGGGAGAGGTATAGAAGGATATTTATGGTTTCCCATTCCGGTCTGATGACGATCATGGATCGCGCCGCGCGCAAGGCGGGGCCACGCCTGCGCCGCGATTTCAACGAGGTTCAGCAGTTGCAGGTCAGCCGCAAGGGGCCGGCCGACTTCGTGTCGATGGCCGACCAGCGTGCCGAGCAGACCCTGTTCGAGGAATTGTCGCGCGGGCGGCCCGATTGGGGCTTCCTGATGGAAGAGCGTGGCGAGATCGCCGGCGATCCCAACAAGCCGCGCTTCATCGTCGATCCGCTGGATGGCACGTCGAACTTCCTCCATGGCATCCCGCATTTCGCGATCTCGATCGCGGTCGAGGAAATGCTGGCGAACGGCAAGCGCGAGATCACCGCCGGATTGATCTATCAGCCGCTGACCGACGAAAGCTTCTGGGCGGAAAAAGGCAAGGGCGCCTGGGTCCAGTCCGAACGGCTGCGCGTCTCGGCCCGCCGCGACATGGCCGATGCGCTGATCGCGACCGGCATCCCGTTCCTCGGCCATGGCAATTTCGGCCAGTGGAGCCGGATCTTCGGCGCGATCGCGCCCGAAGTGGCCGGCATCCGCCGTTTCGGCGCGGCGTCGCTGGATCTCGCCTGGGTCGCCGCCGGCCGCTTCGACGGGTTCTGGGAATCGGACCTGAAATATTGGGACGTCGCGGCGGGCATGTTGCTGATCAAGGAAGCGGGCGGTTTCGTCACCGATTATCGCGGTGGCGACCAGATGGTGGCGCGCAACGAATTCCTCGCCGCGAACGACGTGCTGCAGTCGAAGATGCACAAGCTGATCGCCAACGCGCTACGGTGAGGGCGTTCCCCTTCCCCCGGTAAGGGGAGGTGGCAGAAACAGGCTGACCGAGGGGGCTTTCAGCGGGCGTAGCGCTGGCGGCACGCCCCCTCCACCATTCGCGTGAAGACGCGAACGGTCCCCCTCCCCGTACCGGGGAGGATTAGAGCTAGATGACTTTACATGGACCCGTTCGTGCTGAGCTTGTCGAAGCACCTGCTTCGCGTTCCCGCCCTTCGACACGCTCAGGACGAACGTTGGGGGTGGCTCGAGGCTATGGCATCTTGGTCTACGTGTTGCGAGTCATTCTCATACCCGCAACCCTTGCCCGTCCAAGCCCAGAGGCCTAAAGCCCGGGGCATCCACTTCGCAGTTGCGAGATACCCTTGGTCGACCTGTCGCAATATCTTCCGATCCTGCTTTTTCTGGGCGTCGCACTCGCTTTGTCGAGCGCGTTCGTCTTCCTGCCGATGATCGCCGCGCGCTTTACCGGCGCGCACAAGCCTACGGCGGAGAAACTCACCGAATATGAGTGCGGCTTCCCGGCGTTCGAGGACAGCCGCAGTCAGTTCGACGTGCGTTTCTACCTCGTCGCGATCCTGTTCATCATCTTCGATCTCGAGGCGGCGTTCCTGTATCCATGGGCCGTTTCGGTGTTCAAGCTGGGCTGGCTCGCCTGGGGATCCATGATGGTGTTTATCGCCGAACTCGCGCTGGGCCTGGTCTATGCGTGGAAGAAGGGAGCGCTCGAATGGGAGTAGAACTCATCGCGCCGGAAAAGCCGGGCACCTTGCCCGACGTGGCGTTCCTCAACGACATCAACAGCGAACTCGGCGACAAGGGCTTTCTCGTCACGTCGACCGAGGAACTGTTCCAGTGGGCGCGCACCGGATCGCTGTGGTGGATGACGTTCGGCCTGGCCTGCTGCGCGGTCGAGATGATCCACGTCAACATGCCGCGCTACGACCTGGAGCGGTTCGGCGCCGCGCCGCGCGCCTCGCCGCGCCAGTCGGACGTGATGATCGTCGCCGGCACGCTGTGCAACAAGATGGCGCCGGCCTTGCGTCGCGTCTACGACCAGATGTCGGAACCGAAATACGTCATCTCGATGGGGTCGTGCGCCAATGGCGGCGGCTATTATCACTATAGCTACAGCGTCGTGCGCGGCTGCGACCGGATCGTGCCGGTCGATATCTACGTTCCGGGCTGCCCGCCGACCGCCGAAGCCCTGCTGTACGGCATCATGCAATTGCAGCGGAAGATCCGCCGCGTCGGGACGATAGAGCGATGAGCGGGCGAGCGATGAGGGGCGAGCGATGAGAGCGCCTGCTCCCGCATATTCGCCGAACGACGGCATCATCGACACCGCCGAGCGTGCGCTCGGCGGCAAGGTGCTGTCGAGCCTGGAGGCGGTGGGCGAAGTGTCGTTCACGGTCGACCGGGAGAGCCTGGTCGAGACGATGACGCTGCTGCGCGACACGCCCGGGCTCGAATACCAGCAATTGATGGAAATCGCCGGGGTCGACTATCCGCAGCGCGAGGACCGCTTCGAAGTGGTCTATTGCCTGCTGAGCCTGACGCGCAATCACCGTATCCGCGTGCACGTGCAGACCGACGACGAGAAGCCGGTGCCGTCGGTGACGGGCATCTGGCCGGTCGCGGGCTGGCTGGAGCGCGAAGTGTACGACATGTACGGCGTGCTGTTTTCCGGCAATTCCGACCTGCGTCGCATCCTGACCGATTACGGCTTCCGCGGACATCCGCAGCGCAAGGACTTCCCGCTCTCCGGCTTCGTCGAGATGCGCTATTCGGAAGAGGCGAAACGCGTCGTGTACGAGCCGGTCAAGCTTGCACAGGATTTCCGCACGTTCGACTTCACCTCGCCATGGGAAGGCGCCGAATACGTGCTGCCGGGCGACGAAAAGGCCCAGGACGGAGCGGGGCTGCCCGAAGCCAAGGGCGCGCCGACCCCGCTCAAGGCGGACGACATCGCCAAGGCCGGCGTGGCGCAGACGCCGGCCAAGTCCCCCGATGCGCCAAGCCAGCCTTATGGCAAGACCGCGGAAAGCCGCGCCGAGACCGGTGCCGGCAAGGCCGAGGCGGATGCGACGCCGAAACCGGCCGACCCCGATGTCATCCCCGGCGGCAAGGGCGACACCGGTACTGGAGGACAGAACCAGTGAGCGATCATCTCGAAGCGGTGGAAAACCGCACCGACGCGGCCGACCCGACACAGGGCGACGTGGAAATCCAGAACTACACGATCAATTTCGGGCCGCAGCACCCGGCGGCGCACGGCGTGTTGCGTCTCGTGATGGAGCTTGACGGCGAGATCGTCGAGCGTGTCGATCCGCATGTCGGCCTGCTGCATCGCGGCACCGAGAAGCTGATCGAATACAAGACGTATCTGCAGGCGCTGCCCTATTTCGACCGGCTCGATTACTGCTCGCCGATGTGCATGGAGCATACCTACGTGCTCGCGGTCGAGAAATTGCTCGATCTGGAAGTGCCTATCCGGGCGCAATATCTGCGCGTATTCTTCGCGGAACTGACGCGGATCATGAACCACATGCTCAACCTCGGGTCGCATGTGATGGATGTCGGCGCGATGACGCCGAACCTGTGGCTGTTCGAGCTGCGCGAAGATACGATGGGCTTTTACGAGCGGGCTTCCGGCGCGCGCATGCATGCCGCGTATCTGCGCCCGGGCGGCGTGCATCAGGACGTGCCGCTCAAGCTGCTGACCGATATCGCCGACTGGCTCGACACGCGCCTGCCGCGCTTGTTCGAGGATGCCATTTCGCTCGTTGCGGACAATCGCATCTTCAAGCAGCGCAACGTCGATATCGCCACGGTCAGCCGCGAAGACGCGATCAAATGGGGCTTTTCCGGCCCGATGATCCGCGGATCGGGCATCCCGTGGGATCTGCGCAAGTCGCAGCCGTACGACGTCTATGGCCGGATGGACTTCGACGTTCCGGTCGGCACGCGCGGCGATTGCTACGACCGGTTCATGGTGCGGGTGGAAGAGGTCCGCCAGTCGGCGCGGATCATGAAGCAGTGCCTGAACGAGATGCCGGAAGGGCCGATCTCCAGCCTCGATCGCAAGGTCGTGCCGCCGAAGCGTGGTGAGATGAAGCGCTCGATGGAAGCGCTGATCCACCATTTCAAGCTCTACACCGAAGGCTTCCACGTGCCGGCTGGCGACGTGTATGTCGCGACGGAGAGCCCCAAGGGCGAGTTCGGCGTGTATCTGGTCGCCGACGGCACGAACAAGCCGTATCGCTGCAAGATCCGGCCGACCGCGTTCAGCCACCTCCAGGCGATGGACTTCATGGCCAAGGGGCACATGCTGGCGGACACGACGGCCATTCTGGGCGCGATGGACATCGTGTTCGGGGAGTGCGACCGGTGAGCGGCGCTACCCCGGACCTGATCTATTCCGTCCTGCAGACGATGCAGTCGGATATGTCGGAAATGAAGTTCGACATGCGGGACGTGAAGGTCCGCATGACGATGGTCGAAGGGCATCTTGGCAGTTCGATCATCGCCATCTCCGGCGTCAACAGTCGCCTTGACCGGATCAACGATCGTGTCGATCGGATCGAAAGCCGGCTCGATCTTACGGACCATCGGTAATGGCTGAAGCACCCCAAATTCCCGACGAGGCAGAGACTCGCGCACGCTGGGGCGCGTTCGCCTGGTCGGACGAGAACCAGAAGAAGGCGAACGAGATCCTCGGTCGCTACCCCAAGGGCCGCGAGCAATCCGCGTCGATCCCGTTCCTCGATCTGGCGCAGCGCCAGGTCGGCGCCGAGACCAAGACGCAGGGGTGGTTGCCGGTGCCGGTGATCGAGTTCGTCGCGAGGGCGATCGGCGTGCCCTATATGCGCGTCTACGAGGTCGCGACCTTCTACACGATGTTCAACATGGCGCCGGTCGGCCGCTATCACGTGCAGGTGTGCGGCACGACGCCGTGCATGCTGGCGGGCAGCGACGACGTGCTGGCGGCGTGCAAGAATCATGGGCTGATCAAGGGGCGGACGACGCCGGACGGCCTGTTCACGCTGACCGAGGTCGAGTGTCTCGGCACCTGCGCCAACGCGCCGATGGTGCAGATCAACGACGACAATTTCGAAGACCTGGATTACGACCGCACGACCGCGGTGCTGGAGGCGCTCGCCGCGGGCAAGACGCCGCCGCCGGGATCGACCACGGGTCGCAAGTCGAGCGAGCCCGCCGGTGGGCCGACCTCGCTCAAGGCGATGGTCGACGAGAATCACGATTACCGGGGGGAGTGGGCGTGAGCGCGATCATCGCCCTGTTGATCGGGATCGTCGTGCTCGTCGTCGCGGTGAAGCTGGTGCTCGGCGTGCTGGGCATCGCCATCGGGCTGGCGCTGGCCGTCGGCGCGTATTTTCTCGCTGAAAAGCTGATCGGACAGGGCAAGATCGATGCTCGCTGACAAAGATCGCATCTTCACCAACGTCTACGGGTTCCAGCCGTGGACCCTGCAGGCGGCGATGGCGCGCGGGGATTGGGACAAGACCGCCGATTTGATGAAGATCGGGCAGGACGGTCTGATCGACAAGGTCAAGGCGTCGGGCCTGCGCGGTCGCGGCGGGGCGGGCTTCCCGACCGGGATGAAGTGGAGCTTCATGCCCAAGGAACCGAAGCCCGACCGGCCGAACTTCCTCGTCATCAACGCCGACGAATCCGAACCGGGATCGTGCAAGGATCGCGAGATCATCCGTCACGATCCGCACAAGCTGATCGAGGGCGCGCTGATCGCCGGGTTCGCGATGCGCGCGCGGGCGGCCTATATCTACATCCGCGGCGAATATATCCGCGAGGCCGAGACGCTGTTCGCGGCGGTCGCCGAGGCGTATGCGGCGGGCCTGATCGGCAAGAATGCGTGCAAGTCGGGCTATGATTTCGACGTCTTCGTGCATCGCGGCGCGGGCGCCTATATCTGCGGCGAAGAGACCGCGATGCTCGAGAGCCTGGAAGGCAAGAAGGGCCAGCCGCGGCTCAAGCCGCCATTCCCGGCCGGTGCCGGACTGTATGGTTGCCCAACGACCGTCAACAACGTCGAATCGATCGCGGTCGTGCCGACGATCCTGCGCCGCTCGCCGGAATGGTTCGCCAGCTTCGGCCGCGAGAAGAACGAGGGCACCAAGCTCTTCCAGATCAGCGGCCATGTGAACACGCCGTGCGTCGTCGAAGAGGCGATGAGCATCACCTTCCGCGAACTGATCGAGACGCATTGCGGCGGCATTCGCGGCGGGTGGGACAATCTGCTCGCGGTGATCCCCGGCGGTTCGTCCGTGCCATTGGTCCCGGCGGCGGAGATCATGGACGTGCCGATGGATTTCGACGGCCTGAAGGCGGTCGGTTCCGGGCTCGGCACGGCGGCGGTGATCGTGATGGACAAGTCGACCGACATCGTCCGCGCGATCAGCCGCATCTCGTATTTCTACAAGCATGAAAGCTGCGGCCAGTGCACGCCGTGCCGCGAAGGCACCGGCTGGATGTGGCGCGTGATGGAACGCCTGCGCACCGGCGACGCCGACATCAGCGAGATCGACATGCTGCAGCAGGTCACCAAGCAGGTCGAAGGGCATTCGATCTGCGCGCTGGGCGATGCCGCCGCTTGGCCGATCCAGGGCCTGATCAAGCACTTCCGCCCCGAAATCGAGCGCCGCATCGTCGAGCGCAACGGCGGCAACGACCTGTCGCCGATGATGGAGGCGGCGGAGTGAAGGCGCGGTCGCTCAAGAGGCCGCTGCGTGGCCTGCTCGGGAACGGGCTGATGATTTCCGCGCTCGTGCCTGCGCTGGCATCCGCGCAGTTGAAGCCAGAGGCGCCGACGGGCTCTCGGATAGGAATCAAACCCAATCCGGTCGAGAAGCGAGATGCCGGAATCATAAAAAAGGGTTTTGGCAGATGCGCCTATGCCGCCGCTCCCAAGGCCGCGGTGGCGTTCCTGCAAAATAGCGACCTTATCGGCATCGATCTCAAGTCCGCTAACATCAAGAGCGTGAGCAAGACGTTCGGCATGGAAACGTGCCTGGGTGATCAAGTCGGGGCTGCACAAAGCGCGTTAGGATTCAAGTTCAGCATCAACACGTTGCATGCAATCCTCGCAGAAGAGGCGTATCTGTCGTCGCAGCGCTCGACCCCGGTCCTGGCTCCGAACGCGACGGAAGGGCTTGAGCGCCATTATGCCGCGACGGGAGACGATCTTATCAAGGCTCGTACTCTGGGCGGGTTCGCGGATTGCATCGTATTCAAGGACGCGGCTGGCGCGGACGCAGTACTCAGGACGATGCCGGGAAGTCCGGCGGAACTGTTGGCGGTGAGGGCGTTGGCGCCGACATTGGGGGCATGCCTCGATGACGGAGCGCGGGTTTCCCTCACGGCGACGAGCATTCGTGGCTATGTCGCGGATGGATTGTGGAATCGTTTTTCTCGTCCAACGCAAGCGATTGCCGCGACGGTGACGAAGCGATGAACAAGAAGGTTTGAGCAGCAGACATGCCTAAACTCAAAGTAGACGGCGTCGAGGTCGAAGTGCCTACCGGTGCCACCGTTCTTCAAGCGTGCGAGATCGCCGGCAAGGAGATTCCGCGGTTCTGCTATCACGAACGGCTGAGTATCGCCGGCAATTGCCGGATGTGCCTGGTCGAGGTGAAGCCGGGTCCGCCGAAGCCGCAGGCGTCGTGCGCGTTGCCGGCGGCGGACAATCAGGAGATCTTCACCAACACGCCGATGGTGAAGAATGCCCGCGAGGGCATCATGGAATTCCTGCTGATCAACCATCCGCTCGACTGCCCGATCTGCGATCAGGGCGGCGAGTGCGACCTGCAGGACCAGTCGGTCGCCTATGGCCGCGGACAGTCGCGCTATGCCGAGAACAAGCGTGCGGTGACCGAGAAGTATATGGGTCCGATCGTCAAGACGATCATGACGCGCTGCATCCAGTGCACGCGCTGCATCCGCTTCGCCGAGGAAGTCTCGGGCGTCGAGGAGATCGGTGCGATCTATCGCGGCGAGGACATGCAGATCACCTCGTATCTCGAAAATGCGGTGAAGAGCGAATTGTCCGGCAACGTCGTCGACCTGTGCCCGGTCGGTGCGCTGACCTCGAAACCCTATGCGTTCGAGGCGCGGCCGTGGGAACTCAAGAAGACGCTGACGATCGACGTGATGGACGCGGTCGGCACCAACATCCGGCTGGATAGCCGCGGTCGCCAGGTGCTGCGCGCGCTTCCGGTGATCAACGAGGACGTCAACGAGGAATGGGCGTCGGACAAGACGCGCCATGCCGTGGACGGACTGGTGCGCGGTCGGCTGGACCGGCCGTATGTCCGCAGCAACGGCAAGCTGCAGCCCGCCACCTGGGACGAGGCGTTCGCGGCGATCAAGGCGGTCGATGCAGGGGATAGCGTCGCCGCGGTGCATGGCGATCTGGTCGATTGCGAGACGCTCTATGCGGCCAAGGCTTTGCTGTCGTCGATGGGTTCGAACCTGCTCGAGGGGCGTCAGACCGGAATGGCGTATGACGCGACGAGCCTCGGCGCGGTCAATTTCAACACCACGATCGCGGGCACCGAAGACGCCGACGTGATCCTGCTCGTCGGAACCAACCTGCGCTGGGAAGCGCCGCTGGTGAACACGCGGATCCGCAAGGCAATCAAGAAGGGCGCGAAAGTCTTTGCGATCGGCCCGGAGACGGACCTGACGTATAAGGCCGAGTGGCTGGGCAGCGATCTGGCGTTGCTCGGCAAGCTGCCGGACTCCGTCACCGACGCGTTCAAGGACGCGAAGACGCCGATGGTCATCGTCGGTGGTGCGGCGCTCAAGAGCGGCCACGGCGCGGCGCTGGCTTTGGCCGGTTCGCTCGACCTCGTCCGGGATGGCTGGAACGGATTCAACGTGGTGCACATGGCGGCATCGCGGATGGGCGGGTTGATGCTCGGCTGGGCGCAGAAGGGCGGCATCGCGGATATCGCCGCCGCCAAACCGAAGCTGGCCTTCTTCCTCGGCGCGGACGAGGTCGATTTCTCCGCCTTCTCGGGCAGCTTCAAGGTGTTCATCGGTCATCATGGCGATCGCGGTGCGGCGCAGGCCGACGTGATCCTGCCGGGAGCGAGCTATGCCGAGAAGTCGGGCACCTGGGTCAACCTGGAAGGGCGCGTCCAGCGCGGCGAGCGTGCGGTGTTCCCGCCGGGCGATGCGCGCGAGGATTGGACGATCCTGCGCGCCTTGTCGGCGGTGCTCGGCAAGACTTTGCCGTTCGACACGATCGACGAGCTCAGGGCGGCGATGGGCGGCGATACGCCCGATCTCGCGACGCTCGGTCTCAAGACGTTCGCCTGGAACCCGCCCGCGCTCGACGCCGGCGGATCGGGCGAGATCACCGGCTATCCGATCCAGGATTTCTACCTGACCAACGCGATCTGCCGGGCCAGCCCGACGATGCAGCGCTGCTCGGCTGAACTGATCCACGGCGAAGACTATGCGGAGGCGGCGGAATGACCGCGTTCTTCCAGAACAGCGTCGGCATGTCGTACGACTGGGCGTGGTTCACCTCGACCATCGTCGGCATCCTCGTCATCGCCTTGCCGCTGATGCTCGCGGTGGCGATGATCATCTATGCGGATCGCAAAATCTGGGCGGCGATGGCTCTGCGGCGCGGCCCCAACGTGGTCGGTCCGTTCGGGCTTATGCAGTCGTTCGCGGATGGCCTGAAGGTGTTCCTGCAGGAAACCATCGTCCCGACCGCCGCGAACAAGGGGCTGTTCCTGCTCGCGCCGATCATCACCTTCACCGTCGCGCTGATCGTCTGGGCGGTCGTGCCGTTCCAGGTCGGCTTGGTGCTGGCGAACATCAATGTCGGCTTGCTGTACGTGCTCGCGGCGTCGTCGCTCGGCGTCTACGGCATCATCCTGGCGGGCTGGTCGTCCAACTCGAAATATCCGTTCTTCTCGGCGATCCGCGCGGCGGCGCAGATGGTCAGCTACGAAGTCGCGATCGGCTTCGTGCTGATCTCGATCGTGCTGTGGACGGGCAGCTTCAACCTGACGGCGATCGTCGAGGGACAGAAGGGGCTGTACGGCTTCATCAACGGCTATGCGTTCAACCCTTTGCTGTTCCCGATGTCGATCGTGTTCTTCATCTCGTCGCTGGCGGAAACGCAGCGTGCGCCGTTCGATCTGACCGAGGCGGAGAGCGAGCTCGTCGCCGGTTACCAGACCGAATATTCGTCGATGTCGTTCGCGCTCTACTGGCTCGGCGAATATGCCAACGTCATCCTGATGTGCACGCTGAACGCGACGTTGTTCTGGGGCGGGTATCTGCCGCCGTTCGACTGGGCGCCGCTGTACCTCGTTCCCGGGATCATCTGGCTGTTCGCCAAGATCCTGTTCTTCTTCTTCGTGTTCAGCTGGGTGAAGGCGACCGTGCCGCGCTATCGCTACGACCAGCTGATGCGGCTTGGGTGGAAGGTGTTCCTGCCGCTGTCGCTGTTCTGGGTGTTCCTCGTCTCCGGCGTGCTCATGCTGAGCCGCGTCGGCACCGACTGCGCCCCGGCCGACCGCGTCTATCTCAAGCAGTATGCGACGCCGAGCGGGTTCTACGACGCGCAGCGGCCAATCTATCCGACCGACGGCGTCTGCCGTGACCGGGTCGTGACCAAATCGGAGGCCAGCTTGTGAGCATTGGTCAGTACATCAAGGCCTTCACCCTGTGGGAGTTCCTCAAGGCGCATGCCTTGACGTTGCGCTACTTCTTCAAGGAGAAAGCGACGATCAACTACCCGTACGAGAAGAACCCGCTGTCGCCGCGCTTCCGCGGCGAACACGTGCTGCGGCGCTATCCCAATGGCGAGGAACGCTGCATCGCGTGCAAGCTGTGCGAGGCGGTATGTCCGGCGCTGGCGATCACGATCGAGGCCGAGCCGCGCGAGGACGGCAGCCGTCGTACGACGCGCTACGATATCGACATGACGAAGTGCATCTTCTGCGGCCTGTGCCAGGAAGCATGCCCGGTCGACGCCGTGGTCGAAGGCCCGAACCTCGAATATGCGACGGAAACGCGCGAGGAACTGATCTACGACAAGGCGAAGCTGCTCGCCAATGGCGACCGGTGGGAAAGCGCGATCGCGGCCAACCTTGCCGCCGATGCACCATACCGTTAAGCGCGCGACAACTTTTAGGGGCAGCCTGATTCCGTGATCCAAGCAATCGCCTTTTATCTCTTCGCCGTCATGGTGATCGTGTCGGGTGCGCTGACCATCACGGCGCGCAACCCGGTGCATGCCGTGTTGTGGCTGATCCTGGCCTTCTTCAACGCTGCCGGCCTGATGGTGATCGTCGGCGCCGAATTCATCGCGATGCTGCTGGTGATCGTCTATGTCGGGGCGGTGGCGGTGCTGTTCCTGTTCGTCGTCATGATGCTCAACATCGACTTCGCCGAACTGCGTGCCGGGTTCGCCCGCTATGCCGCGATCGGTCTGGTGCTGGCGATCGCGCTGGCGGCGGAGATCATGATCGCGTTCGGGGCGTGGAGCGCAGGCGGGATCGCGCTCGGCCGGCGCGCCGCGCCGATCGATGCGGGCGTGCCCAATATCGAGGCGATCGGCATGCTGCTCTACACCCGCTACCTGTTCGTATTCGAGGGCGCCGGGCTGGTGCTGCTGGTGGCGATGATCGGCGCGATCGTGCTCACGCACCGCGAACGTGGCGGCGTGCGCGGGCAGAACATCTCGCGCCAGGTCGCGCGCCGGCCGCAGGATGCGACCCGCAATACGCAGCCCGGCGTGGGGCAGGGGGTGGAGCTATGATCGGATTGACGCATTATCTGGTCGTCGCGGCGATCCTGTTCGCGCTCGGCGTGGTCGGCATCATCGCCAACCGCAAGAACCTGATCGTCATGCTGATGGCGGTCGAGTTGATCCTGCTGTCGGTCAATCTGAACTTCGTCGCCTTCTCCAGCTATCTCCACGATCTCGTGGGGCAGGTGTTCGCGATGTTCGTATTGACCGTCGCGGCGGGCGAGGCGGCGATCGGCCTGGCTATTCTGGTGATCTATTTCCGTGGGCGCGGGACCATTTCGGTCGACGACGTCAACCGGATGAAGGGGTGATACGCACGTGAACGCGATCCTCTTCGTCGTCTTCCTGCCGCTTCTGGCCGCGCTCGTCGCCGGGCTCGGGCGCAACGTCATCGGTCTGGTGCCCTCCAAGGTCATCACCACCGGTGCGCTGGTCCTGTCTTGTGCGCTGAGCTGGCCGATCTTCCTGTCGTTCATCGCCGGGGGAGCGGACGCCTACGTCGTCCCGGTGCTGCACTTCATCCACTCCGGCGACATGAACGTGTCCTGGGCGCTCAAGGTCGACTCGCTGACCGCGGTGATGCTGGTCGTCGTGACGAGCGTGTCCGCGCTGGTCCACCTGTATAGCTGGGGCTATATGTCGGAGGACGACAGCCAGCCGCGTTTCTTCGCCTATTTGTCGCTGTTCACCTTCGCGATGCTGATGCTGGTGACGGCGGACAATCTGATCCAGATGTTCTTCGGCTGGGAAGGCGTCGGCCTGGCCAGCTATCTGCTGATCGGTTTCTGGTTCAAGAAGCCGTCCGCCAATGCCGCCGCGATCAAGGCGTTCGTCGTCAACCGGGTCGGCGATCTCGGCTTCATGCTCGGCATCTTCGGCACGTTCCTGGTCTTCAACACCGTGTCGATCCCGGACATCCTCGCCGCCGCACCTGGCATGGCGGGCTCGACGATCGGCTTTCTCGGCCATCGCTTCGATACGATGACGGTCTTGTGCCTGCTGCTGTTCGTCGGTGCGATGGGCAAGTCGGCGCAGCTCGGGCTGCACACGTGGCTGCCGGACGCGATGGAAGGCCCGACGCCGGTCTCGGCGCTGATCCACGCCGCGACGATGGTGACCGCGGGCGTGTTCATGGTCTGCCGCCTGTCGCCGATGTTCGAGACCAGCCCGGTGGCATTGTCGGTCGTGACGACGGTCGGTGCCGCGACCTGCCTGTTCGCCGCCACCTGCGGACTGGTCCAGACCGACATCAAGCGCGTCATCGCCTATTCGACCTGCTCGCAGCTCGGCTACATGTTCTTCGCCGCGGGCGTCGGCGCGTATGGCGCGGCGATGTTCCACCTCTTCACGCACGCTTTCTTCAAGGCGTTGCTGTTCCTCGGCGCGGGTTCGGTGATCCATGCGATGCACCACGAACAGGACATGCGCTATTATGGCGGCCTGCGGAAAAGCATTCCGGTCACCTTCTGGGCGATGATGGCGGGGACGCTGGCGATCACCGGCGTCGGGCTTCCGGCGGTGTTCGGCAACACCTTCGCGATCGGTTTTGCCGGTTTCCATTCGAAGGACGCGATCATCGAAGGCGCGTGGGCCGCGGGACAGCCCGGCGTGTGGTTCGTCGGCGTGCTCGTCGCGTTGCTGACCAGCTTCTATTCGTGGCGGCTGATGTTCCTGACATTCTACGGCAAGCCGCGCTGGGCGCAGTCCGAGCATATCCAGCATGCGGTGCACGACGCGCACGGCCATGGTCATGACGATCATCACGGCGCCGTCGCGCATGACCAGCATCACGATGCGCATCCCGCCGCGGAGGATGCCGGTCACGTGCCGGATCCGCATGCGGCCGGCGCGCACGAATTGCCGGAAGGCACGGGCGGCTATCATCCGCACGAAAGCCCGCTGCCTATGCTGATCCCGCTGATCGTGCTGTCGATCGGCGCGATCGCCGCTGGCTTCGCGTTCCACGGGTTCTTCATCGAGCCGGACTCGGGCGAGCGGTTCTGGCACAATGCCATCGCATTCCGCGAACATCTGATGCACGAGATGCACGGCGTACCGACGATCATCAAATTGTCGGCGACGATCGCGATGCTGCTCGGCCTGTGGACCGCGTGGATGGCCTATATCCGCAACCCCGGCTTCCCGGCGACGCTCGCCGCGCAGTTCAGCGTCATCTACGATTTCCTGCTGCACAAATGGTATTTCGACGAATTGTACCATCTCATCTTCGTGCGGCCGGCCTTCGCGATCGGGCGGTTCTTCTGGCACCGCGGCGACGAGAAGACGATCGACCGCTTCGGCCCGAACGGATCGGCCTGGCTGGTCCAGCAGGGCACGCGGGTCACCGCCAGGGTTCAAACGGGGTATCTCTATAGCTATGCGTTCGTCATGCTGATCGGCCTGACCGCCGCGATTACCTGGGCGATCTCGAAGTGAGCGGCTTTCCCATCCTGAGCGTCATGCTGGCGATCCCTGCGATCGCCGCCGTGATCTGCCTGTTCGTCCCGGCGAACACCGCACGCTGGCTGGCACTTGCCGCGACGCTGATCGACTTCGTCCTCGGTATCGGACTGTGGGCGCAATTCGATATCGGCGGGCCGCAATGGCAGTTCGTCGAATATCCCGGCAGCCTCGGCGTGTTCGACTGGAAGCTCGGCGTCGACGGCTTCGCGCTGTTGCTGATCATGCTCAGCGTGTTCCTGATGCCGATCTGCATCGGGGCGAGCTGGGTCGCGGTGACCAAGCGCGTGCCGGAATATATGGCGGCGTTCCTGCTGACCGAAGTGCTGATGATCGGCACGTTCGCGGCGCAGGACCTGTTCCTGTTCTACATCTTCTTCGAAGCCGGGCTGATCCCGATGTACCTGATCATCGGCATCTGGGGCGGGGCGAACCGGATCTACGCGAGCTACAAGTTCTTCCTCTACACGCTGCTCGGCTCGGTGCTGATGCTCGTCGCGATGCTGTGGATGACCAATTATGCCGGCACCAGCGACATCCCGACGCTGATGAACACCGACTTCCCGGCGCATGCGCAGGTCTGGCTATGGCTGGCATTCTTCGCATCGTTCGCGGTGAAGATGCCGATGTGGCCGGTGCACACCTGGCTGCCGGATGCGCACGTTCAGGCGCCGACGGCCGGGTCGGTCATCCTGGCGGGCGTGTTGCTCAAGCTGGGCGGTTACGGTTTCCTGCGCTTCAGCCTGCCGATGTTCCCGGAAGCGTCATCCGAACTGACCTGGCTGATCCTCGGGCTTTCCGCCGTGGCGGTGATCTACACCTCGCTGGTAGCGCTGGTGCAGTCCGACATGAAGAAGCTGATCGCCTATTCGTCGGTCGCGCACATGGCGATCGTCACGATCGGCCTGTTCGCGTTCAACCAGCAGGGCATCGAAGGCGCGATGATGGTCATGCTGTCGCATGGTCTGGCATCGGGCGCGTTGTTCCTCTGCGTCGGCGTGATCTACGACCGGCTGCACACGCGCGAGATCGACCGCTACGGTGGCCTCGCGATCAACATGCCGGGCTATGCCGTCTTCTTCCTGCTCTTCACGATGGCCTCGATCGGCCTGCCGGGCACGAGCGGATTCGTCGGCGAATTCCTGTCGTTGATGGGGACGTACAAGGTGTCGACCTGGGCGGCGTTGCTGTGCACCACCGGCATCATCCTCGGCGCGGCCTATATGCTGTACCTCTATCGCCGCGTCGTGTTCGGCGACCTGGTCAAGGACGACGTTAGGGCGATGACCGATCTCAGCCGCCGCGAGATCGCGTTGCTGGCGCCGATCGCAGCGGTCATCCTGTGGATGGGCGTCTATCCGGAAAGCTTCATGGCGCCGATGCGCGGCGACGTTTCGACTCTGGTCGCTCGCCTCGCGCACACCGCGCCCGCCGGCGACAGCAAGCCGACGACAGGTAAGGCACCAGCGGCGTCGCCCGCGCATGCCGGGGATCATCAATGACCACGTCCGCCAATTTGATCTTGACCTTGCCGGAGGTCGTGCTGTCGCTCGGATCGCTGGCCCTGATGCTGGTCTCGGCCTGGGGCGGCCAGGCATCGACGCGGGCCGTGTCGTGGACCGCGGTGGCGATCCTCGCCGGCGCCGGCATCGCGTTGACGGGGCCGTCCTCGCATGGCGGGCTCGCGTTCGACGGCCTGTATCACGCCGACGCGTTCGGCGCGTTCGCCAAGGTGCTGATCTACATCGCCGCCGCCGTCGCGATCATCATGGCGCCGCGCTTCTTCGAACGCACGGCCGGCGACGATCTGCGCCCCGAATATCCGGTGCTGATCCTGCTGTCCTCGGCGGGCATGGGCATGATGGTGTCCGCAGGCGACCTGCTGACCCTGTATGTCGGGCTCGAACTGCAGAGCCTTGCCGCCTATGTTCTGGCCAGCTTCATGCGCCGCGATACGCGTTCGGCCGAGGCGGGGCTCAAATATTTCGTGCTCGGCGCACTCGCCAGCGGCATCCTCCTGTACGGCATTTCGCTGGTCTACGGCTTCAGCGGATCGACCACGTTCGACCAGATCTCGAACGCCTATGCCGGTTCCAAGTCGCTCGGGCTGACGTTCGGCTTGGTGTTCGTGTTCGCCGGCATGGCGTTCAAGATCAGCGCGGTGCCGTTCCACATGTGGACCCCGGACGTCTATGAAGGCGCGCCGACGCCGGTGACCGCGTTCTTCGCCAGCGCGCCGAAGGTCGCGGCGATGGCAATGGCCGTCCGCGTCGCGATCGAGGCGATGGGCCCGGCGACCGATGCCTGGCGCCAGATCGTCATCTTCGCCGCGCTGGCGTCGATCATCCTCGGCGCGGTCGCGGCGATCGGGCAGAGCAACATCAAGCGCCTGCTTGCATATTCGTCGATCAACAATGTCGGCTTCGTGCTGGTCGGGCTTGCCGCGGGCACGCCCGACGGTGTCGCCTCGGTATTGTTCTACCTGACGGTCTATGTGGCGATGACACTGGGCAGCTTCCTCGTCGTGTTGCAGATGCGCGACGCGACCGGTGAACCGGTCGAGACGATCGCCAGCCTGTCGGGACTGTCGCAGACGCGCCCCGGGCTTGCGGCCGCGCTGGCGATATTCATGTTCTCGCTGGCCGGTATCCCGCCGCTGCTCGGCTTCAACGCCAAGCTGGCGGTGTTCAAGGCGGCGGTCGATGCCGGCCTGTATCCGCTGGCGGTCGCCGGCTTCGTCGCCTCGGTGATCGGCGCTTATTACTACCTCCGCGTCGTCAAGGTGATGTATTTCGACGATCCGGCACCGGAGTTCCAGCGTGGCGGTAGTGTGGTCGAGGGTGGCCTGATCGCCGCGGCGGCGGTGTTCGTCTCGCCGATCGGCTGGATCCTGCTCGCGCCGCTCGGCATGCTCTCGCTCAACGCTGCGCGGTCGCTCTTCTGACCGTCATCCGCACCGTCGCCGAGACGGGATCGACCAATGCCGACATGCTGGCCTTGGCCGCCAGCGGCACGGCGGAAGGGCTCTGGCTCCGCGCCGAACGCCAGGTCAGCGGTCGCGGACGGCAGGGCCGGGCTTGGGTTTCCCCGATCGGAAATCTCAGTGCCTCGACGATCGTGCGGCTGCGCTCCAGCGATCCCGCCGCCGCCACGCTCGCCCTGGTCGCGGCGGTCGCGGTGGAAGAAGCGGTCGGCGTCTATCTGCCCCACGGCACGGGCGCGATGCTCAAATGGCCGAACGACCTGCTGGTCGACGGGGCGAAGATCTCCGGCATCCTGCTCGAACGCGCCGGTGATGCGGTCGTCATCGGCATCGGCGTCAATCTGGCGCATCACCCCGACGGCCTTGATCGTCCGACGACGAGCCTGGCGGCACTCGGCGTGACGCCGGATGCGGCGGAGTTCGCCGAGACGCTGGCCGAAGGCTTCGCCCGCTGGCTGGCGCGCTGGCGGGGCGAGGGGCTTTCGCCGGTGCGTCAACGCTGGCTGGAGCGGGCGCACCCGGTCGGCACCGCGCTGACCGCGGCCTTGCCCGATGGCAGCGCCGTGCAGGGCCTGTTCCAGGGGCTGGATGCCGATGGTGCGCTCATCCTGCGCTTGGCGGATGGATCGAGCCGTGTCATCCACGCCGCCGACGTATTTCTGATCTAGGTCGAGGACGAAGACCAATGCTGCTCGCGATCGATGCCGGCAATACCAATGTCGTGTTCGCGCTGGTCGATCCGAGCGACCGCGCGAGCGGGATCAAGGCGCGCTGGCGCATCGCCACCGATCCGCGCCGCACCGCCGACGAATATGCCGTCTGGCTCAGCCAGTTGCTCACGCTGGAAGGATATGATCGCAGCCAGGTGACGGGGGTGATCATCGCCACCGTCGTGCCGCGCGCGCTGCATAATTTGCAGACGCTGGCGCGGAAGTATTTCGGCGGCGAGCCGATGATCGCCGGGCAGGCGCCGGTCGAATGGGGCATCCAGCTCGATGTCGACGAACCGGGCCAGGTCGGGGCGGACCGGGCCGTCAACGTCATCGCCGCCCATGCGCTGCATCCGGGCGATCTGATCGTGATCGACTTCGGCACCGCGACGACGTTCGACGTGGTCGATTATACCGGCGCCTATAAAGGCGGCATCATCGCACCGGGCATCAACCTGTCGCTCGATGCTTTGGTCACCGCCGCAGCGAAGCTGCCGCGCATCGCGATCGAGGCGCCGGCCAGCACAAGCGTCATCGGGCGCGACACAGTCAGCCAGATGCATATCGGCATCTACTGGGGCTATGTCGCGATGATCGAGGGCCTCGTTCGGCGCATGAAGGCGGAGGTCGGCCGGCCGGTAAAGGTCATCGCGACGGGCGGGCTGGCGGCGCTTTTCGAGAAACAGGCCGACGTTTTCGACGTCATCGAAGGCGACCTGACGATTCAGGGGCTGGCGATGATGTGGGATCGCGCCCATATATAGTTCCAAGAGTTTCGAGTGCGCGCCCGTCCCCGTTCTGTGTGGATGGCGCCCCGCTCTTCCTCCCGAGATCATCCGCGCTTGACCGCGCAACACTGTGCCGCCCGCGAAATGCGTGCAAGCGGCTGAATACGAAAGACAATAGTGACAAGCTCAAAGAAAGAACTGCTCTACGTCGCGCTTGGCGGCTCCGGCGAAATCGGCATGAACGTCAACCTCTACGGGTGCGACGGCAAATGGGTGATGGTGGATTGCGGCGTGACGTTCGCCGATCCGCAATATCCGGGTATCGACCTGATCCTGCCCGATCTTGCCTTTATCGAGGAACGGCTCGACGATCTGGTCGGCATCGTCCTGACGCACGGGCATGAGGACCATATCGGCGCGCTGCCGTATCTCGCCGAGGATCTCGGGGTGCCGCTCTATGCGACGCCGTTCACTGCCGGGCTGATCCGCGGCAAGCTGGACGAGGAAGGCAATTCCGATCGCGTCAAGCTGAAGGTCATTCCGGTCGGCGAAGGGTTCGACCTTGCGCCGTTCCGCTTCACCTTCGTACCGATGGCGCACTCGATCCCCGAACCGAGCGCGCTGCTGATCGATACGCCGTACGGCCGTATCTTCCACACCGGCGACTGGAAGCTGGATGCCGCGCCGCAGGTCGGCACGCCGGCGACGCCGGAACAGCTGAACGCCATCGGCGACAGCGGCATTCTCGCGCTGATCTGCGACTCCACCAACGTGTTCAACACGGAAGCGTCGGGATCGGAAGCGGACGTGCGCGTCGGATTGATGGACACCGTGTCGAAGGCACGGGGCCGCGTGTTGGTCACGTCGTTCGCATCCAACGCCGCGCGCCTGCATACTCTGGGCGAAGTGGCGCGCGAGACCGGGCGGCAATTGTGCGTCGCCGGCCGTTCGCTCGACCGCATCCTGAAGGTCGCCAAGGCCACCGGGTATCTCAAGGACTTCCCGAACACGATCGACCCCGAGGCGGCGATGCGCCTGCCGGCCAACAAGGTGATGATCATCGCCACGGGCGGGCAGGGCGAGGAACGCGCGGCGCTCGGGCGGGTCGCGGCGGGTTCGCATCCGATCAGCCTCGACGCCGGCGACACGGTGATCTTCTCGTCGAAGCAGATCCCGGGCAACGAAGTCGCGATCGGGCTGATCCAGAACAAGCTCGCGGCCAAGGGCGTGGTGATGATCACGGACCGCCAGGCACACGTTCACGTTTCGGGGCATCCGGGCCGCCCGGAACTCGCCCAGATGTATCGCTGGATGCGTCCGGAGGTGCTGATCCCGGTTCATGGCGAGATGCGGCATCTGATGGAGCAGGCGCGCTACGGCCTGTCCGAAGGCATTCCGCGCGCGCTGGTACAGACCAATGGCGACATCGTCCGGCTCGCGCCGGGCGACCCGGTCAAGATCGGGCATGCGCAGACCGGGCGGCTGGTGCTCGACGGCGACGTGATCCTGCCGGGCGATGGCCAGACGATCAACGAACGCCGCAAGCTGGCGGTCAACGGGCAGATCTCGGTCGCGGTGGCGATCGACAAGGGCGGCCGCATGATCGGTGCGCCGCAGGTCCGCTTGCAGGGTATCCCGGTCGAGGAAGACCGCGATCCGTTCATCGACGAGGCTACCGACGCGTTGGTCCAGGCGGTGCGCCAGAGCGGCCGCGACCGGAGCAAGCTGCGCGAATCGCTGCGCCTCGCGGTTCGCCGCGTCGCGACACGCTGGACGGGCAAGAAGCCGATCGTCGATGTCCTGCTGATCGAGGCCTGACGCGATGATGAAGTGGACCTCCGCCGTGGCGATCTACTTCCTGTTCTGGTCGCTCTCCGTGTTTCTCGTCCTGCCGTTCGGTGTCCGAACGACGGACGAGGCGGGCGCCGACCGTATCCCCGGCCAGGCCGAGAGCGCACCGCACGAATTCCGCCCCGGCCGTATCGCGCTGCGCGTGACCGTCGTGGCGACGTTGCTGTTCGCACTGTTCCAGTTGAACTACATCTATGGCTGGGTCACCCCGCAGATCATCGATCGGGTGCTACCCGCCGAGTGAAGGGGGCGGGGTGGTAGCGAGTCGCTATCCCTCGCGTCGCTGGAGCCGACGGGGCCGAGGTTCCAACCTCGGATATGGTGACAAACAGGTCGCGCGGTCCGGTGTGGTCCCTGCGGCCGGATAGACCGCAAAAGAGCATCCCGTACCGCAGCGCGGGTCGCCCGATCAGGTGCGCAGCCGCTCGATCGCCTGGGCCAGCGCGACGTACAGCTTGCCCATGTCCGACGACAGCAAGGTCACGCCCAGCGGCGAGCCGTCGCGTTGCGACAGGATCGCGCGGAGCATCGCCTCGAAATCGTGGATGTAGCGGTTGACCTGCTCGCGGAAGGCCATGTCGTCGTCGTACAGGCGCAGGATGTCGCGCGCCTCGCTGGCGTCGACCAGGCGGACGGCGCGCCGCGTGAACACGCCGCGATCGCCCTTGAGATACGCCGCCCAGGCGCTGTCGGTCACTTCGGTCGAGAAGGATTTGGTGATGTCGATCGATGCGGAATTGAGCGCCTCGATCAGCAGCGAGACGCGCTTGCCGATGCTGTCCTTGTCCGCCGCCTCGCGCTCGACACGCGCTTCCTCGATCCGGCTTTCCACCACGGCGGTCGAATCGGCGATGTTGAGCATCTGATGCGTCAGCCGCTCCGAGGCGCGCGTCGCGGCGTCGGCGGCGTCGTCCGCGGCCTTGCCGATCGCGGCGATCTGCTGCTCGAGCGCCGCCTCGGTCGCGCGGCGCATCGCCGACCCGCTGGCCGCTTCCAGCGCTTCGGCCGCTTCGGGAATGACGCTGGCCAAAGTCTCGCGCGCGCGATCGGCGGCAGCGCTTGCCGTGTCGCGCACGCGCAGCAATGCTTCCACCAGCCGTGGCGCGGCTTCCTCGGCGAACAGGTTGGTGCGGCCGATCGTGTCGTCGACCATCTGGCCGATCTCGTCCGCCTTGATCCGCCCGTTGTTGAGCGTCGCGATCATCGTGCCGGACAGCTTGTCGACCAGATCGCGCTGCCCGGAAATGACCTGCGCGATCGCCTCGATCGCGTCGTGCGTGCTCTCCGCCGCGGTGACCAAAGCGAGCAGTTCCGGCTTCGCCTCGGTGACGACGCGGCGGCTGCCGGCGATGCGGTCGTCGAGCCGGGCCAGCGCATCCGGCAGCGTCTCGTCGATCTCGCGGGCGGCCGCGTCCAGCGCGACGAGCAGGTGCTCGGTCGTGGTGATCGTGACGCGCGCCATGTCGTCGCCGGTCTTCAGCGCCTCGGTCATCGCGTCGGCCGATCCGCCCAGCGCGCTGATCGACGCGGCGAGCGTCTGCGTGCGCTCGATTCCCTGGCTGTGCATCGAGTCGAGCCGGCCGGAAACGTGCGAAATGCCGCTATCGAGTTCGTGGATGATCGCGTCGCTCGCGGTGCGCTGGTCGCTCAGCCGGTCGGCGATACGGTCGATCAGCGCCTCGATCGCGGCGATCCGCGCGGACAGCGCCTCGGCGCTGTCGTGACCGACGCGGTCGAGCGCCGCCTGGTTGGTGCCGAGCATCGCCAGCATCGCATCGCCCTGCGCGGCGATCCCCTTGCGCGCCTCGTCGACGGCGTCGGCGGTGCGGCCGAGCAGCCCGTCGACCGCTTCGGACATTTTCTCGGTGACCTGTTCGAGCCGGGCGCCCGCGGTTTCGCCGGTCGCTTCCATCCGCGTCATATGCGCGGCGAGGCGTTGCGCGGCACCGCTGGCGAGATTGTCCGCGTCGCGACCGCGTTCGGCCAGTGCGGTGAGCTGCGCGTCGAGCGCGGCGGCGTGGGTTGCGGCGGACAGACCGGTCCGTTCCAGCGACTGGGCGAGATCGTCCGTCTCGCGATGTGCACGGGGCAGCATCGTCGTCAGGACTTCGAGCCTGGCCTGGGCTGCCTGTGCCGCATCGGCGAGCGTCCGCGCATGGGCGTCGCTTTGCGCCACCTGATCGGCGAGACCCGCGCCGATCGTGCCGAGCTTCACCGCCGCACCATCACCGATCGCGATCAGCGTGGTGACCTGTTCGGCGAGGCGGGCGCGGTTGGCGTCGATCGTCTCCGACAGGGCGGCGACGCTCCGTTCCAGGCTGGCGGCTTCGTTGCGCATGCCCTGTGCGGTACGGCCGAAGCGCCGCGCCTCCGCCGTGCTGGTGCGCAAGGCGAGCAACAGCAGGATGCCGATCAGCGCGGGCGGGACGCACAAGGCTGCGATGAAGCCGGTCAACTGAACCGGGCTGGTATTGGCGAGCGTCGGCCATGCCAGGAACATCGCGCCGCCGATCCAGGTCAGCGACAGCAGCACGCCGAGAATGGTCGCCGCGGTACCGCCCCAGCCGGACGATTCCTCGTAATCGTTCACGTCGATATCGAATTGCGAGGGGTGGGCGTTGGTCCGGCTTTCCGGCTCACCAAGTGATTCAAACAGCAGTTCATCCTCCGGAACATCGTCCGAGCGATCCGATCTGAAATCGACGATGCGAGAACCCCCGTTCATCCCCATCGTTTACCATGAATCGCGCGGCAAGGAAGCGAATAGCGAAACGTTGAATTAAGCAATGCGGCGCTACACCGGGGCATGGCATATGATCCCGGTGCAATCGAAGCGGCCCTCGCGGCAGCGGTGGGCGACGAACCCGCGCTGATCGCGGAACTGCGCGGCGCGTTTATAGACAGCGTGCAGCGCGGCGTGGACGGGCTCGACGCCGCGCGCGATCACGATGGCTGGCAGGCCGCGGCGTTTCGCCTCAAGGGTCTCGCCGCCAGCTTCGGCGCCGTCCGGCTGATGGCGCTCGCGATCGAGGCGGCCGACGCCCCGGCGCAGGACCAGGACGTGCTGCGCAGGATCAAGCGTACGGTCGAACGACTCTAGAGCAGGCTGACTTTACATGGATCCGTTCGTGCTGAGCTTGTCGAAGCACCTGTCCCGCTTTCACGCCCTTCGACAAGCTCAGGACGAACGGTGGGGGTGGATCGACGCTATGTAATCTTAGTCTAGCCCGCCGCCGCGGCGTCAACGCGCGGACCGTCGCCCGCCCTTGCGCGATCGACGGGAAAACTCCATCTCGACGGCATGAGCGACCAGCACCCCGGCGTCCCCGAGACGCTCGAACCTCGCGTCGTCCGGCTGCTAGCGCCCAACGCCTCGCCCTACACCTATACCGGAACGCAGACCTACCTCGTCGGCACGACCGATCTGGCGGTGATCGATCCCGGGCCGGAAGATCCGGATCATCTCAAGGCGATCCTCGCCGTGCTGAACGGCCGGCCGCTCCGCGCGATCGTCATCACGCACACCCACCGCGATCACAGCCCCGGCGCGCGCGCATTGAAAGCGGCAACCGGCGCACCGGTCGTCGGCTGCGCCCCGCTGGCATTGGATGACGAAGGGATCCGTTCGGACGCCGCATTCGACCGCGACTATGCACCCGACGCCGTGATGGCCGAAGGCGATTCGGTCGAAGGGGCAGGGTGGAGGCTCACCGCGATCGCCACGCCGGGCCACACTTCCAACCATATGTGCTTCGCGCTTTCCGCCGAGCGCGAGGGGGAGGGCGCCGCCCTGTTCAGCGGCGATCACGTGATGGGCTGGTCGACCAGCATCGTCTCGCCACCGGATGGCGACATGGGCGATTATATCCGCAGCCTCGAGAAGCTTCAGATGCGGGACGACCGCGTCTATTATCCGGGGCACGGCGATCCGGTGGATAACCCCAAGCGGCTCGTTCGCGGCATGGTCGGCCATCGCAAGCAGCGCGAGGGCCAGATCCTGCGGCTGTTGCGGGAAGAACAGCGCACCATCCCCGACATGGTGGGGCGGATGTATACCGGTCTCGATCCGCGCCTGCTGCCCGCGGCCGAGCGATCGGTGCTGGCGCATCTGATCGATCTTGCAAACCGTGGCTTAATTGATCAAATTTGTGACCGTTGGAAGCACACGTGACCTGAAAGCAATTATTTATTCTCAAAATCATTCAATTTTTAACAGTCATACTTTTGAGCGCCATAATTATAGTCGGTGCAAAAATAGGTTATGATAAGTATAATGAACGATATGAGGTTACTAAGGTCTCATCTGGTGAGGCGATCGCGCAGGTCGTAGCTGCAAAGATATACGCCGCGAACGACTTACGCGTAAGCCAGCTCCGTGGAATCGTGCAGGGCGTTGCAGTTGATCTAAGGTTCTTCGATCTTATTAAGTCAAAGAGGGTTATGAAGGCTCCCTTTACGGTAAATTATTTCGTGAATCTAGCTCAACTACGGCCCAATGATTTTAAATATGACGAGGGTGGTCGAACATTGTTCGTCACGGCACCGAATGTGCGTGCAGAAAAGCCAGACATCGACGAAACGCGTATCTCTTTGGATCGGACAGATGGTCCTTTTGTTACGCGCGGCGCAATGATCGTATTGCAACGTATGGCTTCAGAAACTGCCGACCATGCTGCCTCCGACGCAGCGAATAAGCCCGAGAATATGGCGAAAGCTCGCGAAAACGCCCGCAAGGCACTTACCGCTTTATTTGCGGGCTCCCTTCGAGCAGCCAGAATTGAGGCGACTGTCGTTGTTCGATTTCGCGACGAGCAGCCGAAGGGCGGAGAGCAAATGGACCGATCGAGGTCGCTTCAGGAAGTCCTCGGCAATTTGAGTTGAGAGGAAGGATATTTTAGGCTATGAAACCCCCGCGTTTATTGTCGGGGGCGACCATGGCGACACTTTCCGAGTCCATTCAGGTTCCGCCGAAGGGCGAGCGTTTCTTCCTCTACACTTCGATCGCGATGGCGCTGACTATCGTCGCGGGGTTCGGGATGCAGCTCGGCATGGGCCGGTCCAGCTTCGCCTCGCCCGCGATCGTGCATGCCCATGCCATCGTGTTCATGGGCTGGACCGTGCTGTATCTCGCGCAGAACGTTCTCGTCGCCCGGCGTGCCCGCACGCTGCATCGATATCTCGGCTGGATCGGCGCGGGGTGGATGATCGCGATGGTCGCGCTCGGCACCATCGTGACGGTGCGGCTGGTGCGCGCCGGCTATGCGCCGTTCTTCTTCCAGCCGCTCAAGTTCCTGCTGCTCAATCCGGTCTCGGTGCTCGCCTTCGCCGGATTGACGGCGGCGGCGATCGTCCATCGCAAGCAGACCGCCTGGCATGCGCGGCTGCATTATTGCGGCATGTCGCTGTTGCTCGGGCCGGCGTTCGGGCGCCTGCTGCCACTGCCGCTGTTCATCCCCTATGCCTATGAAGCGACCTTCGCAGCGGTGCTGATCTTCCCGATCATCGGCGTCATCGCCGACCTGCGCCGCCGCCGGACGGTGCATCGCGCATGGTTCTGGGGGATCGGCGTCATCGTCGGGTCGACCGTGTTGGTCGAACTGGCGACGTACAGTCCGCTCGGCACCGCATTGTACCGGCAGGTCACCGCCGGATCGCGCGGGGCCGCGGTCGATCCGCTCGGCTATCCGCCCTTTCCCGGGCCCCCGCCTACCGTGCGCCCTTGATCAAGCTGGCGCCGCCGTCCATCTAGCCTGTGCACTGCAAGGGTTTGTTGAATGGACGCAAGAAACGGCATCGGCGGCACATTGACCGGCCTCGACCTCCGGGCCGAGATTGATCGGCTGCGCAAGGAACGCAACGCCGTCATTCTCGCGCATTATTACCAGAAGCCGGAAATCCAGGACATCGCTGATTTCGTCGGCGACAGCCTGGACCTGTCGAAAAAGGCCGCGGCGACGGATGCCGACGTGATCGCGTTCTGCGGCGTCAAGTTCATGGCGGAAACCGCCAAGATCCTGTCTCCGGACAAGATCGTCGTGCTGCCGGACCTGAATGCCGGCTGTTCGCTGGAAGATAGCTGCCCGCCCGACCAGTTCGCCGAATTCCGCGCGCAGCATCCCGATCATATCGCGCTGACGTACATCAATTGCTCGACCGAGGTGAAGGCGCTCAGCGACGTGATCGTCACGTCCTCTTCGGCGGAGAAGATCCTCAGCCAGATCCCGCTGGACCAGAAGATCATCTTCGGTCCGGACAAGAATCTCGGCGGCTATCTTGCGCGCAAGACGGGACGCGACATGCTGCTCTGGCCGGGCGTGTGCATCGTGCACGAGGCGTTCAGCGAGACGGAATTGCTCAAGCTGCAGATGACGCATCCCGGCGCGCCGGTCGCGGCGCACCCCGAATGCCCGCCCTATATTCTCGATCATGCGGACTATGTCGGATCGACCAGCGGCATCCTGGCCTATGCCGACCAGATGGACGGCGACACGCTGATCGTCGCGACCGAACCGCACATCATCCACCAGATGGAAAAGGCCGCGCCGCTCAAGAATTTCATCGGTGCGCCGGGAGCGGACGGCAATTGCAACTGCAACATCTGCCCGTACATGGCGCTCAACACGATGGAAAAGCTCTACGTCGCGCTGCGCGACCTGGAGCCCCGGATCGAGATCGAGGAAGGCCTGCGCCTGCAAGCGAAGAAGAGCCTCGACGCGATGCTCGCAATGGCCAGCGGCACGGTCGGCCTGGGCGATGTCGGCCCGGTCCGCGTCACAGGCGACTGAGCGGACGGACTTGGTTGCGGACGGCCCGATCCCCGGAAGGTCAGGCCGTCTCGACCAGTGACACCGCGATCGCGCTCGCGACCGCGTTCCGGGCGGCCGCCGCATTCGGCCCGCACCACAATCGGTCCACCGCCCTGATGTCGATGAACTCCACTTCCAGCAAGGCGGCGCGGCAGCGATTGGCGGCGGTGCCGAGCGTCGCATCGCGCAGCACGCCGAGCCCCTTCATCTTGACCCCGGCCGGCGGCGTATAGGCCTCGCCGTTGGACGCGGCGTCATAGGCGGTAGAGCGTAAGACCGCGCCCGGATCGAGTGCGTGCAACGCAGCGAAGGTCGCCTGCACGATCGCACCGGCGAACGCGGCATCGGCGGCGACGTTCAGGTTGCGCAGGCCGGATGCGGGGCGCCCGGGGCCTTCGGCATCCAAACCGTGCTGCGCGTAGGTGCGGTCGATCCACCCCTCGGTGCCGCGTGCGGTGTGCGTGTCGGAGGCGTTGAAGTGCAGGCTGAGGAACAGGTCGGCGCGGTGCTGCACGACGAAGCCGCCACGGGCCTTGAAGCTGAGATTGACGTCGCTCTCGCGAGTCAGCACCACCGATATCTGCTTGCCCAAAGCATCGGCGCGCGCCTTGCCGCTGCCCGCCTGCACCGACCAGCGGATGCGTTTCGCCAGGTCGAGCGTCAGGTCCTTCTCGCGCACGCCGCTTGCGGAAACGGCGTTGTTCCAGCTGCTGTCGTTCGGGATGGTCTTCGTCCCGCCATGGCCCGGATCGATCACGATGACGCTCATGCTTGTTCCCTCCGCAGATGGTCCGGCACTGCTCGTCAAAGATATCCAACATTACAAGGTCGGATCGGCAAGCCACTGATCTCGCGACACGGCGGCTCCGATCCGACCCGGCGGACCGGGATCAACTGATCGGCAGGTCGAACAGCAACTCGCGCGCATAGCGTGCCGGTGGCGAGCCGTGGGCCAGCACCGCATCGTTATACGTCTTGAGATCGAACTTCGCCCCCCAGCGCTGCCTCGCTTCCTCGCGCATCGCGACATGCTCGCTATAGCCGGTGAAATAGCTCAGCAATTGCGTCGATCCCAGGCTGGCGCGGACCCATTTGCCCGCCGCTTCGCGCTCCTGCTGGAACGCCCCCTGCATCATCATCGTCATCGCCTGGTCGCGCGTCAGCCCTTCGGTCTGGATGCCGATGTCGAGCAGCGAGTTGGTGATCGAGCGCAACCGCATCTTCAAAACCGTCAGCTTGAACAGCGGGTCGTTGGCGAGATAGCCGGCGTCCATCATCATGCCCTCGGCATAGACCGCCCAGCCTTCGACGAACGGCCCCGACCCCAACACCGCGCGCAGCACCGACTTGTACTGGTTGCCGTGCGCGATCTGCAGGTAATGGCCCGGCATCGCCTCGTGGATGCTCAGATCGTGGATCATGTAATCGTTATATTCCGACAGGAACGATGTCGCCTGGGCGTCGCTCCATTCCGCCGGGATCGGCGAGATCGCGTAGAACGTGTCCAGCTGCGTCTCCAGCGGACCCGGGCTGTCGCAATATGCCACCGCCACGCCTTGCTGGAACTTCGGCATGGTGATGATCCGCACCGGACCGTCGGGCATCGTGACGAGGTTCTTCGCGCGGACGAAGTCGGTCGCCTGCGCCAGCGTCTGCTTCGCCTTCGCCATCAGCCCGTCGCGCGCCGGCCGCTGTGCGTAGGACAAGGCGAGCGCCGCCTCGATCGCCGCCTGTTGCTGTGCCGCGCTGGGGCGGTCCGGCAGCGGCGGCGCGCCCGTCTTGTCCTTCAGCACCGTCCGCGCGAGCGCATACATCTGCGCCCGCGTATCGGCGAGCGCGGCGGTCGCGCGGGCCTTGATCTCCGGTCGGGTCAGGTTGGAGACGAGCGCGAACTTCATCTTCTGGTCGTACAAAGCGGCGCCCAGCCGGAACTCGCCCTTCGCCTGCGGGACGAGCACGGTGTCGAGCCAGGTCTGGTGCTGCGCGACGGCGGCCTTCATCTTCGCCAGCGCATCGTCGAAGCGGCGGGCGTCGGCGGCGCTCAGTTCGTTGCGGTGCGGTGCGAGCATGCTTTCGGCGATATCGACCATGCCGTTATTCTGCTTGGCGACCGTCGTCGCGAAGATCGCCGGCACCCGGGCGGGCACGATCTCGGCGCGCGCCTGGGCCAGATAGGCCGGGATCTTCTCCATCCGTGCGGTCGCCGATTTCAGCCGCTGGGGCCATGGCGCGAAGTCGCGCGCGGCGAGGCTGTAGAGCGCGCCGCCGGCGGTATCGTTGTAGATCTGGATGTCCCACTGCCAGTTCTTCAGCACGTCGATCGACCAGAGTTCGTACCGCAACGCGTTGTCGAGCAATGCGTAATCCACCTGCGCCTCGCGGCCGAGACTCTTGCGATCGATCCCGGCGAGGTCGGCGAGGAGCGTGCTGTCGTGCGCGGCGATGGCGGCACGCCCGGCCGCCGATACGTCGCCGATCTGGTCGTCGAAGCGATGATCGCCGAGCGACGTGCCATAGACCGGCGCGTAGCGCGCGATCCCGTCGATATAGCGCTGACCGATCGCGGCGAAGCGCGCATCGGCTTCGCTCGTCGCGGCGGCGTTCGCCCTTACGGCCCTTTGCTGCGCAGCAACGGGCACGCCCGGCAGGATCGAGAGAGCGAGCAGCAGGGTAAGGGTGCGGCGCATGGATGTTCCTAGGAAATCGTTTGGTGGCTAAGTCTTAGCTCCAGATCGCCGCGGGGCAACCTGTCGCCGTCGCGGCCGACGGCGCGTGCCGACTGGCCGGCGATATCCGCGACGTATCACGAGACCTAGCTGTCCGAGACGTATCCAACTATGTCCCACCGACATGATGCTCGACACACACGCTTCGGCCCGCTCGACGATCCATCCCGAACCCTGCGGCAAATTGCCGCACGACCCGGACGGGCAGCGCAACGGAGCCATTCCTGACCTCGCCGTCGGCCGTTCGGCATGAGCTTCCATCTCGACGGGTTTGACACGGACTCCTTCATCGCGGCGACGCTCGCCGAGGATCTGGGGCAGGGGGGCGACATCACCTCTGCGGCGGTGATCCCGGCGGAGGCTCGTTTCACCGGCACGATGGACAGTCGCGATGCGATCGTCGTCGCCGGACTGGCACTCGCGGAAACGTTCTTTCGCGCGCTGGACCCGGACGTGGAGATCGAGTTGCTCGTCGAGGACGGGCAATCGGTTCCGGCCGGGACGGATCTGATGCGGCTGAAAGGGCTGGCCCGCGCCATGCTGACAGCGGAACGCTCCGCGCTCAATACGGTGCAGCACCTGTCCGGGATCGCGACGATGACGCGCGGCTATGTCGACAAGATCGTCGGCACGGGCGCGACTTTGCTCGACACGCGCAAGACGATTCCGGGTCTTCGCCGGCTGGAGAAATATGCCACGAAGATGGGCGGCGCGACCAATCATCGCATGGGATTGTGGGATGCCGCGATGATCAAGGACAATCACGTCGCCGTGGCGGGCGGCGTCGCGGAAGCGGTGGCGCGCGCCAGGGCGGCGGGCGTCAAGGATATCATCGTCGAGGTCGATCGCGTCGACCAGATCGAACCTGCCCTGGCGGCGGGCGCGACGCATCTGCTGCTCGACAATATGGACGCCCCCACCTTGCGCGGCGCGGTGACGCTGGTCGGCGGGCGCGTGCCGACCGAAGCATCTGGCGGGGTCCGGCTCGACACGATCCGCGCCATCGCGGAGACGGGGGTGACCTATGTCAGCGTCGGGCGGCTGACCCAGTCCGCGCCGGCAGCCGACATCGGGCTGGATTTCGCGCTGCGTTGATTGCAGATTGAGCCGACGGATAAGGGGTGCGGAGTTG